>Ga0308162_1000234_pt1 | contig 67392 bp, 67 predicted proteins | sample PhySR2_FD_201370 | JGI IMG/M metagenome (GOLD analysis project Ga0308162, IMG submission 201370) | Phyllosphere microbial communities from UC Gill Tract Community Farm, Albany, California, United States - DLSLS.R2 | ecosystem: Host-associated > Plants > Phyllosphere > Unclassified | place: USA... | reverse complement strand
CAGCTACGGTTCGCGCCGCGGCAACCATGAGGTGATGATGCGCGGTACGTTCGCCAACGTGCGTATCAAGAACCTGATGATCCCGGCCAAGGCTGATGGTTCGCGCGTGGAAGGCGGCGAGACGCTCTTCCAGCCGAGCGGCGAACAAATGTCGATCTACGACGCGGCCATGAAGTACATCGCCGACGGCACGCCGACGGTCGTGTTCGGTGGCGAAGAGTACGGCACGGGCAGTTCGCGCGACTGGGCCGCCAAGGGCACGCAACTGCTGGGCGTGAAGGCCGTGATCGCACGCAGCTTCGAGCGTATCCACCGCTCGAACCTCGTGGGCATGGGCGTGCTGCCGCTGCAGTTCAAGGGCAACGACTCGGCGCAGTCGCTGGGCATCGTGGGCGACGAGACCTTCGACATCGAAGGCCTGGACGGCGAAATCAAGCCGCAACAGGACGTCACCCTGGTCATTCATCGCGCCAACGGCGAGACCACGCGTGCGCAAGTGCTGCTGCGCATCGACACGCCGATCGAAGTCGACTACTACAAGCACGGCGGGATCCTGCCGTTCGTGCTGCGTCAGCTGCTGGCGGCATAAGCTTCACGCCATTACGCGGCATTGGTGCAGAACGGAAACCGGCTCTTCGGAGCCGGTTTTTTATTGCCTGCCGAATCAAACAAGGTGACGATGCTCCAATCGGCGAACAGGCTTTGGTACAGTGTGCCGAATAGGCCGCGTGATGTGCTCTCCCTGTTGGTGTCGAAATTGTCGTCCGCCCTCGCCTGGTCCTCTCATTGCTGGAGTCCCGCACCCATGGCCCAAGTGGTACTAGCTTTCATCGTCGTGGCGGCTGCCGTGTTCTACATCTTGGTCAAGGCACCGCAGACCGACGCCCAGACCCCAGCCCCCGCTGTGGCAGCGGCGCCTGTGCCCCCGCCTCCGCCGTTGGCTGCTTCCGAGCCCGTCGCCGCGACGCACGCGGCACCAGCCAGCGCGCCGGCTGCATCGGAACCCACACCGGCTTCCGTACCTGCAGCCGCGAGCAGTGTGGCAGCGGGAGCATCGACGCCTGCGGCCAAGCCTTAACGTTTTCGCCTATGGGTTTCGTAATAGGCGTCGCGCAGTAGCGTACAAGGGTAAAATAATGCCCCTTTCATTGTTCCAACGACCGGTACGGCACAGCATGGCAGGATTCCGCTCCAAGGCTCCCCAACGTCTTTCCCCCGATGCAGAACGGCTGGTGGCCGATGCGCTGGCGCTCGACGCGTCAGGCAGCCGCATCGAAGACGTCTATTGGGAACAAAGGCTGTCCGAACGTCTTTCCCGGCTGCTCAAGAATGGCAGCCAGACCGCGCTCGACGCCGCGCTAGACCATCTTTTCAAACACAACGAGGAAGCTTCCGACGTGCTGGCCGAACAGGCCGAGACACTGGCCGAATCGGCCATCCTCAGCTCAGGTGGCGTCGAATATGACGCGTTGCTGATCGCAGCGCCCATCCTGGCACACACGCGCTACATGATCCCGTCGGGCACGATCAAGCCTGAGATGGCGCAGACACTACAGGTGCACCTGCAGGCCCACGTGATGGCTTCAAACGCCCGCGTGGCGCTCGCGCCGTATCTGTACAGCATCGACCAGCTGCCGCGCACCCATTCCGACACCTTTGCGCTCACGCACAAGCTGGCGGCCTATGCGCTGTCCGGCCAGCCGGCCAAGGTCGAATTGCGCGATATGCCCGAGACGGCACCGATCCTGGCCGATCCACGCTACCTGGTGGCGATCGTCGTCGCGCAACACGGCCAGGCGCTGTTCCGCTGGCAGGAAGACGCCAAGGAGCACCACGCAGAGCGCTCCGCCTGCCTGGAGCAATGGCGCGAGCAAGTCACGCCGACCATCTCAACACTGATGCCAGGCTGCGAGTTCGACCTGCTGCTGCCAGACGCCTTCTTCCTGTCCTGTCGCGAGTCCGACAAGCAGATCCGCCCGCTGACCGTGCGGGCCGCCGTCAATTACCTGCAGGGCGCGCTCGATATGCCGGCCAACCGCTTCGGCGCCATCATCGGCGCATTCGGCGAAGAGCAGATCGAGGAATACCGCGTGGCCTTCACGGTGCGCGGCGAGAAAGACCTCATCTACGGCATCGTCTGGCCAGTGTACGGCCGCGACGGCGGCGCCACGGATGTCACCGCGGAAGGCGAACCGGGCAGTCCGCTGGAGCAGATCTGCGATGAGTTGCGCGCCTGCGGCATCGAAGACATCTTCCGTCACGGCCAGCTTTTCGAACCGGAGTACTGCGAAGACTGCGGCGCCCCGCTCTATGCAGACCGCTCGGCAGAAATCGTCCACGCAGAAATGCCGGAAGACGCGCCGACACAGCAGCCGCTGTTCCACTGATCGGCAACGCACGTTATCAAAGCCACCTCCGGGTGGCTTTTTTATTGCTCCGCCATCGTTCATATTGATTGTTGGTTTGCGTCGCACGTGCCGGACCGGGCTGCGGCACAATGACGGTCTTCCGCCACATGGCATCACCGCCCGAACCCCAGGAGCCTCCCGATGACAACCCGTCCCCTCTTGTGTGTTCCCATCCGCGCCTTGATCCGCAACCTCGCCGCATGCGCGCTGGCCGCGGCTGCCGTAGTGCCGTTCGCCGCGCAAGCCGACGACCTGCGTATCGGTCTGTCCGCCGACGTCACGTCGATGGACCCGCAATGGAACAACGCCGGCCCCAACAACGCCATGGCGCTGCATATTTTCGAGTCGCTGGTCTTCCTCGACAAGAACGGCCGTTACACGCCCGGCCTGGCGACCTCGTGGAAACCTGTCGACGCCAACACGTGGGAAATCAAGCTGCGCCCCAACGTGAAGTGGAGTGACGGCACGCCGTTCACCGGTGAAGACGTGAAAGCATCGATCGAACGTCCGGCGCGCCTGACCAACAGCCCAGGCCCGTTCACGAGCTATACCAAGTCGATTACCGAAGTACAGATCGTCGATCCGCTCACGGTGCGGCTAAAGTTGTCGACGCCCAATTACGCGAGCATCCCCAACGATCTGAACAGCCTGCCCATCATCCCGAAGAAAGTGGCCAACGCGGCGCAGGCGGACTTTGATGCGGGCCGCGCCATGATCGGCACCGGGCCGTTCCTGTTCGACCACTTCACGCGCGGGCAGGAAATCGTCCTGAAGAAGAATCCGCACTACTGGGGCCGCGTGCCGCAGTGGGACAAGGTGACGTTCAAGATCATCACCGACAATGCCGCGCGCACTGCCGCGCTGCTCTCGGGCGATGTGGATGTCGTCGAGGCCGTGCCGGCTGCGGACGTGCCGCGCATCAAGCAGGACCCGAAGTTCCACCTAGAACAACAGGTGTCGTGGCGCACGATTTTCTGGCAGATGGACCAAAGCCGCGATGTGTCGCCGTTCGTGACCGACAAGGCCGGCAAGCCGCTCGCCAAGAATCCCCTGAAGGACCATCGCGTGCGTGAGGCCATCGCACTGGCCATCAACCGCGACGCCATCGTCAGCCGCGTGCTTGAGGGCCAAGGCGTGGTCGCATCGAGCATCGTGTCGCCGCAGATCTTTGGGCATCCGGGCGGCAAGACAATTCCATATGACCCTGCTCGCGCGAAGAAACTGCTTGCCGAGGCGGGCTACCCGGACGGCTTCGGGCTCACGCTGCACGCCACTAACAACCGCTATCTGAATGACGCGCAGGTCGCGCAGACCACCGCACAGCTGCTCACGCGCATCGGCATCCAGACGAAAGTGGAAACGCTGCCGGTGGCGGCGTATTTCTCGCGTGCGCGTCAGGGCGAGTTCTCGTTCATGATGCTCGGCTGGGGCTCGGTGGCGGCCGATGTGGCGCTGCGCAGCATTCTCGGCACGCCCAACCCGCAAACCGGCTACGGCTCGTGGAACTGGGGCCGCTACAGCAATCCGGAACTGGACAAACTGGTGCAGACGTCGCTGTCGACGGTCTCGAGCGAACAGGCACACGAGCAGGCCGCCAAGACCGCGGCGCGCTTTGCGCAGACCGACTACGCGATCATCCCGTCGCATCACCAACTGGCCACGTGGGCCATGCGCAAGGGCATCCGCTATGAGGCGCGCACCGACGAATGGTCGCTCGCGTGGTTGTTCACCAAGCAATGATGATCACTTGGTAACCAACACCTTGCCGTAACGCGCTGTTACAGCAAATTCGCCTGATGTGCCGCATTGGGGACGCATTGGGGTAACTAGCAGGAACTTTCATCCTTAGCTTTCCTCTATCATGGCGATTTCCACGCCGACACCCTGTAACACTCGTGATGTTGCGACCCAAACTACTCTGTCTCGGCGTCGTCGCTTTGCTGGCCGCCTGCTCCAACCTGCAGACTGAACCGACCGATGCGTCGGCCCAGGCCACCAACGCCACGCCGAACACCCCTGCCGTGCAAGCCAAGCCGGCCATCCAGCCCGTCCCGACCACGCCGCCCATCGTCTTCGGCTCGACCGACAGCAGCGGCACCACGACGGTCAATCTGCCCTCCAAGGACAAGATGAGCTTGTCCGAATACCGTGCACAAACCCGTGACCGCCTGATTCAATCGGAAGGTGCCCGCCCTGACGTGGCAGACTGCGCCGCGCATGCGAGCTGGATCATCCCGCGCTCGACCAATTTCGACCAGTTCCGCCTGCCGACGGGTGCGCTTTCCAGCGACCAAGCCAAGGTTGAGCCGTGGGACTCCCGCTTCTCGTCCAGCAAGCAAGGCGCGATCAAGGTGTCGAGCGTGGTCAGCTTCAATGCCGCCGTGCACAAGCGCGGCACGGGCAATGACCAATGGGAGCCCGTGCGCGTGCGCTGCGGGTATGACGAAGGGATGATGCTGGCGTATGAGCTGCTCGACGCCAATGGCCAGCCGTTCGCTGCCCCGGCCGCTGCGCCTTCGTCGTCGAAAGCGCGCACGCACTGCCGCCGCGGCCATCGCTGCACGACCGGTGCGGCTGCACACGGCAAGAGCACGGGCAAGGCCTCGACGAAAGCGACAGCCAAGTCCGCCAGGGGCAGCACCACCGCCAAAACCAAATCGACGACGGCAAGCAAATCCACCGCCAAGTCGACAACCAAGAAGAAGACGACGAAGTCGTCCTCCAACTAAGCGCAACGCGCCGCCTACACAGGCGGCGCGGCGTTTGTCTTCAGCCGAGATACTCCAGGATCGCCTGGAGCATGGCCGCGCCCAACGCGGCGCTGCGGGCGCCATCCCAGCCCACGCGTGCGTCGGGCAGGTTGGCGTTGTCCTTGAATGGCATTTCCAGCGTCAACGACAAGCACCCATAGGTGTGACCGATGTACTTGGAGGCGAGCTTGAGCGCGTCTTCGTTGTACTTGCTGGCCTCGTAGCCGTATCGCGTCTGGAAATCCGGTGACGCGCGCAGGAACGCCGCGACAAAGCGGTCCTGATCAGCACGCTGTGCATCGGTAAAGCCCGGCAGCATCTCGCTGCCCGCCACGAATACATAAGGCAGAGCCTCGTCGCCGTGGATGTCGAAGAACAGGTCGACGCCGGTCTGCTCGATGGCCTGACGCACCGCCAGCACTTCGGGACTGCGCTGCGCGTCGGGTTCCATCCACTCGCGGTTCAGGTTGGCGCCGGCGGCATTGGTGCGCAGGTTACCCAGCGACGAGCCGTCCGGGTTCATGTTCGGCACGATATGGAAGACGGCGCGCTCGGCAAGCACACGGCCGAGCGGATCGCCGCTCCAGGCACCTTGACGCGTCAGACGCGCGAGCAGGCCCTCAACGAACCACTCGGCCATCGTCTCACCCGGATGCTGACGCGCGATGATCCACACGTCCTTCTTGCCGGGGCCGGGCTCGCCGACGGTGATGCTCGTCATGTCGCGGCCCTGGACCGTTTGCCCCAAGCGTTGCGTGCGCACACCCGGCTTCGTTTGCGCGGCGGCCACGAGCGAGAGATGGCGCTCATCCGAGTACGGCTCGAAGTATGCAAACCAGATGCTGTCATGCTCGGGCGTCAACTCGATGGACATCGTTTTGCCGTCATAGCGGGTCGGCACCCGGAACCAATGCTCGCGGTCGTATGAGGCGACGGCACGGTAGTCCTTCCAGCCGGCAGCGTAGGTGCATTCACCGGCGTTTTCCAGCGCGAGTTTGCAGGCTTGGCCCTGCACACCTTGCAGACGGAAGTGGAACCACTGCGTGAAGTCCGCGTGCGAATCGCGGCGAATGCGCAGGCGAATGGCATCGGCCCGCGCGGCATCGACGATTTCGATGGCGCCGCTGTCAAATGCGCTGGAGATGTGCGGCTGAGTGGCTGTCATGTCGGATCCTGTCATCAGGTGAGCTTGCGGCGGAAGACCCAGCGCTCGTCGTCGGAATCGGCAGCAGCAAAGGCATAGCCGTCGACGTCGAACGCCTTGAGCTTGCGCGGATCGGTGATGCGGTGCTCGATCGCGTAGCGCGCCATCAGACCACGCGCACGCTTTGCGTAGAACGAGATGATCTTGTACTGCCCGTTCTTCCAGTCTTCAAAAACCGGTGTGACGATGCGCGCCTTGAGCACTTTGGGCCGCACCACCTTGAAATACTCTTCCGAGGCAAGATTGACGAGCACGGGGTCGTCGTCCTGTTTGAAGAGCTTGTTGAGCGCGAGCGTCACGTCGTCGCCCCAGAAGGCGTACAAATCCTTGCCGCGCGGATTGGCCAGGCGCGTGCCCATTTCCAGGCGATACGGCTGCATCCAGTCCAGCGGGCGCAACACGCCGTACAGCCCCGACAGAATCCGCAGATGCTTCTGCGCGAATTGCAGATCGTCGACCGCCAGCGAATTGGCATCGAGCCCGCCGTAGACATCGCCGTCGAAGGCCAGCGCGGCCTGCTTGCTGTTCTCGGCAGTGAATTCGGGCGACCAATCCGCATAGCGCGTGGCATTGAGCGCCGCCAGCGGATCGGAAATGTGCATCAGCGTGCCGATCTGGGCCGGCGACAGCTTGCGGAGCACTTCAATGAGTTCTGCGGAGCGCTCGATGAAATCGGGCAACGTGTGGGTCTTGGTGCGCGGCGGCGTGTCGTAGTCGAGCGACTTGGCCGGCGAGAGGACGATGATCATGTCAGAATCGCGGTTCACAAGTCTGGAATTGTATCGAATGGCAGACGCTGCCGCCCTCGCCCACTCCACCCAGGCTCCGGCCCCGCGCGTGGTGCTGGACTCCAACATCTGGGTCGACATCCTGATCTTCGACGATGCGGTTGCGCGCCCGATCCGCGCTGCGCTGGAAGCCGGCCGGCTGGACGCCATCATCAGCCCCGCTTGCCGCGAAGAACTGCGCCGCGTGCTCGATTACCCGCAATTCGCGCATTACGCCGTTGACGCGCAAGCCGCCCTGGCGTGGGTCGATCGCGTGACACGGTCCGTTGCCGATCCTGAAGAAGCCGCCCGCACGCAAGGCGAAGCGTTCGTTCCGCGCTGCAAGGATCGCGACGACCAGAAATTTCTCGCGCTGGCCGATGCCGCCGGCGTTGCTTATCTCGTCTCTAAGGACCGCGCCGTACTCAAGCTCAAGCGACGCATGGCCAAGTATTGCGACGTGGCGGTGTTGCCGCCCAAGCAATTCGTCGCGCTGGTCCAGTTGGAGACCGCTGCCCTTGCTGCCATCCCAAATCAAGCCTGAAGCCGTCTTGTCATGACCACTGTTGAATCGCTCGCGCCCATCGCACCCCCGCCGTCGCGGCTACCGAATGTCGGTACCACCATCTTCACCGTGATGTCGGCGCTGGCCGCGGAAAAACAGGCCGTCAACCTGGGCCAGGGCTTTCCGGATTTCGATTGCGACCCGCGCATCGTCGATGCCGTGTCCGATGCCATGCGCGCGGGCCTGAACCAATACCCGCCAATGACGGGCGTGCCCGCGCTGCGCCAGGCCATTGCCGCGAAGATCGCCAATCTGTACGGCCACGCTTACGATGCCGACCGCGAGATCACCGTCACCGCCGGCGCCACGCAGGCGCTGCTGACCACGGTGCTGTGCTGCGTGCATCCGGGCGACGAAGTCATCGTCTTCGAGCCGACGTATGACAGCTACATCCCGTCGATCGAACTGGCGGGTGGCAAGGTCGTGCCGATCACGCTGAACGCGCCGGACTTCCGCATCCCGTTCGACACGCTCGCCGCGGCCATCACACCGCGCACGCGCCTGATCATGCTCAACACACCGCATAACCCGACCGGCACGGTCTGGCACGCGGACGACATGCAGAAGCTGGCCGAGATCCTGGCGCCCACCAACGTGCTGCTGCTCTCAGACGAGGTGTACGAGCACATGGTGTACGACGGCGTGCAGCATGCGTCCGTCGCACGCATTCCAGAGCTGGCACGGCGCGCATTCGTGGTGTCGAGCTTCGGCAAGACGTATCACGTGACGGGCTGGAAAGTCGGCTACGTGGCCGCGCCCGCCGCACTCATGGCGGAGTTCCGCAAGGTGCACCAGTTCAACGTGTTCACCGTCAACACGCCAATGCAGCACGGCCTGGCGAACTACATGGCGGATCCGCGTCCGTATCTGCAGCTGCCGGCGTTCTACCAGCGCAAGCGCGACCTGTTCCGCGCGGGGCTGGAGAAGACGCGCTTCAAGCTGCTGCCCTGCCAGGGCACGTACTTCCAGTGCGTGGACTACAGCGCCATCTCCGATCTGCCCGAAGCCGAGTTCGCCAAGTGGCTGACGAGCGAGATTGGCGTGGCGGCGATTCCCGTGTCGGCGTTTTACTCGCAGCCGCACGAATCGGGCGTGGTGCGCTTTTGCTTCGCCAAGAAAGACGAAACGCTCCAAGTTGCCCTGGAGCGTTTGTCGAAGGTGTGAGACCGTAAGACTGAAGCCGATCAGCGCTTGCTGGCGTAGTGCGCCAGCATCTGCTCCAGATTGGCCTTGCTGTCTGCCCGCACCTTCTGCACGTTCGGGTTCTCCGCCATCTTGGCCATGTAAGGCTTGACGCCTTCGACCTGCGCCAGCAGGTCTTCACCGTAGATGATCTTGGTGGCCTGGCTGACCAGCGGGAAATGCACGATGGCCGCGCAGTCCGCAATGGTGAACGTGTCACCCGCCACGTAAGGCGAGAACTTGAACAGCCTGGCCGCCGCCGGAATGTTCTTCTGCAGTTGCTCGCGCACCTTCACCTTCAGGTTGTCGCTGATCTTGCCGCCAAAGAACGCTTCGGGAAACAGCTGGCGCGCGACCAGCTCCAGGTGCAGCTCCAGGAACGTCACGATCTCCCGCACCTTGGCCGCCTTGAACGGATCGGCTGGGATCAGCGGATGTTGCGGGTAGCGCGCTTCCAGATAATCGATGATGACCTGCGATTCGCACATTCCACCGTCCTCCCCCACCAGATACGGCACCTTGTGCAGCGGCGACACCTCGCCGTCGGTCTGGTCCGGCCAGCGCAGCGATTCCTCAAACGCAATCCCCTTCTCCATCAGCGCGAGCTTGACCTTGTTGTAGTAGTTGCTCGCAGAAAAACCGTATAGCGTCAGCATGAAGCCGTCTCCTTGGTAATTTGGCCGTCCGTTATGGTCGGTGCGGATGCCAGAAATCGCACGCTCGTGCTATTTTAGCCAGACTTCTTTTGATCGCAGCGGATTTCATATGCAGACTATCGGGATTGTGGGCACGGGCGCCATGGGACGCGGCATTGCGCAAATCGCGGCCCAGGCCGGTTTGCGCGTCAAACTGTTCGACGCTAACCCGCAAGCCGTGGAAACGGCGCGCACGGCGCTGGCCGACACGCTGACCAAGCTGGCCGCCAAGGGCAAGCTCACAGCGGATGACGCCGACGCCACAATTGCCCGGCTCGTTCCGGCCGGTGCCCTGACCGACCTAGCCGACTGCGATCTTGTGGTCGAGGCCATCGTCGAGAAGCTGGACGTCAAGCGCGACCTCTTCCGTCAGCTCGAAGACATCGTCCGCGCAGATGCCATCCTGGCGTCGAATACCTCGTCGCTGTCGATCACCGCGATTGCCGCGACGTGCCAGCACCCCGAACGCGTCGCAGGCTTTCACTTCTTCAACCCGGTGCCGCTGATGAAGGTGGTCGAGGTCATCGACGGCCTGCGCAGCGCGCCCGCTACCGGTGACGCACTGTCCGCACTGGCCAAGCGCATGGGCCATACCGCCGTGCGCTGCATCGACATGCCGGGCTTCATCGTCAACCACGCCGGGCGCGGCATGAACACCGAGGGCCTGCGCGTGGCCCAGGAAAGTGTGGCGGCGTATGCGGACGTCGACGCCATCATGCGCGAGCAGGCCGGCTTCCGCATGGGGCCGTTCGAGTTGATGGATCTCACAGGACTGGATGTCTCGCATCCGGTGATGGAATCGGTCTACCGCCAGTTCTACGACGAGCCGCGCTATCGTCCGTCGCAGATCACGGCGGTGCGCTTTGCGGGCGGCATCCTGGGCCGCAAGACGGGCGAAGGTTTCTACCGCTATCCGGAAGGACAGAAGCAGATCCCCGCTGAGGCGCCTGCACCGTCTGCGCGCCCGTCTTCGGTGTGGATCAGCCGCGCGCATGACGCCGGCCACGCCGCAGCGCAGCGCCTGTTGCTTGACCTGGGCATCACGCCCGAAGCAGGTTCGAAACCGTCCACCGATGCATTGATCATCGTCACGCCGCGCGGGCTGGATGCCACCGCCTGCGTGGCCGCCGAAGGGCTTGACGCGCGCCGCACCGTGGCGCTCGACACGCTCTATCCGTTTGCCGCCACCAAGCGCCGCACGCTGATGACCACACCCGCCACAGATGCGGCCTACCGCGATGCCGCACACGGCCTGCTTGCCTCCGACGGCGTACCTGTCACGGTGATCCGGGATTCCGGTGGTTTTGTCGCGCAGCGCATCGTTGCATGCATCGTCAACATCGCGTGCGACATCGCACAGCAGCGCATTGCCACGCCCACGGACATAGATCTGGCCGTCACGCTGGGGCTCGGTTATCCGCAAGGGCCGCTGGCACTGGGCGATACGCTGGGCACGAACGCCATCCTGGAAGTCCTGCAGAACCTGTACACGCTCTATGGCGACCCGCGTTATCGCCCGAGCCCGTGGCTGCTGCGCCGCGCCCGTCTGGGCATGTCGCTGCTGACACCTGACGCCTGATGCCTGATTGCCGCTTACTCTGACGAGGCCGCCATGACCGCGCAATTACTCTCCAAACGCATCGGCTCGACGCTGGTGCTGACGCTGTCCAACCCTGACGCGCGCAACGCGCTGGACCCGGTGATGTACACGGCGTCGATGGAAGCGCTCGACCGCGCCGCCAACGACAACGAGATCCGCGCCGTCATCTTCACGGGCGCCGGCAATGCCTTCTGTGCGGGCGGCAACCTGAACCGCCTGCTGGAAAACCGGAGCAAGCCGCGAAGCGTTCAGGAAGAAGGTATCGACGCGCTCAACCACTGGATCGAAACGATCCGCACGTTTCCCAAGCCGGTGATTGCCGCAGTGGAAGGCCCGGCAGCCGGCGCAGGCTTCTCGCTGGTGCTGGCGTGTGACTTTGCGATTGCCGCATCGGATGCGAAGTTCGTAATGGCTTACGTGAACGTGGCGCTCACGCCGGACGGCGGCGGCTCCTGGCACATCGCACGCTTCCTGCCGCGTCCGCTTGCGAGCGAAATCATCATGCTCGGCAAGCCCGTTGGCGCAGAGCGGCTGGCACACTTCGGCCTCATCAACGAAGTGGTCAAACCCGGCGAGGCGCTAGACCAGGCGTTGGCACTGGCGGAAAAACTCGCAGCGCAATCACCGCATGCCGTGGGCCGCATCAAGGGCCTGATCACCCACGCCGAAGACGCCTCGCTGCACGATCACCTCAAGGCCGAGCAGCACAGCTTTGTCGAAGCGCTGCACCACGCCGACGGCAACGAAGGCATCTCAGCCTTCCTGCAAAAACGCAAACCTCAATACCGCTAATTTCTGGCTCGCATGATTCCGTTCCCAACACCCCAGCGCCGACGCGTCTATCTGATGCGTCATGGCGCCGTAACGTACTTTGACGAAACCGGCCGCCCCGTTCCGTCACCCGAGGCCGTGCCGCTCAATGAACTGGGCCGCAGCCAAACCACCGCTGCAGGCAAGATCTTCGCCGCCGAAAACATCGTCTTCGACCGCGTGATCGTCAGCGGCCTGCCGCGCACGGTGGAAACCGCGCAGCGTGTGCTGGCCGAGATACCCGCGATGCAGGAACGCGGCTTCACGCTTGAACACTGGCCCGAGCTGCAGGAGATCCGCGGCGGCAAGCTGGCGGAAATTCCGGAGCATGAACTCGCGCAAGCCTTTATCGGCGCATTTGAAGGCACGGTGTCGGAAGACCGGCGCTTCCTCAACGGCGAGAGCATCGGCGAATTTCTTGACCGGGTGATTCCGCCAATCGCCCAACTGCGCGCGCAAACCGACTGGGACACCGTGCTGCTGGTGCTGCATGGCGGCACCAACCGCGCGATCCTCTCGCACGCCATCACCGGCGGCGAGCGCGTGTTCTTCGGCAGCCTCGCGCAGACCGCCGGCTGCATCAATGTGCTCGATGTTGGCGATGCCCCGACCGACTGGGTGCTGCGCATGAGCAATTTCTCAGCGCCCTCGCCCACACATCTCGGCTCGCGGCTGACGACGATGGAGGTGCTGCTGCAGCAATACCTCCAGCATCGTCAACCGGCTGCCTGAATTTTCCAGACACACAACAAGATTCGGAGACACACCCATGGCACAGACGGACCAGCAGGATTTCTCGGCCTTCGAGGGCACGCGCCCGGTAGCGGATCAGCAGAAGTTCGACATTGGCGCGCTGGAAGCGTGGATGCGCGAACACGTTGAAGGCTTTGCCGGCCCGCTCACGGTGGAGCAGTTCAAGGGCGGTCAGTCGAACCCGACGTTCAAGCTGATCACGCCGTCGCGCACGTACGTAATGCGCGCGAAGCCCGGGCCGAAGGCGAAGCTGCTGCCGTCCGCGCACGCTATCGAACGCGAGTACCGCGTGATGGATGCACTGGCCAAGACCGACGTGCCTGTCGCCAGGATGTATGCGCTGTGCGAAGACGAAGCCGTGATCGGCCGCGCTTTCTACATCATGGAATTCGTGCAGGGCCGCGTGCTGTGGGATCAGGCCCTGCCAGGCATGGAGCCTGCCGAGCGCACCGCCATCTATGACGAGATGAACCGCGTCATCTCTGCGTTGCACACGGTCGACTACGCCGCCATCGGCCTGGCCGATTACGGCAAACCCGGCAACTATTTCGCACGCCAGATCGAACGCTGGAGCAAGCAGTACAAGTTGTCGGAAACCGAGTCGATTCCGGCCATGGACAACCTGATCGAATGGCTGCCGAAGCATGTGCCGCAGGAAGCCGAGGAAATCACCAGCATCGTTCACGGCGACTACCGCCTCGATAACCTGATCTTCCACCCGACCGAACCGCGCGTGCTGGCCATCCTGGATTGGGAGCTGTCGACGCTGGGCCATCCGCTGGCCGATTTCAGCTATCACTGCATGAGCTGGCACATCGAGCCGGGGCAGTTCCGCGGCGTGGCGGGTCTGGACTTCGCGGCACTGGGCATTCCCACGGAAGCCGAGTACATCCGCCAGTACGAAGAACGCACCGGCCGCCGCATCACGGGCGACTGGAACTTCTACCTCGCCTACAACATGTTCCGCATTGCCGGCATCCTGCAGGGGATCATGAAGCGCGTGGTGGATGGCACGGCGTCTTCGGCGCAGGCGCTGGAGGCAGGCAAGCGCGCCCGCCCGATGGCCGAACTGGGCTGGAAGTACGCCCAGCAGGCCGGCGCTTGACACTGCGCCTCACTCGGCCGCGGCTTTACTCGTAGTCGCGCGCCGCTTCCAGCGGACCGGACAGCGGCGCTTCCAGCTCCAGCACCACCCCGCCCGGCAACTGCACAAAGATCTGCGCGGCAGGCCGTGCGGGGTGTTTTCTTACCTGGTGCGGAATACCGCTTTCACGCACCGCGGCCAGCACATCGGCCGCGTCTTTCCGGGTGCGAAACGCGATGTGCGAGAACACCAGTTCCGGCGTGTCGCCCTCCTGCGTCACGAGGTGTACCAGCGCATCGTCGTTCTGGTACAGCCACGTGCCGGGAAACGGAAACGCCGGGCGCGGCCCGGGTTTCCAGCCGAGCACATCGGCGAAGAATTTCAGGATGGGCGCGTCTGCTGCCACGTGAAAGTTCACGTGGTCGAATGTCCAGTCGCTGTCAGGTGTCATAGCAAACCGCCTCCTTCAATGTCGATGATGGCGCCGGTCATGAAACCGTTGGTCATGGCCAGCAGATAGCCTTGGGCAAGGTCTTCCGGCGTGCCAACGCGGCCGACCGGCAAGCCGCTGCCGATACGCGCGAGCATGGCCTCGCGATCGGCCGGGGCGCCCCACACTTCCGTATCCACCACGCCGGGGCTGATCACATTGACACGGCGCGGTGCGAGTTCCTTCGCCAGATTCTTGGCGGCGGCTTCCACTGCAGCATTGATCGAGCCACGCAGCAAGCCGGTCGCCGTGGCCTTGCGAGAAAGCAGGCCAGAGGTGAGCGTAATCGATGCGCGTTCAGTCAGGTGCGGCAATGCGGCCTGCACCGCCATCAGCGCGGCAAAGAGCTTGGTGCCGAAGGCCTGCTCCAGGTCGGCGCGTTGCAGCGAAGCAAACGGCGGCGGGCTCGTGCGCGAACCGATGGTGATGGCGAGATGATCGACCTTGCCGCTGGGCGACAACCTGGCTGCCTGCGCCAACGCGCCAGCCAGCGATGCCGTGTCGTTTGCATCCACGGCGATGCCCTGGATGCCGCTGCCTGCCTTGGCGGAGCGCCCCAGCACCGTCACGCGCGCCCCTTCGGCTGCCGCCGCGCGTGCCACCGCCTGCCCAATACCGGCCGTACCGCCCAATACCACCACCGACTGGTCCAGCAGAGTGTTCGAAGTCATGCCAATGCTCCTTTGAGAAGAGGAAAGAAAAAACCGTCAATCGATTGGGGCCATTCTTTCATCAAACAAAAGCAAGATAATCTGGCTATGCTTTGATGATTCTCCAAATCTGCTTTGACAATGATCGCCCTCGACGACCTCCGCCTGCTGGTGCGCATTGCTGATGCCGGCAACCTTTCCGCCGCCGCTCGCCAGCTCGGCTGGCTGCCCGCCACAGCCAGCGCAGCGCTCAAACGTGTGGAGACCGAACTCGGCGCCCGCCTGTTCGAGCGCACCACGCGCAGCATGCGGCCGACCGAAGCCGGTCAGCGCTATCTCGCCTACGCAAGACAGGCGCTGGAGGCACTGGACGAAGGTGCGGAAAGTCTGGGGCAGGATCGCACCGAGCTGTCCGGTCCCATTCGCATTGCAGCCACATCAGACCTGGGGCGACACATCCTGCGCCCGTGGCTCGACGCGTTCTGCGATGAGCACCCCGGCGTGCGAGTCACGCTGGTGCTCGGTGACCGGCTGGCCGATCTGATGCGCGAAGACCTCGACTTCGCCCTGCGCTACGGACATCTGCAGGATTCGGCGCTGGTGCGGCGGCCGTTGGCGTCGCATCCGCGCGTGATCGTCGGGGCGCCCTCTTACTTCAAGCAGCATGGCCGGCCCGCACACCCGAGCGACCTGGCCGACCACCGCTGCCTGATCCTGCTGCGCAACGGCGAGCCCGTCACGCGCTGGCAACTCACGCACGCCAGCGGCCCTGCCCCGATCGACGTGCGCGGTGATTTCCAATGCGACGACGGCGCCGTGGTGCGCGACTGGGCGGTCGCGGGGCGCGGCCTGGCGTTCAAATCGTGGTTGGATGTCGCGCAAGACGTGAGCGCCGGCCGGCTGGAGGTGGCATTGCCGGCATGGAGTCATGCGCCCACGCCGCTGCAGCTTGTCGCCCTTGCGCGCCGCCATCGACCCGCGCGGCTCACGGCATGTGCCGACTTTCTTGCCGCGCGCTTTGCGGAGTTCAGCGCGCGTTACCCGTTCGCTTCGGCAAAGGCGGCAACGGCATCGCCCAAGCCGGTCAAGTCGGCCAAAGCCAAGTCGGCCGTCACGGTGAATACGTAGGCGTTCTTATTGGTTGTTGCGGCGGCGCTGATTGCGTCTGCTTTTGCGTTCGTCAACGCCCATCGGCAAATGCGGCCGCCGCGTCATCCAGCGCCACCTCCGCCATTGCGGCGAATACGTGATCGCGCAGCCAGCGGCTGGCGGCATCCTGGTCGCTGTTCGTGTGCCAGTACAGGTACAGCTCCAGCGGCTGCACGTTGAACGGCAGCGGCAGCATCACGTTGCCATACGGTTCATTGGCGATGCGCGCATAGCGGATCGGCAACGTCGCGAGCAGGTCCGTGCAGCTCACCACACGGCAGGCGGCCGGGTAATGCTGGCAACGCAGTCGCACGCGCCGCTCATGGCCAAGCCGGCGCAGTTCCACATCTTCCAGCCCTGCCCCGCGACGCCGGGACGACACATGCACGTGTTCGCACGCCAGATAGCGCTCCAGCGTCAACGGCGCATTTGCAATGGGGTGGCCCGGGCGCGCCAGCACCACCATCGGGTCGGTCAGCAGCGGCGCATGCCGGATGGCCGGAGATGCCGGCACCAGAATGTCCGCAGCCGCGTCGATGGTGCCGGCCAGCAACTCGGTTTCGAGCTGGCGGCGGTCTCCACGCACGGTCGTCACGTCAATCCGCGGTGCCTCCTTGGCGATGGCCGCCATCAACGGCGGCAGCAGCGTGGCTTCCAGCGCATCGCGCATCGACAACGTGAAGCGACGCTCGCTCGTGGCGGGGTCGAAGCGCGTGCCCTCGCGCAAGGTGCGCTCGAAGCCCTGCAGCGCGGTGCGCACCTCTGCGATCAGCGTGCGCGCCAGCGGCGTCGGCACCATGCCCTGCCCGCGCCGCTCGAACAGCGGGTCGTCAAACAACTCACGCAGCCGCCCGAGCGCGTGGCTCACGGCGGGCTGCGTCAGGTTGAGCGTGCGCGCGGCCGCCGTGATGCCGCCTTCCGTGTAGATCGCATCGAAAACGACAAACAGGTTCAGGTCGACCCGGGATATATGCATGATATTGATGGACTGTAATCTACTAAATTCATTTCTCTTATTGTAGGCGAAGGCTTATTCTGCGGACACCACTTGGGAGTTGCGCCACGCGCCATGACCACCACCACCGATCTGTCCGTGCCGACGGGCTTCGTACTGCTGAACAAGCCGAGCCCTTTCCTGACGATGCTGGGGCCGGTCTATGCCCGCGGCATGGGGCCGACGATGGTGATGGGTTTTCATGTCGGCCACCACCACCTGAACCGGCGCGGCATCCTGCATGGCGGCGTGGTGGCATCGCTGGCCGATGCGGCGCTAGGCTATTGCCTGGCCGAGCCCGGCGAAGGTACCGGCGGCGCCCTGGCCATGTCCACCGCCAGCCTGACTGTGGATTTCATCGCCTCTGCCGGAGAAGGCGACTGGATTGAGATCACCCCGGAAGGATTGCGCACGGGCAGCAAGCTGGCCTTTGCGCAGGCACTCTTCCATCGCGGCGACCGGTTGATTGCGCGCGCGAGTGCCGTGTTTGCAGTGCTCGGCGGACGTATTTGACGCATGGCCGAGCCCGTCTGAACTGAGTTGATGGTTGCCCGTTCGAGGCGCTTGTTCGATGTACTGAGGAGACACCATGAATTTCGATTACACGCCCAAGGTCAAGGAAATGCAGGCACGCCTGCTCGAATTCTTTGACCAGCACATCTATCCGAACGAGCACCGCTTCCACGAAGAAGTCGAAGCCAACCGCCGCGCCGGCAACGCGTGGATTCCCACCAAGGTCATCGAAGAACTCAAGCCGCTGGCACGCAAGGCCGGGCTGTGGAACCTGTTCCTGCCGCGCTCGCCGCGCGCGCCGGAAGGCCTGTCGAACCTCGAATACGCCCCGCTGTGCGAAATCATGGGCCGCGTGCCCTGGGCGCCCGAAGTGTTCAACTGCTCAGCGCCCGACACCGGCAACATGGAAACGCTGGAGCGCTACGCCTCGGAAGAACTGAAAGACCGCTGGCTCGAACCGCTGCTGCGCGGTGAGATCCGCTCCGCCTTCCTGATGACCGAGCCGGCCGTGGCTTCTTCGGATGCCACCAACATCGAATGCCGCATCGAGCGCCAGGGCGACGAATACGTCATCAACGGCCGCAAGTGGTGGTCGTCCGGCGCTGGCGACCCGCGCTGCGCCGTCTACATCGTCATGGGCAAGACCAACCCCGATGCCGGCCGCCACGAACAGCAATCGATGATCGTGGTGCCGGCCAATGCGCCGGGCATCACCGTCATGCGTCCGCTGTCAGTGTTCGGTTTCGACGATGCGCCGCACGGCCACATGGAAGTCGACCTGAAAGACGTGCGCGTGCCGGTGGGCAACATCCTCCTGGGTGAAGGCCGCGGCTTCGAGATCGCACAAGGCCGCCTGGGCCCGGGCCGTATCCACCACTGCATGCGCAGCATCGGCGTGGCTGAGCGCGCGCTGGAACTGATGTGCAAGCGCCTGTCGTCGCGCATTGCATTCGGCAAGGCCATCGCACAGCACAGCGTCTGGCACGAACGCATTGCCGAAGCACGCTGCATGATCGAACAGGCTCGCCTGCTCACGCTCAAGGCCGCGTACATGATGGACACCGTCGGCAACAAGGTCGCCAAGGCCGAGATTGCGATGATCAAGGTCGTGGCTCCGAACATCGCCTGCCAGATCGTCGATTGGGCGATCCAGGCACACGGCGGCGGCGGCGTGTCGGGTGATTTCCCGCTGGCTTCGGCCTACGCGCACCAACGCACGCTGCGCTTGGCCGACGGCCCGGACGAAGTGCACCGCGCGGCCATCGCCAAGCTTGAACTGGCCAAGCATCTGCACCTGAAGGACGTTGCCGACATGCCGGTCACACGCGGCTCCTGACCTGCGGCACGGCTGTACCGTTCACTCCTTAACCCCGCCTTGAGCGGGGATTTTTTTGCCTCTGCCCGGCGTCTGCGCGTTTTTCGGTTCTGTGCTGGAATGGAACACTTTGCAGGCTGCTGGTGGCCTGCACCTCTCTTCCCGGCCAGAAGCCAAGGAGCCAACTCGATGATCGACGTCTATAGCTGGGCCACGCCCAACGGCCACAAAGTGCACATCATGCTGGAAGAATGCGGGCTGCCTTACCGCGTTCACGGCATCAACATCGGCGCCGGCGACCAGTTCAAGCCCGACTTCCTCAAGATCAGCCCCAACAACAAGATCCCGGCCATCGTGGATCAGGACGGCCCCGACGGCAAGCCGATCTCGCTGTTCGAATCGGGCGCGATCCTGCTGTACCTCGCCGGCAAGACGGGCAAGTTCATGCCCGACGACGTGCGCGGCAAATACGAAGTGCTGCAATGGGTGATGTTCCAGATGGGCGGCGTTGGCCCGATGCTCGGCCAGGCCCACCACTTCCGCATCTACGCGCCCGAAAAAATCGAATACGCGATCAACCGCTACACGAACGAAGCCAAGCGTCTGTATGGCGTGATCGACAAGCGCCTGAGCGAATCGAAATTCCTCGGTGGCGCGGATTACTCCATCGCCGATATTGCGACGTGGCCATGGCTGCGCAGCTGGAAGAACCAGGGGATCGAGCTGTCGGATTACCCGAAGCTGCAGCGCTGGTTCGAAGCCATTGAAGAACGCCCCGCCGTGCAGCGCGCGGTGAAGGTGCTGGCCAAGGAACGGCCGGCTGTGCAGGACGACAAGGCGAAGGAAATCCTCTTCGGCGCGACGCAGTACGAGCGGCGCTGATTCCGCTTTTTCGCATCGGAAAACAGGCCGCGTGATGCGGCCTTTTTCTTTTGGAAGTCGTCAATGCGGGGCCACGTTCAGGGGCCTAAACGGGCCGGTGCAGCGCTGACGCTCCGCCTGATTTCCCTCAACTGGTGGCACGCATATGCGCCGAAGACACTCCCTCGCAATCGCAGTTCGGCGCGGTATACGATGCGTACCGCGCTCGCGCGTGGCGCCTGATTCCGGGGCTCGACTGATGCCCTTCACCACCATCACCACCAAGCTGGGTTCGTTGTTGCGCGATTACGTGCGCGCCCCCGTCGGCCTGGTGGCGCAGGCGCTCTGGCGCTACCTGACGGAAGACGCCTGATCGCGTTACCGGGGCAATGCGAAGCACTGCACGTCCGGCGCAGTGTAGACCGTCGGATACGGCGACCGCGGCCCCGTCTGCAACCGCAGCGGCTGCGTCGCCAGTACTTCGGCCTCGTTACGCTCTCGCACTGTCAGCGGTTCCGGCGGCGGCCCGGGCAAGTGCACCGGTTGATTGACCGCACACCGCACGGGTTTCCCATCCGCCAGCCGTACATCCATCGTGTAATACGGCCCGACGATGGTCGGCGCACAGGCAGCCACGCCCAAGATCACCGTCATCAGCACCACAGAATGCAGCGCCTTCATCACCCACCTCCGCAACGCACCCGTGAGTGTTTTTGACTCAGCGCGGCACCCGCAAGTGCCGCAGTAAGTGCCGCAGCATCAGGCAGCCGCCGTCAGCATCCCCTGCTTTTCAATGAACCGGATCACCTCATCCAGCCCACCCTGCGCCCGCAGATTGCACATCACAAACGGACGATCGCCGCGCATCTTGCGCGTGTCGCTCTCCATCACCTCCAGCGACGCCCCGACGTACGGTGCAAGGTCCGTCTTGTTGATGATCAGCAGGTCGGACTTGGTGATGCCCGGGCCGCCCTTGCGAGGGATTTTCTCCCCGCCCGCCACGTCGATCACGTAGATCGTCAGGTCCGACAGCTCGGGGCTGAACGTCGCCGCGAGGTTGTCACCGCCGGACTCGATGAAGACCACATCCGCATCCGGAAACTTGGAGAGCATGCGGTCCACCGCTTCGAGGTTGATCGACGCATCTTCGCGGATGGCCGTGTGCGGGCAACCGCCCGTTTCGACACCCATGATGCGTTCGGCGGGCAACGCGCCGGAGATGGTCAGCAGGCGCTGATCTTCCTTCGTGTAGATGTCGTTGGTGATCGCCACCAAGTCATAGCGCTCGCGCATGGCCTTGCAGAGCATTTCGAGCAGCGTGGTCTTGCCGGAGCCCACCGGGCCGCCCACGCCAACGCGCAGGGCTGGAAGTTTCTTGGTTCGCATGATGATCAGGTTCAGGATCGAAAGAGTCGTGAGTATTGCGTTTCGTGCCGGGCGGACAACACACCCAGCCCCGGTGAGAACGTAGACAGTTCAGGCGGATGACAGGCCGCACGGCGCGTGGCCTCCTCTACCGCACGCGCCACCGCAGTGTGCAAACCGAAGAGAATGCGTTGCCCGGCAGCCTGCCCGAGCGGCACGGCCTTGACTGCCGCCGCCATCTGGTTTTCCACCCATGCAAAGCAGTACGCCGTCACGCCGTCGTGCGGGTCGACATTCAGAGCGGCAGCGGCGGCGGCAAAGGTAGTCGGAAAGGTCACTGTCGCGCGCGCGGCCAATGCACTGCGCAGTGCGCCATCGCCCCACTCCAACTGCTGGATAAGTCGATTGAGCGACCAGCCCATCTGAGAGGTTTCCAGCCGCAGCTCGCGCGTCTCGCGGGTGGCAAGGAACCATGCATCGCGCTCGGCCACGGCATCAAAGCGCCCCGCCTGCCAGTCAGCAAACTGCAACAGCCACAGCGGCGCCTCGCAGGCCGCCAGCACGTCGAGCCCTTCCGCAATCCATGCCGCAGCCGACGCTTCATCCGCCACGTGCAGCACGTCCACCGCCGCTTCCAGCCCCTGCGAATAGCTGAACGCGCCCACCGGCAGCGCGGGGGACGCGAGATGCAGCAAGGCAGTGAGCTGCGCCGCGTTAGTCATGGTGATGGTGGTGATGACCGCAGCCGGGGCCGTGGACATGGCCGTCGTCGTGACCGTGGTCGTGCCCATGCGCGTGATCGTGGCTATGCGCGTGGTCACTCGCATGATCATGGTCATGCGAGTGACCGTGATCGTGCCCGTGATGCTCGTGATACAGCGCCTGCGCGGCCGCGTAGTCCTCTTCGAATGTCGCATCGTGGCCATGCCGATGGCCGCCGCCGTATGCGCCCGCCTCGGGCTCGAACGGCGCCTCAACATGCGCGACGGTCACGCCCAGACGCACGAGCATGTCTTCGAGCACCGGATCAGCTTCGAGCTGCAGCGCATCTGCGCTGACCTGCACAGGCGTGTGGCGATTGCCGAGGTGATAGGCCGCCCGCATCAGCGCGAGGCGGTTGTCGTTCGTCACGCGCAACACCTGCTCAGGTGCAGCCTGCACTTCCACCAGCGTGCCGTCTTCAGCGACCAGCACGTCGCCGCCACGCATGACGGTGCCGCGCGGCAGTACAACGGCCACGTCACGGCCATCGTCTAGCGTGGCGCGCAGGCGGCTGCGGCTGCGCTCCAGGAATGGGAGCACCAGCTTGGGCGCGCGCTTGACCAGCACGGAGGCCAGGCCATGCGGCGCGGGAAGATGTTTGGTGATGGAAAGCATCGTTGGAACCTATTCACAATCTCATGACGGCCCCGCATGGAGCTGAGCCTGTCAAATACCAGGGTCCGAGCCTCAATCGTCAGGCTCTGAGCCTCAATCTTCAGACTCAGAGGCTCAATCGTCAGGCTCAGAGGCTCAATTGCCAAGCTCTGACACTCAATAGTGGGGCTCTGAACTCCGACTTTCACACTTTTGGTTTCGAATCCCGAGCATTGAGGGTCGAACGTCGGGCTCGGAGGTTGGAGCACGAGGCTTTTTGCATCGAGCATGGCCCTCGGAGGCCCGAAAAATTCTGCGTTTTTGCTTCGGTTGCGCTCGTTTTGTCCTGATTGGGTCCTGCGGTCGAATTGCTTTGCTTCGTTGGCTCTTATTCGATATCTGGAGTATCGAATTTGAGGGTCAGAGGGTCGTGGTTGGGGGTCTGAGGCTGGGATTTCGAGGTTCGAGGCTCGTTTTCTTCTTTTCTGCCGGGGCGGGCCTTAGTGGTTTGCTGCTGTTTCACCCCCTGCCGGGGGCGACTCACTTTCTTTGTCTTGCCAAAGAAAGTAAGCAAAGAAAGGCGCGCCCGAGATGGCGAAAGATTCCTTGAATTTATGTCGCAGAGAGGGAGGGGAGGCAAACTCGCTTCGCTCAAACAGGCCTCCCCTCTTTTTCCTCTCTGCAACAGAAATTCAAGGCGCCATCTAGGGCAAGGGGTAAAGCACACAATCTTCTGCCCGCACGCCACTCCGTTGTACGTTCTGAACCCTCGCACGCACTTCCACTTCCACTTCCACTTCCACTTCCACTTCCACTTCCACTTCCACTTCCACTTCCACTCGCACTCGCACTCGCACTCGCACTCGCACTCGCACTCGCACTCGCACTCAACGAGCCCCGGCGCCCACCTCAGTTCCCCGCCGGTGTGGCCGTTGACGTTCCTGCCCTTGATGGCGCCTTGGATTTTTGTTGCGGGGAGGATCAAGAAGGGAGGCTGTCTGAGCGCAGCGAGTTTGCCTCCCTTCCCTCCCCGCGACACAAATCCAAGGAGTCTTTCGCCATCTCGGGCGCGCCTTTCTTTTGCTTACTTTTCTTTGGCAAGACAAAGAAAAGTGAGTCGGCCCCGGCAGGGGACGATACCCGGGATGGACCAACAACAAGAAACCAGCCCACCCCAACCCACCAGCTAGAACAAAAAATACCGCTGCGCCATAGGCAACACCTCAGCCGGCTCACAAGTCAGCACAGTCCCATCCGCCACCACCTGATAAGTCTCCGGATCCACAGAAATATCCGGCTGCCAGTCGTTGTGGATCATGTCCGCCTTGGTCACCGTACGCGTGCCCTTGACGACCGCCGTGGTCTTGGCCAGCCCATACTGCTCCGCCACCCCAGCAGCGGCCGCGGACTGCGACAGGAAACTCAACGACGTCCGCCCCAACGCCCCGCCCGCCGATCCAAACATCGGCCGATAGTGCACAGGCTGCGGCGTGGGAATCGACGCATTCGCATCCCCCATCGCCGCAGAGGCAATCATCCCGCCCTTCAGGATCAGACTCGGCTTCACGCCAAAGAACGCGGGTTTCCACAACACGAGGTCCGCCCACTTGCCGACTTCAACCGAACCGACTTCGTGCGCAATGCCGTGCGTGAGCGCGGGGTTGATCGTGTACTTCGCCACGTAGCGCTTCACGCGGAAGTTGTCGTGGCCGCCGCGCGCGTCGTTCGGGTCACCAGCGAGCTTGCCGCGCTGCACCTTCATCTTGTGCGCGGTCTGCCACGTGCGCAGGACGACCTCACCGACACGGCCCATGGCTTGCGAGTCGCTGGAGATCATCGAGAACGCGCCCAGGTCGTGCAGGATGTCTTCGGCGGCGATGGTCTCGCGGCGGATGCGGCTCTCGGCAAAGGCGATGTCTTCGGCGATGGACGCATCGAGGTGGTGGCACACCATCAGCATGTCTAGATGCTCGTCCAGCGTGTTGACGGTGAACGGCCGCGTCGGGTTGGTGGACGACGGCAGCACGTTCGATTCACCGCACACGCGGATGATGTCGGGTGCGTGCCCGCCGCCCGCGCCTTCGGTGTGATACGTGTGGATCGTGCGGCCTTTGAACGCGGCGACGGTGGCCTCGACGAATCCCGATTCGTTCAACGTATCGGTGTGGATGGCGACCTGTGTATCGGTGTCGTCGGCCACGCCCAGGCAGCAATCGATGGCGGCCGGTGTGGAACCCCAGTCTTCGTGCAGTTTCAGGCCGATGGCGCCCGCGTCGATCTGCTCGCGCAGCGCGCCCGGCAGGCTGCCATTGCCCTTGCCCAGAAAGCCGATGTTCATCGGGTAGGCGTCGGCGGCCTGCAGCATGCGCTGCATGTACCACGGACCTGGCGTGCAGGTGGTCGCATAGGTGCCGGTGGCGGGGCCGGTGCCGCCGCCGATCATCGTCGTCACGCCGCTGTTGAGCGCTTCGTCGATCTGCTGCGGGCAGATGAAGTGGATGTGCGTGTCGACGCCACCGGCGGTGACGATCATGCCCTCGCCCGCGATGATCTCGGTGCCGGGGCCGATGACGATCGTCACGCCGGGCTGGATGTCCGGATTGCCCGCCTTGCCGATCGCCGAGATGCGGCCGTTCTTCAGACCAATGTCAGCCTTGACGATGCCCCAGTGGTCGATGATCAGTGCGTTGGTGATGACAGTGTCGGCGCAGTCTTTCGATTCGCGCTGGCTCTGGCCCATGCCGTCGCGGATGACCTTGCCGCCGCCGAATTTCACTTCCTCGCCGTAGATGGTGAAGTCGCGTTCGACTTCGACGATGAGGTCGGTGTCGGCCAAGCGGACGCGGTCGCCGGTCGTGGGGCCAAACATTTCCGCATAGGCGCGGCGATCAATCTTCAATGTCATGTCCGTGCCTCGTTCAAAGCTTGCCCATCACACGGCCGGCGAAGCCGTAGACCACGCGGTCACCGGCCAGCGCCACAAGTTCGACCGTGCGCTCCTGTCCCGGCTCGAAACGCACGGCGGTACCGGCGGCGATGTTCAGCCGAAAGCCACGCGCAGCTTCGCGGTCAAAGCGCAGCGCGTCATTGACTTCATAGAAGTGGTAGTGCGAGCCGATCTGCACCGGGCGGTCGCCCGTGTTTGCCACCGTGACTGTCACCGTGGGGCGGCCTGCGTTGAGTTCCAGTTCGCCGTCTTGCGGGAGGAGTTCACCGGGGATCATGTCGCGCCCCTCAGACAGCCGCCGCCAGCAGGCCGGCGCCATACAGCGCCACGCCCACACCCGACAGACGCGCCAGCCACGCCAGACGCGGCTTCAGCGCAAACCCGGCGCCGATACCGGCGGTATGCAGCAGCGCCGTCGCCACGGCAAAGCCGCCAACGAAATACGGGAACATGGCTTGCGCGCCTGCGGGGAATTCCGTGCCATGCGCATAGCCGTGGAACAGCGCGAATGCGCCGCACAGCAGTGCACCGCCCCAGGCCGGCAGTTGCGCGCGTGCGGCAATCAGCAAGCCGAACACCAGCAGCGATGCGGCGATCATCGGCTCGGCCATCGGCAAGGCCACGCCGCCTGCGCCGAGCAGCGCGCCCAGGATCATCAACGCAACAAAGGCGACCGGTGCCCACAATGCGTCGCGCACCGAGCGCGAGGCCAGCGCGCTCCACACCCCCACGGCCACCATCGCCAGCAGGTGATCTGCGCCGGTGAGCGGATGCAGGAACCCGGCGAGCAGGCTGCCCCCGGCGGTATGGCCCGGATGCCCCGGGTGAGCAAAGGCAACGGAGGCGCCAAACGTGAGCGCAATGGCCGCAGCGGGCCGGACGAAGCGAGACAGGGTATGCGTCATGGCAGGACTCGTAGTGGTGAGTGGCGTGCGGACTTCAAACTTCAAATGATCGGGTGGTGGACGGTGACGAGCTTCGTGCCGTCGGGAAACGTGGCTTCGACCTGGATGTCGGGAATCATCTCGGCCACGCCGTCCATCACGTCATTGCGGGTGAGGAGCGTGGTGCCGTAATGCATCAGCTCGGCGACGGTCTTGCCGTCGCGCGCGCCTTCCATGATGGCGGCGCTGATGAAGGCGACGGCTTCCGGGTAGTTGAGCTTGAGGCCGCGGCCCTTGCGGCGCTCGGCCAGCAAGGCGGCGGTGAAGATCAGCAGCTTGTCTTTTTCGCGCGGGGTCAGTTCCACGAGGGGCTCTCTTCGGTGAGGGTCAATTCAGTTCAGTTCAGTTCGGGCGATGCGGGGTCACGTCGCCATCATGTGGCCATCATGTGGCCCACAAGCGCAGCGGACGGCCCGCTACGCCATGCATCGGTTCGCGCAGCGCCAGCCATGTCTGCGACAACAGGGCGCGTGCATCTTCAGGCCGGCGTGCAAGCACGCGCAGCAGCAAAACGTTTGGCAGGCCGGGCGCATCTTGCGTGAGGCACGTGACGCCTGCGCGCAGGTCATCGTTGTACGGCAGGTGCTCGGCCATCGATTCGGCCAGGGCATCGGTCGCGCCCGCGCCCACGGCCCAGAGCGTGCCGACGACGTGGAAGCCGGCCATGCCCGTCGTCGCGTTCAGCATGGGCGATTGCGTGTCGAAGGCGGCCGATTCAATCCACAGCGGCTGGCCGTTGCAACGCAATGCGGTGCGCATGGCGATGCGGCCTTCGGCCCACGATTCACCGGCAGCGTGGCGGCCGAGCATGGTCGTGTCCCAGCCGATGGCGGTGGCGCCCGGTGCCAGATCCAGCGTCAGGTCGATGATCGGGCAGGCCTGGTTGAAGACGATGTTCTCTTGCGGCAGCCAGTCGAGCCGCGCGTCTGCATCCATGCGGATGGCAACACGCTGTGTGGCCGTGCGGCCGAGCGACTTGTACCACTTGGTGGCGCCGGGCGTGGTCAGGACCGCATGCGCATCGGCACCGACTTCGATGTCGATATCGAGCACATCGCCGCCGGCAATACCTGCGGGCGGATGCAGCATGACGGCATGGCAGACGCCCTCGCCTTCCGGATACAACGCTTTCTGCACCCGCAGCGGCCCTTGATGCCGGCAGGTGGCCAGCACGGTGCGCTCACCGCGCCGCGCAAACGCCAGGCGCAATGAGGCTTCCCAGGATGCAAATGCGGAGGCCTGCGGCGGAACAGGAAAATCGGGATGGCGCATCGGTCATGCAATCGGGAGGGGTCCCTCATGAAACGCGGCTACACGCTTCACATTGGGCCCCACCCTAAGCAAACGGAAAGGTTTTCCATCATAGCCAGATGCCGCCCATTTGGCACCCGACTTTTTCACACGACACCTGTGTGTCAAACCGCCACCAGATCGCGCACGCCATCGGCCTCCATGTTGGCGCCGTCGCCGCTGGCAATGACTTCACCGCGGCTCATGACGACGTAGCGGTCTGCAATGCTGCGGGCAAAGTCGTAGTACTGCTCGACCAGCAGCACTGACATGCCGAACTCGTCCACCAGGCGCCGCAGCGTGCGGCCGATCTCCTGAATGATCGACGGCTGGATGCCTTCGGTCGGCTCGTCCAGGATCAGCAGGCGCGGCTCGCTCATCAGCGCGCGGCCGATGGCCAGTTGCTGCTGCTGGCCGCCCGAGAGGTCGCCACCGCGCCGGCCCCTCATCTCCTTGAGCACCGGAAACAATTCATAGATGGAATCGGGCACTTTGGAAGGTGCACGCTTGGCGGCCGCACCAATCAGCAGGTTCTCTTCCACCGTCAGGCGCGGGAAAATCTCGCGCCCCTGCGGCACATAGGCAAGCCCCTGCGAGACGCGCTCGTAAGCGGGCAGCTTCTGGATGGTGCGGCCTTCCCAATCGATCACGCCGCTGGCGGTGGGCACCACGCCCATCAGGCATTTGAGCAAGGTCGTCTTGCCGACACCGTTGCGGCCAAGCAGCGTGGTCAGCTTGGCCGACGGCACGTCGAAGCTGACATTGCGCAGGATGTGGCTGCCGCCGTAGAACTGGTTCAGTTGCTGGACCTGTAGCATCGCGTTCTTTCCTTTTGCCTTGAGGGGGGCTCTGAAAAACGTAGCGAGCGGTCCGATGTTGGCCTGAGAAGCGCAGCCGTACACGGGTACGGCGAGCATCACAGGGGCAAGATCGGGACGCGCAGTCGTTTTGCAGAGTCTTCTAGCGCCCCAGATAGGATTCGATCACCCGCTCATCGCGCTTGACGGCATCGAGCGTGCCTTCGGCCAGAACGCTGCCTTCGGCAAGCACGGTCACGCGCCCTTCCGCCCCCGCCAGCGCGGCGACAAACTCCATGTCGTGCTCCACGACCATGATCGAGCACGTGCCGCGCAGGCCGTTGAGCAGCGCGGCGAGCTGCATCGTCTCTTCATCCGTCATGCCGGCAACGGGCTCATCGAGCAGCAGCAGTTGCGGTTGTTGCATCAGCAGCATGCCGATCTCAAGCCGCTGCTTCTGCCCGTGCGAGAGCAGCCCCGCGGGCCGATACGCCTCGGCTTCCAGGTGGATGCGGCCGAGGGTTTCTTCGATGCGCTGGCGGCCGTCGTTCAGCAGACGCGCGCGCAGCGACACCCACCAGCGCTTGTCGGCCTTCATCGCCAGTTCCAGGTTCTCCCACACGGTGTGCTGCTCGAACACGGTCGGTTTCTGGAACTTGCGGCCGATGCCGATCTGCGCGATACGCGGTTCGGTCAGGCGCAGCAGGTCGATGGTCTGCCCGAGGAACACGCGACCCGTTACGTCGGCGTTGCGCGGCCCCGTCTTGCCAGTGATCACGTCCATCATCGTGGTCTTGCCCGCGCCGTTGGGGCCGATGATGCAGCGCAGCTCACCATGGTCGATCGACAGCGTGAGCGCATTCAGCGCGCGGAAGCCGCCGAAGCGCACGGTCACATCTTCGAGGTACAGGATGGCGCCGTGCGAGACATCGATCGTATCCGGCTCAACCACATGGCCCATGCCGGTGGCGGTGCCGGTCTCCGCGCGATCGGGGAGTTCGGTGAAGGTGCTCATGCGTGGTCTCCGGTGACGGTCGCGGCTTCATGCGCCTTGGCTTGCGTGGGCGCACGCTTTTGCATGCGCAGCTTGCCCATCAGCCCCAGCACGCCGTTCGGCAGATACAGCGTCACCAGCACGAAGATCGCCCCGAGCACAAACAACCAATATTCAGGCACCCATGCGGTCAGCAACGTCTTGGCCCCGTTGACGAGGAACGCACCGATGATCGGGCCGATCAACGTGCCGCGCCCGCCCACGGCCACCCACACCGCCATCTCGATCGAATTGCCCGGCGACATCTCGCCCGGGTTGATGATGCCGACCTGCGGCACGTAGAGCGCGCCCGCAATGCCGCACAGCACCGCCGAGAACGTCCACACGAACAACTTGTAGCCAAGCGGGTTGTAGCCGGAGAACATCACGCGTGCTTCGGCATCGCGGATGGCCGTCACCACGCGGCCGAACTTGGACGTGACGATGGCGCGGCACGCAATGAACGCCAGCACCAGCGCGACGAACGTAGCGACAAACAGCACGGTGCGGGTTGGCAGCGCAGAGATCGGGAAGCCGAGAATGCGTTTGAAATCCGTAAAGCCGTTATTGCCGCCAAAGCCCGTCTCGTTGCGGAAGAACAGCAGCATGGCCGCATACGTCATCGCCTGCGTGATGATGGACAGGTACACCCCCTTGACGCGTGAGCGGAAGGCGAAGAACCCGAACAGCCATGCCAGCACGCCGGGCACCAACACCACCAGCAGCGCGGCCCAGGCGAAGTGCTCGGTACCGTGCCAGAACCAGGGCAGCTCCTTCCAGTCGAGGAAGACCATGAAGTCCGGCAGATCGCTCTTGTACACACCTTCACGGCCGATGGCGCGCATCAGGTACATACCCATCGCATAGCCCCCCAGCGCGAAAAACACGCCATGGCCGAGGCTGAGGATGCCGCAATAGCCCCACACCAGATCGAGCGCCAGCGCCGCAAGGGCGTAGCACATGATCTTGCCGACGAGCGTGAGCGCATACGCCGACAGATGCAGCGGGCTGCCTTCCGGCACGAGCAGCGCGCACACCGGCGCGCCAATGCACACGATAAGCGACACCAGCACCAGCGCAGACCATCCGCGCCGCGAGAGCAACGGCATGCGCGCCGGAATATCGAGAGAAAACTTGGTCGTCGTCATATCAGGCCTCCGCGCTGCGGCCCTTGAGGGCGAACAGCCCCTGCGGACGCTTCTGGATGAACAGCACGATCAACACCAGCACGATGATCTTCGCCAGCACCGCGCCATAGAACGGCTCGATGAACTTGTTGATCAGCCCGAGGCCGAACGCCCCGATGATCGTGCCGGCCAACTGCCCGACCCCGCCCAGCACCACGGCCATGAACGAATCGATGATGTAGCTCTGGCCGAGGTCCGGGCCGACGTTGCCGATCTGCGAAAGCGCGCAGCCGCCCAGCCCCGCAATGCCCGCGCCAAACGCGAACGCGTAGCTGTCGACCTTCCAGGTGCGCACGCCAACGCAGGCCGCCATCGTGCGGTTTTGCGTAGTGGCGCGCACGAACAGGCCCAGGCGAGTGCGATTGAGCACCGCCCACGCAATCGCCACGACGGCCAGCGCAAACAGCAGAATCACGAGCCGGTTGTACGGCAGGATCAGCCCCGGATAGAGCGCAACGCCACCGCTCATCCAGCTCGGGTTGGCTACCTCCACGTTCTGTGCACCGAAGATGGAGCGCACCGCCTGCATGAGCAGCAGACTGATCCCGAACGTGGCGAGCAGCGTTTCGAGCGGGCGGCCATACAGATGGCGCAGCACCAGCCGCTCCAGAGCAAAACCGACGATGGCTGCGGCCAGGAACGCGGCAGGCAGCGCTGCCGGGAGATACCAGTCGAACGCGTTCGGAAAGTAGTTGCGGAAGATCGTTTGCACGACGTACGTGGCATACGCGCCGATCATCAGGAACTCGCCGTGCGCCATGTTGATGACGCCGATCAGGCCGTAGGTGATGGCCAGCCCGAGCGCCGCGAGCAGCAGCACGGAGCCCAGGCTCAGGCCAGCAAACAGGTTGCCGATCAGTTCAGATTTGCGCTCCTGTGCGGCCAGACTATCGAGCGCTTGCTGTGCGGCGGCACGCAGTTCGCCGTCGGCACCGCTGTCTTTCGCGAGCAGCGGTGCAATGCGTTGCCGGGTCTGCGGGTTGGTGTCGCCCGCGAGCAGCTTCAGTGCTTCGAGCTTCTCGGCATGTGTGCCGTCGTCGAGTGCGAGATTGGCCCACAGCAGATGCAGCTTGCTGCGCAACTCCGGATCGGTCTCATGCTTGCGTGCGGCGTCGACAATGGGGCGCGACGCCATCTCCGGATGCGCGAGCAGCGTATCGACGGCCTGCGCGCGCACGGCGCGATCGGGCGATTGCAGCACAAAGCCGCTCGCCGCGCTGTCCACCTGGGCACGCAAGGCATTGTTCAACGTGAGGGATTGCAGGTCATCGGCCTTGACGGTCACGGGTTGGCCCGAAATCGCATCGAGGTAGCGCTCGCCGTCCTGGCGCACCATGCCGGCGGCAGGCGCAAAGAACAGCGCGTCGTTCTGCAACGCTTGCAGAATCGGGCCGGCCTGTTCGGCAGGCGCAGCGGTGAGCGCGTTGAGCGTCTTTACCTTAGCGTCGAAATCGTCTTCGGCCAGCGGCTTGAGATCGGCCTGGGTCAAAGGTTGTCCGGCAGCCCACGCAGATACCGCGGGCATCGCAGCCAGACAGACCGCGCACAGCAGCGCGGCAAAGAATCGGGACAAGCGCATCATGGCAATCCGATACGTGGCGGCCGATATCGAAACCGGTCCGCCACGTCGTACAGCGTCGTTCAAAGGACCGGCTACGTTAGACACATGGCCGGCCCACCTGACCACATCACTTGCTTGCAACCATGTCAGGCTTGCCCTCGTTGCCCGGGATGTACGGGCTCCACGGCTTGGCGCGAATCACCGTCGGCGTCTTCCACACGACGTTGAACTGGCCATCGCCGCGCACCTCGCCGATCATCACGGGCTTGCTCAGGTGATGGTTGTTGTTCATCACCAGCGTGAAGCCCGACGGTGCCTTGAACTGCTGGCCGTACATCGCCTTGCGGACCTTGTCCACGTCGGTGGAACCGGCCTTTTCCACGGCCTGTTTCCACATCATGATGCCGACGTAGGTGGCTTCCATCGGGTCGTTGGTGACGCGCTTGTCACCGCCCGGCAGGTTGTTGGACTTGACCCACGCAGCCCACTTCTTCTTGAAGTCGTCATTGACCGGGTTCTTGACCGACATGAAGTAGTTCCACGCTGCCAACTGGCCGGCCAGCGGCTTGGTATCAATGCCACGCAGTTCTTCTTCACCCACCGAGAAGGCCACCACCGGTACATCCTTGGCCTTCAGGCCAGCGTTGCCGAGTTCCTTGTAGAACGGCACGTTCGAATCGCCGTTGATGGTGGAAATGACAGCGGTTTTGCCGCCCTGCGAGAACTTCTTGATGTTGGCGACGATGGTCTGATAGTCGGAGTGACCAAACGGGGTGTAGACCTCTTCGATGTCGCTGTCCTTCACGCCCTTGCTGTGCAGGAACGCGCGCAGGATCTTGTTGGTCGTGCGCGGGTAGACGTAATCGGTACCAAGCAGGAAGAAGCGCTTGGCGCCGCCGCCTTCCTTGCTCATCAGGTATTCCACCGCCGGAATGGCTTGCTGGTTGGGCGCCGCGCCGGTGTAGAAGACGTTCTTCGACATCTCTTCGCCTTCGTACTGCACCGGGTAGAACAGCAGGCCGTTCAACTCTTCATAGACGGGCAGCACCGACTTGCGCGACACCGACGTCCAGCAGCCGAACGTCACGGCCACCTTGTCCTGCGTCAGCAGGCCGCGTGCCTTCTCGGCAAACAGCGGCCAGTTCGAAGCCGGGTCCACCACCACCGGTTCCAGCTTGCGGCCCAGCACGCCACCGCTCTTGTTGATCTCGTCGATCGTCATCAGCGCCACGTCTTTCAGCGACGTTTCGGAGATGGCCATGGTGCCCGACAGCGAATGCAGGATACCGACCTTGATCGGGTCCTTTGCCTGAGCAAACGCGAAGTTCGACACGGACAACAGCGTTGCGGCGGCGACGGCAGACAGCTTCAACAGCTCACGACGTTTCATTGCGGCTCCTTGGGTTTATTGGTGGCGAGAACGACTCCCCGGGACCCAAAAGTGCAACTAACGTGCCATCACATTTGGCTCATTCGAAGGGAAATCCGCGCCAAAACGGTGCCAAAGCCGCGCCAAGAACGCGCATTTGTTCGGCAGGATGCGCCCGCTTGGGGCGCATGAAGACAAGCACAAAACAAGCGGAGTGCAAGGGCAAGCCAATGAAAAAGAAAGGCCGGCATTGCGCCGGCCTGGTGAACCTACGAAAAGCGAGACTCAGGAATAGCGGCGCGAAATCGATTCGGCCACGCAGACCGGGCGCTCCTGCCCTTCGCGTTCGATGGTCACAGCCCAGGTCATCTGAGCGCCTGTCAGCGTGGGCGCATTGGGCAATGGTGGCAGCGCTTCCATTTCCACCAGTTTCACGCGGGCGCGCACACGGCTGCCCACCGGCACGGGCGCGGTGAAACGGACCTTGTTCAGGCCGTAGTTCACGCCCATCTTCACGTCGGCCATCTCGATCGCGTTCGCCATCAGCATCGGCAGCAACGACAGCGTCAGGAAGCCGTGCGCCACCGGCGCTCCGAACGGCGACTCGCGCTTCGCACGCTCAACGTCCACGTGAATCCACTGGTGATCGCCCGTGGCCTCGGCGAAGAGGTTCACCTGCTGCTGCGTGATCTCTGTCCAGTCGCTCACGGCAACTTCCTGGCCGATCAAGCCTTTGAGCTCGTCGAGCGATTCGATGATGCGCATCTGGGTTGTCTCCTTGTTGTGATGCGATGACGGGTAATCAAGCCTTCGGGCGCCGGCCAAACAGGCCCATGCCCGTCACCGTGCAGACGAGTTCGCCGCGCTGGTTACGCGCCTCCCAGCGGTTGACGGCCACGCCGCGGTCCGGCTTCGACTGCGACGGACGTACTTCCATGCATGTGCTCGACACTGACAGCGTGTCGCCCGGATACACCGGCTTCATCCAGCGGATTTCATCCACGCCGGGCGAACCCATGCTGGCCGCCTTGCCGAGGAAGCCGGTCACCATCAGCCGCATCATGATGGAGCAGGTCATCCAGCCACTCGAGATGATGCCGCCGTAGATGCTGTGCTTGGCGGCTTCCGCATCGATGTGGAACGGCTGCGGATCGTACTGCCGCGCGAAGGTCAGGATCTCTTCTTCGGTGACGGTGTAGGTACCCATCTGCAGCGTACGGCCGACTTCGAAATCATCGAAGTAGAACTCGTACGATCGCGTTGCTTCTGCCCTTTCGTTCTCCGCCATATCGTCTCCTCCAAATGACAACGCCCCGCACGAATGCGGGGCGTTCAGGTTTGCCGTTACGCTGCTTGCTGGAAGCCAGGCAGCGATGCGAAGCGTGCCAGGTGATGATCCACGTCGCCCAGCGTCGTGTTGATCATCGTCAGCCGCTTGAACATGTGCGCGGCGGGCAGTTCGTTCGTGACGCCCATGCCGCCGTGCAGTTGCACGGCTTCCTGGCCAACGTCACGCGCTGCCTGTCCGACACGCGCCTTGGCCGCAGACACATAGCGACGGCGTGCCTCGACGTCGCCATCTTCAAAATGCGCAGCGGCCAGATAGGTAATGGAGCGCGCTTGCTCGCCATGGATGAACATGTCGACCATGCGGTGCTGCAATGCCTGGAAGCGCGCGATGGGCACGCCAAACTGCTGGCGGGTCTTGGTGTACTCCAGCGTTGCAGCGTTCAGTGCATCGATGAGGCCGATCGCTTCAGCGCACAACAGCACGCAACCAAGATCCGCCACGGCGTCGATCGTTTCCCACGCTTCGCCCGCGACGCCAAGCAGCGTTGCCGGTGCATTGTCAAAGCGGATGTCCGCAGCGTGCAGGTTGTCGATCGTTCGGTAGTCCTTGACCATGACGCCGGCCGCAGTGCGGTCGACAACAAAGAGCGACAGGCCCGACGTATCACGCGCTTCGCCGCCCGTACGCGCCGAGACGATCAGCCTGTCTGCCTGCGCGCCATGCACCACAACCGCCTTCTCGCCCGTGAGCGTCCAGCCACTGCCCTGCTGCGCGGCACGCGTGGTGACGTTGAAAAGTTCGTAACGCGATTGGGGCTCGCCGAAGGCGATAGCCAGCTTCACGGCGCCGCCAGCGACTTCTTCAAGCAAGGCATCCTGCCCGCCTGCAAGCTTGAGCGCCTGCGCGCCAAGCACGGTCGCCTGATACGGTTCCACGACCAGGCCGCGGCCGAGTTCCTGCATCACCACCAGCAAGTCCATTGCGCGGCCGTCAAAACCGCCTTGTGCTTCGGGCACCGGCAACGCGGTCAGGCCCAGTTCGGCCAGCGCATCCCAGTGAGCCTGTGACACGCCTTCCGGCGAGTACACGACCTTGTTGCGGGCCTCAAAACCATAGTCTTTGTCGATGAAGCGGCGCACTGCATCGGCCAGTTGCTTCTGCTCGTCGGTGAACGAGAAATCCATGTTTGTCTCCGATATGTGTTCTGTCGCCGTTCTGCTCAGACGCCAAGGATCATCTGCGAGATGATGTTGCGCTGGATCTCATTCGACCCACCGTAGATCGAGGTCTTGCGATAGTTGAAGTAGTACGGCGCAAGCGGCGCGGCATCGTTGTCGCCCGTCACCGCCTGCGAGGTGTCGCCTTCCAGGTAGCTCGGGTCGAACGGCTGGGCATACGGCCCCACTGCCTCGACCATCAACTCGGTCAGCATCTGTTGGATCTGCGTGCCCTTGATCTTGAGCAGCGACGCCTCGGGGCCGGGGCCTTTGCCGGCGTTCTCGCTCGACACCACGCGCAGCACCGTCATCTCCAGTGCCAGCAGTTCAATTTCCAGCGACGCCACCTTGGCACCGAACACCGGGTCCTGCAGCAGCGGCTTGCCGTTCTTCTGGTGTTGCTTGGCAACGCGCTTGAGAAACGCCAGTTCGCGCTTGGAATTGCCCACACGCGCGATGCCCGTGCGCTCGTGGCCGAGCAGATACTTGGCGTATGTCCAGCCGCGGTTCTCATCACCGATCAGGTTTTGAACCGGTACCTTGACGTTGTCGAAGAACACCTCGTTCACTTCGTGCTCTTCGTCCAACATGATGATGGGGCGCACGGTAATGCCCGGCGTCTTCATGTCGATCAGCAGGAACGAAATGCCCTCTTGCTTCTTCGCGTCCGGGTCCGTGCGGACCAGGCAGAAGATCATGTCGGCGTGTTGGCCAAGCGTGGTCCAGGTCTTCTGACCGTTGACGATGTAGTGATCGCCTTCGCGCACGGCGCGCGTCTTCACCGAGGCCAGATCGGAACCGGAACCTGGCTCCGAATAACCCTGGCACCACCAATCGGTGCAGTCAACGATGCGCGGCAGGAAATAGCGCTTCTGCGCTTCATTGCCGTATTTCATGATCACGGGGGCGACCATGCTGACGCCGAACGGCAGCACGCCGGGCGCGCCGACCTCCGCGCATTCTTCGTCCCAGATGTGCTTTTGGATGGGAGACCAGCCGGTGCCGCCCCACTCGACCGGCCAGTGAGGTACCGACCAACCCTTGGCCGCGAGCGCCTTGTGCCAACGAACGAAATCGTCGCGGTTCAGGCGGCGGTGGTTCAACACCTTGTCTTGGATGTCCTTGGGCAGATTGGCTTCCAGCCAGCCGCGGACTTCCTGGCGGAACGCATCATCGGCCGCCGAGTAGTTCAGATCCATGCCTGTCTCCTGTGGTTGGCTCCCCACCGCGGCAAATCGGTGGAGAACGTTCTGTCGGACCGGCGCGGACCTGAATCGAGGCTGTCAGTGCACGGGCTGCTTGAGCGCGTCGGGCACCAACAGCGGCATCACGTCGATGCCTTCCTCTGCCAGTTCCTGCGCTTCCTCCCGAGACGTCGTCCCGCGAATGCCCCGCTCCGGCGCCTCGTTGTAATGCATGCGGCGCGCCTCTTCTGCAAACCGCTCGCCGACGTCCTCGGTATTGGCCAAGACGTGGCGCACGGCTTTCAGATAGAGCTGTTGCAGGGCTGCGGGCGCGCCGCCCTCGCCTTCAGCTGCCTTGGCGGTGCCGCTTTTCTGGGCGGTCTCCGCACGTGACGACGACAGATTCAGGCGCGGCGCACTCGGCAAGCGCTCAACCTCGTTATGACCGCAAACTGGGCACGTCAATAGCCCGCGCTTTTGCTGCGATTGCAGGTCGGCATCGGAGCCGAACCAGCCTTCGAAGCGGTGGTCATTGGCACAGCGGAGGTCCAGCACTTTCATGATCGGTCCAGCGCATGGGGATGAGTGTATCCCCGATTCGAAAATTTGTGAACGGTCGTGCTAATTTTTTCGCACGACCGTTCGCTATGGTAACAACGACAGGAAAACGGTGTGATCAAGCGGCGGCTATAAGCGCCTCAGACGGCACCCGGCGTCCACGCTCCTGACAGAATTTTCTCAAGCCAGAACGTGCCGATGATGGTCTTCACGTCGGAAATCTTACCTTCGCGCACCCAATCGATCAGCTGGCCGGCCGGCGTGACGAAAGTTTCGAGAAATTCGCCTTCATCCAGCATGGCCGTACCCTGCTTGAGATCGCGCGCGAGATAGATGTCGATGAACTCGGTGGAATACGAAATGACCGGGTGAATGCGCGTGAGGTAGTCCCAGCGCTCAGCCGTGTAGCCGGTTTCCTCACGCAGTTCGCGCTTGCCGCATGTGAGCGCGCCTTCCTGCGGATCGAGCTTGCCGGCCGGAAATTCAATCATCACCTTGCCGACCGGGTAGCGGAACTGACGCTCCATCAGCACGGTGCCGTCGTCGAACAACGGAATCATCATCACCGCGCCGGGGTGAATCAGGTATTCGCGGCTGGCATTGCGGCCGTCCGGCAGACGGACGATGTCTTGCTTGAGCGTGAGAAATTTGCCCTGGTGCATCAACGCAGAGGCAACCTGCGTCTCGCGCAGACCGGCATCCGGGTCCTGCGTCCCATCAGGGGTGGCGTTCAGCGGGGTGTAATCGGACATGGCGCTCTCTCATGCCGAGACAGCGAGAACCTGCCCGGCGGGAATTAACGGGAATCGCGAGGATGGCGAATCAGGTATTGCCACGTAAAGCCGGGAAACGCGAACACCAGCATCAGGCAAGCGGTGATCGCATAAAACTGCCAGCCTTGCGCAAACGCATTGCCTTGGCTCGATTCGATACCGAAGCCGATCAGCCCCACCACAACATACATGGCAATCAGCTCGGTGCCGCGCAGCCAGAACGGCTTGCGCGGCCAGCGTGCTGGCACCAGAGCCAGCACGCGTTGATTGACGAACGGCAGGTTGGCACAGATCAGTGCCAACACGATGACAAACAGACCGCCCGTCGAAGTGCTCATGGTGCTCGGCGTGTTACGAAGCCAACGTCAGGCGGATTGCCTGATAGCACACAGCCATCAGGCCGGCCGGGAAGATACCCAGCAAGAGCACCAGCAAGCCATTGACCGACAGCAACGAACGCAGGCCGAAGGTGGCCTCCACGGGGCCATCATCTGCCGGCGCATCAAAGTACATGACCTTGATGACGCGCAGGTAGTAAAACGCACCGACCAGCGAGAACAGCACCGCCACGACGGCCAGCCACGGCATACCGGCATCCACCACCGCGCCCAGGACCGACAGCTTGGCGTAGAAGCCAACTGTGGGCGGCAAGCCCGCCAGCGACATCATGATGAACAGCATCAGCAGCGCAAACCACGGGCTCTTCTTCGACAAGCCTTTCAGGTCGGCAATCTCTTCTGCCTCATAGCCCTTGCGCGCAAGCAGCAGGATCATGCCGAAGCCACCCAATGCGGTCAGCACGTAGGTAATCGCATAGAACATCGACGCGCTGTAGGCCTGGGCCGTCAAATCCGGCTTGCCGGAGCTGACGCCCGACACAAGGCCCAGCAGCAGAAAGCCCATGTGCGAGACGGTGGAATAGCCCAGCAGACGCTTGAAGTTGGTCTGAACAACGCCCGTGATATTGCCGATAGCCAACGACACGACGGCCAGCACGATCAGCATGTTCTGCCAATCGAACGCCAGCGGCAGCAGGCCTTCCACCAGAATGCGAAACGTCATCGCGAACGCCGCCACCTTCGGTGCGCCGGCAATCAGCAGCGTCACGGCCGTCGGCGAGCCCTGGTACACGTCCGGCACCCACATGTGGAACGGCGCCACACCCAGCTTGAAGCCAAGACCGGCGACGATGAACACCACGCCAAACACGAGGATCGTCTTGTTGATCTCGCCGTTCTTGATAGCGTCAAACACCTTACCCAGTTCCAACGAACCAGTCGCGCCGTACAGCATCGACATGCCGTACAGCAACAGGCCCGATGCGAGTGCGCCCAGAATGAAATACTTCATGGCCGATTCGGACGACACGTTCGAACGGCGACGCAGCGCAACCAGTGTGTACGACGCTAGCGACAGCAATTCCAGACCCAGATAGAGCACCAGGAAGTTGTTGCCGGTGATCATCACCACCTGACCGCCCAGCGTGAACAGGGCAAACATGTAGAACTCGCCTGCGTACATGTCCCGGTCGGCCAAATAGCGGCGCGTGTAGACCAGTGTGGCAAACAGGGTCAGCGCACAGAAAGACGCCAGCACGTTGGCCATCGGGTCGATGACGGCCATGTTGCCGAAGACGTAGTGCGTCTCGCCGTTGGCAGCATTCAGCCCGAACCACACGGCCAGCACCAGCGTAATCACCAACGAAACAGGGTAAGCCACGCTGCTTCGCTTCTGGCCGCGCGCCAAGTCAATCCAGTTGACAGCACCAATGCCCAGCGCGAGAAAAACGATTGGGGCAAAAGCCGCAATAGAGGAGGACGATTGCATAGTTTCTTCTCGCTGCTTACAGCTTCGACTGAGCCACGTGGGTCAGCAGGTTGACCACGGACGCATGCATGACATCGGTGAAGGGCTTCGGATAGAGGCCCATGTACAGGGTGGCGATCGCCAGCACGCCCAGCATGAAGAACTCGCGGCAATTCAGGTCCTTCAATTCGGCAACGTGCTTGTGGGTCACATCACCGAAGATCACGCGCTTGACCATCCACAGCGAATACGCAGCACCAAAGATCAGTGCTGTGGCGGCCAGCAAACCAATCCAGAAATTGAACTTGACCGAACCCAGGATCACCATGAACTCGCCGACGAAACCCGAGGTTGCCGGCAGGCCGCAGTTGGCCATCGCAAAGAACACCGACAGCGCCGCGAACTTCGGCATCGTGTTCACCACACCGCCGTAATCGGCGATCTGGCGCGAGTGCACGCGGTCATACAGCACGCCAATGCACAGGAACATGGCACCCGAGATGAAGCCGTGCGAAATCATCTGGACAATACCGCCCTCGACGCCGATCTCGTTGAAGATGAAGAAGCCCAGTGTGACGAAGCCCATGTGCGCAATCGACGAATACGCGACCAGCTTCTTCATGTCGGCCTGCACCAGCGCGACCAAGCCGATGTAAATCACGGCGACCAGCGAGATCGCAATGATGAATGCCGACAGGCTGTGACTCGCATCCGGCGCGATCGGCAGCGAGAACCGAAGGAAACCGTAGGCGCCCAGCTTCAGCATGATGGCAGCCAGGACCACGGAGCCGCCGGTGGGCGCTTCCACGTGGGCGTCCGGCAGCCAGGTGTGCACCGGCCACATCGGCACCTTCACCGCAAAAGCCATGAAGAACGCGAGGAAGATCAGGATCTGCTCGTTCATCGACAGCTTGACCTGATGCCACTGCAGGATTTCAAACGTGCCGCTGTGGAAGTACAGATACAGCAGCGCAACCAGCGTCAGCAACGAGCCCAGCAGCGTGTACAGGAAGAACTTGAATGCCGCGTAGACGCGGTTCGGGCCACCCCACACACCGATGATGATGTACATCGGGATCAGCGTGGCTTCGAAGAACACGTAGAACAGCAGACCGTCGAGCGACGCGAACACGCCGATCATCAGACCCGACAGGATCAGGAACGCGGCCATGTACTGCGCCACGCGCTCCGTGATCACTTCCCATGCAGCAATCACCACGATGACGGTGATGAATGCAGTCAGCACCACGAACCACATCGAGATGCCGTCGACACCCAGGTAGTAGCTGATGTGGAAGCGCTCGATCCACGACGATTTCTCGACGAACTGCATCGCAGCCGTCGTCTTATCGAAACGCGTAATCAGCGGCAGCGTCATCACGAAGCTGATCAGCGAGCCGATCAACGACATCCAGCGGACATAACCGGGATTGCGGTCTGAGCCCGAGGCCAGCACCAGCACGCCGAAGAAGATCGGCAGCCAGATCGCAAAAGACAGAACCATTTTTGTAATCCCTTATTTGCCTGCCAGGAACACGAAATACGTCAGCAGCCCAACCGTGCCGATGATCATCGCGAACGCATAGTCATAGATGAAGCCGGACTGGAGCAGGCGCACGACCGTCGCGAACCAGCCCACCAGACGCGCGCTGCCGTTGACGACAACACCGTCGATCACGCCCTGATCGCCGCCCTTCCACAGGCCACGGCCAAACTTGACCGCACCGTTGGCGAAGACGATCTCGTTGATCTTGTCCATGTAGTACTTGTTGTCCAGCAGCTTGTAGACGCCAGAGAAACGCTTGGCGATCGCTGCCGGAATATCCGGGCGCTTCAGGTAGAAGAACCACGACAACACGACGCCCGCCAGCAGGAGGATGAACGGTGCCGACGTGAAGCCGTGCAGCGCCATCTCGACCCAGCCGTGGAAGTCTTCGGCCAACACCTTCATTGCTTCGTGGTTATCAGCATTGAAGATGACTTCCGAGAACACCACACCGTGCTTGAAGAACTCGCCGAACAGCATCGGCTGGATTGCCATTGCGCCGATGATGACCGACGGAATCGCCAGCAACACCAGCGGCACCGTCACCACCCACGGCGACTCGTGCGGCTTTTGGCCCGGGGCCAGACCATGGTGGTGATCGTGGTCGCCCTCTTCCTCTTCATGGTGATCGTCGTGATGGGCGTGGGCCTTGCCGAAACGCTCCTCACCGTGGAACACCAGGAAGTACATGCGGAACGAGTAGAACGCGGTCACGAACACGCCGGCCAGCACCGCCCAGTAAGCGAACCCGGCGCCCGGCAGGTGCGATTCACGCACCGCTTCGATGATCGAGTCCTTCGAATAGAAACCCGCAAAGAACGGCGTGCCGATCAACGCCAGCGACCCCACCAGCGACGTCAGCCACGTGATCGGCATGTACTTGCGCAGGCCGCCCATGTTGCGCATGTCCTGATCGTGGTGCATGCCGATGATGACCGAGCCCGCGCCGAGGAACAGCAGCGCCTTGAAAAACGCGTGCGTCATCAGGTGGAACACGGCCACTTGATAAGCCGATGCGCCCAGTGCGACGGTCATGTAGCCCAGCTGAGACAGCGTGGAGTACGCCACCACGCGCTTGATGTCGGTCTGGATGATGCCCAGGAAACCCATGAACAACGCAGTGATGGCGCCGATGATCAGCACGAACGACAGTGCGGTGTCCGACAGCTCGAACAGCGGCGACATGCGTGCGACCATGAAGATACCGGCGGTCACCATGGTTGCCGCGTGAATCAGTGCGGAAATCGGGGTCGGGCCTTCCATTGAGTCCGGCAGCCACACGTGCAGCGGGAACTGCGCCGATTTACCCATCGCACCGATGAACAGGCAGATACAGGCGACCGTCAGCATGTGCCAGTCGGTGCCCGGGAAGCCAATCGTGGCCAGGTTGTCTCGAGCGGCGAACACGTCGGCGTAGCTGAGGCTGCCGCTGTAAGCCAGCAGCAGGCCAATCCCGAGCACGAAGCCGAAGTCACCCACGCGGTTAACCAGAAACGCCTTCATGTTGGCGTAGATGGCGGTCGGACGCTTGAACCAGAAGCCAATCAGCAGATATGACACCAGACCCACTGCTTCCCAACCGAAGAACAGCTGCAGGAAGTTGTTGCTCATCACGAGCATCAACATCGAGAAGGTGAACAGCGAGATATACGCGAAGAAACGGTTGTAGCCGTCATCTTCAGCCATGTAGCCGATGGTGTAGATGTGCACCATCAGCGAGACGAAGGTCACCACGCACATCATCATCGCCGTGAGCGAATCGATGAGGAAGCCGACTTCCATCTTCAGCGAGCCAACCGTCATCCATTCGTAGACGGTGCCGTTGTAACCAGCGCCGTTGATGACGTCGGACAGCGTCAGCGCCGACAGAATGAAGGCGATCGCAACACCGAGGATGGTGACGCTGTGGGACGCCGTGCGGCCGATCTTCTCGCCGAAGAACTTGGTGCCGAACAGCCCGGCGATCGCCGCGCCGGCCAGCGGCGCGAGCGGAATCGCCAGCAGCAGGTTGGGATTGAGCGTGGTAGCCATGGAACGCTTCTTATAGGTGGATGCGGAGGTCAGCCTTTCAGGCTGTCCAGATCGTCGACGTTGATGGTGTCCAGATTACGGAACAGCACCACCAGGATGGCGAGACCGATCGCGGATTCCGCCGCGGCCACCGTCAGGATGAAAAACACGAACACCTGCCCTGCCAGATCGCCCAGGTAATGGGAGAACGCGACGAAGTTCAGGTTGACCGCCAGCAGCATCAGTTCGATCGCCATCAGCAGCACGATGACGTTCTTACGGTTCAGGAAGATGCCGACGATGCTGATGGCAAACAGCACCGCGCCGAGCACGAGGTAATGGGCAAGGGATAGCGAAGACATATGGGTTCTCCCGGGGCTCAGCTCTTGGATTCAGCCGAAGCTGCGCCAGCCGATTTTTCCGACGGCATCGAGACCAGACGCACGCGGTCCTTGCGCTTCACGCGGATTTGATCGGACACGTTCTGGGCCTTGGTGTCCTTGCGGCGGCGGGCGGTCAGGGCCACGGCCGCGACAATCGCCAGCAGCAACACCGCGCCAGCCACTTCAAAGGCATAGATGTAATCGGTATAAATGAGCTTCCCGAGCGCCTGCGTGTTCGGGCCGGTAAAGCCCTTCGGCAACTCTTGCACCGGCTGTACGCGCCCCATGAAGGTCTTGGTCAGCACGACGGTCATTTCCAGGATGATGACCACGCCCACGAAGGCTGCCATCGGCACGTAAGTCCAGAAGTCGCGTCGCAGGTGCTCGATGTCGATGTCGATCATCATCACCACGAACAGGAACAGCACCATCACTGCCCCAACGTAGACCAGCACCAGCGTAATGGCGAGGAACTCTGCCTTGAGCAGCATCCAGATCGCCGCCGCGGTAAAGAACGAGAGCACGAGGAACAGCGCCGCGTGCACCGGGTTCTTCGCGGTGATGACCTTCAGCGCTGCGAGCACCAGCACGAGCGCGAAACAGTAGAAGATGATCGTCGTGATTTCCATGATCCTGGCACGGGCCGTTTTGCGGCACGCGCTTGTCCAAAGCCGCGATGGCGTAACGCCACCGCAACTGGTTGGCTCTCAAAGAGCCGTTGTCCAACCGGGATGTCAACTGCACCGCCCGCCAACCGCACGGCGGACGTTCTGAATCAGCGGTACTTTGCGTCGGCTGCCTTGTTGGCCGCAATTTCCGGCTCGAAGCGATCACCCACGGCCAGCAGCATGTCTTTGGTGAAATACAGGTCGCCGCGCTTTTCACCGTGGTATTCCAGGATGTGCGTCTCGACGATGGCGTCCACCGGGCAAGCCTCTTCACAGAAGCCGCAGAAAATACATTTGGTCAGGTCGATGTCGTAGCGCGTGGTACGGCGAGTGCCGTCGTCGCGCTGATCCGACTCAATCGTAATGGCCAGAGCCGGACAAACGGCCTCGCACAGCTTACAAGCGATGCATCGTTCTTCGCCGTTCGGATAGCGACGCAGCGCATGCAGGCCGCGGAAACGCGGCGACAGCGGCGTCTTCTCTTCCGGAAAGAGAACAGTGATCTTGCGCGCAAACAGATAGCGCCCGGTCAGCGCCAGCCCCTTGAAGAGTTCCTTCAGGAGCAGACTGTTAAAAAATTCCTTGATGGCAAGCAACATGGTGCCTTCCTATTGTCCCGTTACTTCCAGATGTTCCACGGCGACACCAACCAGATGGCGACGACGACAAGCCAGCCCACAGTGAGCGGAATGAATATCTTCCAGCCCAGACGCATGATCTGGTCATAGCGATAGCGCGGGAACGATGCACGCAGCCAGATAAAGACCGACAGCAGCAGGAAAACCTTGATCAGCAGCCAGAAGAAGCCCGGAATCCAGTTGAGGACCGGTGCATCGATCGGCGAAGCCCAGCCGCCCAGGAACAGCGTCGCCGTCAGCGCCGAGATGACGATCATGTTGATGTACTCGGCCAGGAAGAACAGCGCGAACGCCATGCCCGAGTATTCGATCATGTGACCGGCCACGATTTCGGATTCGCCTTCCACCACGTCGAACGGGTGGCGGTTCGTTTCTGCCACACCCGAGATGAAGTAGACGCCGAACATCGGCAGCAGCGGCAGCCAGTTCCACGAGAGGATGTTGATGCCGTGACCCGCAAAGAAACCGCGGTTCTGCGAGTTAACGATGTCCGACAGGTTCAGGCTGCCCGTCACCATCAACACCGTCACGAGCGCGAAGCCCATGGCGATTTCGTACGAAATCATCTGTGCCGAGGCGCGCATCGCACCCAGGAACGCGTACTTGGAGTTCGAAGCCCAGCCGGCCAGGATCACGCCGTACACGCCCACCGAGCTGATCGCCATCACGTACAGCAGGCCGGCGTTGATGTTCGACACCATGGCTTCGGCCTGGAACGGAATCACCGCCCAGATCGCCACGGCGGGCATCAGCACCATCAGCGGCGCGATGATGTACATGCCGCGGCTGACCGCGCTCGGCACCATGACTTCCTTGAGCAGCAGCTTGAGCACGTCGGCAATCGGTTGCAGCAGACCCATTGGGCCCACGCGGTTCGGGCCCAGACGCACGTGCATCCAGCCAATGAGCTTGCGCTCCCACAGGATCAGGTAAGCGACGCACAGCAGCAACGGCAGAATGATGCAGACCGCGCGGACCAGCGTCCAGATCAGCGGCCACCATCCACCAAAGGTGGCGGTACCGAAAGAAGTAATCGACTCGATCATGTTGACCCTTACACCGTAGCCGCCAGCGCGGACGATTCAACCTTCTCAACGCTCACCGCGCCGAACATGGCACCCAGCTGAGCCGAAGCCTCGGTGGCAGCCGGCACGCGGACCACACCGGAAGCCAGCGACTTGTCCAGCACGGCCGGCAGCACCACACTGCTCTGCCCTTGCGTCACGCGCACGGCATCACCATCGGCAAGGCCGAGTTGCGCATAGAGGTCAGCCGGCAAGCCAGCGCGCACGGCGGCGCGTGCTGCAGCCGTCAGTTGCAGCGAACCAGCGCGGCGCACGATCGGATCGGCGTGGTAGATCGGTACATCGGCCAGACGTTCGATGCTTGTCGCTGCGGCTGCCGGAGCAGCGGTCTGTGCCGTCGTCGTGTTCGACAAACGGGCGGTGACCGGCTTGGCCAGCACTTCGTCGCGCACCACTTCCGAGCTGTCGTATTCGAAGCCCGACACGTTCAGCAGGTTGCCCAGCACGCGCAGGACCTTCCACGCCGGACGCGAATCGCCCAGGCTGCGCACAACGCCGTTGAAGCTTTGCGGCAGACCTTCGCAGTTGACGAAGGTGCCGGAAGTTTCCGTGAACGGCGCGGTCGGTAGCAGCACGTCGGCGTACTCGAGTGCAGCGCGGGAGGCAAACGGCGCCAGAACGATCACAGTGTCAGCCTGGTCCAGCGCCGCACGGGCCTGTACCGGGTTCGCGGTATCGAATTCAGGTTCGGCGCCCAGTAGCACGTAAGCACGACGCGGTTGCTCCAGCATGGCGGCGGCGTCGAGGCCATTGCTTTGCGGCAGCGCACCGGCAATGTAGCCACCAACTGTGTTGGCCGCTTCCGTCAGGAAGCCGAGCGTCGCGCCGGTTTGCTGCGCAACCCACTGAGCCAGCGCGTGCAGTTGCGAGAATTGCGGATGCGCCACCGCAGCGTTGCCGAGGAACACAGCCTTGCGCTCGCCCGAAGCGAGGCTTGCAGCAATGCGCTTGGCAACGTCACTGGCTTCGATGCCATCGGTACCGCCTGGACGGGCAACGTTGTTGGCAGCAGCCACGGCCACCGCCACTTGCGACAGCAGCGACAGCCATTGCGACGGTGCACCCAACAGTTGCGTGGCGGGCATCAACAGATCTTCGCCACCGGCGCCGATCACGTTCAGTTGTGCACCCTTCTTGCCTGCCTGCCGCAGACGCGCAGCCAGCAGCGGATGATCCTTGCGCAGGAAGGCGCCAACAACCAGCGTGCGCTGCAGCAACGACACATCGGCGATCGGCAAGCCTAGCCACGGAGCGCCCGTCGGCTTGACGGAAAAATCGGATTGGCGCAGACGGAAATCGACGTTGTCGCTGCCAATGCCACGTACCAGCTTTTGCAGCAAGAACAGCTCTTCCAGCGTGCTGTGCGGGCTGGCCAATGCACCGATCTGCTCAGCGCCATGGTCACGCTTGATTTCGTTCAGGCCGTTGGCGACGTATTCCAGCGCCGTAGTCCAGTCGACAGCCTTCCACTGACCGCCTTGCTTGAGCATCGGCTGAGTCAGACGATCGTCGCTGTTCACGCCTTCATAGGCGAAACGGTCCTTGTCGGAAAGCCAGCATTCGTTGATGGCTTCGTTGTCCAGCGGCAGAACGCGCATGACGCGCTGATTCTTCGTCTGGACGATCACGTTCGCGCCCAGGCCGTCGTGCGGCGACACCGACTTGCGGCGTGCCAGCTCCCACGTACGGGCCGAATAGCGGAACGGCTTGCTGGTCAGCGCGCCGACCGGGCACAGGTCAATCATGTTGCCCGACAACTCGGAGTCAACGGTCTGCCCAACGAACGTCGTGATCTCGGAATGCTCACCTCGGTTGAGCATGCCCAGTTCCATCACGCCGGCAATTTCCTGACCAAAGCGGACGCAACGCGTGCAGTGAATGCACCGCGTCATCTCTTCCATAGAGATCAGCGGGCCCACGTTCTTGTGGAACACCACACGCTTCTCTTCCTGGTAGCGCGATTCAGACTTGCCGTAGCCCACAGCCAGATCCTGCAGTTGGCACTCGCCACCCTGATCACAGATCGGGCAATCCAGCGGGTGGTTAATCAGCAGGAATTCCATCACGGACTTCTGTGCCTTCACCGCCTTTTCGGAGTTTGTGAAGACCTTCATGCCCGCGGTTACAGGCGTGGCGCAGGCGGGCAGAGCCTTGGGCGCCTTCTCGACTTCGACCAAGCACATCCGGCAGTTGGCCGCGACCGACAGTTTGCGGTGATAGCAGAAGTGAGGAATGTAGGTGCCCGTCTGGCGAGCCGCCTCCATCACTAGGCTGCCTTCGGCAACCTCGACCTTCTTGCCATCGATTTCGATTTCAACCATGTTCTGCCACGCTTAAATGTAGGTGGGCACCATGCACTGCTTGTGTTCGACGTGATACGCGAACTCATCCCAGTAGTGCTTGAGCATGCCGCGGACTGGCATCGCAGCGGCATCGCCGAGCGCACAGATAGTCCGGCCCATGATGTTTTCGGCCACGTTGTTCAGCAGGTCCAGGTCTTCCTGGCGGCCCTTGCCGTGCTCGATGCGGTCGACCACGCGATACAGCCAGCCAGTGCCTTCGCGGCACGGCGTGCACTGGCCGCACGACTCTTCGAAATAGAAATACGACAGGCGCAGCAGCGATTTCACCATGCAGCGCGTTTCGTCCATCACGATCACTGCGCCCGAGCCCAGCATCGAGCCAGCCTTGGCGATCGAATCGTAGTCCATGTCGGAGGCCATCATCAGGTCGGCCGGCACCACCGGCGCCGACGAACCACCCGGAATGACCGCTTTGAGTTTCTTTCCGCCGCGCATGCCGCCGGCCAGCTCCAGCAGCTTGGAGAACGGCGTGCCGAGCGGAATCTCGTAGTTGCCCGGACGCTCCACGTCGCCGGACACAGAGAAGATCTTCGAGCCGCCGTTGTTCGGCTTGCCCATCTTCAGGTAGTTGTCCGGACCGATGGACAGCAGGAACGGCACTGCGGCAAAGGTTTCGGTGTTGTTGATGGTGGTCGGCTTGCCGTACAGACCAAAGCTCGCCGGGAACGGCGGCTTGAAACGCGGCTGCCCCTTCTTGCCTTCCAGGGATTCGAGCAGGGCGGTCTCTTCGCCGCAGATGTACGCGCCATAACCATGGTGCGCATGCAGCTGGAAATTGAAACCGGAGCCCAGAATGTTGTCACCCAGGAAGCCCGCAGCACGCGCCTCTTCAAGCGCCTGCTCGAAGATCTTGTACTCGTTCCAGATTTCGCCGTGAATGTAGTTGTAGCCCACGGTGATGCCCATCGCGTAACCGCCGATGGCCATGCCTTCGATCAACGCGTGCGGGTTGTAGCGGATAATGTCGCGATCCTTGAACGTACCCGGCTCGCCTTCGTCCGTGTTGCAGACCAGATACTTCTGACCCGGGAACTGGCGCGGCATGAAGCTCCACTTCAGACCAGTCGGGAAGCCCGCACCGCCACGACCGCGCAGGCCCGACGCTTTCACGTCAGCAATGACCTGTTCAGGGGTGACCTTCTCGGTAAGGATGCGCTTGAGCTGTTGATAGCCGCCACGCTTGACGTAATCTTCGAGGTGCCAGTTGTCGCCGTTCAGACCCGCGAGAATCAACGGCTGGATATGTCGGTCGTGCAGAGAGGTCATTTACTTGCCTGCTCCCTTGGTCGGCGCCTTCGACTGGAGGTCGGCGATCAGCGCGTCGAGCTTCTCGTTGCTCATGAAGCTGCACATGTGGGTATTGTTGACGATCATGACCGGCGCATCACCGCACGCGCCCATGCACTCGCCTTCCTTCAGCGTGAAGTTGCCGTCGGCCGTGGTTTCGTTGAAACCGATGCCGAGCTTCTTCTTCAGGTAATCGGCCGCGCGTTCGCCGCCCGACAGCGCGCACGGCAAGTTCGTGCACACCGACAGCTTGAAGCGGCCCACCGGCTTGGTGTCGTACATGTTGTAGAACGTCGCCACTTCCTCTGCGCGACCGCCAGCGCCGCCATCACGGCGGACTGCTTCTGGTCGGCGGGATATTTCGCGACCGCCCGGTCAATTTCCTTGAGAGCTTCTGCTGATAGCATGTTCGTTGCGATTGGTGCGGGACGCGGGGCGTGTTACCTAGCTGCCTTACCCCGGCGGGCGTCCTCGTTTCACAGCCGCGCTTGCCTGCGCGTCAAACCTTGTTTCCTGCTGGTTCAGCGATCGATCTCGCCAAACACGATGTCTTGCGTACCGATGATCGTCACCGCGTCGGCAATCATGTGACCCTTCGCCATTTCGTCGAGCGCGGCCAGATGAACGAAGCCCGGTGCGCGGATCTTCAGACGGTACGGCTTGTTGGCGCCGTCGGAGATTGCATAGATGCCGAACTCACCCTTCGGGTGCTCAACGGCGGCGTATGCCTCACCTTCGGGCACGTGCATACCTTCCGTGAAGAGCTTGAAGTGGTGAATCAGCTCCTCCATGTTGGTCTTCATGTCCACGCGCGACGGCGGCGCCACCTTGTGGTTATCGGTGATCACCGGACCGGGGTTTTTGCGCAGCCACTCGATGCACTGACGAATGATGCGATTGCTCTGGCGCATTTCTTCCACGCGCACCAGATAACGGTCGTAGCAATCGCCGTTCACGCCAACCGGGATGTCGAAATCGACGCGGTCGTACACTTCGTACGGCTGCTTCTTGCGCACATCCCATTCGATGCCTGAACCACGCAACATTGCACCGGAGAAACCTTTGTTAAGCGCACGCTCCGGGCTCACCACGCCGATACCAACCAGACGTTGCTTCCAAATCCGGTTATCGGTCAGCAGCGTTTCGTACTCATCAACATACTTCGGGAAGCGGTTGGTGAAGTCTTCAATGAAGTCCAGCAGCGAACCCGAACGCGTTTCGTTCAGGGCCGCCAGGGCTTTCTCGTTGCGCACCTTGGATGCCTTGTATTGCGGCATCGTGTCGGGCAGATCGCGATAGACACCGCCCGGACGGTAGTAGGCAGCGTGCATGCGCGCGCCCGAAACCGCCTCATACATATCGAACAGGTCTTCACGCTCGCGGAAGGCGTACAGGAACACCGCCATGGCGCCCACGTCCAGCGCGTGCGAACCAATCCACATCAGGTGGTTCATGATCCGCGTGATCTCGTCGAACATGACGCGGATGTACTGCGCACGCAGCGGTACTTCGAGGCCTAGCAGGCGCTCGATTGCCATCACGTAGGCGTGCTCGTTGACCATCATCGACACGTAGTCGAGGCGATCCATGTACGGCACGCTCTGAATCCAGGTCTTCTGCTCGGCGAGCTTTTCAGTCGCGCGGTGCAGCAGACCGATGTGCGGGTCGGCACGTTGAATGACTTCGCCGTCCAGCTCAAGCACTAGGCGCAGCACGCCGTGTGCGGCCGGGTGTTGCGGACCGAAGTTCAGGGTGTAGTTCTTGATATCTGCCATGATCGGGCGCCCTTCAGTGCTTCAGACCACCGTATTGATTCTCGCGGATCACACGCGGCGTAATCTCGCGCGGCTCGATGGTTACCGGCTGGTAGACCACGCGGCGCTGCACCGGGTCGTAGCGCATTTCAACGTAACCCGACACGGGGAAGTCTTTGCGGAACGGGTGACCGATGAAGCCGTAGTCAGTCAGGATGCGGCGCAGATCCGGGTGGCCCTCGAATACCAGACCGTACAGGTCGAACGCTTCGCGCTCGAACCAGTCAGCGGAACTCCAGATCGTAGTCACAGATGACACCACCGGCAGATCGTCGTCCGGCGCGAACACGCGTACGCGAACGCGCCAGTTGTGCGTGATCGACAGTAGTTGCGACACAGCTGCAAAACGCGGACCGTTCCAGGCACCGTCGCCGTAGTCGGCATAATCGACGCCGCACAGATCCATCAGTTGCTCAAATTTGAGCGAAGCGTCGTCGCGCAGCGTGCGCATAACGTCGTGGTAATCGTCAGCCTTCACCACGAGGGTGAGTTCTCCAACGGACTCGGTCAGGCTTTGAACGCGATCGCCCAGCGCCTTTTCCAGCGCGGCCTTCAGAATGGCAAGCTTGTCGGTCATGTCAGGCCTTGCGCGCGATGGTGTTGGTGCGACGGATCTTGGCCTGCAGCTGGATGATGCCGTAGATCAGTGCTTCTGCCGTCGGCGGACAGCCCGGCACGTATACGTCGACCGGCACGATGCGATCGCAGCCGCGCACGACAGAATACGAGTAGTGGTAGTAACCGCCGCCGTTCGCGCACGAACCCATCGAGATGACCCAGCGAGGCTCGGCCATCTGGTCGTACACCTTGCGCAGCGCGGGCGCCATCTTGTTGCACAGCGTGCCGGCCACGATCATCACGTCAGACTGACGCGGCGACGGGCGAAACACCACGCCGAAACGGTCTAGGTCATAACGCGATGCGCCAGCGTGCATCATTTCGACAGCACAGCAGGCCAAGCCGAACGTCATCGGCCAGAGTGACCCAGTACGGGTCCAGTTGATCAGCTTGTCAGCGGTAGTCGTGACAAAGCCTTCATTGAGTACGCCTTCGATCGCCATTTCACATCACTCCCAATCGAGCGCGCCTTTTTTCCAGATGTAGACGAAGCCCACGAGAAACTCGAGAAGAAACACGCCCATCGCGAAGAACCCCGGCCAACCGATCTCACGCAGTGCCACGCCCCAGGGGAACAGGAACGCAGTCTCCAGATCGAACAGGATGAACAGGATGGCGATGAGGTAATAGCGCACGTCGAACTTCATGCGCGCGTCTTCGAATGCTTCGAAGCCGCACTCGTACGGCGAGAGCTTGTCAGGATCGGGATTGTTCGGACCGAGGACTCGGCCGATGGTCATCAGAGCAAGCCCAAGGCCAACGCCGACAACGATGAACAACAGTACGGGGAAATAGGCTTCGAGGTTCAAGGGACGCCCGCCTTTTTGAATGGTTGCAACAGCACTGCCCGCAGGCGGCGCCTTGTCGCCCCATCGAAGGCGCCGGGTCCGCAGCCTTACGACGCCTCGACTACGCGTCGTCTTGCGGAGGGGCCTGCGCGGAACATCCCGTTGAACAGACCCCGAATTTGATTGGTGCCGACGGCGAGACTCGAACTCGCACAGCTTTCGCCACTACCCCCTCAAGATAGCGTGTCTACCAATTTCACCACGTCGGCTGGGGGAAGAAACTCTATCAGGAACCCGGTTGAGACTTAACGCCCTTGCCGTTTCCCGCTTTGTTTCAAGCCTTGCATTCTACCGCAAAGCAAAGCTTTTGTTCAATGCACAAACAAAAATCTTATGCCTCGCAGCGCGCCGGAAAACCCCATCGGTACGCCGCGATCGTTACATCAAATTATTTTGGCACAGCGGGCGCGGAAGCTGCGCCCGGAGCAACAGCAGGAGCCGAGGCCACGGGTGCCGATGCCGTAGACGTAACAGGCGCAACCGAACCCATCACACCTGCCGACACGCTGCCCTTGTTGGTGCCGATCAGCGTCAGCGCCAGCGTGGCAATGAAGAACACGGTTGCCAGCACGGCCGTCGTACGCGACAGAAAGTTGGCCGAGCCGGTGGCGCCAAACAAGCTGCCCGACGCGCCGGACCCAAACGCCGCCCCAACGTCCGCACCCTTGCCGTGCTGCAACAGCACTAGGCCGATCACGCCCAGCGCGCTCAGAATTTGCGCAACCAGTAGCAGAGTTTTCAGAATTGCCATTTCGCTTCTCTCAGTAATATGTTGCAGTCGCACATGTGTGACATGGCGACTCGATCGATCGCTTATGCGCGACCGATCGCCAGGAAATCTTCTGCCTTCAGCGATGCACCGCCGATCAGGCCGCCATCGATGTCCGCCATTGCAAACAACTCGCCCGCATTGTCCGGCTTGACGCTGCCGCCGTACAGAATCGCCAAGCGCTGCGCCACGCCAGCGTCGCGGGCAGCAACACGTGCGCGCAGGAACGCGTGCACAGCCTGCGCCTGCTCGCTAGTGGCAGTCTTGCCCGTGCCGATTGCCCAAACCGGTTCGTACGCCACGACGATACGACCCAGTTGCTCGACCGACAGCGCTTCCAGCACCGCATCCAGTTGGCGGGCTACTACCTGCTCGGTCTCACCAGCTTCGCGCTGCGCGAGCGTTTCGCCCACACAGACGATCGGGGTGATGCCATGTTCCAGTGCACGCAGCGCCTTGGTCGCCACTTGCGCGTCGGTTTCGCCGTGGTACGAGCGACGCTCGGAATGACCGACAATCACGTAGCCACAGCCAAATTCCGACAGCATCGACGCCGCCACTTCGCCGGTGAACGCGCCTCGCGTTTCAGCCGACACGTCCTGTGCGCCCCAGCCCACCGCAGAACCGGCGAGCAGCGACTGACACTGCGCCAGGTACGGGAATGGCGCACATACGGCCAGCGTAGCGTTGGTTTTGCCGGCCGCTTTGATCTGTTCAAGCAGTGCGGCGTTCGCGCTCAGGGTGCCATGCAACTTCCAGTTGCCCACCACCAGCTTCGGTCTTGCGTTCACGTTTTGCCCGGTCGACTGTCAAATAAACCCGGCATTCTACCGCGGCGGCAAAAACGGGGTCAATTTTGACGTCTTAGAGTCAATCCCAAACCAACATAATCTTGCCGATGTGAGCACTCGATTCCATCAAGGTATGCGCCTGGGCCGCCTGTGCGGCCAGTAAGACCTCATGCACGACCGGCTTGATGCGCCCGGACACGAGCAACGGCCAGACCGTCTTATACAGATTGGCCGCGATGGCCGCCTTGAATGCAACCGGACGCGGACGCAGCGTCGAGCCCGTCAGCGTAATGCGCCGGCGCAGGATGTCGCCCAGTGGCACCTCGGCCTTGGCGCCGCCCAGCAACGCGATCAATACGATGCGGCCGTCATCGGCGGTGCAGGCAATTTCGCGCGCGACATAGCTGCCGCCGACCATGTCGAGCACCACGTCGGCGCCGCGTCCTGTCTCGGTCTTGACGATTTCGACGAAATCTTCGGTCTTGTAGTTGATGGCGCGCGTGGCGCCGAGTTCGACGCAGGCCTCGCACTTGTCGGCGCTGCCCGCAGTGGCGAACACGCGGTGACCCAACGCAGACGCGATCTGAATCGCCGTCGTGCCGATCCCGCTGGAGCCCCCCTGCACGAGCAGCGTTTCATCGGCGCCGTGTGCGCCCTGCCCCAGCAAGCCGCGGTCGAACACGTTCGACCACACGGTGAAATAGTTCTCCGGCAATGCAGCGGCTTCGATATCGGACAAGCCGGCCGGCACGGGCAGCACTTGGCCCAGCGGCGCTGTGCAGAACTCCGCATAGCCGCCGCCTTGTACCAGCGCGCAGACGCGATCACCCACCTTCAGGCCGTAGCGATTGTCGGCGTGCGCCAGATCGCCACTGACGATCTCGCCAGCAACTTCAAGCCCCGGAATATCGGAGGCGCCGGGCGGCACTGGATAGTTGCCCGTCCGCTGGAACACATCAGGCCGGTTCACGCCCGCTGCACGCACGCGGATCAGTACCTCGCCGGCCTTGGCCTCCGGCATCGGGCGCTCGCCCAGCTTCAAGACTTCGGGGCCACCGTATTGGGTGATTTCAATCGCTTTCATGGGAATCGGATCGATGAGGGTTACGACGCTGCGCGTGAGTTACGAGACGCTACGCTTCGGTTCGACAAAGTGCTGCGGAATGCCGCGCGTGGTTTCGCGCATGATTTCTTGTTTGCCGTGAACGATGCCGTCGGCGATCTTGCCGATATGCAACTTGAGCCACATCTCCGTCGGCGAGCCGGCGCGATAGTCGGCCGGGCCGAGCATGTCGACGCGATCATCGGCACGCAAGTTGTCGGCCTGCTCGAACGAGCGCGGACTCTCTGGGTTGTAGACAGCATAGGTGCGACCACCGCCCTTGCGCGCGACCGAAAACGCCGGAATATCGCTCGGCCCATCAGCCACATAGATCATGTTGGCGAACGGCACGCGGCGCTCGTCCTCGGCAATCGACGAATTCACACTCACCGCTTCCGGGTGCTTGTTGACGCCCTTGTTGATCTCAAACAGTGCGCGCGTCTTGGTGGTGTTGTCGATGGCGTAGATGATTTCCGAGACGACCTGCCTGCCATCAGCGTTGGCGTCGGGCGCCTCAAGGAATTCACAGCCCCACACGCCGTCGATGTATGGGGCGATGGGCGAGCCCTTGATCATCTCCGTCAGGCCCGTGCTGACGATGTAGTGCTCAAGCTTGATGTCGAACGCTTGGTAGGTTGCGTTGTCGCGCACCCACGCTTTGCTGCGCTCGAAGAAATCGGTCACGCCGGGGAAGAATTCGAGTTCGGCGCCCAGTTCACGGAGCGTGGCATTGTCGAGGCCACCCATGCGGCCGTCGCGCACATGGCGCAGCAGCACGTTGAGGTAGAACGTTTCGTGGTTGACCTTCTGGCCGCGCGATTCGATTTCGCGCGAGCCTGCGGCCACCTCGTCCCAAAAACCCTGCTCGGCGATATTGAAGCGATCGAACAGCGGCACTTGCATGTAGCGCGGGATCAGCGTCTTGTCGAAATCCCAGACGATGGCGATGCGATTTTGCTCGAACAGGCGGCTCATGATGGGGCGCGAAGGGGCAACGGGAGGAACTCGCGACGCAGTGTAAACAAAAAAACGGCTGGACATCGTCCAGCCGTTTTTCTTAGCGGAAACCGCCCGCTTACTGCTGCTGTTGCTGCTGTTGTTGCGAGGCAGCGTCGTCAGCACCCGGTGCTTGCGGTGCAGCGGCCGGCACGTCGCCTTCTTCAGCCTTGGCAGCCTTGATCGACAGACGCATGCGGCCCTTCTCGTCGGTGCTCAGCAGCTTCACGCGCACAGCCTGGCCTTCCTTCACATAGTCGGAAACCTGGTTCACGCGCTCATTGGCGATTTCCGAGATGTGCAGCAGACCGTCCTTGCCCGGCAGGATGTTCACGATTGCGCCGAAATCCAGCAGCTTCAGCACGGTGCCGTTATAGATCTTGCCCACTTCGGCTTCTGCCGTGATGCCTTCGATGCGGCGCTTGGCTTCTGCCATGCCTTCCGACGACGTCGACGCGATGGTGATCGTGCCGTCTTCCTGGATGTCGATCGTGCAGCCGGTTTCCTTGGTCAGCGCCTGGATGGTCGAACCGCCCTTGCCGATCACGTCGCGGATCTTCTCCGGATTGATCTTGACCGTGATCATGCGCGGAGCGTGCTCCGACAGCTCCGTGCGTGCGCCGCCCATGGCTGCCTGCATCTTGCCCAGGATGTGCAGACGGCCTTCCTTGGCTTGTGCCAGTGCCACCTGCATGATTTCCTTGGTGATGCCCTGCACCTTGATGTCCATCTGCAGTGCGGTAATACCAGCGTCGGTACCAGCGACCTTGAAGTCCATATCGCCCAGGTGATCTTCGTCACCGAGGATGTCGGTCAGCACTGCGAACTTGTTGCCTTCCAGGATCAGGCCCATGGCCACGCCGGCCACGTGCGCCTTGATGGGCACGCCAGCGTCCATCAGCGACAGCGAGCCGCCGCACACCGAAGCCATCGACGACGAACCGTTCGACTCAGTGATTTCGGACACCAGACGGATCGTGTAAGCGAATTCATCGTCCTTCGGCAGCACCGGGATCAGTGCGCGCTTGGCCAGACGGCCGTGGCCGACTTCGCGGCGCTTCGGGCTTCCCACGCGGCCGGTTTCGCCCGTGGCGAACGGCGGCATGTTGTAGTGAAGCATGAAGCGGTCACGGTACTCGCCTTGCAGCGCGTCGATGATCTGCTCGTCGCTCTTGGTGCCCAGGGTGGCCACCACCAGCGCTTGCGTTTCACCACGCGTGAACAGGGCCGAGCCGTGCGCACGCGGCAGCACCGACGAGCGGATCTCGATCGGGCGCACCGTGCGGGTGTCGCGGCCGTCGATACGCGGTTCGCCGCTCAGGATCTGACCGCGCACGATCTTCGATTCCAGCTCAAACAGGATGTTGTCGACTTCCACGCCGTCGGCTTCCACACCGGCCTCGGCCAGCTTAGCGGCAACCGACTTGTAGACTTCCTTCAGCTTCTGGCTGCGGGCCGACTTCTGGCGCAATTGGTAAGCAGCTTGCAGATCAGCCAGGCCGAGTTCGGACACCTTGGCGACCAGCGCTTCGTTCTTCGGAGCCGCTTGCCAATCCCACTCAGGCTTGCCGCCGTCGCGCACCAGTTCGTGGATCGCGTTGATGGCGATCTGCATTTGCTCGTGGCCATACACCACGGCGCCCAGCATGACTTCTTCCGACAGTTGCTGCGCTTCGGATTCGACCATCAGCACGGCACGCTCGGTACCGGCCACAACCAGGTCCAGATCGGAATGCGCGAGTTGCGCACGGTTTGGGTTCAGCAGGTACTGGCCATCCTTGTAACCCACGCGGGCAGCGCCCACCGGGCCATTGAACGGCAGACCCGACACAGCCAGCGCAGCCGAAGCAGCGACCAGCGCCGGGATGTCGGCCGGCACTTCCGGGTTGATCGACAGCACGTGGATGACGACCTGGACTTCGTTGTAGAAGCCTTCCGGGAACAGCGGACGCAGCGGACGATCGATCAGGCGCGAGGTCAGCGTTTCGTTTTCCGACGGACGGCCTTCACGCTTGAAGAAGCCACCGGGAATCTTGCCCGCAGCGTAGGTCTTCTCGAGGTAATCGACGGTCAGCGGGAAGAAGTCCTGACCCGGCTTCGGGTTCTTGGCGCCCACCACGGTAGCGAGCACGACGGTGTCGTCCATGTCGAGCAGCACAGCGCCGCTCGCCTGGCGGGCGATCTCACCCGTTTCCATGCGGACCTTATGGCCGCCCCACTGGAATTCTTTGACGATCTTGTTGAACATGTTTTCTCCTGTTCGGTATTCGCGGCACCGACGATTCAAAGTCGATTTCCATTACGCCGCGACAAACACGTTCCGGAAGACGGTGCGGTTGCAGAGGTGTGTTTTATGCCATTCCAGCGCCGCGCTGGCACCAACGCCGCGCTGGAATGACACAAGGCCCTGCTTCCTGCCGCCTCCGGTCCATGGCAGCCGCCTCATCGATTGAATCGGCCGGCTGCCATCACTCACCGGTTGCCCGGCGCGGCCACAAACGCGGCCGCCAAAAACAAAATGCCTGCATCAGCACGCTGACGCAGGCACTTTTCATCACGCGCAGTGCGTGATACCCACCATTACTTACGCAGACCCAGCTTTGCAACCAGCGCGGTGTAACGGTCAGCGTCCTTGCTCTTGAGGTAGTCCAGCAGACGGCGACGACGGCTCACCATGCGGAGCAGGCCGCGACGGCTGTGGTGATCCTTCATGTGCGCCTTGAAGTGCGGCTGCAGTTCGTTGATGCGGGCAGTCAGCAGTGCAACCTGCACTTCCGGGCTACCCGTGTCGTTGGCGCTGCGGCCGTTATCTTTGACGATGTCTTGCTTCTTGATGTCAGCGACGGACATTTTGATTCCTTTGACTTGCGGACACTGCAGCGCCTGAATAGCCGCCGTTGGTGCCGTGTTGAACAATGATCTTGCTACCCACCCGATCCAAAACCGGTCTGGACAGCAAGACCGCGATTATAGCCCAGAACCCCGCCCTGACGACAGTTCTGTGTCATCCCGCTCAGTGGCGCACCATTTTGCAAGTTGTCGGCAAAGCGGTTTGCGAAGCAGGAATCACTTTGAGCGTACGAAAACCGTAGCCGGAGCCCTCGATATCGAAGGGCGCACCAAGCGTACCCGCCCGCTCCATCTGCGTGACGATAAGCGGCTGTATGGCCTGATGATCGTCCGCTCGCAAGGTGACGCGGTGGAAGCCGTTGTCCAGCGATGCGCCTTCCAGCGCACGTGCCACGGCGGTGGCCTCCGTGGTACCGGCCCGCTCGATGGCAGCGGCCAGCATGTCGATCATCATCTGGTCGCGCAGCAGTGGGTAGTCGTCGGCGGGTGCCGGATAGCGGGCACGGAAGGCCCTATAGAACGCATCGGACTTGGCGCCACCCAGGTTCGGGTGCCACTCTGCCACGGCCACCACGCGACCGACGCCGGCTTCGCCCATCGCGCCTGGTGCGCCGAGCGAGTTGCCATAAAACGTAAAGAAGCGCGCCTTGAGCCCGGCATCTCGTGCGGCCTTGACGAGCAGCGTCAGATCGTTGCCCCAGTTGCCGGTGATGACCGTATCCGCACCCGACGCGGCAATGCGCGCCACATACGGCGCAAAGTCCTTCACCTTGCCGATCGGGTGCAGAACCTCGCCCACGATCGCTATGTCCGGCCGCTTCTCACCCAACTGCTGACGCGCCGATTGCGCCACCTGGCGACCGAACGTGTAGTCCTGCCCAATCAGATAGACCCTTTTGATCGCCTTGTCCGCGCGAATCACTTCCGTCAGCGCGTGCATGCGCATATCTGCCGACGCGTCGAAGCGGAAATGCCAGAAGCTGCATGCCTCGTTGGTCAGCGCCGGATCGACGGCGGCGTAGTTCAGGAACAGCACGCGCGCGTCCGGATGACGGTCGTTGTGGCGCGAAATCGACGTCGACAACGCAGCCGCAGCCGCCGAACTATTGCCCTGCAGAACGAAACGGATACCCCCGTCCGTAGCGGCTTGCAATTGCAGCAACGATTCGTCGACGGTGTTTTTACTATCGAAGCGCACGAGCGCAAGCGGATGACGGCCATCGGGCAGCTTCACACCGCCGCGTGCATTGACGTTCTCAATGGCCATGCGCAGATTGCGATCCACCGCCTCGCCCGCATTGGCAAACGGGCCCGACAGCCCTTCAATCAGCGCCAGCCGGATTGGCGCTGCTTCAGGCTGGGCAGTTGCCGCGCCACACAACCCTACAGCCGCCAGCGCGGCCACAAACCAACGAAACACCATGGCAAATCTCCGTGAAGCGCGGATGGTAAAGCGCCGTTGCATGTCGGCACAAGCCAGCACCACTCGCACGGGCTCCTACACTGAAAGCCCCGGGAGAATCATTGTGAGCATTCGATCAATATGGCGGAGCGCGGCGCTGCTCGCTGTAGCGCTGACATCAATGTGCGCGTGTACCGTGCTGGCGCCCATACAAACGGGCGAGGCACTGGTCGGCCAACCTGCTTCTGCCGTGGAAGCCCGCTTTGGCAAACCGCCCGAGAGGTATCCGCGTGCGAATGGCGGCACGCGCTGGCTATATCCAACGCAGCCCTATGGGCAATTCACATATGCCGCTGATTTCGATGCGAGCGGCAAGCTTGTCTCATTCCGGCAGATTCTGACCACAATGGATTTTGCGCAGATCCGCGTCGGCACAGCGACGCGAGCTGACGTGCTGCAGACGTTCGGCAAGCCCGAAGAGACCGCCTATTTCCGGCTGATGAATCGGCAGGTGTGGTCGTATCGCTTTAGGCACGAGGGCGTGTGGCCATCGCTGATGAACTTCTATTTCGATCGCGACGGCATCGTGCGCCTCACGCAGGTCAGCCCAGACCCGATGTACGACCACGATCACGATTCCAGTCGGTAAGCCAGCGCTAAACGCCAGAACGGCAACATCCACGCGAGGCGCATCGCCTGGCGTGGACATTCGGGTCGGCCATGTCGTGGATCGCACAGACATCGCTCTCAAAGACGGCTGGCATGGCGCACGCTCCTGACGTGTCCAGTGCCGCCGCACCCGCTTCGCGTTCCGGTGGATAACCGGGTGCGCGCTCAGTGGTGATCGTGTTGGGGTCTGGGCTGACTCCTGCGTGTGTTGGTAAAACCCGCGATCAGATCTGCGGGTTGAGTTTTTCGCTGCTCTTGTCCTGCAGCTTGTTCAGTGCGGCAAGGTAAGCCTTGGCCGAAGCCGCAACGATGTCCGGATCGGTACCCACACCGTTGACGATGCGGCCCGACTTGGACAGCCGCACCGTCACTTCGCCCTGCGCCTGAGTGCCTGTCGTGATGGCGTTAACCGAATACAGCAGCTGCTCGGCGCCACTGGCGACCTTGCTCTCAATCGCATTGAGCGTCGCGTCAACCGGGCCATTGCCCTCCGCTTCGCCCGTCACTTCCTTGCCGTCTGCAACGAAGACGATGCGCGCGTGTGGACGCTCACCAGTTTCCGAACGTTGGGCCAGCGACACGAACCGGAAATGCTCGCCCTCGCTGTGCTGTGCTTCGTTCGAAACGATGGCGACGATGTCCTCATCAAAGATCTCGGCCTTTTGATCAGCCAGCTCCTTGAAGCGGGTGAAGGCTGCGTTCAGTTCGGCTTCTGAGTCGAGCTCAATGCCCAGTTCCTGCAGGCGCTGTTTGAACGCATTGCGGCCCGAGAGTTTGCCCAGGACAATCTTGTTGGCTGTCCAGCCCACGTCTTCGGCACGCATGATTTCGTATGTGTCGCGCGCCTTGAGCACCCCATCCTGGTGGATGCCCGAAGCGTGCGCGAACGCGTTGGCGCCCACGACAGCCTTGTTCGGCTGGACGACAAAACCGGTGATCTGCGAAACCAGCTTGGATGCCGGCACGATCTGCGTGGTATCGACACCAACGTCGAGATTGAAGTAGTCGCGACGCGTCTTCACGGCCATCACCACCTCTTCGAGGCTGGTATTGCCGGCACGCTCGCCCAGGCCGTTGATCGTGCATTCGATCTGGCGTGCGCCGCCCAGTTTGACAGCGGCCAACGAGTTCGCGACCGCCATTCCAAGGTCGTTATGGCAATGCACCGACCAGACCGCCTTGTCGGAATTCGGGATGCGCTCGCGCACCGAGCGGATCAGCGCGGCATAACCTTCCGGCACCGCGTAGCCCACCGTATCCGGCAGGTTGATGGTGGTCGCGCCCTCGGCGATCACGCCTTCCAGTACGCGGCACAGAAAATCCATGTCGGAGCGGCTGCCATCTTCCGGCGAGAACTCGATGTCGTCGGTGAACTGGCGCGCGAAGCGCACCGCCAGGCGCGCCTGCTCGTACACCTGATCCGGCGACATGCGCAGCTTCTTCTCCATGTGCAACGCCGATGTAGCGATGAACGTGTGGATACGAAACTGGCCGGCCGGCTTGAGCGCCTCAGCGGCGCGGGAAATATCGCGGTCATTCGCACGGGCCAGCGAGCAAATGCGCGAATCCTTGACCGACTGGGCAATCGCGCGGATCGCCTCGAAGTCACCGTTGGAGCTGGCCGCGAAGCCGGCTTCGATCACGTCCACCTTGAGCCGCTCAAGCTGCTTGGCGATGCGGATCTTCTCTTCCTTGGTCATCGACGCCCCAGGGGACTGCTCGCCGTCGCGCAAGGTGGTATCGAAAATAATGAGTTTGTCGCTCATGGCGGCTCCTGGTGGGGTGACGTTTTTGGCGTCGGTCTTAGTGGGTGTCTCGAATGGTTTTTGCGGCGCAGAATGCAAAACGCCCCGGCGTGCATGGTTGCAGGCCGGGGCGCTGTGAATCCTGGTTCGCGAAAACTTGGCGGTTTCTGCTTGCCTTGTCTTGCGATTTCCTATGCGCGTGTCCCGACCTGACGACCTAGTAGGCCACCAATCGAGACTAGCGTAATCAGAATGGAAATCGGGCGCGAAAGCATGCGATCGACTATAGACGAATTCAAAAATCGGCGCAAGCGCACATTGGTGCAGCGCATCGGTCACTCATGCGCATCGCCCGACGCTTGTTTGGGCAAGCGCGGACTCCCCTGTTGCCCGTGCAGCGCACGCCAGCCCCACAGCAAGTAGCCCGATACAGCGTAACCAACAAAGAGGCCGAACAACGCAACCGGCGGATCGCTCGATATCACCACGAACAACACCAGCACGAGCACCATCACGCCAAATGGCACGCGGTGACGAACGTCGAGCGCCTTGCCGCTGTAGAACGGCGCGTTCGACACCATCGACAGCCCTGCATACAGCGTCAGCCCGAAGGCCACCCACGGCATCCACAGCTCTTTGACCGGCAGCTTGTTGTCGATCGCCAGCCAGACAAAGCCCGCGATGAGCGCTGCGGCTGCCGGGCTCGGCATGCCTTGGAAGAAGCGCTTGTCGACCGACCCGATGTTGGTATTAAAACGCGCGAGGCGCAGTGCGGCGCCAGCGCAATACACGAACGCCGCAAGCCAGCCCCACTTGCCCAGATCGCGCAGGATCCATTCGTACATGACCAATGCCGGCGCAACGCCGAACGACACCATGTCCGATAGCGAATCGTATTGCTCGCCGAACGCGCTTTGCGTATTGGTGATGCGGGCGACTCGGCCATCCATGCCATCGAGCACCATCGCCGCGAAGATGGCGATCGCAGCCGTCTCAAAGTTCAGGTTCATCGCCTGCACGATGGCGAAGAAGCCAGCGAACAGCGCTGCGGTCGTGAACGCGTTGGGCAACAGATAGATGCCGCGACGGCGCGGACGCACGATCTCAAGATCGTCGTCATCCGAACGCGGCTGGTTGTGCCGCAGCGGACGCAAGTGCGTCACGTTGCCGGCGGTAAAACGCTTCTTGCGTCGGTTGAACGCGGGCATGGCGGCCTCCGAATCAGTCCAGCTCAGCAAGCACCGTGAGCGTGGCGGACACTTTTTCGCCGATGGTCACGCGCGGGCGTGCCGTCAGCGGCAGGTACACATCAACGCGGGAGCCAAAGCGGATGAAACCATAGCGTTGGCCACGCGTGAGCGCTTCGCCTGCCTTGGTATAGCAAAGGATGCGCCGCGCGATCAATCCAGCCACCTGCACCGAAGTGACGAGCTGGCCATCAGCACGGCGCAGCACGATGGCGTTGCGCTCGTTTTCGAGCGACGCCTTGTCCAGGTCCGCATTGACGAATTTGCCAGGGAAGTATTGCACCTGCTGCACCGTGCCATCGACCGGCGCGCGGTTCGAGTGCACGTTGAACACGTTCATGAACACGCTGATCTTTAGCGAGTCGCGATCGGCATACGGGTCACGCACCTGCTCGACGGCGACAATGCGACCATCGGCCGGGGACAGAATCGCATTGGCTTGCGTTGGCACGGCGCGGGCCGGATCGCGGAAAAACTGCAGCACAAACAGCGTCAGCACCCAGAACGGCCAAGCCCAGCCGAAGCCGGCGGCGGCCTGCACGATGAGCGTGACGATGAAAATCCCGCCCAGGTACGGCCAACCCTCGCGGGCGATGATGGGATGCGGATACGTGTTGTTCAAATCAGACCTCGACAGCGTCTTGAAGGAAATGCGGCATTCTAGCCGACACGGGGCCGCGCCAGCACTTGAAACAATGTTTGGCGCCTTGGAATCAGCATAAAAAAAAGCCAGCCCGAAGGCTGGCTTTCTCGCACAGGATGCAACCGATCAGTTCTTCGTCTGGTCAACCAGCTTGTTCTTGGCGATCCAGGGCATCATCGCGCGCAGCTTGGCGCCAACTTGCTCGATCTGGTGCTCTTCGGTCAGGCGGCGGCGCGAGATTAGCGTCGGTTGGCCTGCCTTGTACTCCAGCAGGAAGCTCTTGGCGTATTCGCCGGTCTGAATGTCCTTCAGGCATTGCTTCATGGCTTTCTTGGTCTCTTCCGTCACGACGCGCGGGCCAGTGACGTACTCGCCGTATTCGGCATTGTTCGAGATCGAGTAGTTCATGTTGGCGATGCCGCCTTCATAGATCAGATCGACGATCAGCTTCAGCTCGTGCAGGCACTCGAAGTACGCCATTTCCGGAGCGTAACCAGCTTCCACCAGCGTCTCGAAACCAGCCTTGATCAATTCGACGGTACCGCCGCACAGCACAGCCTGCTCGCCGAACAGGTCGGTTTCGGTTTCTTCGCGGAAGTTGGTTTCGATGATGCCGGCACGGCCGCCGCCGTTGGCGGTAGCGTACGACAGGGCGATATCACGTGCGGCGCCCGACTTGTCTTGGTGCACGGCGATCAGGTGCGGCACGCCGCCACCTTGCGTGTACGTGCCACGCACGGTGTGGCCCGGAGCCTTCGGTGCGATCATGATGACGTCCAGGTCCGCGCGCGGGATCACGGCACCGTAGTGCACGTTGAAGCCGTGGGCGAATGCCAGTGCAGCGCCCTGCTTGATGTTGCCGTGCACTTCGTTCTTGTACACGTCGGCGATCTGCTCGTCCGGCAGCAGGATCATGACAACGTCGGCTTCCTTCACAGCCTCGGCCACTTCCTTGACCTGCAGGCCGGCGTTGACGGCCTTGTTCCACGACGCGCCGTTCTTACGCAGACCGACCGTCACCTTCACGCCCGAGTCGTTCAGGTTCAGGGCATGGGCGTGGCCTTGCGAGCCATAGCCGATGATGGTGACGTTCTTGCCCTTGATCAGGGAGAGGTCGGCGTCCTTGTCGTAAAACACTTTCATGGTGATGTCCTAATTTTCAAATATCGATGGAGTCCGGCAGCACGCACGCGCCGGTTCAAACCTTCAGAATGCGCTCGCCGCGGCCGATGCCCGAGCCGCCCGTACGGACGGTCTCAAGAATGGCAGTGCGATCGATGGCATCGAGAAACGCGTCGAGCTTGCTGCCGTTGCCGGTCAGCTCGATCGTGTAGGTCTTCTCGGTCACGTCGATGACGCGGCCGCGGAAGATATCCGCCGTACGCTTCATCTCCTCGCGCTCCTTGCCGACTGCACGCACCTTCACGAGCATCAGCTCGCGCTCGATGTG
>Ga0308162_1000223_pt1 | contig 69142 bp, 72 predicted proteins | sample PhySR2_FD_201370 | JGI IMG/M metagenome (GOLD analysis project Ga0308162, IMG submission 201370) | Phyllosphere microbial communities from UC Gill Tract Community Farm, Albany, California, United States - DLSLS.R2 | ecosystem: Host-associated > Plants > Phyllosphere > Unclassified | place: USA... | reverse complement strand
TGACGAAAGCCGTTGACGGCTGTAAGCCATTAGGGTTTAATGCGCCCCGTTGCCCGGATAGCTCAGTCGGTAGAGCAGGGGATTGAAAATCCCCGTGTCCGTGGTTCGATTCCGCGTCCGGGCACCATACATCGAAGCACACTGGTTAGAAGTGAGATCTCTAACGGGTGTCTAAACGAAGATGGTGTTCAAAGCAACGGTGACTGCATTTGCAGATGCATCATCCAAGATTGAACATAAAAATCTTCAAGAAAGGGTACTAGTTAGCGCTAGTGCCCTTTTCTCGTTGGCGTAAATAATTGCAATGATTGCGACACCTGTCAATAAAACCTCAGATTTTGTCAATTCTCGCTACCCCTCATCTGCAGCAAGAATCGTTTTTGCTATGACGAATATGAAGTATCCTTTTAGGTTTATCCGTAATGTCCCCATTTCTGCGAACATCATTTCAACGGCCATTTGAGTTAAATGCTCTAAATCTATAAGAAGCCCCAAAATGCCCGCTAAGTGCTGTGAGTTCAACGGGTCGACGCAACGCTATCCTTAAACAAGGGGGGGACGTTGCCATGAAACGAAGAACGCGCATTTACTACACGCCAGAACAGAAAGCGATTATCTGGGACAGGTATAAGCAAGGTGATTCCCTGCATGATATCGCCAGAATGTTCGACAGATATCACTCTTCTGTTATGCCCACTATTCACCAAACTGGTGGTTATCGCCCTCCTGTCAGAAAGCGACACCGGCTGGCTCTTTCACTTGATGAAAGAGAGGAAATATCCAGAGGGCTGGTAGCAAAAAGTAGCATCAGGGACATCGCTGACAAATTATCAAGAGCCCCTTCAACTGTTAGCCGCGAGATCAAAAGGCATGGAGGTGCAAAACATTACCGAGCTGCAAAAGCTGATAAGGGCGCGTGGGACAGTGCCCTGAGGCCAAAACCTTGCAAGCTAATTGGATGCCCCGCATTGTGTAAAATCATTGCAGAGAAGATGTATCAGGACTGGTCGCCGGAACAAATCGCCGGTTGGCTTAAACGCTGTTATCCGGATAATCAGGAAATGCAGGTGTCACACGAAACGATTTATAAAACGCTTTTTATACAAACCCGGGGAGCTTTAAAAAAAGAGCTGCAGCAGTGCCTAAGAAGCGGAAGAGTAGTACGTAAATCCAGAACGACATCACTTAAAGGAAAGGGATTAGGCTCAATTCCGGATGCAATACCCATCAGCGAAAGGCCATCTGATGTTGCAGACAGAGCCATACCAGGTCACTGGGAGGGAGACCTGATACAGGGCTCTAAAAACTCATATATTGTCACGATGGTAGAACGCCATTCCCGCTTTGTTATGCTTGCCAAAATCAGTGATAACAAGACAGCCACAGTCATATCCGCACTAATCAAACAAGCCCGGCAGCTGCCTGTTGAACTGTATAAAACATTAACCTGGGATCGAGGGGCGGAAATGACTAATCACACCCTTTTTACTGTAGCGACAGAAATTGAGGTCTATTTTTGTGATCCTCAATCTCCCTGGCAACGCGGCTCCAATGAAAATACGAACAGATTGCTTAGGCAGTATTTTCCAAAAGGAACTGACTTATCGGTTCACAGCCAGCAAAGACTAAACAGTGTTGCCAGGCAGCTCAACGAGAGGCCAAGAAAAACGCTAGACTATGAATCACCCGCAGAGCGTTTTAACCAATGTGTTGCATCCATCGGTTGAACTCACAGCCAAAAACGGACGTTACCAGCATTCTTATGCAAAACAATCAGCCTGAAATCATGGCTTCAATTTCCGCTTTACATTTCATAAGAGATATCATGAGAAACTCCTTTTTTTCCTCAAACCTGAGGGACGGCACGGCAATGGAGATAGCGTATAACTCGCTCAGAGATGACTGCAAATAAACGCTGAGGCCACATACACCCTGCGCATGTTCTTCATAATCTATCGCATACCCCGTCTTTCGCACTTTTACGACCTCAGCAAGAATATCCTCCACGCTGCTTAATGATTTTTGCGTCCTGATTTCAGGTGTTTGTCTATAAAACGATGCTATCTGCTCGTCTTCCAGGCGGGCAAGTAGCGCTTTTCCCGGAGCAGTACAGTGGCTAGGGAAGGCTGTGCCTACCGGTGAAATGACACGCAACTCCTGATCAGAAGCATACTGACTGATGAGCAGCGCATGGGCCCCACGCAAAGCACTGAGATCGACGGTCTCCCGCGTCCTGCGTCCCAGCATTTCCATAGGCGTACGCGCCAGAGTAACTACATCTGTATGCGCTGAAGCCGCAAGTCTTGTTAGCGCAGGACCCAGCCGGATAAGCCCTGCCGCATTCAGTAAAAGATCTTCAGCCTCCAGTGAACTGACCAGCCGGTGTACCGTCGTGCGAGGCATTCCGGTATAACGCGACAAAGCGGCGATCGTCAGCCCGCGAGGATGTTCTTCAAGCGTCCTCAGAAGATGAGCAGCCCGAACAATAACACTGGTACCCGAATCATCAGATTTGGCCTGCATGGTGACTCCTTACTTTCGACTTACATTTTGCGCATTGACATCAAAGGAGAATAGTCAGAATACTATATCCGTATAGCGGACACAATTGTCCGCATGTTGGTCATTGTGGAGCGATTTATGTTACAGATTAATAAAGTTGGGGGATTTACGCTTCTGGCCGTGGCCTGCCTGACCATCATGGTGGGATGCGTGATTGTACCGGGACTAACCAGTATTTCTGATGCCCTGAACGTGAAAGGTGCAGAGAGCTGGCTTGTTACGCTCCCGTCTTTGGGAGTGGTGGTACTGGGACCGCTTGCTGGAAAATTCATCGAGCGAGCCGGGCTTTACAAAGCATTGTGCATCGGACTTTTCCTGTATGGCCTGTTAGGTTCAGCCGGGGCATTTCTTTCCGGATACATTACGGTCTTTGCGGACCGCTTCCTGCTGGGAGGGGCTACGGCGCTGATCATGACTGCTGGAACGGGACTGATTTCAGTATTTTACAATGGGCCAGAACGTATGAAGATGATTGCACGGCAAGGCATGTCGATTGAGCTGGGAGGCGTCATCTTCCTGTTTATCGGCGGGTTACTTGCCGCAGCGGGATGGCGCTGGCCGTTCGCACTCTATTTATTTGCCTGGCTAATGCTGTTGATGGTGCTGATATTTGTGCCGCGACCTGGCAACAAAGCGGATCCTGAATCGATTGGAACGAACGTCAGCCACGGTGAGACTTCGCCAGCAGTTCTGATGACCTGGTCAGCTGCACTGATGTCCATGATTGTCTTCTTTACCGCCATTGTTGTTTTACCCCTGCATCTGCACAAAATGGGACTTACCGAGTCTCAGACGGGATATTTTCTCTCTTTTGTTTCTCTGGTTGCCGTCTGTGGGGCCTGGCTGATGCCGAGGCTGGTAAGTCGTTGCGGTGATTTTTCAACCTTGTCAATTGCATTCGGTTTTTATGCGCTTGCGCATCTGGTCTTTGCTTTTGCGTCTTCCATGCCATTATTGATCTCCGGAGGAATCGCACTGGGACTGGGATTCGGTTTTTCCGTTCCCCTCGTAAATCATCTTATTGTCGATCTCAGCAGTAACGCTGTACGTGGACGAAATCTGGCACGGCTTTCAATGGCTATCTTTCTTGGACAGTTTTTGTCCGCGTTCATGGTTTATCTTCCGGGTACCACTTCAACAGTGTTTTTGTTCGCCGCAGCAATCGGTGCGTTATTTTCATTGTTCATAAAACTACGCTTGCCTGCCATAGCCGCATCACATACGTAAACTGACCGTCCGGCTTCATGTGCCGTCAATGTGGTTACTAATCCAGTCTGTCAGCTTTTCAATATGAGCCGCCGCCTCACGTCCCGGCGCGGTGAGCGTATATTCAGTACGAGGTGGTATGGCTGGATAAACCATTTTGTGGATCAGGGACTCACTCTCGAGTTCCTGCAACGTTTTTATCAGCATTCTGTCGGTAATTCCGCCCATTTTACGTTTCAGCTCCCCAAAACGATGAGTGCCATCAATGAGGGTTATCAGCGTCAGGGTTCCCCATCGGCTTGTAAGGTGACTGAGCAACCTTCTGGAGGGACAGGTCGCATCAAATGTTTCTCCATTACGTAACCGTGTCGCCAGCACATTTTTTTTTTCATCAGCAGGTTTAGGGAATACGGACATTTTTGTAGGTACTTATCCAGGACGTTAAAGAGGGCTAAAGTCATAGTTTACTTTATCGGATACGGGAAAAACCTTCACGATGAAAGCATTACTTCTTGGCAATGAAGCAGGCGTAGATAATATCGCCTTTAAAGACGTTTCCGAGCCGGGCCTGCCCGGCAAAGGTGAAATACGCGTTCGTATTCATAATGTCTCGCTTAACTTTCACGATTACAACGTCGCTGCTGGGATCCTCCCCGCGCAGGCGGGTCGTGTCCTTATGTCTGACGGCGCAGGTACAGTCGAAAGTGTCGGAGAAGATGTCACAGATTTTCAACCCGGGGATGCGGTGGTATCAACATTTTTTCCCGACTGGGAGAAAGGAGAGTGTCCACTCGCGGGTTTCAGCAGAACGCCCGGAGACGGTATTGATGGATATGCCACGGAATACGTTGTCCGTCCCGCCCATTTTTTCACGCATTCCCCCTCCGGATGGACGCATGCTGAGGCATCGACGCTCCCTACCGCAGCACTGACGGCCTGGCGAGCTTTGATTACCGAAGGCGATCTGCGCCCGGGAGAAGATGTTCTTATTCTTGGCACCGGAGGCGTATCTGTTTTTGCCCTGCAGCTGTCAAAAATGGTCGGAGCCCGCGTCTGGGGCACGTCTTCCTCTGAAGAAAAAATGGCCTGGCTGCGTGATCATGGGGTTGCCGGAGCAGTTAACTACCGCGAAGAGCCTGATTGGGGTAAAAAAATCTTCGATCTCACAGGTGGTCGGGGGGTTGATCATGTGATTGAAATTGGCGGTCCCGGTACGCTATCCCAGTCAATTGCAGCAGCGCGCATAGGTGGCCGGATTACGCTTATTGGCGTATTCACCGGCATTGCCGGAGAAGTCCCCACGGCGGCAATAATGGGCAAGCAGCTAACCGTCCGGGGCATCACCGTTGGAAGCCGTGAGCATCAGAAAGAAATGATCCGCGCTTTTGAAACTTCAGATGTACGTCCCGTTATTGATAAAGTTTTTCCCCTCAGTGAGCTGCAGGACGCTTTCCGGTATCAGCTTGCCGGAAAACACACGGGCAAAATTGTCATAGAAATCTAAAAAGACGGGCCAGCAAAAGCTGGCTTTTTTTTGCACAAAATGCGGTCGCGATCGTTTCCAGCAACAGGAACATTGACTTGTAAACGATCCACTTTAGAATTAAATCATCAACTGTTGATATAAAGAGAGTGCGATGAATAAAATTAAACCTACTGGCCCTGAAGTTTCACGACGCTCGCTACTGGCGGGTGCAGTGGGAATGGCCGTTACACATATGATGATGCCTAAGCTGGCATTTGCTCAAAGCGGCAGTACTAAAGGGAATCGCATCATGCAAAATACAAAAATCTATGGCGACAGCGCTTATCCAGTCTGGTATCGACGCCCGCTGCCTCTTAACGCTCCCCGCGCTCGCTATCCCGGTTTTGCTCCCGGCACCACTCTGCTAAAAAAAGGGACTATCCGGCGCGAAGGAGCAAAACCACTACCCTGCGACATCATCTTTGAGCGTGACGTTGCTCTTAAAATGCGCGACGGAACAACCATTTATACGGATGTATTCCGCCCTGTAGCGGACGGAAAATATCCGGCCCTGGTTGCATGGAGCCCCTATGGAAAAGAGATAGGCGGTCAGTGGCTGGATGATATACACGAGCGCTCCGGCGTGCCGCTGGAGTGGGTTTCAGAGCTTCAGAAGTTTGAAGGCCCCGATCCGGCATTCTGGGTCAACGAAGGCTACGTTATTCTGAATCCAGATCCTCGTGGGGCTTATAAATCTGAAGGTCATATCTCTTACTGGGGACGGCAGCTCGCGGAAGATGGTTATGATTTTATTGAATGGGCCGCGCAGCAGTCTTGGTCAAGTGGAAAAGTCGGTATGGCGGGGAACTCATGGCTTGCCGTATCGCAGTGGTTTATTGCAGCCGAGCAGCCTCCTCATCTCACGGCGATCGCGCCCTGGGAAGGGTTTGTCGATCATTACAGAGAGACTGGAAATCGTGGAGGAATCCCTGCGCCAGCATTTCCTGAAGTCATACTGAAATCTTTCGCTGGTGAGAACCTTGTAGAAGATCAGCCCCGAATGATTATGGAAAATCAGCTGATGGATGCCTACTGGGAAGACAAAAAGGCAAGGCTTGAGCGTATCAACATTCCTGCATACGTTGTCGCAAGCTATACCAATCACGCTCACACCCACGGCTCATTTGCCGGCTACCGTCAGATAGCTTCAGAAGATAAATGGCTGCGCGTTAATAATACAAACGAATGGCTGGATTTTTATACCCCCGCATATTCGCAGGAGCTTCTGGCATTTTTTGACCATTATCTTAAAGGTCATAAAAACGGCTGGGAAAACACTCCCCGCGTGCGTATCTGCGTTCTGGACGACGGAGGTAAAGATATTGTCGACCGCACAGAAGACAGCTGGCCACTGCCCCAGACTCAGCTAAAAAAAATGTTCATTACTTCCGGCTCGCAGCTCAGCCCCGTGGGGCAGAACATACCGGCGTCTCTCTCTTATGACGTATCCAGTGAAGGAAAAACAGAGCTTCACTTTACCTTCACCCAGGATACAGAGCTTACTGGCTACATGAAACTGAAGCTCTGGGTTGAAGCCCAGGGAGCAGATGATATGGAACTTGAGGTTGGCGTTGAGAAACGTAGTAAAGACGGTAAACCGTTTGAACGTCTGCTGGGTGAGGGTGTGAAAGGGCCTGTGGTCGCTTCAGGTTTACTGAGGGTTTCCCAGCGCGCGCTTGATCCAAAGCTGTCTACTGAAACAGAGCCCTTCCACCTGCATACGCGGGAAGAGAAGTTGCATGCTGGGGAGATTGTTCCCGTTGAAATAGGTATATGGCCGATGAGCATGCTTTATCATGCAGGTGAAAAACTGGTGCTGACCATTGCAGCACACCGCCCAATACCCACGAGTATTGACATGGGGTTTGGCTCTGCCGTCATAGAACTGCCTGCTTCCGGAGGAACCTATATCCCTGGAGAGAAAATTAAACGTATTTCCCTCGGTGGTCCGGCGTCAACGCTTCTGCCATTTGTCAGTGAACAGCAGGTAGCCACCCCCGTGAGCCGGAATGCAGGCCGGCATATCATTCACTTCGGTGGAAAATACGACAGTTACCTTCAGATCCCGGTTGTGAGTAAAATGGGCATGGTATTTTGATCAATAAAAAGCACCGGCCTGGTCTGGTGCTTATTCAAAACGGAATCTCATGAGCTCACAAGACAGCAGGCCTCCAGTACGAGGTCGCCGCCCCGGCGGGACAGTATCAGGGCGGGATGCGCTTCTTCCCGTAGCTACACGTTATTTTTCACGAAACGGCTATGACGGCACAACTCTACGACAAATCGCCTCAGAGGCCGGTGTGGATGTGGCCTTGGTGGCGCGCCTTTTCGGTTCAAAATCCGATCTCTGGAATGCGGTGCTCGAACATTTGCTGAATAAGCAACGGTATCATCTTGAAGAAATCAGAGCAATTGAAGAGACGTTCAGTATCGATCCTGCTGAAGGATTTCGACGGTTTATTCGCCACCTGACCGCTATCAGCGTCGAAATTCCAGAGTTTCCATCGCTGCTGCTGAACGAAGCTGCGAGAGGCGACGAACGGCTTGAATACCTTCTCCTGCATCTGGTCGCGCCGTTTCGTGACAGCTGTCTGCCCATCATCAGACTTGCAATGGAGAAAGGCATCATCAGAAGTCATCAACCCTCGCTGACTTTTGCATTAATGATTTCAGCAATTTCGTTACCTTTGATCACTCCAGGTCTGATTGACCCAGATGCACCTCAGTCCACATCTCTTTCTTCTGATATTGCTGATGAGGCTATACGCCTGTTCGTCGTCTCTGAACATTCCTGAACGACTGCCAGGTCGCAAAAGAGCGTCACGCTTTTAGCAGGTGGCGTCATGCAGGTAAAAACGTAAAAACAAAACGCCTAAGCAATATATCATCGACTGATGATATATTGTTGCTATTCATGATGCCCGTCCGGTTTTCCTGGCTGGGCATCAAAAAATTTTTCGTTAGCCTGACTATGTCAAAAGAGGAGTAAGCGATGAAAAACGGAATGCTGGCGCTAGGTATGACTGCAGTGATGAACATCGCCACTGCAGCTGACGTTCCTGATAATTTTCTGTGGGGGGCGGCTTCAGCTGCCTACCAGGTTGAGGGGGCAACAAATAAAGACGGTAAAGGCCGGTCTGTATGGGATTACTATATTGATGAGAAGCACCTGGCCGGCCCCGGCATATCGGGAAGCGTTGCGATTAACTTTTACGACCGAGATCAGTACCTCAAAGATATTCAGTTGTTCAAAGAGCTGGGGCTGAACAGCTACCGCTTCTCTATCGCCTGGACACGTATTATCCCGGACGGACAGGGGCCGGTAAACCTTAAGGCGGTCGCGCACTATCGGCAGTTTATTACCGATTTAAAGGCTGCTGGAATAAAGCCTCTTGTAACGCTGTACCACTGGGATATGCCTGAGTCACTTTCTGCTTCAGGGGGATGGGAAAGCCGGCAGTCGGTAGAGTGGTTTCAACGTTACGCTGAGGTTATCTTTGCTAACTTCTCAGATCAGGTTGACCAGTTTGTGCTCATTAATGAACCAACCGTTGAGGTTGCAACAAAGATCATGGCTGAGAAGCGGCTGAAAGGTGAGGAGCTTAAACTCCCCCCTATTGTTCCGGCTGGTCCCTATCTCGAAACTTCCCTGAAGTCTTATAACCATATTCTGTTGGCCTCAGCAGCGGCAGCAGAGAGTTTTAAGGCAGAAGGCTACAAAGGCCGGCTGGGAATTGCTCTGCCATTTTTCCCGATACTGACAGCTGAGAACGCGTCGGATGAAGACAAAGCTGATGCCAGTCTTGTTGACGGCATTCTTAATCGCTGGTTCCTTGATGCCATGTATAAAGGGAGCTATCCAGCCGATGTAATTAAGCTTGCAGCAGACCTACACCTGAATATTGACGTCCAGGCCGGAGATGCAGAACGCATTCATGATGCGGGCCTGGGTTTTTTGGGCATCAATTACTACGCTCCTTTCTTCATTCGCCATCAGAAAAATGCTTCAGAAGTCTATTCGCCCGAAATCATCTTCCCGAAAAATGAAAAACTTGCCTTCAATGGTGCAGTAAGACCCGATCAGTTTTCCGCCCTACTTGAGCGGGTGCGTGATGAGTACGGCAATCCACCGGTAATAATTACAGAAAATGGTGCTGGGTTTGAAGGTGAAGATCAGTTGACGAATGGGAAAGTGAACGATGTAAACCGCTGCCGGTATCTGGTAGATCACATCCACGCAATGAGGCAGTCGATTGCAAGGGGGGCCAATGTTCAGGGGTATCACGTCTGGTCCAGTCATGACAATCTGGAATGGTTAAGTGGCTATAAAAGCCGCTTTGGCATGATATACGTGGACTATGATACCCAGCAGCGTACACCTAAACTCAGTGCAGAAATCTACGGAAAAATCGTCCGTGGGGAAAATATTAGTGATGCTGACTGTAAAAGCAGCTAATTAAATCAGGAAATAAAAAAAGTAGGTAGCTTGACTGATCAGTCAGGCGTTACTTCGCCCCTTTGAACACATACTTATAGCGGACATTGGTCTCACGTCTGTCCGCTTAGCTCACTCAATCAAATCAGCTTCTTATCGCCGCTCTCCTGCCTTAATGGCAACCAGTTTTTATTTTGCTGAAACGTCGGCCATCATTTCCCGAAGCATCTGCGGCAGGAGATTTTTGCTGAACTGACCGGATTTACACCGAGTAAATGGTCTGGTCTCCCGACATGATTGAGGTGCTATCGATCGTTATCGATAAGCCTGAAATACTCCCGAATAAGGAGAGCGCGCCTAACTTAACCATCGCCCCGTTAGACAGCGGCAGCATTTCGCGTCTGAAAAGCCCAGTAAGTTTCTCGCGTGGAAAATACGGCGCTTTATATCATTTGCATCCTCTTATGCGAGTTACTCCTAGCTAGAACGCTCAGATGAGTAGTTAAATGAAAGAAATAACCTTTCATTTAACCTTTCACAATGAAAGATAAAATGAGTATTTTGTGATCCATTACTCTTTTATTGTTTCGTTATCGATCTACCTTGTTATCGCAGTGAATAAGAATTTGAATCTGCTCTCTACGCGAAGGGGTTTATAAATGATTGATAGCATTACACACGGAGCCGAATGGTTTATCGGACTCTTTCAGAAAGGCGGAGAGGTGTTTACCGGCATGGTTACCGGGATTCTTCCTCTCCTTATCAGCCTGCTGGTAGTCATGAATGCGCTGATAGTGTTTGTTGGACAGCGCCGCATTGAAGCGCTCGCACAGCGCTGTGCCGGTAATCCTGTATCACGCTACCTGCTGTTGCCGGTAATCGGGACCTTTGTTTTCTGTAACCCGATGACGCACAGCCTGGGCCGTTTTATGCCGGAAAAATACAAACCGAGCTATTACGCTGCCGCGTCCTATAGCTGCCACTCCATGAACGGCCTTTTCCCTCACATAAATCCAGGCGAGCTTTTCGTTTATCTGGGCATCGCCAACGGCCTGACTACCCTCGGCCTGCCGCTGGGTCCACTGGCCGTCAGTTACCTGCTGGTCGGTGTGGTGACCAACTTCTTCAGGGGATGGGTTACCGATCTGACTACCACCATTTTTGAAAGAAAGATGGGCCTTCAACTCGACCGCAACGTGCGTTTATAAGAGCGGAGAAAAAAATGACTAACACCATTACCGTTAAAAAAGGTGAAAGTGGCTGGGGCGGCCCGCTGACCATCACCGTTACTCCCGGGAAAAAGATTGTTTATGTCACAGCGGGAACCCGACCGGCGATCGTTGATCGGCTGAAGGAAGTGACCGGCTGGGAAGCGGTTGACGGTTTCAAAGAGGGGGAACCCCCGGTAGACGAAATTGGCGTAGCGGTCATTGACTGCGGCGGTACGCTTCGCTGCGGGCTTTATCCCAAGCGACGTATTCCCACGATTAACATACACGCCACCGGAAAATCTGGTCCGCTGGCACAGTACATAACAGAAGATATCTATGTATCTGGCGTCCGTCCTCAGGACATCCAGGCAGGAGATAATACGTCTTTACCTGACGCAGATAAAAAATCTGATGCAGTCAAAGCAGGTAAAGGCCGGGACTACGATACCACTAAAAAAATCACTGAGCAGAGCGATGGACTCCTGGCCAAAGTTGGTATGGGGATGGGCTCGGTAGTGGCGGTATTTTTCCAGGCTGGCCGGGAAACCATCGATACAGTACTGAAAACCATTCTGCCTTTTATGGCGTTCGTTTCAGCGCTGATCGGCATCATTATGGCCTCCGGTCTGGGTGACTTTATTGCACACGGCCTGACACCTCTGGCAAACAGTCCTATCGGTCTGGTCACGCTGGCACTGATCTGCTCATTTCCACTGCTTTCACCATTTCTGGGTCCGGGTGCCGTTATCGCACAGGTTATCGGCGTGCTCGTTGGGGTCCAAATCGGTCAGGGAACTATCCCGCCTCATCTCGCTCTGCCTGCACTTTTCGCCATTAACTCTCAGGCAGCCTGTGACTTTATACCGGTTGGATTGTCGATCGCCGAAGCCCGACAGGAAACGGTGCGTGTCGGCGTACCTTCAGTCCTGGTAGGACGTTTTCTCACCGGCGCGCCGTCAGTTCTTCTTGCCTGGGCCGTTTCCGGGTTTATCTATCAGTAAATGCAGGTGCAATTATGAAAACTGTATATGAATCAACGTTTATCGCTGTCGGGACCAGTGCCAGAGAGTCGCTGGACGACAACTTTATCATCACGTTTGGTGAGGGGGCACCGCAGGACGTCGCCGACTACTGCTTTATCCACCGGACCGAAGTCAATGAAGGCGGTGCCTTTGATGCCGGTTCCGTACTGGCCATCGGCGAGAAGGAATATCCGGTTACGGCCGTCGGCAGCGTAGCCCGTGAAAACCTGCGCGATCTCGGGCACATAACGGTGCGGTTTGACGGCGCAGCGGAGGCTGAATTCCCGGGAACTATTCACGTTGCAGGCAGTACGCCAGCCTCAATTGAACCGGGTCAGAAATTTCGTATGTTGAGTGAATAATCAGGAGAAGAACATGAATCAGGTTGCTGTAGTCATCGGAGGCGGTCAGACGCTGGGTGCTTACCTGTCGGAGGGACTGGCAAATGCCGGATACAGAGTGGCGGTTGCTGATCTTAATATCGACAATGCAAACAAAATAGCCGCCGCAATCAACGAACAACATGGTGCAGGTCGTGCGCTGGGTTTTCGTGTTGACGCAACGGATGAGGAGAGCGTCATCGCTTTAGCCCGTCAGGTAGACGAGCATTTGGGTCGTGCCGACCTGCTTCTTTACAGCGCGGGAATTGCAAGAGCCGCGCCGATTACTGAGTTTGGTTTGAGAGATTTTGACCTGTCGCTTCAGGTGAACCTGGTGGGGTATTTTCTGTGCGCCCGTGAATTTTCAAAGCTGATGATAAGAGACGGCATAAAAGGCCGGATTATTCAGATTAACTCAAAATCCGGCAAAGTCGGCAGTAAACATAACTCCGGTTACAGCGCGGCCAAGTTTGGTGGCGTCGGCCTCACGCAGTCGCTGGCGCTTGACCTTGCAGAATATGGTATTACCGTTCATTCCCTGATGCTGGGCAACCTTCTTAAGTCACCGATGTTCAAGTCGTTACTGCCGCAATATGCAGAAAAACTGGGCATCAGCCCGGATGAAGTTGAACAGCATTACATTGACAAGGTGCCTCTGAAGCGCGGCTGCGACTATGAGGACGTACTCAACGTTCTGCTCTTTTACGCAAGCGATAAGGCGGCTTACTGCACTGGACAGTCCATCAATATTACTGGTGGGCAGGTCATGTTCTGACAGATAAAACCGGCGGTGTAACCGCCGGTATAAGGAGTTCAAAGATGGATCCTGTTAATGCATTGATCTGTGCCGCAGCAATAGCTTGGACAGCGCAGATTGGGCTTGGTTGGCTTCAGATTAACCGGTTTAACCGTGCGTTGGCCGCGCTTTCCAATGAAGGCCGGGTACGAATCGGGCGATCGGCGGGACGTTTCAAACCCAAAGTGATTCTGGCTATGGCCGTCAGTGATGAGGGAAAAGTGACGGGCAATTTTGTGATGAAGGGACTGACCGTTTTCGCCCGACCCTACATAGAAACAGCGTTGTGCAACAAAGTACTCAGTGAAATCCAGCCTGAGGTCATATTTCCCACGAATAAAGCACTGTGTGAAGCGCTGTCGTTAGCGATTTCAAATAAAAGATGATAACTTTCATTCTGAAAGATATTTCTTTGCATCACCAGACAGTTTTTGGGGATGAAAGGATATTCAGAATCGTGAAGGGACCTTTTTATGAAACCAGTTGAACGTCAGGCGAAAATTCTTGAATACCTGCAGCAAAACGGGCGTACGTCGGTAGAAGCGCTTATTGCTCACTTTAATACGACCGGCACCACCATCCGAAAGGACCTCACCCGGCTTCAGCAGGAGGGCGCGGTCATCAGAACGTATGGTGGCGTGATGCTGAATCGCGAGGAAGGAGACCAGCCTATCGACAGAAAAACACTTATCAACACGGAAAAGAAAAAACGGATCGCCGCACGTGCAGCATCGCTTATCAGTGAAGGCGACTCGCTGATATTTGATGCCGGCAGCACTGTTCTGCAGATGGTGCCGCATCTGGCTAAGTTCAACAATATTACGGTGATGACCAACAGCCTGAGCATTGTGGTAGAGCTCAATGAGCTGGATAACGATCAGGTCATATTGATGCCAGGTGGAACCTATCGCCGCACTTCCGCGTCATTTCATGGCAGCCTGGCTGAGTCCGCTTTCAGTCAGTTCGGCTTCGATACGCTTTTTATCGGAGCAGACGGTGTCGATATGAATGCCGGCGTCACGACCTTTAACGAGGTTTTTGCAGTGAGCCAGGCCATGTGTAATGCAGCAAAAAAAATCGTTCTGCTCGTCGACTCCTCAAAGTTTGGCCGGCGCAGTCCGAACGTAGTTTGCAGCCTTGATACTGTTGACGTCCTAATCACCGACAGTGATATCACTGACGATACCCTTGCACAACTCAGGGAAAAAGGGATTGACGTCATCATTGCCGGAGATGAATGATCGATGAAAGAACTGGTGCTTTGCGCTGCCCGGGAGACAATTCAGACAGAACTACGAGAGGCATCCAGTCTTACGGAACGGCTGGACGATGGCTTCCTTCACGCCTGTCAGCGCATCCTTGCCTGTAAGGGTAAGGTGATCGTCAGTGGTATCGGGAAGTCTGGTCATATAGGAAGAAAAATTGCGGCAACGCTGGCCAGTACCGGTACGCCCGCTTTCTATGTTCATGCAGCCGAAGCCCTTCACGGCGATCTGGGCATGATTTCGGAAGGGGACGTCGTTATTCTGATTTCATATTCAGGGCATGCCGCAGAGTTTCGCCGGATGATGCCGCTCCTGAAAGCGCTTCCTGTTGGTGTCATCGCATTCACCGGCAGCCCTGTCTCTCCACTGGGTGAAGCGGCGGATCACTGCATAGACGTACACGTTAAACAGGAAGCCTGTCCATTAGGCCTCGCGCCGACCTCCTCTGCGGTGAACACTCTGATAATGGGTGATGCCCTTGCCATCGCCGTGATGCGCGCCCGTAACTTCAGCGAAGAAGACTATGCGCGGACTCATCCTGCCGGCAGTCTGGGTATGCGCCTGCTGTGTCGCGTGAGAGATATCATGCGGACAGATGCCAGAATTCCTCTCGTCGAATCGACGTCAACGGTTTACGACGCGCTTTTCGAACTGACCCGGACGGGGCTGGGAATGGTCGCTGTAACGGTCGGCGATCGCCGAATGCTGGGTGTTTTCACCGATGGAGACCTGCGCCGCTGGCTGCTTAAAGGGGGAGCCTTAAGTTCACCCGTACAGGACGCCATGACATCTCCGGGGTTCGCCCTGTCTGCTACTCAGCTTGCTGCCGAAGCTAAGGCCCTGCTTCAGGAACGCAGAATCTCCTCGGCACCGGTGATATCAAATGACGGTTTTGTCATCGGCGCCATCAGCGCCCTGGACATCAGCGAAGCCGGTATCTGACGCACAATTGTAACCCCGGTTGGCCGCGCAGCGAGGTAACGCCCGCCCGTGGTTAACCTGCTAAAGGTATACGCCATCACAAAGTCTGAAAGTGATGCAGAAACTTTTCGCAGGTTACGAATTCATCACGGATAAAAGGGGGAGTGAGTATATTTCTCACTCATCTCGTCGATCATCGCAAAGTCTGCACTCCGCGGTGGAAAGGGCGCACCGTACGGTACGCACTGACGTATTACTGAGCTTTTTGACGGCTGAATCTGCCTGCAACTTTCATGACGCCAAAAGAGAAAAAAGGCACGAAGAAAATTGCCAGCAGAGTGCCGCTGATCATACTCCCGAATACGCCCGTACCAATGTAAACGCATACTCACAGCTTCAAACGTCGCTTCTGACGTACCTTTCCCGTACTCATGAAGCTGTCTTGCAAACTCCATAATCAGAGTGAGATTTTTGGCCAAGAGTCCAATGATGGTGATCATGCTCACCTTAAACAACACGTTATTGGGCATATCGCGGAGCAAGGCCGCCAGCGGCACAAGCAGCATCCCCAAACCGGAATTGACCAGCTCTCATAGAGCACGGCCATAGTTTCAAGTCCATGAGCTCAGAGACTCAATTGGCAGGCGAATTGTGTTGAGGTCCGCTTTTCACTCACTGCGGACCTTCAAAATTTCTGCTTCATAATAAAAATACGCGATTTGTGCAGACACATGTTAATTCACGGGGGACCGTATTAAGGGAATAGCTAGCGGATAAAGCTTACTTTCGTTAAAGTCCTCTTAATATGACAAAGTATAAACTAGTATGTCTTACGCTATTTTTGCATGACATCACCAGTAGAAAATTATTCAGCTGGTGATGTCATGGAGTGCTAAGTTATTACATTCTTGAATGACTTAATATCTGTATGTAACCCTAACTCCCTCTCAAGCGTCTTTCCAGCAACATCTAAATTTATATCTATATATTCCATTGTCGTTGTTACGCTTCGGTGTCCTAATAGTCCCCTTACCATTTGGAGATTTCTATCAGGAGATTTCATTAACTCTGTAGCTAATGTATGCCTGAAGCGATGTGGAGACACTTGAAATCCACACTCTTTAGATAGACGTCTAAAAAAAGATTTTATTGGTTGTAATGTGGGTATATCGGGTAATTTATCGCGCTCGAGTTCATTACATAAAAATCGATTTACATCAAATAGGGCGTCATTTGGTTCGGCTCCATGCTTTAATGCTTTATGAATCAGTATGTCTAATTTTAATTTTAGTGGTCCTACGACAGGCACCCGCCATTCTCTGTGTGTTTTGCTGCCATCCAGACGTAATTCAATCCAGTTTTCTTCAAGATTGATGTCTTTCAAGCGCAGATGCATCAACTGATTAACACGCATGCCTGTATAGCGAAGAGTGTCCAATACAGTGATCCAGTACCATGCAGGATAGAGTGCACAACGCTTCATTTCTGCTGTTGTGATAACAGCATCCATATCGGCGTATTGCTGCATCAGCAGGTAGACGCGTGTTAGTTGTTGTCTTGATAGAGTCTTTTTTCGCTTATTGTCAGCACGAACTGACACATCGTTAAAAGGATTTTCAACCTGAGAAACGAGGTTTGCTTTGATAGCAAAATTAAGAAGCGCACGCATATGCGCAACTTTGTTATTCCAGGTGTTGGCCGATGAGCCCTCGACATTGATCACATGCCTTCGCCACTGCTGAATATCACGACGGCTGATGTCTCCTGGCTTTTTATCCTGACCATAATACTTACGGAACACGTTAACCACCTTGCGATAGCTCCACTCCGTATCCGGGCGGAGCACCTTCACAAAGAAGTATTCATCGAGCAAAAATTCCCAGCTAGTATCGTTTACCTGACTCATGACATTTCCTTCAATCAGCAATTTAACCGCTGCTCCCTAAGCAGCAACTCTCCTCCTTACACCTTCCTGAAAAGCGTCAGGGAACCACCAGAAACTGACTGTCATCAGGCACATGATTGGCCTGAAACAGCACTGTGGATTTGACCAGATAGCCTTTCACACGTTTATAAGGGCCGTTACGGTCGGCACTGTTGTAGAGAGTGGCAAACGTGAAGCGCTTGCCGTTGTTACGCCGATGTCGGTTAAGTCTTTCAAACCCTGCCTGAACGTTTTCACGTTCGTCTGCAGACTGACCGGTATGTTTCAGATAACGATAAAAAATGCCCGGTACCAGCAAGAAAACAAAACCTGCGACCAGTTGCACACGTGAATCTGCTTCATTGCATGCTATCGTTCCATTTTCGAGACCCTCACTCAGCCAGTACCAAAAGGCCTCGCCGACCTGTTTCTTAGAAATTTGTGAGCTTGTCCCAGGTGTTACAAGGGCCGATTCTTGATCAGGTTTAAAAGTTTGATAAGCATTTGTGACGTTTTCTTGCTCACTTTCGGAAGATCCGCAGGCCTCGAAATCGATCGCTATTAGATCGCTACCTGCATTTATTCCTATTTTTTGGGTTTGATTTGCATCTAAATCAGAACCAACACTCCGTATCCCATCAAAGGATTTGGATCGTGAACCTAATTCAACATTACCTTCAGCGATTAAACTTTCATTACCCAGATTAAAGTATTGTTCGTAAGCATCATCACTCTCAGAGTTTAGCGGGGCTTTGTGCGTTTTAACGTCCATCGCACGCAGATTAAATTCCCCGTTATCAACGTGAATATTTGCAGCTGAATTTTGCGACTTATCAATGAGTAGATCTGAAACTTTGTTAATTAAATCGTGGATCTGTTTTTCAGCCGATTCGAATCCAGCCAACTCTAAATAAAAGCAATTTCTTGCTTCGGGCTGAGTTTCAAGCCACTTGAGTGCTTCTTTCGGCAACATGGCAACAGTAAAAGCGAGGCGAGTTACGCCTGCAGCTTCAGAGCCAAAATCAACGTGATTAAGCTGGAAGCGGAACTGTTGCTGCGGCGCAACTGATAGCGGAGTCCAGCTATTGCCATCATCAAATTCCCCCTCAATGTTCAGCAACTCCGGAACAGACCAGTAGAGAGCTAACCAAAAGACCAGGCAATTCCAGTGGCTGCTTTGCGCTGACTGGTCCTCTGGCAAAGCATTGGCTGGCAGGATCATGCCTTTCGCCATTTGCATCATTACCACGATGTTTTGCAGCGTCAGGTCAAGTAAACCGCCGCTGTAACGCCATTCAGCAAAGCATCCAGCGGGCAGATTTTGATAGCGTTCTGACAGCGCTTGTAGCGGCTCCAGGCAAAATGAATTGAATAGTGAACGTGACAGCAAAGAACTCTGCCAGATCTTTTTTACCTGCATTTGCCGCGCCGGTGTACCGAGCAACGTTTGATAGTTTTGCGGTGTGAAGTAGCCTTCGCGTTTAGCCGAAATTGAGGGCTCAATAGTGCTGCGTCTTAACTTGTATTGTAATTTTGGGAACATGATTCACCTCCGGATCGGAGGCACTATCGTTCCAGGTAGCAACTAATCACAGCTTAAAATCATTTTTGGAAAATGCGATTTAATGCCCGCCTGAAACCAAAACCATCTCCGGGGGAGATGGTTTTGGTTTCAGGCGGCGTCTTCTTCAACCTCTTCATTGAGCGGCTTCAAAAGGAACTCTGATGCTTCGCGCGCCATGCGGCTTGCGCGGAATAACGCCTTTTTGTCTGACTTCAATATCGTCAACCAGTGATCGATATAGCTATCGTGCTGCACCTCACCGTAAACACCTAAGTGAGCACACAGGAATGCGCTACCCAACTCAGCAATCAACTCCTCAAACGCATAGACAGGATCGCCAAACCGACGCGTTGTTGAAGTGATGCCTTCACGGTTTAGACGCTTAACATGCCCGCTGGAATGCACCAGCTCATGTAGCAACGTTGACCAGTAATCCGCGCTGGTAAAAAACTGCGACGTTTTCGGTAAGACGATTCGATCAGCAGCAGAATTGTAATACGCACGATTTTGCTCGACGGAAGTCACCTGCACGCCAGAAGCGTTAAGCATCTCCAGTATCTGCCCATGCGTATCAGCATCCAGCTCGCCATCATCCTGGTCATCCAGATTTATGGCAGATGTTGATGCAACGGATTCAGGAAGGTCATCGCATTGCTGCACGTTAAACAGAGGAATGCTGCGCAACATGATGCGTTGTTCCATAACCGGATCGCCTTGCGCATTTCTGCGTGTCTGGCCAGCTTTGTCAGTGGACTCAACCTCAAACGGTTTGAAGAAAACAGCAATGGTCGATTTCTCACCCTTACGAACGTGGCCACCCAGCGCTTGCGCCTGTTTCCATGTCAGCCAGCGGTTGGAATGAAAGCCTTGCTCCTCGGCAGCTAACCACAACAACATGATGTTTACGCCGTTGTAGTGGCGGCGGGTCGCTGCGTTGAAGGGTATCGGTGATTCAGCGGAACGCTTGCTGTCTCTCCATGGTTTACGCCAGGGCAAAACCCCTCGCTCGATCGATGCGACGATTTTGTCCGTGACCTGCTGATAGAGATCAACATTGTTGGTTGATGACTTACGGGATTTGGTTTTGGTCGGCATGGGATACTCCTTACGTGGCGTATCCCTTCCCGTAATGGCGAAGAGATACGCCATTGGGCAGGTTGAAATTGAGGGTGATTACTCGGGGTTATTGAGGATTGCTTCAGGTATTGGCCACTGGCCACCTAAGTGCTTAGTTAGCCACTCCTGAACATCAAGCCATTCAGCAAGTGTGCCATCCGATGAGATGTCATAGCAGCCGATGCAGAATCGATGTGCCAGCAGTAATGTGACTTTCACCATAAAGTCATAAGGCCGGTCTGGTGACCAGTTGAACGATGTCTTACAGAATTCACTGCCAGACGAATGTTGGCCAAGGAAGAAACTTTCATATTCAAGATCTTCCTTCTCTTCGCCGTTAAAAGAGATAGCGGGTTGTCGAATACCGCTTTGTACTATCAGATCAGCGGGCTGCAGAAGTGGATAACGTCCATCGCTTGTGCAAAGCACCAACGGTTGCTTATAGCCGGGGACATGCCGGTTTTGTATTATCAGAAATACGTTTGATAGCTGTACAGTGAACAGTAACCACTGATCGTCAGGTACTGATTTCAGTTGGGTATAGCAATGGCAATAGCCCATGGGTAAATCCTCCAGATGTGAAAAAAGGGGATTTATCCGCTAACGGGAGTAAATCCCCGTTAGGGTGGGTAAAGCGTGCCGTGTGGCGAGGTGATGAGAGAACCTTGACCATCTAAGATGGCACCCGCTTTGAAGGTGTGCGGGTATAGGGACCGCCTGATGGCGCTTCTTTCAGGTCCGTGAAGCGTTATAGAAATTCATGATTATATTTTTTACCTTAATTAAAAATGGAATATAAATGCTTTAAAATCAACAGGCAATGTTTTTTTTGCTTGTCTGAATCTTATAAATATGATAACTAACAATAACTTGTTGGCATAAAATACACATTTATCATGGCAGATGAAAAGAATAAAGAATGGCCATCATTCTATCCGGATGAGCTCAACTTACCGCCTGAAGGGACTAGTCCAACTGACGGTGGCCTATACCGTTTTGTTGAACGCACACCTCCAGAGAAGGCGTGTTTCAAAAGTTCACATGAGCAAAGTCCACTTCGACATAGAAGATGTTTTACTCGTGAGGCGAGAGAGAGTGTCTATGGTACAAGTTTTTGGGAAACAAAAACGGCAGCTCTTAATAAATTGAATGCCTTCCCTGAGGCTTTGGGGGATAAAATCTTAGCTTATGGAATGCTCGATGACTCTATGGGGGTTATGAAACACACCCTAGAGCCTGAGCATATAACTGTATGGTTTAGAATAAGTGCTAAACCGCACCTCAACTTCAACGAGGTGAAATAATGGAAGATATTTTTATCTCACATCCCTTTTTAGGGAAATTAAAATTTGTCAATGTTTACATTGAATATGAAGGACCTCGTGTTTTCTCTTTGGAAAGTGAAACTGGATCCTCATTCATTGCTTATTGGGTCGGCGATAATGACCTGAATGAAAATTGGTTTTTAATTCCTTGCTCAAAAACACGTGTCTATGCGTTTGAAAAAAAACAAATAGATTTAAAAAAATTGATTTCACAGCAAGAACAAGATAATTTCTATAAGGTTGAAATTTATTTCGATGAGGACCGTGTCGAAGTAATCCCACAACCTTCAAAATCTATATTTGATATCAAGTTACCAGCTATCGGTATTTATGCTGATGAAATTAAAGTTTTCAGTAATAGTTTGGTTGAAGCCAATTTGGTTCCAACGCATGAAGTTAAAATATCCAAATCTAATCAAGACAAAAAATCCAATGTGTTATTGGAACATCTTGCAAATGTATGTGACAGCTTTTGTGATTTAGCAAAGCAGTATAACTTTTCAAGACAGCAACGAGGTGGTTCCATTCAAGCCTTGAATGCTCGCTATGGCTCTTTCGCAATAAATCTTCATGCAAAACAGCTTGAGTCTTTTGAAGTATTAATATATGAACTGACAAACTTGATGCATGATCAAGTAGATATACTTCCATTCTTGTTAAAAAATGACATTGATATAAAAGCCTTTGGTAATCTTTTAGATTCAATATCAATGACCAGCGTGAACTTTGAATTTAAGACACTTCATTCACCAGATGAAGTTGCAATAATTTATAAACACGAAGCCCAGCGTTACAGGAAAACCCTATCGGAAATGTCATTACAATATATTTCCTCGATTAGGGTCCCTCAAGCGAATGACATTGATAAAGTGTTTCAAGTAGTTGACCTCACATGGGATGGCGAATTGATTACTCATGAGGTTTTAAGAGTAGATAAACGACATGTCAGCTATTATAAAAATGCTGCTCGAAACTTGGGTTTACTCAAAAGCGATGGAACACTGACATCAGTTGGGCAAAAAATTGCTCGGACAAAAGTGTTAGAGCAACGCATGAGTATTACGGCCAAAGCATTTGAAGAAAGCGAATGCGGATGGGCTTGGATCAACTGGAGTGGAGTTGACAGCCTTAAAGATATTGATCCATTAACCGCTGCCCAGTTCTTAGAAGAGCGATGCCCGTCCCTTACTGGCACAACTATAGGACGAAGAGCTGATACTTTATCTGCTTGGTATGGGAAACTCATTCCTTTCTATATTGGTTATATCGCTGTCGAAGAATAGAACAATAATAACAGGCGAGCTCTGCCCGCCTGTTATCTTACTGTTGAATCATCAGAAATTTTCTTAGCTAGGTTTTCTAATTTTTTTATGAAAACATCCCAGTTATAACCACAAATCGTTCCAAAAATAGTATAACCAACAATGACCGTTGTTGAACTATTGGTTTCTGCGCTTCCCGTTAAAACAAAGATTCCACTTAGCAATAAGCAAAAACAGATTGTACCAATTACCCCTGATAGTATCGGGGTCATCAGATATCCCCAAATATGGTCAAAATCTAATGTCTTTGTTATGGCAGAATAACGATGTAGTGAAGTAATACTTAAAATGCTCCCGCCTAAAACTGCACCAAGAATTGTGCAGACTGCTAGCGGAAGTTTGCCGTCCAACATGGAGTTATCATAATTACTAATTATCATTTTAATGAAACCCATGTCTCCAGACCAGGTCAAAAATAAAAATTTTGCAGCTATTAAAGTGTATGTAATAACATAGATCATTATTATGAATGCTAAAACTCTAATTTCTTTAGATAGTGGAATTGGTGGTTGGCTCATGGTTAGTATTTTGCTTGATTTATTTCATAACAGAATATTATAAATCCTACTAACATAACAACCTCTTCCGTCACCATGTCCCAAATCCATTGACACCATAGCCTCTGCCTCTTTCATACTCAGGCCTTTTTTCAAATGCCACTCGGTAGCTTCTCGCGAATATGCATACCTCAAACTATGCGGTGCTTCTTTTCCTGAAAGTCCTGCATCCTTAAACACATTCCGGTAGCGATCGATCGCGCTCTTTAGCCCAGCTTTATCAACCAACCTGCCGCCATGATCTGACGAATATGCTACTGCTGCATTTAAGCTGTGCATCAGTTCTTCGCGTCTAACGACCGTCGTATCTCTCGGTCTGCCGCCTTTCGTACCAAACACTACCCGCAATCGCCCATCCCCACGTGCCAGCGCCTGCTGCCAAGTCTTGAGCGATTTTGCCGATTGCACTGCTTCTTCCGTTCGCAATCCGAGATAACGAGCAATCTCCATCGCCAACGCAACACCTTCGTCTTTACTTCGAACAAGGGCGAGCGCCTCGTGAAAGCGCTCGTCCGTAATCGCCGTCTTTGAACCGGCTCTACTGGCACCAGAAAGATTGAGCGCATCGTTACTCAACTTCTCATGCTTTGGATCCGCCAGTTTGGTTCTGCCTGCAGTAGCCAGGATTGCACGTAGCGCCGCCATCTCGTTCTGCAGCGTGCGCTTTGAAATATCATCTGCAAGGCGGCTTCGGACATAATGCTCGATGTGATGAGTCTTGATATGGTTGACGTCTCTGATTTGGATGTTGAGTTTCAGCATCTGCTCAGCCAGCCGTGCTGCTATGCGCGAGCGATCGGCAACGGTTTTGAAGCTGCCGCCAGATTGTCTGGCCAACGTCACTAACTGTTTACTGAACTGCTTATTTCCACGCGACATACATTCTCCAAAACATCTCTACCCCGACGGCACGGTTTCAGGTTGCGCTTCCTGCGTCTCAGCGGATATCTGTGCATCGGGGCGGCGAAATGTTGAGTTGTTGCGAGGTCTCCACAGCTCTCAGAGCTGATCGCGGCTAATGCCGGTTCCTGATTTCTCAGGACGCCTCCGTCCGTCAGGTTCGCTGACGTCGCCTTGATATCGCGTTGATTTCCTCCTCAGATAAGTTGCCAACGTTCATAAAATGTTGGGGCAGTTGATGGTTGTAATAACGGACTACGTCTTGGTCAGACGGTAAGCGTAGTCGCAGAAGGCCGTATTACGTGGTGTTGACGTATACGCGCTGCGCGCGTCACTTGGTTGTTGCTACGCGCCAACGCAAGTGACGCCGCACAGCTTCTGCCTGTTTTTGCGAGATTTGTTCTTCGCCAAATGTTCCAAATGGCGGAAACGATCACGCAAACTGGTCGTGCGCTTTAGATGGTATTGATGAGATGGAGTTGAGTGAACCGTAGTGAAGTGGTGGAAACCTTGGGCGTTGCTTTTGCCCGCTACTTGCAAAGGTTGAGTAGCTTTGCCGGTTATCCCGGATGCAGCCGCCAAATGGCGTTTCTCACAGGCTGCTGAAACTTTCGCTGATGACCGCCGCTAAGGTGCCCCTTTCAGGTCATAAGGGCTTTGTTGGTTGCGTAAACAACTATGGCAACAGCCCCAAACTAGCAATATTGCATTTGATGGTCAACAGGCGATATAAGTTGCATGATCAGGTAATGGGATTAGACTTTAGGATATACATTCTGGAATTGAGGCAATCGTGCGCATTCAAAGTAGGCATTTTAGAGGTAAACTTAAAACTTTTAAGAGTAAGCTTCCTGCTTCAACAAGCGGTAGATTTCTGATTGCCTGTATTACTGCGGTAGTTGCCATTTTCCTTTTCAACTATCTTTCAGGGATTATATTCCTTGTTGCAACTATTGTTCTCGGCGCTTTTATTTATAGCAATACTGAAAGTCACGATAATGATTACAATAGTACCGATTTTGACGATGAAGATGAGCCGCGAGGAGATGGTTATCGTGATGGACCAGAGGGGTATGGATATTATTCAGGTGGAATGAGAGATGATGATTGATCTTCCCCCTTAGACTACGAATTAAAATTATTCTGATATACAGCATCCTGATGTAATATTACTTAGCTTGAGCATTAATTATGCGCGTCCAATGCGCCTTTTATTTCATCCTATTCTTCCGCCAATTTTCTCTCCAACTTTACCTGCAGCAGATTGAGTTGATTTCACACCATAGCTCATTGCATCAGCCAAGCCACCAACTCTGATACCAGCCCATGAAAAGGCAGTCACCCATAGCATTGGTAAGAAAATAAACATCGCCCCCATAACAAAGTTCATAATCAAATCGTCAGAGCTATTCTGAAAGCCAGCCGCATTCCAGCGGCTATGCGTATCAGAACTGTAAAGCGCTTCCATCAGCCAGCTATCAAGCCAGCGCGCCAGTTCCCACCAGAATGTCAGGAAATTAAGCGCGAACACTACAAAGCTGACGGTAATAACGGTCTTGAATTCATAACTACCGAACGCCAATATCAGCGGCAGCATCACGTAAATAGCCATCAGCAATAATGCTTGCACCATTGGTAAAGCCTGCCGCATCGCATCAAATGCTGGAAACGCCGCCAGACTACCCAATGACATTCCCGCAATACCGCCAATGCGGCTGGCAGAATTATCCAGCGTGAAATCGGCATTGCCGCCATAACCGGCATAAGTGCGGCCATTTTGTGAAACAGTCAAACTTTCGGGACTCACCAGGCGGCGAACAATGCTCTCTTTATATTCGGTGTTGTCCTTGCCCATCATTTTCAACGCAGCAGACATGCGCAGCCACATACCGGGTGATGCCTGATCAACGACTCGCGCTTCAAGCCCGGTATCAGCGCTGGACCACCATTCGCGGCAGGTAGGATAGCCACCGCGACCGGTGTCAGGTCTGCCGCTATCGCGGCTTTCGTTCCACGGGAATGATGCGCGTGGCGTCTTGGATTGCAGCTGGTCATAGTAGCCACTGCTGTTCAAAAAGGTGCTGCTACCCAGCCATTCAACATCGCGAAGCGCCTCTTCCTCTTTGGTTTGTCCCTGATCCTGCTGCTTCCACAGGTATAGCGCCAGCCCATAGCAATCGTTGGTAAAGTCCTGCAGCTCGGCGGCGAGCGCCGGATTGCTGATGCGGGTGTGCTGCACTTCAAAGCGCAGCTGGCGTAAATCCGGGCGGCAGGGAATTGTCGCCACAGCTGCCTGAGTGATGCCTTTGGATAGCTTGTGCATCAGCACCCACCAAACTGGTGCTGCTGCCGTTTGCCCATCCATGCTGCTAATGATTGTCGAATATCCGCTTTCATCCGGCGCTTTTGGCGTCCAGGTGCCGCAGCTCTTGGAGCGGGATTCATCGTATTGAATGCTGTCGAGACTGACGTTGATGATCGGTAGGCAGCAAATCAGCATCACAAAAAACGCACTATAGAGCGCGTTCTCGATGCGCGGCAGCGACAGCTTGCCTTTGTTGCCCTCGTCATCGCCTTCTTCACGCACCTTGAGCCAGATCCCTACCACTTTGAACACCAATGGAAGCGCGAACAGGCCGGTGGCGATCAGCAGATTCCAGATGCCGTTATTGATGATCCAACCCAGCAGAGTGAGGAAAAATTCCAGATAGCTGTTCGTCGTCATCAGTGGCCTCCCGTTGATGCATAAAGCACCCATTCCATGATGGCGATGTAGAGCACACCAATACCGCCGATGCGCAGAATGGCACGCCGCCACACGGGATCGGATTTCTTGCGCTGCCAGCACTGAAAGGTGAAGTAAGCCGTCGCTGCATAAATAATCAGCCGCCATGCCAGCCAGAGCACCCATGTTTTCTCAAACCAACGCATCAGCTGTGCCGGTGCATCTGGCGACTGGCTGACAGACAACAACGTCGCAATCACCACGCAGAAAATGGCTGTGAATGACACCATGCAGGCGAGAATCTTCAGGAATTTACGCATCTCACTCCTCCCCGGATGGTGCGGAAAGCTGGTTGAAACGCGAATCGGTGTTCTCATGCGGCTGGCGCTGCGGGTTCGTTGTAGCGCGATTGTTTTCACGATCGATGATGGTCAGCACGGAGTTGCGTGCCAGTTCGCGCTTCAGCTCCATTTCATTCTTGAGCGCATTGATTTCCCGATCGAGCGATTCAATGCGGCGATCGCCTTCCTGCAGCGCTTCGGGCATTGCCGCTGCATTCGGTTCCGATTGGCCGGTCACAATCATGCGACGCATCAGCAGCGCGGTTTCAACCGTGTCGGCCATCGCCAGCTCACCCGCCAGACGGCCAACCAGCGCCGCGTTGTCCGGGTCACGTTGCAGCGCTTTTATCACGCCGCTGGTGATCGCCAGGCTGCCGGTACGCAGTTTTGCCAGGTTCTCGGCGTTGGGCTTCTCCGCGCCATTAACCAGCTTCACCAGTTGCTCGCCGTTGATGCGCGTGGCTTCTTCCAGCATCGGTGAAAAGCCGGTTCCGGCGACGCTGGCGCCAGGTTGCTGATCGATATCGCCATCGGTGCATTGCGCGGCATCTTTACAGGTGCGAATCGAGCGGTCGCCAAGCACTTTAACCACCGCTGCTGCCGCTTCTTCGGAGCTGGAGAACTTACCGCAGCTGCCACCCGTGCAGCTGTCGCCGCTAACGCTGCCGGTGCTGTTAACCGGCAGATTATTCATCATGTTATAGCCAGCGGCAGACAGGTCATGAGTCGGGCGAATCGCGCGCTGGCCGCGACCACCGCGCTTTTCACCGCCGACCCAGTTGCTGCCGGATTCGCCCGTCACTTTTTCCCCGGCATCGTTCACGCGTACCGCATCCGCATCGCCGCTGTTCACGAGCTTTTTGTACTCATCCATCGCGGCCTGCTGCGTCCATTTGCTGGAGTCCGAGAAATCCACCATGCGTTTGGCCATGTTCTGACAATTGAGCTGCGCCTTATCGAACGCCACGTTGGCCTGCAGCACGCCGTTGGTGAGCATTTCATACAGGCCGGGGTTGGCGCGCTGGATAACCATCGCGGGCAAACTGGCCACCGCGCCGGTTGCGCCCTGAACCACATCGCCCATCAGGTTTTTGAAGCCGTTGGTCATGCCGTTGAGCTGATTGCCGACGGTGGTTTTCAGGTCGAAGTTGCCGCATTGCAGATCCGAGCTCCAGCCAACATCCAAACCCAGCTTCTGCATATTGCTGCGCGTGGCGGGCTGCGAAATCACCGAGCCACCGCCGAGGGTATAAAACAGCTTGTCGGACACCGCGCCGTTGGCGCTTTTGCCGTAGCCCATGCTGCTGTCCTGAACCTGCGGTAGTGAAACGTCAAACGCCTGGGCACTGGTTGCCAGTAGCAACGCTGACGCTGTAAACCAGATACGCGCGGTCATGATTCACCTCCAAAATCGGTGCTGTACAGGAAGGTCTGGCCGCGACGCTTGCAGCAGCTGTAAGGCTGCCAGAGCGCGAAGGCTTCGTTGCCGTCAACGGCTGCAGTGAAGTTGCCATCCGGGAACACGGCGCAGGTTTCGCTGAGCTGCGGTGAAAGCCGCTGCCATTTGTGGTTTCTGAATCCGGTGTTTTCCTCAACCGGTCCGGGCGGCCAGTAGCCGGGAGAAGGATTGCCTTTGAGGGTTTGATAGACGTGCGGCTGGCCGGTGCGGGCGATGATGTCGGCGACGCGCTGCGCCACCACGGCGGCGGCTTTGTCGTCATCGGTCTGCGTGACGAAGCCCGACCGTGGATAGACATTGCTCCACATATTGGCCGTTGCCTGGCTGCCAATCTCACGCATCCCAGGCACCAGCGCTTCCGGGTAAAGTGATTCCGGTATTTCGCTACGCCATGCCAGCGTATCGAGCGTGCTGAGGAAGTAAGGATTCAGCGGCATTGCCGCGCTCTCGCAGGAATAGCCTGAAATGCTGCCGCCAATCAGCGATGTTGCCGGATGGCCAATCGCGTCGGCGTATTTGAAGTGCAGATTGGTTTTGCGCTTGCCCTGTGCTTTCAGCTCCTCATTGCCGCCACCGGCTGGCACGCCGTACATGCCATTTTCGAGCCCGCCAGCCGTCTGGCTGACGAACGCCATTTCCTTCCAGGGATTCGCACCGGGTTGCGCATACGCCGACACCACGGCCTCCGGGATAAAGTGCGTGACCTTGACCGATGTACGCACCTTGCAGCCCCACGGCGTGCAGAACAGCCAGTAACAGATGCCGCTGACGCGCCAGCTGATGCAGGATGGCGAAACCGCGCTTGCGATAATCTGCGCGCTGGTGATCGCCGATTCGGCTGCCGGTTGCAGCGCGGCGAACAGCAGCGCGGTAGTTGCCAGTTTCGCGCGTGTCATGGATGGCCACCTTGTGCCCGGATGTTTTTAGCCAGATCCACATCGGTGGTGCCGTACACCACATCCACGTCGTCGAAGACTACCGCCGGATATTTTTCTATGTCCAGCTTCCAGGCCGCGATTACGCCGCGCCAGGCTTCCACTAACTGCTGCTGTTGATCCGCGCTCATGCGCTGCAGGCCGCTTCTGGCATCCTGCGCAGCTTCTGTGGGTTCACTGCTTAGCTGGCCAAACATCGCATTCTGCTGACGGTCAGGGGCATCGAGAAACACTGTGCGGGTATCGGCATCAGCATTAATAGCTGGATGGCCAGTCGTAGTGAACACGGTGATGGCGGCAAAACCGGGAGATATTGAGCAAAGGAAATAGAGTGGGATCAGCGACTTCATCAGACTTACTCCACAAAATGAGAGAAGCCATAACGGTGCGCCGGATGTGAATTGAGTACAGCAAACAACTCTGTGTCGGACTGTGGGATTAAATGTCCCCGGCCCGAAGGGGTGCAGAACAACTACGCCAGGTAGGTGTAACCTTTGGGTCGGGGACGGTGAAGACTATGCAAATTTTGGCACGGCTTCACAAGCAAGAGTGCTCCGAAACAGGCGTCATTTCGTGTGCTTTGATGAAAGTTTATGCGCCAGATAAAGCTGGAGATAAAGCAGGTCGGCGGCGTCTACAACGGTCATGTACCAGCGCGGATGATGATAGTCATCTTCCGTTGGCCAGCTCAGATGGCTATTCACTGTAATCAGCAGGTCAATCGAGCTGCACAGCTTACCTTTGAAGTGCAGTGCAAGACAGGAATGACTTCCGACGCGCTGCGGATGGCTGGTGATTTTTACGGGCGGATTCACGCGCGAACGGATTTCATCACACAGCCTGTCGAGCAGCGCCAGATCGCCGGTGAAAATTTCGGGTTCGCCCTGCGGCATCAGCGTAAACAGCGTGCGCGCCGCCTGGCGGGAAATCGTGGTGGTAATGCGGGGAATGGGATATTTAAGTTCCAGCATAATGCTCCCTTTTAAGCGGCGGCTGACTTGAGGCCGCGCGCCGCATCGAGCTGGCGGGCAACGATCACTGCAGCTTCCAGCTCGCTACAGTTATGTTGTTTCATCAGCTTGCGGCGTTCGGCTTTCTCCTCTTTCTCGGTCATACCGAGAGCGAGGTAAAGGCTGGGTGGCACGGCCCGAAACAGGGCTTCAGTTTTCTTCGACAGCACCACACCTTCGGTGTAGCAGCGCGGCAGCTTGCTGGCGGAAAGCAGCACCGATTTTTGCTCATCGCTCAGCTTCTTAAAGCGCGCGATTTGTTCCACCTCATCAGGCGGCATCGTCAGGCACACCCACCATTCAGCCATGTTCAGCATCTTCTCGGCGATGTCCGGGTAATCCGCCAGGTTCTGCGTCGCCATCCACAGCCAGGCACCAAGCTTACGCCACATCTTGACCACTTTGGTCATGTACGGCGACAGCAGCGGATTGGTGGTGGTGATGTGTGCTTCATCAATGGCAAAGACGATTTCGCGGTCGAGATACTGATCGCGCTCGGCGATGTTGTTGATAGTGTTCACCAGGGAAACCATCGCCAGCGCCATCTGCGCGCCATAGTTCTCGCGCGCCAGCGTGCCCAAATCGATAAGCGTGACATCGGCTTCCGACCAGGGTGTGCCAGGACGGTTGAACAGCTCGCCTTCAAAGCCGCTGGTAAACATCGACATCGCACCGGCCATCTCATCGGCACGCGCGCGACGGCGTTCGGTCAGCAAAGGCTGGCCGCTGCTGTCCACGCTGTTATCACGCGCGATAGCAAACAGCGCGGTCTGCAGATCTTCAGCAATCATCTGGCGCGACTCGTCGTAGCTGGTTTGCGCCGCCATCATAATGGCTTCGCGGATCAGGCCACGGTCAGAGCGCGTTAACCGTTCCTCTTCGCGCTTTTCGCCGCCGGTGATCATCATGCGTGCGGCGATTTCCATCTCGCCGAGGATGTCGCGTTGTTCATCACCGTCATCTTCATCGGCATCCGGGATGTCAGCTTCGTTGAGCTGCAGCTGTTCCGGTTTGAGGTCGAGCAACTGATGCGCGTCGGCGAACAGCGCCAGACTGACGCCGCAGCCGGGACGAATACTGATTTTATTCACCGTCAGGCCAAGGCTTTCGCAGTAGTCAGCGTACAGGCCAAACGAGTTACCGGCTTCAGCAATAAACAAGCGCGGGCGGTGAATGGCCATCAGCTGGGAAAGCGTCGCGCACAGCGTTGCCGACTTGCCCGCGCCGGTTGGTCCGAAATACAACATATGTGCGTTCTGCGTGCGGTCCTGCTTATTCATCGGGTCGAAGGTCAGCGGTTCACCGCCGCGATTGAAGAAGCTGAAGCCGGGATGACCGCTACCGGTCGCACGTCCAGTGACCGGCAATAAACCCGCCAGATGCTGCACCCACGTCAGGCGCGTATACCAGTGGCGGCGATCCTTCTGTGGGTTGAAGCACATCGGCAGCGCGCGCAGCCAGGTATTTAGCGGCGAGACGTTGTATTCGGGACGCACCGGCTGCAGGCCAGCGGTCAGCAGCACCGCCGACATGTTTTGCTGGCGTCGGTTGAGGTCGGTCAGATCGTTGCCGCGCAGCATGAAAGTCAGCGCGCCGCGATACAGCTTGTGGCGGCGGCCAAGATACTCTTTCACTTCTCGCACATCCTCGCGTACGCGCCCGGATTCGGTGTTTTCACCCACGGCGTTTTTGGCCAGCTTAATGAAGTCGTTTTCCAGCACGTCCTGCGGCTGGGAAACAATGGTCAGTGAAACCACAGTGCCTTCAGGCAGCAGATCCATCAGCGCGTTAATGTGCTCGCCGCGCGCCATTTCGCCGGTCAGCATGCCGGGTTCAGGCGGGCGGCGCAGACGTTCAATGGCGATCGCGCGATGTGGCTTATCATCGAACCACCACACGCCGTTTTCTACGTCCGAACGCGGCGGCGTGTACCACAGCGTTTCGGCAAAATCGTTGGTCATCGGCAGTTCACCCGCTTGCGCATCATGATGCTTCGCGGCGGCATAAAACGCTTCTTTGCTCAGACCATGCTGCGGATCGGGATTGAACAGGCGCAGCAGCCATTCATGAATTTGTGCGCCGGTCTGGCGCTGGCAGGCAACGCCTGATGCGCCAAGTGATGCCGCCAGCCGGTCGCAAACCTGATTCAGCATGGTAACGGGCGATAGCGCGTGGACATCTTTCACACCCTTGGCGGCACCTGGCACCCAGCGATAAATCACCATGCGTGTGCGGCGCTGCTGCCCGCGCCACGGCTGGCCAGTGACCAGCGTATCGCGAAACAAACCCGTTGGAATGGCGATGTCTCGCAGATGACGCTCGGTTTCACCCAGCCAGGCGTTGGTAAATTCCGTGCCGCGTGCCCAGGGTTTTACGTACTCTTTGACCGTGTTCAGATAGGGCGATGGATCGTCTTCATCCTGGCAAAAGAACTGCACCACCCACGGCGAGATGTCGTCTTCTTCCAGGCTGTCCTGCAGCGCATCTTCAACCTGGTCGCGGATTTCCTCCAGGCGCGCGGCGGTGCGCCCCTCGGATGAAATCGGCGTGATGGTATAAACCGCGCCGACCGAAATGCCGTCATCAAGCAGCAGGCATTTATCTTCCGGCAGATATTCGGCCCACGGCAGGTAATCAATGATGGAAGGTTTGGCGTGATACAGCGCGGCTTCATCCTGCACCGTCATTTTGCCAGGGCGCGGTAGTGGCTGCGGCTGGTTGCTTTCAGGGATGTTGCTGACTTCTGAGGCGGGCTTTTTAAACAGGGAAAACATCATTACAGATCCTCCGTGCGCTCACCTGGCAAGGCGTACTGCACCTGGCTGTAAAACGGAAACACCGTGCTGTAGCCGGGAACCGGCGAGTTGCCACCGGCAAGATGCGGAAACACGTACATCACCATGTCGGGATTTGGCAGGCGCGGGAACTGCTGCGTGATCTCGCTTTCCTGCGTGCGGCTGTATGAATGGTCGAGTTTGTCGGCACGCTGATCTTCCGTTTCACTCAGCGGGCGGCGCAGCGCTTCACGTCCCTGCGCACCGCGCTGAGCCGAACCGCTCGCGCCTTTGCCTTGCCACAGCTCCAGCATGTTGCTGTCGCCCGCTGGTAGCATCTCATCTTTCGACGTGCTGCAGCCTGAAATGACTGAAACCAGCGCGGCGAACGCGACCGGCATAAATGCTCTGTTCATTCGCTATCCCCTTAGTCCAGTCCGATGCGCGCGGCATTACCCGGCACGCTGAAGTCGTAACGCACCTTGCGGCCCTTATCTTCGTAATCGATTGCCAGCTGCTGCGTGATGTGAACGGCTAGATTCGCGCCGGGCGGCACATACACTGCGTCGAACGTCTGGCCATAACGCTGTTTCACCCATTCAGAAACATCACCGACGCCACCGGCAATCGCTTTGCCCATCGCCGCCTGTCCGGCATCGCCGGTTAGCGTGGAGGTCACGCCGCCGTAGGCGTTGGTTTGTCCGGTACGCTGATTTTCGTTGAGCGCTTCACCGGCAGCGGCTGCACCGGAAAGTGCAAAGAGGGTTGGCAGATACGTTGATGCGTTGGATTTCCGCGTGCCGCTGATGCAGGGAATCCCGGCCTCATCCGAGATCCAGCCAATGCCACCGTCCTGCTTCTTGCCACCATCCTGACCGTTACTCTTGCCGTTGTTATCCGGGCGCGGCAGCGTGCGCACCCGGCCATCGCTGAAGACGAAGGTGATGGAGTTCACCTGGCCACGTACGCAGGAAAGCGTCCAGTCGCCTGACGCGGTGCCGGAAACAATCGCGCCTTCCACGTCGGGCAGCTCGATGCCATTGGCAGTAAGGTTGTCGCGGCCAATCAGCACTTTAAACGGATAGGGATCGGTGACGGTGCCATTAATCGGTACGCGGCCCAGCAGCGCGGTCATGCCTTTGCTACCAATCAGCGTGGAGTTTTCCGGCAGCGTATAAACCGGCTCGGTGCTTTCCTCTTCTTTCTGATTGTTGGAGTAGCCTTTTACCTTCTGCTCGTAGTTACTTTTGCTCTTACTCAGCGCGTTATCACCGAGAAACGATGTCGGGAATCCACCGATTGCCGCTTTGCTGTCGGCGGGAGTTGAACCCGCGTCCGAGCCGCTGCTGCGCTGATCGCTGGGCGAAACCCACATCACGCCATCATTAGTGTTGCCACTGGCAACATCATCCAGGCCAAGCCCCAGCGGAATATCGCTGTTGTTCTGATCCTGCTTATCAGACGCCATACGTTTGGTCAGCTGATTGCTCAGCTCCTGCACTTTGCTGGTCAGGGTCCGCTGTTCCTGCTGCAGCTGCTGGCGGCGGTCTTCGGCAAGTTTCTGGTAATTCGCCACCGCTTCATTAACCTGACCGGCAACGTTCTGGTTACGCGTGCGCAGGCGGTCGTTCTCTTTCACCAGATTGAGGTTCTGGCGGTCGAGCGTTTCCTGCTTACCGCGAATGGTTTTCAGCGTGCCAACCAGCGTACGCAGCGTGTCTTCCGGCGTATCGCCCTCGACGCCCAGCGCCTTGAGTTCGGCAGGCGTCAGATCGGCCAGCGCTTTGGGCTTTTCTGGCGTGGCGCTGGTTTTCTCTGTTTCATTCTTGATGCTGCAACTTTTCATGCCCACCGCGACGCCCGCGAGCAGAAAGACCGGCACCAGCACTTTGACCAGCGTGTTCGATTTAATCTGCATGGTGTTTACCTCGCGCTTTGCGGCTCACCTTCGCTTCAGGAATCAATGCGTTTTCGGGGCGCGAATCCATTACCAGATAGAGCATGGTGGTGTCTTCAGGCGTGCCGACTAAACCGAGGAAACGGTGCTGGAAAGTGGCGGAGACAAACTTGCCCTGCAGTGAGCGGGGATCGAGAACGATTTTACGGCTGGTCATGTTGCGCACGCGAAACGCTACCACGTTCTGACTTTGCACCGCCCATGCCGCGATAGGCTGGATCTCTAAAGGTTCAGCGGGATAAAGCGTGGTGATGCGGCTGGGTAAATGCAACGGCAGTGAACGCACGCCGGGAACCGGCTCAACCGTGCGCAGCGGCGCATACAATCGCTGTGACGCGTAACGCGTGAGCAGCACCGGTAGCGGTGCAGAGTAACTGACTTTCTTCTCTTCTTTGGCTGCGTCAGCGTGCTCAGGACTGGCATCGGCTTCGCTGTCGCCACCTTCATAAACCAGCTTCACCGGCTCGGCTGAACCTTTCTCGCCAGCGGTGACATCGAGCATGATGATCTCGCCGTTCTCCACATCCTGCAGTTGAACGCGGGTCTGGGAAAACGCTTCGTTCGCTTTCAGGTACACCGCGCCGCCGGTGCTTTGCACGCGCAGCTTGCCCTTCAGCGCTGGCGCGATACCGACGCGCACATTTTTATCGACGAATACCACGCGCTCCTGGCCAACCTTGAGCGTGACCTGCAACGGGATGCGCTCCCACTTCATCAACTCAATCGCCTGAACCGGATTCGGCGTAAGTGTTGCCACTGGCAACACCGCGAACATCAGCCTGCAGGCAACATGCAATCTGGTGAGCGTATTCATCAAAACATCCCCTTATGCTCAGGCTTAGGTTCAGGTGGTGCGGCCTCCAGACGCTGCGGCACGCCGTCGTAGCAATCCAGCGCCAGGCCGAACTGATTGGTTTCGGGATCGCCATTCCAGCGCGTAATTTTCATCGGGTAGCGCACCATCGCGCGCTTTACCGGCTCGGTGTGGAAATACTCATCCGCAACCAAATCCAGCTGTGCGACCCAGTTGTCACGGTCGCGCACAGTGACGCTTTTGGTGCTGTAGCCACGCTCGGGGATTTCATACACCACGCGCACACGGTCAATCAGCTCGTTGCGGTTGGTGCGCTCGGTGGCATCTCTTTCCAGAAAGTCTTTGCAGCCTGGCGTCAGGTAAGGCGACAGCGCGCGAATTTTGGCGGGATAATCCACCTCACCATTTTTCGGCCAGGCGTTGAGCTGCTGGAATATATAGAAGGCAAAGGCGTAAACCGATGACGGCGGCACTTCCCACCAGGGGCGCGTGCTGCCGGTGCGCAAGTCTGGCGGGTTATGAATGGTCATGCTGCGTGGCGCTAGCATCCAGCCAGATGACGTGATCAGCACCAACAGAATGAGGAACGCGCAGGCGATGCGCAGCGACTTGATGTGCTGATCGCTGCGTTGAATAGCATTGCGGAACTGGCTCATTTTCCGGCTCCCTTCGGTGTACGGCGCAAAGACCAGCTGTGTGAGCTGATGATGAGAGAACGATCGCCATAGCCCATCCGGCGTTTCTTCTCCTCCAGCCGCTGCCAGATGTAGTTTTCTGGCTTGCCGCGTTTAAGGCGGGCCATCCAGCGCCCGCCAAACGCAATGAGTAGCAGCGGCATGAGCAGCATCCCGGTCGGGATGATGACCCAGCCAACCAGTGGAAAAAACGGCAGACACACCACGCCGCCAACCGCTAATCCAATTAATGCCGCCAGCCCCAATTCCGGCGTGGTGAAACCGCGAAACACAACAGGTTCGGCATTCAGTCGATCGGGCAAGAAACGGATGGTCTGCATGCTTATCCCCTTACAGAATGATTTCGGCAGACTGACCGAGCAGCCAGATAGTCGCGACCAGCAGCACGACGCCGGTTGCAACGATAGAGCCAAACTTGGTCCAGGTGGCGCGCTCGTTACGCACTTCAACGAACGTATGCACCGCGCTGGTTGCGACGTTGATAAATGCCACTGCACAGACCAGCAAACCGGCGAAGACAATAAAGTCCTGCGCGTAACCTTTGATCTGGCCCATCAGGCCGGTGCCGCCGCTGGATTCCGGCGCTTCAACCGAAGGCAGATCGGCCAGCGCCGGTTTGCATGACAACCAGGCCAGAATCAACCCGGAACCCAGACGCATGACCTGACGGTCTTTAAAGCGAGACAAGCGAACAAACTTTGATTTCATGGAACATTCCTCTTTGACGGGTAAAGGCACTTCGAAAATGTCTGCGTTAACTGGCGAACATCCAGATGCAGACGATTAGTAAAGCCACTGAACGGATAACAAATCGGGCAAGCGCGGCATCCCTGACTTTGGTATTTGCCCAGCCATGCCAGACATCTACCGCCGCCCATGCTGCCCAGAGAAACAGCACGCACAGTAGTAGCCCAACGGACACCAGATACAGAACGCTAATATCGATGTTGCCGGATGCCGATTTAAACGCGTTGACCTGCGCGGCGGTCATCGCCATAGCGGACGGCCTCGCGTGTAATCACCGCTGACCTTGCCGTAATCCAGCGGCTGTGCACGCGAAGGCTGCGTGTAGCGGTCGATACCTGCACGCATGGTGTTGAGGTCCTCGTTGGCTTTCTTGTAGTCGAACAGGTAACGGCGGCGGTTATTGGGATCGGACTGCGCAGCGACGGTGCGGGCGCGGTCGAGGGAGAGCTGAACTTGGTCGAGTAGGCGTAGAGTGGTGGCGAGTTCGTCGAGTTCGCTGGCTATCGCTGAAACACTAACCATACATATCAACATAATTTGAGTGATTCCAATGCTCAGTTTTAGCACCTGGATGTTTGTATGGAGCTTCATATTCATGGCCTTATAGATTGATAAATATTTAACTTAAGAAAGGCCATGGCACTGTTCTACTAAAAAGTAAAAACTTCACATTGAAGTTTCTATAAGGGAAAATAATATGGCTAACCTTATAATAATTGGATTTTTCTGAGAGAAGGATAGGTGATTACAAATGGTAATTATTAGCTTTAAGAAGTAACTGGAAATCAAAAGCTTAAAAAAGGAAAGGGTGATTAATTTTTGGCAGTGAAGATGGTAACAGATTTTAAAATCGCTTAGTGCTTTTGTTTATTAGATAGATCTCCAGCCAAATAACTTAACTGAAAGGTAGTGGCATATGTTTGAGAACAATATTGGGATTGAAGATAAGATTGAATTGATTGAGTCTAGTTCTACTAAAAACTATTTTAGAGAAGTGTACAGCAGTTATTTATATGGTAATTATAGGGCTGCGGTTGTTTCACTATGGTCAGTATTAGTTTGTGATGCCATTTATAAAACTCGTCGTTTGGTCGATCTGACCAATGATAAGTGGGCTGAACAACAAATAAAATCTATTGAGACCTCACAACGACAAAACAGTACAAAATCCGACTGGGAATTAAAGTTGTTTGAGGGGTTTTATGAGCAAAAAAAATTCATAGGGATTGGAGAAATAACAAATATCAGAGACATCCAACAAAAAAGGCACCTATGTGCTCATCCAATCCTTTCAGAAGATGATGTGTTGTACACACCGAATAAAGATTTGGTTAAAAGCATGATCATCAACGCCCTTGATGACTTTTTATTAAGAAGGAATTATTATGGAAAAGATTTATTTCCTGTCATTCTAAATACATTGGTAGAAAACAGCGAATACTATGCAACTCCAAAAAACATAAAGCCTTTAATATCAAAATATTGCCAAAGAGTAACGCCCGGAGCAACTTACCAGATATTCAAAGAGTTCTGGAAGTTTAGTTTCAGACTAGATGATGAGAAATCTAATAAACATAGAAAAATCCTGCACATTGCTTGCATACATGTCTATAGCGAAGTTAAGAAAAAAGCAGAATTGTTAGAAAAAATAAAGGATGACTTAGATTACTTTGAGAAAGTATCTTTCAAATCACCAGCGCTTGCTCATCTATTCTCTTTTTTTTGTAAGCACCCAGATGTTTACAAGAAATTATCACCTGAATTTCAAACACGCGTAAGAGAATATTTAGAAAGTGATGAAGAAGATGACATTCAACCTGTTTATAGGATAGCAACAATGTTTCTATTCGACAATGCAGGTGAATATTTTAAATATGTCAGAAAAAGTATTGAAGAGTACAAGCTAGATAGAATCACACTCTCACAGATTAAATACATCTTAGAAATATATCATGATTATCAGTGTGAAAAAGATGTTTATGATATGACGGTTTTATATGCCTCTAAAGCAACTGGCTTCGAAGACGCTGACAATCGTTTTGATCTCATATTCAGTGATGAGGTTTTCAACAAACTTTCAATTAATCAACTCGAAAACTTGCTAGCCGCATTTGAGGCTAATGGACAAATAGGTAGCAGAAGAAGAAGCGCCGCAGATAAAAGAAAGATAGACGCTAGACTTGAAAAGTTGAAATCTTAATTTGATCTTTACGAACTAACATAGCTCATTCACATGAGTTATGTTAGTTTTAATACCTAGCATCGGTTCTCACTTCTCTAGAATCCACTATTCGATTTATGCAGATAAATTTTATTATGAACCATAGCATGCTAATTTCTGAAGGGATACACACTTCTGGTTAGCAACAAAGCAAGTTTCTTTAGCCTCCATTGGAAGCATGAATAATATATCTAACGGTAATTCTGCCCCTGCAAACTTCAACTCTGCTTTAAGCTGGAGTAACAACTTTCCTGAAGGGCCGACGATTAAAATATCGTAGTCAGAGCCAACCCCAAAAAGCGATGAACCAAACATGAAGCTTTCAAAAAAACTCAATGCTGGACATGTATCCAATAGGTAACGAGCCACATCGCTTGCAGACATAATCAACGAGTAATCAAATGTTTCAACTCTGCCCATTTTAACACCCCACACCCTAATTGATGTCCTGCTTCCAGTGCCAGTTTGGTAGGATTTCCACTAGGGTTAATATTCCAAATAACATCGACGGGGCCAAATTGATCCCAGAAAGACCGAACTGCATCAGCTGTGGGCTCATATTCAAGAAGCATGCCCACCCTAATCTCCTTTCCATTATTCAAAACTACAGTGAAAACACGATCATATTCTCTCTCTATGGTTCTGAAATGTTTTTTCATCTGGTTTATAAGTCGATAAGAGAAGAAATAATCCTTGTGAGAAGCCGTATTAACATTATTCTCCGAAAGAGCAGAACTCAAAGTACCTGAGCTTCCCCAACCAATATTTGCATCAGTTAGAAAGCTGATAGCTTCCCCCATCCATACACATTCACTTCTGAAGCCACAAAGAAAATCCATCTCGGGATATTGTTCATAGTATTGCACAGCTATATCGATAGTAATTTCTGTGGATTCGGAGATAACTGCCAATATTTCCGGTCTATTACGGATTGATATTCTAATAGCATCCCCATTTATATGCTCAGCCGAACCCATGCTGCCTAATCTTTTATTAGTATTTTCAATTGCATATTTAACTTGCCATTTCATGAAAAGATTCCTTCCATATCATTTGGATAACGAATGGCACTTCCAGAAACACCACAAACATGGCGTTCAGAAAGTCCACGAACATGCTCTTTATATTGGGCAAAGGTTTCCCGCTCTTCGACTGTCAGGTGGCATCGGTTTATGTCTATGATGGCCTGAATACGGAAGTGATTAGGTAAAATGACACTTTTCATCCTTTGCGACCATATCTGAGCCGTTTCAGACTCAGGATTGAACTCAAATCTTCCACCATCAACAGGAGCGAACTCTCTCCATATGGCCTTATTTTCATCCATAGCTGCGATCACAGCCTCTCTCGCTTGCCCTCTAACTTCAAAACGAATAATACCTTGCTTGTGGGCTAAGGCTACAAGATGGTTGCTCTTCCAGCCTAAAATCATACCTCTCGGAAATGATTCGGGAGCTTTATCAATAATTGTGTGACAGGTAGGGCATAGCAGGATGAGGTTATCAAATGAGTCTGTTTCAAACTCCTCAGCAGGCCTTTCTTCGTGTCGGGGCCCAGTATCACCATGAGGAATGACATGTGCCATTTCAGCTATATGCTTATCACCACCGATCTCTGCTGGGAATAGTGGCTCAAGACAATCTGATTTCTGACAATGACCTGCCGATGCCGAAAACAACCGCAATTTGGTTTCATTTGGGATGCTTTTCCGGATAGCCATAATTAATTCCAAGGGTTTGATTGAAAAAATAAAATATACTGCATTACAACTAGAATAGCATGCAGTTGACACCCTCTTATATTGCACTCAGTTTTTCATCAAGTTCTATTCAATGTTGATAACAATTTTGAATTCCCGCTCTGCGCTCAATACAGTCATTCAAGTCGGATACATTTTCCTATTGGATTTTATTCTGCCGCGCCGCCAAAGCGGCTTGCCTGCTGACGACAGCACACAAAGTTGAGCTTAGAGGTAATGGTATGAGAACCTCCCACCACTAGGATCATGGGAGATTTACCCTGCGTGGCAGTCCGCTCAGTGCCAGGAGCGGACATTAATGAATGTTGCCGTGGATTAAACACCGCGATGTTTATCTCTGTATTGACGTTATCAAAAAACAGACTGTGCCTTGCCGTTGTTTAGGCCTTTCGCCGTTATGCCTCTGACAAAACCTGTAATCTGAACAATCGTTATAATGCGCGTCCCTTGCTTCACAGCTTTTAGGGGCTGGCAGGTGCATCCTTGCACGTCACGCCTTTTTATCATCCATGGTTCTGAGGGTTCTTGTGCTCAACACGTCCATTCAGAGAATGATGAATTGTCGGCCATTCAATCCCTGGCTTTAGCTGTTGTAAAACTTACTCATCAGCTTCGGTTAAGCCAGCAAATATCCAACAAAAACTCCACTACCAGGGCTGACGACCATGGCTGCCAAAAAAACCACCCGTCGGCCCATCTGATTCCGTTAATGCCATTTTTATGGCCGTAATGGCTCCTTCATCTGGCGTCAGAAAACCCGTATTGCCATTTAAATCGGTCTGCACATGGCCGGGTTCAACGGCATTGACTTTAATACCCATAGGTTCGAGTTCTTTCGCGAATGAAACGGTAACAGCGTTCAGAGCAACCTTTGAAGATGTGTAACCTAGCAGGTTTACGCTTGAATATATTGAAGTCGGATCGGTAATTAGCGTTAAGGATCCTACGCCGCTGCCCATCATGACAATCCGGGCATTGCTGGACGCTTTAAGCAGAGGTAGGAAAGCCTGTGTCACCCGAATCGGGCCATACAGATTAACTTCATACACCGCTTTTATATCCTCAATACTGACCTGGCTTGGTGGGATATGAATATCATTGATGACGCCGGCATTATTAATAAGGACATCAAGTGATGCGACTTTACGCGAAAGTTCATTAACGGCATTGGCCACGCTTGCTTCGTCCGAGACATCCAGTTCAAGTAGTCTGACGTCAAGACCTTCCTGGATTAAGCGTTCAACGGCTTCTTCACCCCGCCTGCGGTCGCGCGCGCCCATCCAGACGGTCATACCTGCCCTTGCCAGACCTTTGACGATTGCAAAACCAATACCTTTATTGGCTCCGGTAACGAGAGCGTTCTTATTAGTGTCCACTACGCCTCCTCAGCCTGTGAACGGGCGGCAGAGTTGCCAACATGGAACTGAAGATTACCCATCAAACGCGGAACAACGTTGCGGGATGTGAAGCGCCACTGACCGTCATGTTTCTCAAAGCTGTCGAAATAGCGTCCAGTGCAAATTGGCTGCAATGAAAATCCATCCAACTCCTGATGAACGGTGAAATAGCTGACGCTCGTTGCTGTATCACCGGCCAGCGAGATGTCTATCAGTGCATTAGAAACGTTATGCGACGTCCGGGGCGTTCCGTCCTCATGGCGCTGAACGCCATGGATAAGAAATTGTTCAACCTCTTCGCGACCCTGCGCAGTATCACTTAACACGATAAATTCGGAATGCTGGAACAATTCAGCGTTTTCGGCAAATTTCCCATCATCCAGATTGTGGACATAGATAGCCAGCAAACGCTGAATTTGTAATTCATCGATATAATTTTGAATATTTTCAACTTTGTTAAAGTTAGTCATGATTAGAACTCCTCAGGATCGGATTAAATTCCACATTCTTTTAAAAGCGAACGGATATAATTAACTTTATTTGATAGCAGACACAGAAAGCGTGTAATTGACACCTTCAGCCCAGCAGCCCAGCAGCCCAGCAGTGCAGCAGTGCAGCAGTGCAGCAGTGCAGCAGTGCAGCAGTGCAGCAAATGTATTGCTCACATTAAATGATGAACAACGTCACTCGGCAGATGAGATATAATTTTAGCCTTTGCGCTACATTAAAAATATTAGATCTGCGATGCACCACCATCAGAAAATATTTCAGCGCCATTGATATAGGCGGCATCCTCACTGGCAAGGAAAGCAACCGCTTTTGCAATTTCGCTTATCTTCCCAATGCGCCCGATTGGGCTGCGGTCTCTTAACGATTGCAAAATTACGTCCACAGGATGTGGCAGGAAGTCGCGTAAAGATTGCGTATCAACCGGGCCCGGACTGAGAACATTTATGCGAACTCCTGAACCTTTGATATCCAGTATCCAGCTACGTACCATTGCGCGTAATGCGGCCTTGGTACCGCCATAAATACTCATCCCCTCCCCGGGATTAATTGAGGCCGTCGATCCTGTAATAACAATGCTGCTACCGGCTTTCATCAGCGGTAAGGCTTTCTGCACGGTAAATGTAATACCTCTTACGTTGGTGGTGAACTGACGATCAAACTTCTCGGGAGTAATTTGCCCGAGTGGTTCAATTTCTCCCATGCCTGCATTAGCGATTAAAATATCAATGCGACCAAATCGGGATTTAATCTGCTCATAAAATGTATCCAGATCGGGGAGGCTTGATACATCCAGCTGAACCTGACTCGCATCAGGGCCTAAAGTACTGACTGCCGACTCAAGTTTATTTTTATTTCGGCCAGTAATGATTACGGTTGCACCGCGTGCGGCAAGCTCTTGCGCGATACCCAGACCGATGCCGGATGACGCACCGGTTACAACTGCGATTTTGTTCTGGAATGACTGAGGCATGATGATGTTTCCTTTCTGGTAGTGATTGAACATGTAGTGATCACTACATAGAAAAATATTCATACACAAGCTTTATTTTAATGGCTATTTATAAATCGATTAAATTCAATTACATAAATTTAACCTTTGATGCTTTATCATTTAGCGGTTACTATATAAATAGCATTCAGGAGGCGAGATGACACAGATAAACAGGCAGCGACGCCCTGCTTTTGATCGCGAGGCTGGTGTGGCCATTGCACAGGCGCTATTTCATGAACATGGCTTTGACGCAGTGAGTATTGCTGACCTGACTCAGGCGTTGAACATTAAGCCACCCAGTTTTTATGCTGCGTATGGCAGTAAGGTGGGTTTATACGAGAGGACACTGGAACGTTACGCACAGGAGAGCGCGCTTCCTCTACATAAACTTTTATCACCCGAGAAATCTGTTGCGGAAGGTGTGGAAGCTTTGCTTATTGCAGCAGCCAGACAATACGGGCGTCATACGCATCAGCGTGGTTGTTTGGTTACTGAGGGCATGCGCGCTGATGATAAAGATGCCCGGGAAGTCGCCTGTAAGATAGCTCAGCCAGGAACTATAGCCATTCATAACTGGCTTAAGGCTAAGTGTCCACAATCAGCTGAATGCCTTACAGACTTTATTGTGGTAACACTGAAAGGGTTATCTTCTGCGGCCTATCTGGGCATGTCTCAACGCAGACTAATAGAAACAGCAAAAATGTCTTCACAGGTTGTTTCTGCACATGTTAAATAATGTTGAGCGTTTGGATCGCCTATATCAATCCGTTCTCTAAAAAGGTTATGTTATTATTTAAAATCCCATCCCCCCTAATTATTCATCACCTACAGTGGTAAGTGGATAACTTATACATCGTTATTGAAAACAAGAGCGACTGCTTTTCTCTCACAGCCGACCTGATGTGCAGCAGCAGCATCTATTGATTTAAGAATGACTCTACTTCGTTGGAAAACCGTTCTGGCTGATCCAGCATAATAAAGTGAAAACTGTTATCGATACGTGTGAAATGAATATCTGGCGCAGAAGCATAGGCCTGACGGTACATCGCATCCACGCTGGCGGCAGGAATCCCGAATAAAGTGTCATATGCGTACATGACCTCAATCGGCGCTTTAATGCGACCAAGTTCGGGACGCAGATCGGTAATCATTAATTCATACACGGCATCCGCCACTGTTTTGCGATCAGAATTAATCCCCGCCGTCACCAAAGCTGGCCTCTCCGACTCGGTCTTAGCCAGACGAGCTATGGATGCTTTCTGAAACTCTGCCATTTGCTCCGGCGTCTGCCCCAGTAGCCAATCCCGCGTAGCAGTAGCACGTGGGGCAGCAGTTTCGCTGGTCGCCGCAGGATCAATCATCAGCATATAGAACGGCAACGCATCGACGATCATCAAACGACCGACCAGGTCGGGATGACGGGCCGCCAGCATTATTGCCATTTCTCCCCCAAGAGAATGGCCAATAATTACCGGTGCTTTGATGTGCTGGGTTTGAATGTAATCAGCGATGGCATCAACTGCCGGAGCGATGACCTTCCCGTCAGGATTGGCAATGGCAGGCGTACTCGCAAAGCCCGCAAGTTCTATAAGATGAATGCGGTGGCTCTTACGTAAACCTGATGCTAAATCGCCCCAAACTTCGCGTGACGATGCCAACCCCGGAATTAATATGACATCCGGTCCTGAGCCTTGCGTCTGTACAGAGATATGCTGCGAGTTCGGATGCTCTGCAGGTATGGACATTGACTGAGTTGCGGACGCTGAGACTATGACTGACATCAATAAAAGAATCCCTCCAAGCGTGGCGCGAATAGTTGTGGTAGCCATGAGTTTAGTCCTTGTTATTTTTATCACTGATGAACCGGGTTAGCTTACAGAAGGGTTTATCATAATAGATAAAATCATTAAGGTATGGATACAAAGACTTTGGCGTGTGCCGGTAACAGTTCCGCGCTGCCAGGATAAACATTAGTTCGCTTATCACTCATAGCGAAGCTGCCTTGCAATGTCCGCTTCGTGACAACAGCGGACGTTGCTAACTTCATGTTAAGTTGATGCGCAGGAATCCAGTCAAAAGCTAAGAAGAGGTTCATATCTCATCACAATATATACAATTAGTGAAAGTCATAGCTGATATAGCTATCGCACTCGAATTTACCGAGGAAACTTTAATTAATCCTGATGTAGCCATTGAGATGCAAGAGAGTATTGCAGGAACTCTTCAGTCCCTTGATGAAGTTAACCGAAAAGATATAGCGGATGCCTTTGAAAGTATCTCGGCTCTTTATAATGGAGAAATTGCAGATTACGTCAGGTCTCTACCTGCTAATTATGGCATCAAGTAATGAGATCATTAATTATTGCAAGGTCCGCTCCAGGCACTGGGCAGCTTTGTGCCAACAGCGGACATCAGAATGATGATATACATATCAAAATCTATTGAAGTAGTCCTGATGGTGTCATTAACCTGGAATATGAAACATCCTTCTTTTCTTTTAACGATGGATGAATAAATGCTCCTTCATCCACCATTGTTTTAAGATAAGGCACACACAATAAAGATTTCAGTATATTTGCATATATCAGAAATTCTGGTTATCCAGTGTTCCGGTAAACCCTACACTCCTGCCAGCACTGTCGGGTCACCACTCCTCCAGACATTATCAACTGTGACCCGGCATATGAACCAGCCGTCTTGTTGCTTTAAAAGTTCAACGTCATAACGATTTTTCATCAGATAGTGGCGTGAGGGATCGGATTCAGGCAAGTGCTGTGCTTCCACAATCGCCTCCAGATATGCTTTATCTCCATCGATAGTTACACGTGGGTTCGTCACTGAATGAGTGGTGACAATCGGCTTAAGCGAATTCAGCAATGCATCAGCTATCGTTTCTTTACCCTCCAGGACAGGATATTCAAAACCCGCTTTAGCTCCCGCAGGGCGGAAGTCAGACACCGCATCTTCAGTAAAGGCCCCTTTAATTAACTCCGGGTCTTTGAGATCAATTCCTGCCGCATATCGGTAAAGCGAATCGACGATAGCAAGATTGTTTGCAACATTTTCACTGAGTGATACTGACATAATTTGCTCCTTATGATTGGTGATTCAGATGGTATACTGTGGATACCTGGTGTCAATTAGGCACCTTTTTTCACCCAGGTATACGGAGGTAAACTGTATGTCAGCAGACAACAGGCAGGCGCACAGTCCGGAGTATTCCTCCGGTCATTCATGCGAGGACAAGGCTTCAGGGCGGTTATTACTGGATCAAATAACTGACAAGTGGTCTGTCTCAATCCTTTTCGCTCTGTGCAGCAAGCCATTGCGGTTTAACGAGATAAAGCGGTGCATGGATGGCATTACCCAGAAGTCACTGACTCAATGCTTACGCCGTCTTGAACGAAACGGCATAATTGCCCGTCGCGTCATTCCATCGTCTCAGATTGCAGTTGAATACAGCATTACCCCCCTGGGGCGCACTCTGGAAGCGCCCTTTCAGGCGCTATTTAACTGGACCATTGAGTACAGTTCTGACGTGACACTTGCTCAGGCTGCGTTTGATGCCAGGACAACCGAATAAAATTCTGGCAGGGAATCTTCACATTTCGCTAATTGCGGGCATGGCTGAGGGAGATTTTTTTCAAATCTGCTGAGGGCGGTAATCCAAACTGTCTTGCATATTCCCGACTGAACTGAGTGTGGCTTTGATAGCCCACCGATAGCGCGACATTCATAATATTTTCGCCCGATGTGGCGAGCTTGAGCCGGGCATGCATCAGGCGAATTTGTTTCTGGTATTGCACGGGGCTTAAGGCAGTTATGGCGCGGAAGTGGCGGTGAAAAGCGGACACGCTAAGCGCTGCCATTTCAGCCAGATCCTCTACACGTATGGCTTGTGTGTAGTTTGTCTTAATCCAGTTGATCACCTTGTAAATCCTTGCAAGGTGGGTTTCAGGCGTTGCAATCTCCCTTAGCATCCATCCAAGGGGGCCCTGCAGTACACGAAAAAGAATTTCCCGTTCATACGCCGGAGCCAGAGCGGCAATTTCATCAGGCTTTCTGACAAGGGACAGCATTCTAATCCATGCATCCAGTAATTCCCGGGTGACTGGCGCTACTGAAAATCCTGAATGATAGAGATAAGCGCCACCAGTGCCGGGAATCTTGTCCAGCAGATCGGCAATAATTTCAGGCTTGGGCGTCAGGCTGACAGCCAGATAAGGTGCATTTGTAACGTTATCAGGGAACACATTTCCTACTGCGGGTAAGTCTACTGACATGACAAAATAAGTAGCTGGATTGTAGTTTAATGTCCTTCCGCCGACAGTCATGCTTTTTGAACCTGTCAGGATAAGATTAATCATAGGCTCATAAACCGCAGACAGGCGATGTTCAGGGATTACTCCCTGCACCATTGCAACTCGTGGAATGCCGGTTTCGGTACGCTGATTACCCGCGCCGGATGCGAGCTCTCGTAACTTCTGTAATTGTTTTTTCATCCCCAGATTGATATCACGTCGCTGTAAGCACAACAAGAGAAAGGCAGGATTAGGCAAATAGCGAAGAGGATCGCATCAGCCTTACGACCTGCAAAAGCGTAACCTCTGTTCAGTCAACACTTACTTGCAGAGGCTAATATGAAAAATGTTTTGATTACCGGCGGCAGCCGGGGCATCGGTGCAAGCACCGCCCTGAAATGTGCCCGGCTCGGGTATCGCGTCATACTGACCTGGAACAGCCAGTCTGAAGCTGCCACCCGTGTGGTGGAACGTATTGAGGCGGAAGGTGGCGAAGCCATCGCATTGCAGCTGGACGTCGGAAATACCGGTTCTTTCAGTCATTTTCGTGCTGAGCTTGAGCAGGTGATGAAATCCCGCTGGGAAGATGGCGGCCTGGATGGCCTTGTGAATAATGCCGGATATGGACTTTTTAACCCGATTGAAACCGTCACAGAGAACCAGTTCGACAGCCTGATGAATGTGCATCTGAAGGGACCTTTCTTTCTGACGCAGACGCTACTGCCCCTGCTGCGCCACGATGCGTGCATCATCAACATGACGAGCGCCACCACGCGAGTAGCCACTTCAGGCGTCGCCCCTTACGCTGCCTTTAAAGGCGGACTTGAAGTTCTGACCCGCTATATGGCTAAGGAGTTTGGGGAACGGAGGATCCGGGTAAATGCCGTCTCGCCAGGTGCAATCAGGACTGAACTGGGAGGAGGACTGAACGAGGAATTTGAAAATCTGCTTGCCTCCCAAACGGCACTGGGCCGGGTCGGTGAACCGGAGGAGGTAGCGCGCGTCATCGCCTCTTTACTTTCTTCCGATGGCGGCTGGATTAATGCTCAGACGATTGAAGTCGCGGGCGGATATAATATCTGATTTGAGGAGCACGCTATGCTTGACCATCTCTTTCTTTCCGTCAGTGACGTTGATCGTTCGGTCAGCTTCTATGAACGCGTATTACCTGAACTTGGTATCTCTGTCCGTCACGATTATGACGGTAAAGAGGGACCTGCCGGACATCCCGACCTTAAAGGATTTGGTTCTAACGGGAAAATATTCTTCTGGCTGCGTCAGGGAACGGTGTTTCCGGATGCCATCCACGTAGGCTTCGCAGGCGATTCCGAATCTGCTGTCAATCAGGCTTACGCAGCGGCCCTGTCGGCGGGTGCCACCGTGATTCATCCTCCCGGCCCACAACTTCATTATGATCCCCGCTATTACGCGGCCCAGGTCAGGGACCCCGACGGCTACAGCCTGGAATTTGTCTATAAAAGCTGGCAGCACGGTAAGTAAGACTGTGATGACGAATTCCTATCCGCTCATCTCCACAATGAATCCTTCAAATTCAGGTATAGAAACTTCATGAAAAGCATCATGATTTACGGCGCAACCGGTTACACAGGCGGTCTGATAACTGCTCATGCTCTGATTTGCGGCGTCCCGCTTATTTTAGCCGGACGAGACGAAAGAAAACTCGCCGCTATGGCCGCAGAGTTAGGTATCCCTTATCGGACCTTCTCTCTTGCAGATGCAGAAACAGTCAGTGCGGCGCTTAAGGATGTTGCCGTTGTGCTGAACTGTGCCGGCCCCTTTATGTATACGGCCAGTGCTTTGATGAGGGCTGCGGTTAACAGTAAAACCCATTATCTGGATGTTGCTGCTGAACCCGACAGCTACAGGCTTGCTGAGATCCTTGATGCTGATGCAGCGGCTGCAGGCGTGATGCTCTTACCGGGATGTGGTGGCAGCGTGGCCATGCTGGGTTGCCTTGCCGCCCATGCAGCAGAGCGGATATCTGCCCCGAAAAAAATCGCCCTTGCTTTGAATGTCGCCGGGCCGATGTCGCGAGGATCCGCCATCAGCGCGACTGAAAATCTCTCGCCGCAGTGTCTGAAACGCTCAAACGGCAGATTAATACCTCAGGAACCTACCCAAACAAGACGTTTTGATTTTGGCGTTGGACCCGTAGAGTGTTTCCCGGTAAGCCTACCAGACCTGACAACGATATGGATGTCTACAAACATTCCAGACATTGAGACTTTTGTGCATCTTAGCGGCACAGAATTTCCACAAGGGGATCTGTCACTTTTAGCGGATGGCCCAACAGAACAGGAACGCTTGGATAACCGATATCAGGCTGTGGCTGAGGTCGTCAATGCGAAGGGAGATGTTGTGCGGATGTTGCTCGAAACAGTGAATGGCTATAGTTTTACCGCCATGGCTGCAGTGGAGGCAGTGCGTAGAGTGCTGGCGGGGGAAGCAAAACCAGGTTTTCAGACGCCCGCAGATTTGTTTGGGAAACATTTCGCAGAAACCATCGCAGATACGCGGATCTCTGAGGTGTAAGTCCTCTGTCTGGTTGAGTTAAGGGGTCAATTAATGTTGGCCCATTTAAATGTCCTGTCTTCATATCCTAAACATTTTTGATGTACTTCTTATTCCTGAGCTTTAGCACTTCCAGGAACATTCATTGTTAAACGCCTGCCTCATAAGATTTTCAGCGTCTGCTGATCGCTCAAAGCAGTCATTCAAGTCGGCTAAATTATCATAATTGGACTTGATTCTGCCGCGCCACTATCGCGGCTTGCCTGCTGACGACAGCGCACAAAGTCGAGCTTTGCACGCTGCCGTCCAGCTTACAGGTACTTCTTAAATGAAGCTGTCAGCACCGCCAGCGCCATTCCCAGCATCAGCGCAGCTGGCAGCAATAGCAGGTTCGGGTAAACAGCCGAGGGCCATGACAGATACACCATGCATGGCACATAGAACGCAGGTTTAACGAAGCGTTTGGCATGGTGATAAACAAAGCTGGATTCATAAGCCGCGCCGTATCGCCGCAGATCTCGCCGCCCCAGACCATCAACCACTGCAACCAGCACCACCATCAGAAACAGCGGTATGGATAGCACCAGAATCGTCACGCGAATCAGCGTCACCACAGCGACATACACCGTCGCCAGCAGATATTCCTGCAGCGCCGATGCCAGCCAGCGGCTACCGGCACTTAATCCGGCAGCAACTGCATTCCCGCCGCTTTCCATTGCCTGATTCTGCTGGGCAATCCATCCCTGCAGGCCGCTATCGACAACCAGCCACTGATAAACCTGTGTTACCCAGGCAGTGACCGTCACCGTTGGCTGTGACAGCAGCAGGCTGCGCGTAAACTCAGTGGAGAGATAGCCGCTCTCGATCTGCATCACCTGCTGGCTATGCGCCGCACCTTGATCTGGCCAGAAGAATGCAATGCCGACGTACTCCATTACCAGGCTGAAAAACAGCGATGCCAGCAGCATACCCATCAGCTTCCACGGCCATCCCCATAACAGATTAAACAGAAAGCCATGCTCTTTGGGCTGCTGAACTCGGGCTGGCGGCGCTGAAGTGTTTGGTGGTGGCATTAATCACCTCCCGGCGGTTCTGCGCCAGCAGCACCAGACCACCAGGCTTCGCTAGTGCGGTAATTGCGTCGCATCTCAGCAGCGATCTTCTGCAGGCTTTCCGGCATCAAATCGGATTTATCAGCTGCGGGTAGCGGCATGCGAATCTTCCATAGTTGGCCGCCTTCCAGCAGCGCGAACGCCTGGCCTTTGGGCAGGTTGATGATGTCGGCTGGAGTGAGCATCGACGTTTTCACCATACTCACACGGTCCTGAGTGTTGGAGGTGAAATCAGTGCCTTGCTCCTGGTTGGTGATATCGGTGTAACCCGAAACCAGCGTCTTGGAATAAACATCCACTTCAGGCAGTTGGCTGGTTAGCAGCTCGGCGGTGCGGTTCTCACGCACGCGCAGCATGATCAGCGTATTGAAGTTGCCCGTGACTTGCGCAGCTTTGGCGCTGCTACCAATGCGTGCCTCGATGTCAGAAATTGTTTGGGTGTACGCCGTCACCTCTATGCCCGCGCCGCCGCCTTTGTTAATCAGCGGAATAAACTCATCGCCCATCAGTTCATTGAACTCGTCGCAGTGCAGGCTGATCGGCAGCTTGCCGTCGCCATTTTCCGGCAGGCCGTCATTGATGCCATGCTTATAAATATGCCCCGCGATACTTACCAAATCAGCGAACATGCTGTTGCCAACGGCAGCGCCAACTTCACTGTCAGAGAGCGCATCCAGCCCGACATAAACGATGCCGCGCTGTCGAATCACCTGTTGCCAGTCGAATATCGGGCGCGGATCGTCTAAGTCTTCGTAGTCCGGTGAAAGCAGCGCCGCCGTTTTGCCGGTGGTGAGTTTTTCCAGTAGCGGCAGCAGTGAGGCGACGATTTTATCGAAATAGGTTCGGTCGTAACGCACTGCCGAGCGCAGCCCTTCAAGGATGGGATCATAAAGCTTTTTACCGGCTTCAGAACTCAGCGCCAGCTCCATTGCCCAGATACGCGTGGCGTTTGATTGCCCCTGCATATTGCGTGGCAGATCCTTTTCCTTCAGCACATTGCTGCCGTTCTCAATTTTGCTGCGCAGCTCCGGCAGATGCTTATCAACCAGATGTTCCACGTAGCGCTGATAGAGCTCGCCAATGTTGGTGACGTAGCGAAGGATCAGCGAGTAGTCGGGGCGCTGGCCAAGCGCAACCAGCGCGCGCGTCACGATGTTCACGAACCGCCAGGCGAACTCGCGAAACGCGGCGCTGTTACCTTCAGCGCCTAATTGACCAGCGATGCGCGAAGCCACTTCCGACACCCGCCCGAAGCGGCCAACCGCGTTGTAACGAGCCGAGATCTCTGGCCAGCCAAGGTGGAAAACGTGGAAGTCATCCTGACGACCGGCGCGGTGCGCTTCTGCCCACATGCGTTTTAGCAAATCGGCATCGCCTTTGGGGTCGAAGACAATGGTGATATTGCCTCGTCGAATATCCTGCGTAACCAGCAACTCTTCCAGCCGTGTTTTGCCAACGCGCGTAGTGCCTACGACTAACGTATGCCCAACGCGCTCGCGGAGATCCATCGATACATCGCGCTCGTGCGGTTCGATGCCGTGCAGCGCCGGATTACCGCCAACTGGTGGCAACGGACGAACCGGATTCAGCGGCGTATCAGCTGAAATCAACGATGACAGCCAGGGCAGAGAATGCTCGCTCGCGCGTTCAAGCCTGCGCGCGTACTGATAGAGCTTCGCTGGCTGCACATACTTTTCGACTTCTGGCCGACGCGTATCGAGCAGGCGCTGAGTATGTTTTTGCTGCCACAGAAAACCTTTGCCTAGGAACAGCCGGTGATTGCTCACAGGAACCTGGCGGCTGGTCATCACATAGCGTGGCAAGCGGCGAAGATTTCTGCGATACCTGATCACCTGACATCCCTGACGGGCACGAATGGCGGCCAGCACCGCAAAGCCGGTAGCTGTGACATAACTCACCGATGGCGACAGCGCGACAGCCCAGGGCGCTGCAACGCAAACATAACTGGCGGTGGCGGCTACCAGCGTGGTGTTGAACTCAACTGCGGGACGTAATAGCGCTTCAATAACATATCGATCGCTCATAGCAGTGACTCACTTATGGCAGGATTCAGGAGTGCTGCGCGTGGGGTGATACAGATTGTGCCAGTACCAGTAAGCACGCAGCAGAGCCAGAAAAAGGATGAAGAACAGAGGAAGCGGCATCAGCGCTGCATGGGGCATTTCATGCAATCCGGCGAATCCATCACTGGACTGAAACCTGCTGGCTCAGTGAATGCTCGGTTATGAGCACCGGGTAATGTTCCAACTTAAGGCGACGCGCCAGATCGCTACCTGATACCGGTGCGAGCTGCAGAGCAGGCGCAATCTGACGCAGCTGCTGCAAGGATGCCGAGCTGCTGACGTTTACCACCATCCCAACCGCACCAAGACGGCTGAGCAGTTCAGCGTTACGTGAAAGCCATTCTTGCGATTGAGCATCATCGCCAACCAGAAACAGCGCACCAATTCCCGGCAGTTTCAGCACGCGCGGCTCAATGATGCCGGGAGTGAGTTCAGGTGTTGCCACTGGCAACACTGAACCTTCACTGTAATCAGGTTGGATTGATTGCTGTTGCGGCTGAGGCTCAGCGTTGATTCCCTCATAGAACGGCGCTGCCGATTTGCCGCCGAGATCCGCGATAACGTTGAGTTCTGCATGCGAGAGAAATGGCAACGCGACGATCGCGCCAGCCAGCATCAATTTTTTCATTGCTGCCTCCGTGGTTCTGTCCAGATGATTTCGGTTGAAGATGTCTGGTTACTCGCGAGGTCGGCAGGAGCCTGCGTTGCGATTGGGCGAGGTTGAGTTGGTGAGAGCGACGCCAACTTTTCGCTGACAATCTGCCGATAGCGCGCTGCAGGTTTGCCGCCAGCCGGATGGTGATAGCAGCCAGCCGCTTTTAACCAGCTGCCGGGGATTCGTTCCCAGCACTCGCGAAGAATGCGCGCCGCTGCGTTTAGGTTGATATAAGGATCAAACGCATCCCACGTTGAGTCGAAGCGATGGCCATTCCAGCCGAGATTGACCTGCGCGATGCCGACATCGATTCTCTTAAGCGGATGGATTTTCATAAACTGCTGCAGCGCCTGCCAGGCAGCTTGTCGGCTTTCGTAACGGTAGCCTTTGCCCGCGACGTTGATTGTCCAGGGCCACGGGCGCGTGCCATACGGCAGCTGGCGAGATGATTCAGCCAACGCCAGCGAGTAAAGCGACTCAGCCGGAACGCCATGCTGCAGAGCGACTTTCTGATAACCCGACGGCACGCTTTGCATGCTGGTTGACGCCACAGAGCTGGCGGCACTCAGCAACAACGCGGCGGTTAGAACGCTGCGATATGCCATCCGCTTTCCCCCTGCTGGAGAAGAACCGGCATGATGCCGTTGCCGTATCGCATCCAGCGGCCTGCGTCGTGGTTCAGTGTGATGCGGCGTTCGCGGACTTGTTCGGCGGGAATGCGATGCTGCTGCGCCCAGTTGCGGAGTTTCTGATCGCTGCCTTCACTATCGACAAGATAGATATCAACGGGACGTTTATCGGCAAGAACGGCGGAAAGTCGGGCATCGCAGCGCTGGCAATCTGCTTCGCGCACGAACAGCGCCAAGCGGCCACCGGAATCATGGGCGATTCCTGCGGCGTTGCCCATGTTAACCGGTAGCATGTTGGGCATCAGGCGTTTCCAGGCAGCATCAACTTCGCGCTGGAATTTGAGCTCCTTTTCGGTGCGCTCGTACTCCTGTTTTACCCAGAGTTCGGCGTAATGGCGGCGCTCGGCGTCGTTGCGGGCTTCAATGCCTAGTGCACTCAATGGGTCTAAATCAGGAGAAAAATATCCCCTTGACCCATTCATTATTTTATTAAAACGCTGTATTTCATTTTTCGTGAAAGTCGATTCTGAAAAATCAACCGCTCCATTAATTTCATTTGAAGGTTGAAGTTTGCTGCTAACAAAATTATTTTCATCACTTGTTGAAGCACAAGCGCTAAATTGAAGGAATAGTGTTAAGAATGATAAAGATGAAATTGACTTAATCATGAAAACCTCATTTGTTATTATTGGCGAGGTAATAGTGATTGTTGTCTAAGGCTCGTGCATCTATATATTGATTACTAGATTGTGAGAGTTATTTTTAGTTTAGTGAAAGACCAGCAAGGCGGATAAAAAGCCTTACTGGTAAATTCGAATCAATCAGAAGAAAGAACAATTAGTTCAGCCATTGTTGTCTTCTTGATGAATGTCTTTGTACTACCTAGCAATCTTAACATTTCACCATTGATAGCTTCTTTTTTGATACCAGGCTGTACAATAGTAACTTTAAATTTAAGGGGCTTTGTTCGAGATAGTTCCCTAATGTATTGTAATTTTGGCATATCACCAATTAAGAAACGAGAGTAACCGTATCTGCGCCAATTTTCCTCTCTCTTTTTTATATGCTTAAAGAGGAAATTCATACCAGTGTGTTTCCATCTGATGCTTCTCTGTGCTTGACCGCAAACTTCGTAAAGATCTTCGAGACGAGCACCAGGTTTTTCCGACGCGGAAAACTTGCAGTGATAAAGGCTAAGCAGAATACAGTCATCGTATTCTTTTAAACATACTAAGTCTGCTGCCTCCCCACTTTCATCATCATTAATAATGATGTCGTATGAGTCTTTAATCAGAACAAATGTTTTGTATTGCACTGTATTATGATTTCGTTCTTTACCCATCGACTCCTTAGTCAAATTCCCACCCCAATTATATGAAACCAAATCATCAGCTTCAAAAAAATTAACTTCATTTGAAACTTTCACTAAGTAACAATTGTAGGTGAAAGATCCGTCAATATAGTGAATTACTAAAGGATCTTGGTACATTAAATCTCTGAAATACAACTCCTTGTTTAAACCAATAGTAAACTTTATTTCTTCTCCAGATAAAAGTTCATAGTTATATCCTCCGGTATGTTTATCACTTATGTCTATCTTATATATGGTATGATGTTTAGGCGAAATTATATGAGCATTGATATAACCATTTTCCTTGCTGACTTTTAGATCAATTTCATATAAATTGAAATCATCTTTCCCAAAGGATAATGTGACATTTTCTTCAAATTTTGTTTGTAAGTATTCACCCCACTGAATTGAAACAGGGTTTTCCTCGTATGATGAATTTATCTTAATAGGTCGTAAAAACTCTCTTGTTATATTATGTTCATCAAGATCTTCCTCATTAATTTTACTCCATGTTGAATCAACCCATTCTTTCCATTCCAATATACTTCCGGCTTTTGGTGACCAAACTTTCCCTTTTCTCTGCGAGCAACCCCATAATATTTTATTGCCATCCTCATATCCCATTATTGCAATATTGCTCAGAGTTGCACTTTTTTTCTCAATGTCAGTTAATCCATCAGATACATTTGGGCCAAAAAATTGAGTGAAGCTAATTGCACCGGTAGTGGAGGAGCCTAGATTTAAGACTAAAGGGTATTCTACGTTATTTAATACCTGAAAAACTCGAGTGCCAGCAACTTGCTCAGACATTGAATCTGTTAAATATTCTATTAACTTCTCAATCCTGAAGAAAAGATAATCGTTAGAATATACTGAGAGATTGCCAGACTCTTCGTTGTAGTAAATTATTAAAATAAGATGATTTATATCATTAACATCCTTGAAGTTCCCCCATCTTATTGGCGATGTTCTAACACCTAAAACCATCAAAATACGTTCATCTTCAGATATTGAATGCCACGATTGCTCTAACTTTGGTAGCATATTAAGAGCTAGCTCAGGATTCCACTCTTTGCAATTGGCCTTGAATAGCATTACTGAAAATGATGGCCTTAAGTTCCATAATGAAATCTGTTTATATAGATCACCTTTAGATTTTAGGGATTCAACAAGTTCTTGTAGTCTAATTTCTTTACTTATAGTTTCCTCAGAGAGTCTTTTTAGAATTTGATCCCAGTTCGAATCTTGCGAGTATAAATTTTGCAACTCCCTTTCAACGTTCGGGTCTGCAATATTTACAACAACAGATGCATTACCAATCTTGAATTTATGACTTGTTCGAGTGAAGCGACCAATAAATTGAAGCGTTATAGCCAAGCTCTTATGGTGATCATGTATTGCTGCGATTTTAAGATTCGGAAGGTCAAACCCCTCACCAAGCATGTCTACGCAAATTGCTATTTTAGCTTTTCTCTCAATTAATCGTTCTAACCTATCTCTAATGTCCCTTTGTGATAGTCCAGAATGAATGATAACTGGATTTAAGTCTGGGGCAATATTCCTATAAATATTAAATATTTCTTCAGCACGATGCTGCGTACTTACTCTTGCCATCATTAGATGATCGTAACCATCATCCAAGTCTTTTCTTAAAATATCCACTGCTTTACTTGCAATGCTAGCATCCTTATCCGCTTCTATATATTCTTCAACTGTAGATAAGGAGATTTTTTTAAAGTAATCATCTTCCTGAGCTGCTCCCAATGTATAATTATAAATTATTTTCCCGCCTAAGTTTTTACCATCATTCCTGAACGGAGTAGCTGTAAATTGAACAACCGGCTTCTCAAGGAAATTCTGTCTAACATTGTCCCAACTTTTGGCGCTTATATGATGAGCTTCATCTACAAAAAGAGCATTGCAACCATCAAACAATTCCTTTGCTTCGGACTGGTTACTTGCATTCAAGATATTTGGGGTGGCAATGATAACATTTGATTTTAAAACAATCTCTTTTGCCTCTCCGGATTTAATACCACTGTTTATTATTGCAACTTTTGGATAAGGAGACAAAACTGGCGTTATACCAAATTCAGGAAGACATCCTAAAGTCATAAATTTATTTGATAGTTGCTTTCTTAAAGCATTTGAAGGAACCAATATAAGTAATTTATCTAACTTATGATAGAAAAAAAGAGATAACATTGTCTCAGTTTTTCCTGTACCTGTAGGCAAAACTACTGTTGCTGGAGCAAAAGGTCTTTCACCATATAGATATGCGCTAACTGCATGCAAAGCACCAATCTGCGGTTTTCTCAATCCATTAACGCCAGATATTTTATCTTCATTTTTGAAGGTAAACTTGTTAGTCCAATCATTTAGATTGCTGTTTTCTCTACGCATCAATGGGAAATTAACCCATGAGAGATCACTTTTGTCATTAATTAAGGATATGTCAGGGTTGTTTAAGTAAAGCAAGAAGTAGTCGTTTATATCATCAGGTTTTTTCTTTTTATTAGTGATGTATATATAATCGATGGGGTGTTCTAAATTAGTAACGTATTTAGCTATTCCATCTTTAACGGATTTGAACTTTGCATTTATGGTAATGCTGGGAAATAAAATTCTAACGATTGAATTACTACCCACTTTCTCATTTACGTCTTTGAGGGCTGGAAGTGTTATCTTTATTTCATGTTCCATGTGTCACTCCGTTATAATTGGTGATATCCACCATGAAATGGTTTTCTTAAAGTTAATATTGGTATGAAAAATAATATATACTTTTGTTCGATTCATAAGCAAATCTGAATGAAAAAAATGCCATGATGTTTCCATCATGACATTAAGTTCTGCTTTAAAATGAATTTTCAACATAATTGCTATGATTGTTCTTCTTGGCTGGAGGATTTGTCTCACTCCGCTCAGCCTTATAAACCATCGCCTGACCAATCTTGATCCAATCGACCTTAATCAGTCTGGCTTTCAAGCTAACCCGCTGTTCGCCTGCATGATCACCTTTGTTGAGCGTGAAAATGTCTGACGTCAGGTTGCTGAGGGTAAACCCAAGCAGCACTTTCTGGTCCTCGTCTACGGCTTTCTGGCAGCGGCTTATAAGGTCCGTTGCTTCCTTACCGGCGACCGTGGCATCAAAGCGTACATAGGTAGGGTTGTCAGTGGGGCCACTCAGAGCATTAATCACCACGCTGAGGAAGCTGCCAGTGAGGGTTTCAATTCTGCGAATATTGCTAAGATAACCCAGGCCCTTGATGTTGAGATTGAAGTATTCAGCTTTAGTAGAAGTGTTGATGGTGTTGTTTGCAGCGTTGTTGGTAGTGGTAGCAGTCATGATGTTTACTCCAGGAGTGGGAAATAGTGACGGAGAAACATTCATCCCTGACGGATAAATGCTTTCCGTCAGGAAGCGCGGATAGCTATGCCGCGCTGGCTGGTCAGTACAAAGAACCTCATCACACAGGTGACATCCGCATTAAGAGGTTGAGCGGATCGACCACTGCAAAAGCAGCACTTCTCTCAGGTCATGAAGTTTTAGATGGCAACCGCGTAAGCGTTTCTCTCAGGCTGCTGAAACATTGGCTGATTGTTGAAACAACTATAAAGCTTTTAAATAATACTATAATTAACACCTTAGATTATTTTTTAATGATTTTAATTAAATTAAAATTAATCATTGATTTCGTAAAACACAGCTCTTTTCCATTAATCTAAATTTCAAATTCCTTCAAACCTTCACTCGCTTTAAGTCTCAAAATCTCACTATATAGTTTAGTTGCATTTGCGTTCAAAGATGTTAAAAATGACACTTCATCTTCCTCATAATGGCTGCTTTCAGTAAGTAACACTGCATCTATAGCGTTTCTATCTATCCTCAGAGAATTTATGAGTAACGCACTGAGTTCTGAAACTATTTCTGAGGACTCCTCAAAATTTCCTTTCAGTGTTCTATTAACTGTGCTAACCAGCAAGTCAACAATTTGTAAGCCTGCGCTTTCTTTTGAATCATGGAGCTGAATGTCATCTAAAAAATTCACGAAATCAAATGGAATTCCATACTCTAATAAAGCTCCCTTTCTCTTATCTGAAACATTAGGGAAACTTTCTAAGTTTTTGCTATTTCTTTCATGAGGAATGTTAGAGAAGTTCTTGAAAAACAATGAGTAATCTGCATTTTCAAAGTTAACTAATGGCTTGGGATCTCTAATGCTTGCGGCGATTAGGGTGCCTGGTAGGATTTGTTTAAATATTTTTTCGTAAGAAATCTCTTTGCCAGGTTCTTTGCTATCTATTATCCAATTGAATTTACCTAGACTCTTAGGAGAGTGAATTGCATAGTAAGTAATCATCCTCTCAAAGATAGCATCAATTAAGTAAATTTGCAGTTTGCACTGTACCAGTTGCTGAAGGCTTAGGTTGCGTATTTCTTCAATGAGCTCATGTATACGAGCATCTACTTCCTTTCCTTCTCTGGTATGTTCTTGATAAAGATGTATAGCCTTTATTAGTTTTTCTCTATGGATGGAGATGTCACTGCCATTATATTTATAACCATTCACTGAAGAGATGAATAGTGAGCAGTTCATTGCTTTCAAACTTTTCAATAAGTTAGAAAGAGGTTTTATTTTTATCGCATTTCTATCTTTAAATTCATCATGAGGATTAACGCTACACTCTTCCTTGAATTTAATTAATACCATTTCTAGATCGTTATCATCCAAGTCATCTGGCACAACTAATGCACCAATAGAACTCCATGATTTTTTCTTTGTGGATGGATTAAATAATCCAGCTTCATCAATGAAAATTTTCAAAATGTATCCCTTCATAATTGGTAATTGTTATTTTGTAAAAAAAGCGCCAGCAATTGCCAGCGCTCAGGGTCCGCACGCAGACCGGTGGTGTATTCGTTACTCCGGGAGTTGAAGCTCCGGCGCGGTTTTCACGGAGGGCGTGCGCCTTACAGACCAAATCGGATGTGCGGTGATTTGCCTGCCGGACTGATGATTTTCTGTCCCCGTAAAAGACATCTAACCATCCCGCAGTCACGGGGTGCTACATCGAAGCCTGTTAACCTTATCAGCATCGCTGAGGACATAAAAGGCTTTGGTGAAGCGCCAGAAAGTTATTCAGAAGCTTCACTATTTGCCGCCAGTTTTTTTAGGTTCGGAGAAAAGGTGGAGAGCATTTTTCCACTCATCACATCCTGATCGACTTCACCCAACAGCTTGATGGCTTCACTGGCAATCACTGTCTTTTGAGCAAGATCGGTGCGCGTGACGGCGAACGAACGATAGTGCTGCGCCACGCCATACACTTTACGCACCAGATGGCCACCATTGCTGAGCATCTCATCGCGTTCTTTCCCCGTAATCAGGCCGTAATGGGATGCCTGAAAGACTTTGAGCGCAAGTTGATCGTAGCCAACCAGCAGCCATACACAGCGATAACCAAGCGGTGTACCGCTGAACACGCCAATATTAAGCGGCGATACGGAAGATACATCCGTCAGCGAAATACGCGCGGGGATAGCTTTTAACGTCGCTTCCAACTCATCGACCAATTTCTGGATCTCTGAGGTCGCCAAATCGAGAGCGTTCTCTAGTTTTAGCAGCGCCATATCCGCGTAAGGATTGTCACCCTCAGCATCACGGCTCATCAAACCGGCGCGTTGGATAACGCGCGGCATGCTGAGGATTTGAGGTCTGCCGCGCTCGCGTAAATCGTCAGGCTGGCGTCGGCGACCTTCCCATAATCGAATCGCATAATGCGAGTGCAGTTCAATGGTCAAAGAGGAGCGTAACGCGCCTGCTTTGGCCGTATCGGTTTCGTTCTTTTCTTCAGCCATTTCCCACTCCTTATAGTTGATGATGCTTCGCCAGTTTTCAGGAGCGTTAAGGCAACATCTATCGTAAAACCATTCACACCGATGCCAGTTATCTGGCTCGCTAGCTGTTTAGCCGTTGCCGTATGGATTGCACAATCCCGGCAATGTTAGCGGCGGAGCTGGCAGCTCTCGCTGTCGGTTCAGGTTGTGTTGGTTGGGCAGTAGCAGCGACAGATGGCGAATCGGTAACGTGAGTGAACTGGCCAGTTCTCGCCTTTTTGATCACCGCCAACAGCCAGCCGGTTGGATTCTGGATTGAACCGGCATCAAGATTCTGGCCAAGTTGGTGAACCAGCTGCTGTGACTGCTCAGAGGGCAATGCTGCCAGCCGGTGTTCAAGCATGGCGAGATCTTCCTGGCTGAAACGCTGCCGGTAGCGTTCGGGGATGAGTTCCGATGTTGGCGCAGCCGGTGTATACGTATTTTTTTTCACACCTTGTGTAAAACAACGTACGTTACCGTTCGGATTCCGAACTCCGGGCTGAAGCCTTGGTATCAGCGAGGGTTCGGAAACCGAACTCAGTGAATTTGAATGCGCCGGTATACTGGGTTCGGCTTCCGAACTCGGTGTTTTTATACCCGGTTCGGAAACCGAATCTGGGGAGTTGAGCTTCCTGACTGCGGCCATTTCCTGTGGCGTTTGGGGTTTGCCCAGACGGCTTTCGATCTGGCTGATATGGCTTTTGCAGTGGCGCATCTGCGGGTCATTTTTGATTTCATCCAGCACCTGCAACGCGGTTTGCTTGATGGTTTTATTGCCGCTACGGCACGCTTCAGCGACGGTATCGAGCCACGCTGGGTCCATAATTTCGGCGTCACAGCATGTCAGCGGTTCGTCGTGCTGCGCATATATATTGCCGCGCACACGGCCCTGATCGTCACGAACGCGCTTGCACAGACTGAGCCAGCCGGTAAGCCGTAACATCAGCAACACACGGCTGACTGTCTCGCGCGATGCCTTGCCTTTGTGCGGGGAAGCGAGCTGCAGCTGCAGTTCGTCATAGCTGGGGAACACTGTGCCATGGTTCTGCTGCGCGTACAGCCTGATCATCATCCACGCCATTTTATCGAGCGGTGAAAGTCGCGTATCAAGCAGCAGCTGGCGCGGATAAGCATCCTGCACATTGCCGAGATAAAGCAAACCGCTGCGCAGCTGCGAGACGCCGTCATCACTGGATTTTTCCGCCAGGCGCGCCTGCATTTTTTCCATCGTGAAAGCGATTAAGCTGTCAGAGGGGAGATTCATGTCATTTCCTTTTGCCGCCGATCGCCAAATGCCATCGGGTAAATGCTGTTATTGCTGCACCCCGCACGGGATACAGAGTGACAACACTCACTATTTCCAGATCGCTTTGCTGTATCTCTCATGCGTCATCAGTTCCCAGTCTTTGCCGCTGTTTTTGCTCAACAGCCGCCAGAACAGGCCAATGTCGATTTTGAGATAATCCGATCCTTTCGCTTTGATGCGCGTGAAGTTGTTCTTGCCGCACCGGAACAATGTCAGCTGCTTAACCGCTTTTCGACGGTAAGGCTCTGGAACGTTGACCGGTGCGACAAGTCCTTCAGTTAGCGTTTGGTGGCGATGACTCATGCCATTTTCCGCATGGCGGGTTCAGACTTTTTATTGCTGTGCCAGCCATGTACGGCGTGCCAGATAGCGGTCAATGACAAATCCATCTGCTCAGCACACAGCATCATCACATCGAGGCCATCGGCGCTGTCAGGATCGTCAATGCTGGCTTTCTGCCACTTGCGCCATATCTCGGCATTGTCCTCATCGTTGAGCACTACGCCGCGTCCCTTACGCACTTCTATACCTGCCATGCGGCGACGTGCGGCGACTTCCACAGTGGACAGGCCAAAGTAATGCTGCATCAGCTCGATCGAGCCGTTGAGCGCCAGCGCGCGATCGATGCGCTGCAGGCGTCTTTGCTCACGGCGTGCCTGCTGCAACATCAACGACAGGTTTTCGTGGTGGATGCGGAAAGTCAGCACTGATACGGGGCTGTTCATCAGGTAATGCAGATCTTCAATGGTTAGCCCGTGAAGCATCTGCATCTCCTCGGGCATCAAACCCACCGCTTCGCAGCGGCGGATGTAGCCTGATTTGAGTTCCATCACTAACTGGGTAAGCAGACCGTTGGTGGCCTGAGACAAGCTGTTACTCATCATGGTTATCTCCGGTTTTCAGTAATCTCAATCGACTAAACATGCCGCTCAGCTTTGGCGCTGCAGCTCGCGCAGCCGCCGCAACGTGCGGATTAACTTCATAAACGTCTGAGTTAGATCATCATCAAAGCGCGGCGCGGCATCGCTGCTGCCGATCAGCAGCTCGCGCATCAGGTCCGGTAAGTCCTCATCGCATGTACCACCTGCCAGTGAGGAAAGCAGGCATGAAATCTGCGAGGCGCTGAGTTCTTCGTCAATTCGATAGCCTGCTGAATCAGCGCTGTTATCCGGCACTACGGCTTCGCCATCGCTGTCCGAATCGGCTAGCTCAAAAGCAAGACGAAAGGCGATATTGCGCAGGTGATCGGGATCGTCCTGCAGAGTGGGGATGGACCAGAAATCTGGCGCGGCTGATTGAATGGGGCCGCTTGCTGGTTGAGTGTTGCCAGTGGCAACAGTTGGAGCCGACTCGGAGGTGTTGCCAGTGGCAACAGTGGAACTTGTATTGAAAGTGTTGCCACTGGCAACACCCTGATTGGATGGTAGCGGAGTCGGTTTTCTAACCGGCGAAGGCGCGCGTGGTGTGGCTTCCGGTTCAGTTTGCTGGTTTTGTTGCTGCAGCTGCGGCGCTACCGGTTCAGGCTCGCCGAACAGCTGGCGGCGATTCTGTTCGCTGGGATCAAGCTCAATCAGCCAGCGGTCGTAGTTGAGTGATGGATGTGGCAACGCGTTGACCAGCTCGCCGATAAACTCGTCGCGGAACATCTCCAGCGACCAGCTTTCAGGCGAATTAAAATGCGGGCACACTTTGGCCAGAACGTTTTCAAACGTCGTATCTGGTTTCGCTTCAGCCGCATATTGATTCCACAATTTTTCAGCATCGCTGCGCAGTACCAACAATGCGTTGATCTGCGGACGGCCAAGACCCGACTCCAGCAGCGCCGGTAGATGTGGATAGAGATGACGGACGCAGCTGTCCATGCGGCTCAGGCTGGAGTAACTAACCGGATAGCCTTGATCTGTCAGCGCCGTTGCCAGCTCGCGCAGGGAAACCGTTTTGCCCGATTCATCCTCAATGATCTGACGCGCGTTACGGATGCCGATCGCTTTCTCGATAAAGCTCAGTTCGCCGCGCAGCTCGTTTTCCGCAAGGTGGCCTATCACGCATTTGATGCGTCCAGGCCAGGGTTTGAACAGGCAATGCACGCGGTAGAAATGCTCGCTGTGCGTCTCTTCCCACAGCTCACTCAACGCCTGGTAACGCGTGTTGCCGCCGTCGCTGAAGATGTATGAACCAGGATTGTCGGGATCGAGCGTGACTTTTGGAACCGTATCGAGGCCGCGCGCGCGAATCGATGCCTTGATATCGTCGAAACGTGGATTGCGGCTGGTTCGTGGGTTATCAGGATTGGGGCGAAGCTGATCCAGTGTCAGCACCATGGGCATTTCACTGCCCGGCGCATCTGGCGTCGCCACAGTTAATGTCGCTTCGGCCTGACGTCCGCGTTTCAGAAGCGCATCAGTCAGATCGGTAGTTCGCTGTTTTGCCATCGCTGTCATGCCTGAGCCCTCCCATAACCGAAGTGATAGGAATTGTTTTCAGCATTAGAGAAGCGCGTGTAACGGCCATCATAGGCGGTTTTGACGGTGCCGATAGGGCCTTGGCGTTGCTTACCAATGATGATTTCGGCAATGCCTTTATCGGGAGAGTTCTCGTTGTAAACTTCATCGCGATAGATGAAGAGAATCAGGTCGGCATCCTGTTCCAAAGCGCCAGAATCACGTAAATCACCATTATTTGGCCGCTTATTGGGGCGGGATTCAACTTGCCGATTCAATTGGGATAGTGCGACAAGCGGACATTTCAGCTCTTTGGCCAGCGCCTTCAGACAACGCGAGATCTCTGATATCTCCTGCGTGCGATTCTCTTGTTCAGGTGCGCGCATCAGCTGCAGGTAATCGACCAGAATCAGACTGGGTTGCCCGTATTTGCGGATGTAGCGCCGTGCTCGGGCACGCAACAGCGCCGGAGTCTGGTCGCTGTTTTCATCAATGATTAGCCGATCTTTCCAGGCAGTGACGCGCTCCATTGCCATGCTGATTCTGGCCCAGCACTCATCATCGAGCTGGCCGCTACGTAGTAAATTCAGCTCAACCTGACCCAGCATCGCAACCAGCCGCATCATCAACTGCTCAGCTGGCATTTCCAGGCTGAAGCAGAAAACTAAATTGCTCTCCAGCGCGTCCAGCGCCGCTTCGCACATCGCTAAAGCCAGTGCCGTTTTGCCCATCGAGGGGCGTGCGGCCAACAGAATTAAATCGCCAGCCTGCAAACCGCAGGTCATCTGATCCATTTCTCTAAAGCCTGTCGGCGTACCGGTGATGCCATTGCCGCCGGTCGTCTCTTCTAACCGGGTAAGCAGCTGCGACATGCCATCTAGCACGGTGATTTCCTGGTGTTGGCGTGCATGGCCTTTTTCGGCGAGGTTAAACAGCTGGCTTTCAGCGACTTCAGTGATGTTGCTGGCGGCGGCGTTAGGAAGCTGCACATCGCGCGTGAGTTGGTTGCCTAGCATGTACAGCTGACGTAGCTGGCTCTTTTCGGCAATTATCCGCGCGTAGGCAAGGATGTTGGCCGCGCTCGGCGTGTTCTTGCTTAACTCAGCGAGATAAGCAAATCCACCGCACTGGTCAATGATGTTGTGACGTTCCAGTAATTCGCTGAGGGTGATCAGGTCGAACGGGTTGTTGCCCCTAGCGAGCTCGTCTATGCCTTTGAAAATCGAGCGATGCGGTCCGGAGAAGAAGTCTTCGCGTTGAATCAACGTGACCACATCATCCCAGCGATCGTTATCCAGCATCAGCGCGCCCAGCACGGCCTGCTCAGCATCAATTGAATGCGGCATATCGATTGGGTAATTGCTGGAATTAGACATGATTCACCTCCTTCACCGAACGTGAAAGAAGCGCATCAAACTGGCTTTGCCATTCCGGGAATAATTCACATGCCAGGTTATGCATGGTTTGCAGCGCCGAATCGCTTTTACGACGCGTTTGCGTTTCAAGCCGGTGCGCAGGTTCGCCAGCAAAATGGCCAGCTTTATAGATGTCGAGATCGAAGATTTGGGTATTCAGCAGCGATACAGGCAGTTCGGCGGCGTAGGGACTGTATTTCCCCTCGCTGACAATTGCCTCCAACTGCGACAACGTGGCTTTAGCCAGCGACGTGTAATCCATGCAGTTCACCAGAATGCGAACAGCTGGAAGCTTTATGCCGTAAGAGGAAAGGGAGCGCAGTTGCTCAAACATCGCTATTGAACCACGCAGGAACTCACGAATATCTGGTAGCACTGGCTTCACGATACCGATGGTGGAATCAGTCGCAGCGAGCACTATCAATTCCAACATCACAGAGCGCGCGCCCTGCGAATCAATGATGATTGCGTCATATCCGCTAAAAAGTGGATGCTGCAGAATATTGCGCATGCGTAACCGACCGTCCGGCGCATGCAGCATGGCCGTCAGCAAATGAGCCTGGGGGTCGTTGGAGATGATGACGTCAAGGTTAGGGATAAAACTGTGGGAAATTATCTTGCTCGCATCGCTCAGATCCACGGTCTGCATAAGCAGCTCGTATAGACCGCACGGCGCTTCATAGGTGAGTTGATAGATGCTGCTGGCGGTTGGTTGGCCGAAGTCGCCATCGATTAACAGCGTCTTCAAACCTGCATCAGCGAGGAAGCCACAGAGGTTGGCGGCTTGCGTAGATTTGCCTTCTCCACCTTTGGTGGAAATTACGGGAAGTATTTTCATCATGCACATCCGAAGTTAGTTCGGGTGTACACCTGCTTATTCCGTCAATGCCCGTTTACTGCATGAAATCCGGTGAAAAAATCAAACCTAAACTCTCAGCAAGGGGATTGAAAATCCCCGTGTCCGTGGTTCGATTCCGCGTCCGGGCACCAACATTCTGAAAACCCAGCTTATGGCTGGGTTTTTGCTTTTCTGCGTTTTGAAAAAGATGCCAGTTTCTCACCGACA
>Ga0308162_1000222_pt1 | contig 69235 bp, 60 predicted proteins | sample PhySR2_FD_201370 | JGI IMG/M metagenome (GOLD analysis project Ga0308162, IMG submission 201370) | Phyllosphere microbial communities from UC Gill Tract Community Farm, Albany, California, United States - DLSLS.R2 | ecosystem: Host-associated > Plants > Phyllosphere > Unclassified | place: USA... | reverse complement strand
AGGGTTTACCGCCTTTTGCAGTATGACAGGCAACACAGTCCCCTGCCCGCGCGAGGTACTCACCACGTTTAACCAGATCACCCGACGTTTCGGCCAACGCACCAAAGGAGACCAACGTTAACACTAGGGTTAAAAAAGTCTTTTTCATTCGCCTCTCCTTATGCCTGAACCAGTGGGCCTGGGTTCTTGAGATACACCTCACGGATCGTTTTAGCCGACCAATAGGTCAGAGCCGCCACCAGTCCGGTTGGGTTATAGCCAAGCCCCTGTGGGAACGCTGAGGCCCCCGGCACGAAGACGTTATGCACGTCCCAACTTTGCAGATAACGGTTAATCGCGCTCGTGGCTGGGTTTTCACCCATGATTGCGCCACCATTCATATGGGTGGTTTGATAAGAGGTGGTATCGAAGTGCGCCCCCTCTTTCTTTGCTGCGCCTAAAATCGCTTTAGGATTCATCGCTTCGGCAATTTTATGCATCTTAGACACCATAAACTGTGCCATTTTGATGTCGTTTTCTTGCCAATCGAATGTCATCCGCAGCAGCGGCTGCCCATGAATATCTTTATAGTTGGGATCGAGGTCTAAATAGTTATTACGGTATGACTGGTGGGCGCCATGGGCATCCATCGAGACATGGTGAGTATAAGTGTCTGCAACGGCTGCTTTCCACTCACTTCCCCACGCTGGTGTGCCGGCAGGGACAGGAAGCCCAGAAATGGGTTTCACGCCTGCTTGGTTTACCCAGAAAGGTGACCCACCGACAAAACCATGCGGACCATGGTCAAAGTTATCCGCGTTAAAATCATCCACAGCAACACCGGCCCCACCTGCTCCGATAAACGGGTTAGTGGTCGTATTTTTATCGAACAAAGCTTTAAGGGTCGACATGTTCTGGTAGGCAAAGTTACGTCCCACTACCCCTTCATTAGTGATTGGGTTGTACGGCTTACCGATGCCCGATAACAACATTAAGTGAACGTTGTGGAATTGGAATGCCGAGAGGATCACCAAATCTGCGGGTTGGATCTGTTCCCGACCTTGTGCATCCACGTAGGTGACACCTGTTGCACGCTTTTTATCGTCGGTCAGGTTGACTTTCAGTACATAGGAATCGTTACGCAGTTCAAATTTAGGCTCTTGGCGAAGCGCCGGGAGAATATTAACGTTCGGCGATGCCTTAGAATACATGTAACAGGCGTAACCGCTGCAATAACCGCAGAAGTTACACGGCCCCATTTGCGCCCCATAAGTGTTGGTATAAGGCCCAGAGGTGTTAGCTGAAGGCATATCGTAGGGATGGTAGCCCACCGCTTGCGCAGCCTTATAGAATAATTGCGCAGAATAGGTTCTTTTTTGGGCAGGCAGAGGGAAGTCTTGCGAGCGATCCCCCGCATAAGGGTTCCCCCCTTTATCTTTACCCACGACATTGCCTTTAATCGACCAGGCAGTGCCTGAGGTACCAAACACTTTTTCTGATTGGTCAAAGAACGGCTCAAGTTCGTCGTAAGTCACGCCGAAATCTTGGATCGTCATTCCTTCTGGAATAAAGTTTTTTCCATAACGCTCTTCGTAATGGCTACGCAGACGTAATTCTGCGGGATCGACGCGAAAGTGAACGCCCGACCAGTGTAACCCTGCGCCACCCGTACCGGTACCCGGTAAGAATGCGGCAAGCTGGCGATAAGGCACCGCCGTTTGCGAGGGATTATGGCGGATGGTTACGGTACTTTTGGACAGATCTTGGAAAAGCTTTTTACGAACGTTATAGGTTAATTCGTCGATCGATTGTGGGTAAGCGCCATCGGGATAAGTATCACGATGTGGACCACGCTCCAGCGCGACCACTGTCAGGCCCGCTTCGGTTAACTCTTTTGCCATAATTGCACCAGCCCAACCGAAGCCGACGATTACCGCATCTACTTTTTTCTGTTCATTCGCCATAATTAACTTCTCTCACCCCGAATCGATACTGGTGGTAATGGGTAGCGTTCACCACGCTCCACCCAATCCATAAAGTCTGCACGCGCGCCTGGGAAATTAATTAATTTCCACCCCACCAATCCTTGGTTACCACCGTGGATAGGGTCGCTAAAGAAACCTTCGCGGGTATTTTGCAGGAGGAATGAGAAGAAGGTTTTCGATGGCAGTTGCTGGAAGTTCACCTTGCCACTTTCTAAGGCCTTGAGAAATTCAACTTGTTGCTCTGCACTAAGATCGGCAAAGATCTTGCCATATTGCTGCTGGCTTTGATGATTTGCCTCGGCAATCCCCAATCGGTAAATTTGCTGTGGAACTAAAGGCAGCTGATAGCCAAACTCTTTTTCTACATCTGGGGTGAAAGGCCCCTGCATATACCAGTTTGCGCCGGTAGCATAAGGGGTGTTCATTTGACGATCAATATACTCAGGAACACCTGCTTCTAATGCACCTGGGCCACGCTCATCTTTCGGGATCAGTTGCGTTACGGCAGCGGTGATAAATGCAAATTCTTCAGCCGTAAACCAAGAAGGTTGGTACTCTCTCGCCTGAGAATGGGGAGAACCGGTGTTGTCTGCGGCCAAGACACTTCGACTCTCTAGAGCCCCTATCCCTGCCGTCCCGACAGCCATGGCTGGCGCGATAGCGATAGTTTTCAGCAGAAAATCACGGCGTGACTGGCCGTTTTTTTGTTCTGACATGACATTGCCTTAATACTGCAAATGATGCAGCATGAAAAATTGAAAGATAGCGTGACAGTGTTGTTCGGTAACGCTGTCGTATTTTTATAGGGTGGTTACCGGTAACAATCCAATTGTAACACAGTTGAGTAACATCAAAAATCATATCTACTTATTTTTTGTGACGACATTTAACATCTTGTCATCACAATGTGTTTTTTAATCGCCAGTAAGATCCTTCTCCCGTCGGTTAAACTAGTATAGTCACCACAGGAGTAAATTTTCAGGGAGTTATCATGTTTAAGTGTTATTTCCCACGCCCACTGCTCTTTTTCACTAGCGCAGCCGTATGGAGTTTGGTCGTGGTTCTTTTTTGGTTCGGTGTCGCCGCACAGTTACCGGCTCATTTTCCGTCACTCGCCAAGGCTTTTCTGGCTCCGTTACCAACAACCGTTGCGCGGTTCTGGCAACTCAGTTACCTCTGGTTCTATCTCTATTTCTGGGCCGCTGTCACGATCTTCGCCGCGATATGGCGAGTCATCGATAACCATCCTTGGCAACGCTGGTCCGTTTGGGGATTGGCGCTCATTATTTTTTCAACCTGGTTTAGTGTTCAAGTCGGTGTCGCGATAAATGCTTGGTATGCCCCTTTTGGCGATCTTATCCAAAAAGCGCTAGGTAAAGCAGGATCGGTGAAAATTGAGGATTTTTATCAGCAAATCTACGCATTTCTCGGTATAGCATTAGTCGCCGTCGTGGTCGGTGTATTGAATAACTTTTTCGTCAGCCACTGGGTATTTCGCTGGCGTACCGCAATGAACAACTTTTTTATGGCGAATTGGGGACAGTTACGCCATGTCGAAGGGGCCTCTCAGCGGGTACAAGAAGATACGATGCGCTTCGCGGACACCTTGGAAAGTTGGGGAGTGAGCTTACTGCAAGCGATCATGACGTTGATAGCATTCCTACCGATCTTGGCACAGCTTTCTGTACACGTAAAATCGGTACCGATTATCGGCGATATTCCCTATGCACTGGTGATCATTGCCATTGTATGGTCGCTGTTTGGGACGGCTTTACTAGCGGTTGTTGGAATAAAACTGCCGGGACTCTCCTTTAAAAACCAACGGGTAGAGGCCGCCTATCGTAAAGAGTTAGTGTATGGTGAGGATGATGCCAGTCGGGCTACACCGCCGACGGTAAAAGCGCTCTATAATCAAGTGCGCTATAACTACTTTCGTCTCTACTTCCATTATCTCTACTTCAACATTACCCGTATTTTGTATTTACAAGTCGATAATATCTTTGGCTTATTTGTGCTGTTCCCCGCTATCGTGGCGGGAACGATCACCTTAGGGTTAATGAATCAAATCTCTAACGTGTTCGACCAAGTACGCTCATCATTCCAATACTTGATCAATTCATGGTCCACGTTAGTCGAATTGATGTCAATCTATAAGCGTCTTCATAGTTTTGAGATGATCCTCAAGGATAAGTCCCACCGTGACTTAATCAATGATGCCTCAGAGATGTGAATGATAAAGGAAAGGTGAGGTAACTCACCTTTTTTTTCCCCTAATGAGGAAGAAGATAATGAAACGCGTTACCCCGGTTCTACTTGCTTCGTTAATCACAGTGGGCTTCTCGTGCAGTGCCTTCTCGTATGCCCAGACGATTAAAACCCTTAACGTCAGTCAGATTCGCCCCACACAACCGGCAATTGGTGACGATGAAGTGAATTATAAAGTTGCCAAGTTACAGAGCGATCACAAAGCGTTATTCGACGAATTCTGTGAAGATATTGGAGCGAAAGGTGTTAAGACCTTCGATAGCCAATCTTCCCTCGCACAACCGACTAGCTTTAGCTGCCTTGCGGCTCCCGGCACTGACGCAGAAGATGTAAAAAGTGCCGTCATTGCACCGGACCATCATATCTACCTGACCGATGGCCACCACACGGTATCGACCTTTCGAGCGCTCGCTAATAATCAGGATTTTCCATTTGTAGTCCGTATTACCAATGACTTCAGTCATCTAGCGTCGATGGACCGCTTCTGGAGTACGATGCAACAACAGCATTTGACCTGGCTTGAAGACCCACAAGGAAAACCGGTGGCTCCTGCTCAGTTGCCTCAACAGGTCGGTTTACAGGCCATGCAAAACGATCCTTATCGCTCAATTGTCTATTTTCTACGGGGCATCGCCTATGATAAACCCGATCAAGCACCACCGTTCTTAGAGTTCTACCTAGGTAGCTGGCTCCGCTCGCAGCAACCTGTAAACACTCAGCAGCTATCGACCAAGGCTGGCTATATGGCTTATTTACAGCAAGCCGCCGCACGCTTAGTCGCCGCGCAAGGGAGCCAGCATTCTACCGATAAAGCAGACTCTCCGACCTTATCGCAGTTAGGACAACGTCAAATCGTTAATGAGAAGAAGCTAAACAAATTAGCCGAACCGGGCGGGAAATTATCCCTCTTATTTAAAGAGTGATAACGGAAAAAAGGCCTCTTGATGAGGCCTTTTTTTATTACAACGTGATGCGCAAGACAGTATCTGGCTGCGTGGCTTCTTTCTCACGAGAAGAGGGTTGCTTAACCGTGACATACAGGACATCGCCCTTATCGGACAACGCTAAACTATTTGGCATACCGTCCGTTTTAACGGTGCGTTTAACCTGATAGGTTTTCGTATCGACAACGCTAACGGTTCCGGCTTTACGGTGCGTCACATACAGCTCTTGGCGCTGTGCATTGAATAGAACACCCAAGGATTCGGGAACCTTAATGCTGGTTAAGACTTTATTCGTTTGGGTATCAATGACCACAACCTGCGGCTGTTTGAAATCCGCAATAAATGCACGATGGCCTGCGGTATCCAAACTGACATTTAACAGCATATGATCGCCCGGTAAATCCAGCTTAGTCCGTTTTACAATGCTATTATTTTGCGTATCGATCTTGATCCATTCTGCATCGGCATTGGAGAGGTACAGCGCATGCTGAGAGGCATCGATAGCCAGACCTGTCGCCATTTTACCCACGCCTGTGATGGTTTTGATCACTTTCAGTGATTTACTGTCGAGTACCCACACCACGCTCTCAGCCCCTACACCCGTCGCATAGACTTGATGGGTGGTTGGATCGACCGTAATCTCACGAATTTGTGGCGGTCGGAAAGACTCGGTACGTTGACGCGTTTCAACGACTTGTTGAGCGATAATTTTATGCGTTTTTAAGTCAATCGCGGTAATCGAGCCATCGCGCGTATTACCGGTATAGAGGATATGTTGGGTATTATCGATGGCAACGCCAAAGGGTTTAAGTGGCTCTTTGATCACTTGTTCGGTCTTCAAGCTTTGCGGGTTAAGTACATATACCGCACCGCCGGTTTCTTGTCGGCTGCCAGCACTGGCTACATACAACTGCTGTGAAGATTGACCATAAGCCAGCTCGTAAAGCCCTTTGGAAACAGGCTGAGTGAGTGTTTGTGCTTCTTCAGCAAATGCTCCCGCAGAGAAGAGCGCTGTTACCAGCAATAATGGACGGAAAAGAGAATTGCGTTGCATAGTCATTACCTCTGTCATTGCGCTTTGGGTCACCAACAGAGCCCTTAGCGCTTATCATGTTGAGAAACGCTAAGAGTGTAATAGATTTTTCAAATGATAAATATAATCATTTCGTTATTTGTTTGCGGACGCGAGTAACGCGGAGCGGATAAAGCCTTTATGCTCAACTAAGCGTGCTTGTGCCTGCTCTGCCGTTAATTCTGCCAAGATCATCAGTATCGCGGTTTTACACTGTCCGTCACAGGCAGCAAGAGCTGTTTCCGCCTCTTCCGCCCCACAGCCAGTGGCTTCGATCACGATATTGTTTTGCCGTTGAACGAGCTTTTGATTAGTGGCTTCCACATCGACCATTAAATTGCCAAATACCTTTCCGCTGCGGATCATTGACCCCGTCGTCAACATATTCAGAATCATTTTTTGTGCAGTCCCAGCCTTCAACCGAGACGATCCAGTCACCACTTCAGGCCCTACCACCGCGCTAAGCGCGATCTCTGCACACTCCGCCATAGGGCTTTGCGCATTACAGCTGATGGCGATGGTGACCGCTCCACACTGTTTCGCCCAAGATAACGCCCCCAACGCATAGGGTGTGCGACCGCTGGCGGCGATACCGACCAAAATATCCTGTTCGCAGAAATTAATCGCCTGTAAGTCTTTAGCTCCTTGCTCTGCATTATCTTCGGCGTTCTCAACAGCTTGTAGAATCGCCCGATGTCCCCCTGCAATCAGTCCAATAACTTGATCCGGTGAGGTGCCAAAGGTGGGTGGACACTCACTAGCATCCAAAATACCTAAACGTCCCGAAGTGCCCGCCCCACTATAAATTAAGCGCCCACCTCGGGCAAAAGCCGCGGTAATCGCGTCTACTGCCTGGGTGATTTCCGGCAAAATCGCCTCAACCGCGAAGGCAACTTTCTTATCTTCGTCGTTAATGACCTTGAGCATTTCAGCAGTCGATAACTGGTCGATATTTTCACTTGCAGTATTGCGACCTTCGGTCACGAGATGATGGAGATTAAGGGACATAATCAAGCCTTATTTTGCACAAAAAAAAACGGGAGTGATGAAGGGGATTAACCCTATCATGCACTCCCGATCGATCAGTAATCAATAGTCTGTTATTTAGCGCGCGACGTCCCCAGCATTTGCTGTTCGTATGCCCGCGCTTTATTCACATCAAACTGTTTTTCCCAGCAAGAGATGACCAAGACGGCTAAGGCATTACCAACCACATTCAATGCGGTACGTGCCATATCCATAATACGGTCAACCCCAGCGATAAAGGCTAAGCCTTCTAACGGGATGCCTACGCTACCCAGTGTGGCCAATAACACCACGAAAGAGACGCCTGGTACACCGGCGATACCTTTCGAGGTCACCATTAAGGTAAGAACTAAAATAATTTGATGGGTCAAGGAAAGCTCAATACCATAAAGTTGAGCAATAAAGATTGCCGCAATACTTTGGTAAAGCGTAGAACCGTCTAAGTTAAAGGAATAACCGGTCGGAACAACGAAGCTAGTGATTGATTTCGGCGCACCATAGGCTTCCATCTTTTCCATGATCCGAGGCAGCACAGTCTCTGAACTCGAGGTTGAATAGGACAGGATAAGCTCATCTTTTAATATGCGCATCAGTGTCCAAATATTTAGACTGCAAAGCTTCGCAACACCGCCCAAGATAACAAAGGCAAACAACAAAATGGCGGCATACACCAGTCCAACTAGCTTCGCGAGCGGATAAAGCGATGCAAAACCAAAGTTAGCCACGGTCACGGTCAACAGCGCAAACACACCGACTGGTGCATAACGCATGATCATATTGGTGACTTTAAACATGGTTTCGGAGATCGAACGGAAAACAGAAACCAGCGGATCGCGGTGTTCTGCTGGTAGCGACGATAAGCCTAAACCAAATAATACCGAGAAGAAGATAATCGCTAGCATGTCGCCATTGGCAAAAGAGACAAAAATATTTTGCGGGATGATCGACAGGATAGTGGTCACTAAGCTATGAGGCCCGTTCTGCACTTGTTGCGTCGTAGCTTCGTATTTTGAGATATCGGTCGTGGTTAACGCAGACATATCAATGCCGGTTCCTGGATGGAACACATTGGCTAATGTCAGGCCGACCACGATAGCAATGGTGGTGATCACTTCAAAATAGATAATGGTTTTAAGGCCAATACGCCCTAATTTTTTCGCATCACCGACACCGGCAATCCCGACGATAAGTGATGAAACAACGATCGGGATCACAATCATTTTGATCAAATGAATAAAGATGTCACCCGCAGGTTTTAACACATTGACCACCAGCCAGTCGCGGCTATCTGGTGCATTGTGGAGGATGCTTCCGGCAACAATCCCTAAAATCAGTGCAATTAGGATTTGCCAAGCAAGAGTGATTTTGAAGCCTTTCATAGAATAGTGGTTTCCTCAGTCAAACTGCCTTTCACTCTTCAGTGACAAGAGAAGTACGCAGAAATAAAAATGCCAAAAATAAAACGGCCAAGTCTTTGATGTTTGTGTGCTAAAACCGCCTCCTGCGATTTTGTGTGCTATGTATTACCATTTTCTCTCTGCCGAGCGCAAGCTTTGATAAACATCGGATAATTCTCTTTTGATAATCCATTATCGTATATAGATAGTAGTTTTTTATAACCCTATCTTCTAAAAGAATAAATTTCGCTTAGTTAAATGCGCACGTTTTGAAAAAAAATTTTCTTTGATCCTGTCCGTCGCTAGGCATTTTCGGTCGATTTTGCCAGAATGGTCGCGAATACCGATAAAATTGACATGTCGGTAAATAACGATGCAATCCCGTGATCTCTGGCACATATCCCAAACAAATCACCGGCTTGGTCTTTTATCATGCATATTTTCACATAAAATTAACAAAAAAGGAGACCTGTCATGAGCCAACCCATTACTCACCCGATCATGGATGCCATTGCTGCCAATACACTCATCAACGAAGAGCAGTACGCTAAGCTTTATCAACAATCAGTGGACGATCCCACTGCGTTCTGGCAGGAACACGCACAGATCATTGATTGGATGACCCCTTTTACCCGCGTAAAAAATACGCATTTCGAGCCAGGTAATATCGATATTCGTTGGTTCGAGGATGGTCAGCTTAACCTCGCTGCCAACTGTTTAGACCGACATCTGCCGCAACATGCCGATAAGCCGGCGATTATCTGGGAAAGCGATGACGGTAGCGAAAGCCGAACCCTAACCTACCGTCAATTACACCAACAAGTCTGTCAGTTTGCCAATGTCCTGACATCAATGGGGATTAAACCTCAGGACGTCGTCGCACTCTATATGCCTATGGTCCCGGAAGCAGCGGTCGCTATGTTGGCCTGTGCACGTATTGGTGCCATTCATTCCGTTATCTTTGGCGGATTCTCGCCGGATGCGGTAGCGGGTCGGATTATTGATAGCCAAGCAAAATTAGTAGTTACCGCCGATCAGGGTCTTCGCGCAGGACGTCCCATCCCATTGAAGAAGAATGTCGATGATGCTTTGGCTAACCCTGCCGTAACCAGCGTGAAAAACGTTATTGTCTATTCGCGTACCGGCCAGTCGCCGAGTTGGCATGCGCCCCGCGATTGTTGGTGGCATGAACTGATGGCCGATGCCCCGACTGAACACCAGCCGGTGGCGATGAACGCAGAAGATCCTTTATTTATTCTTTATACTTCGGGGTCTACCGGGCAGCCAAAAGGGGTGTTGCACACGACAGGTGGTTATTTAGTTTACGCCGCAACAACCTTTAAATTTGTCTTCGATTACCAGCCAGACGATATTTACTGGTGCACCGCGGATGTAGGTTGGATCACCGGACACAGCTATTTGCTTTACGGGCCACTGGCGTGCGGCGCAACCACTTTACTGTTTGAAGGGGTGCCTAACTGGCCAACCGCTTCGCGGATGGCAGAAGTGGTCGATAAATATCAAGTCAGCATTCTGTATACCGCCCCCACTGCGATACGTGCCTTGATGGCAGAAGGCGATAAAGCGATTCAAGGGACCAATCGCGGTTCACTGCGGGTACTGGGATCGGTCGGTGAGCCGATTAACCCTGAAGCTTGGGAATGGTTTTTCACCAAGATGGGGAATAGTCGCTGCCCTATCGTCGACACTTGGTGGCAAACCGAAACCGGTGGTTTTATGATTGCCCCATTACCGGGCGCCACACCGTTGAAACCCGGTTCGGCAACCCGTCCTTTCTTTGGCGTCAAGCCCGCCTTGGTGGATAATGAAGGCGTTATTCAAGAAGGAGTTTGCGAGGGTAACCTAGTGATCACCGATTCATGGCCAGGCCAAGCGCGGACACTATTTGGCGATCACCAACGTTTTGAACAAACCTACTTCTCCACCTTCCAAAACGCCTATTTCAGCGGTGATGGCGCGCGTCGTGACGAAGATGGCTATTACTGGATTACCGGTCGGGTTGATGATGTATTAAACGTTTCTGGCCACCGGTTAGGGACCGCCGAAATCGAATCCGCGTTAGTCTCGCATCCTAAGGTCGCTGAGGCAGCCGTCGTCGGTATTCCGCACTCTATTAAGGGCCAAGCCATTTACGCTTATGTCACCCTGAACAGTGGTGAAGAGCCGACGAGCGAACTCTACAATGAGGTTCGCCAGTGGGTACGTAAAGAAATAGGCCCGATTGCCACCCCGGACGTACTGCACTGGGCAGAGATGCTCCCTAAAACGCGTTCCGGTAAGATTATGCGTCGTATTCTACGTAAAATTGCGGTAGGGGATACCACTAACTTGGGTGACACATCGACATTGGCCGATCCCGGTGTGGTCGAGAAGTTATTAGAAGAAAAGCAGAGTATTAAGCAACCTTAAGCCTCAAGGGTCACTGCCATGCAGTGACCCACTTTTTAGAAGAGTAAGCGAATAAAGGGGGCTAACAGTACCGTCATAATCCCCGCAAGCATCATCACTAAACTCGAGACTACCCCTTCTTCTGGCCCCAATTGATAGGCTTTGGCCGTACCCGCTCCATGGGAAGCCGCCCCCAAGCTAGCACCTTTCGAAATACTTTGTTTAATCATCAAACGTAGAAAGAGAAAATCACCGATAGCCATACCAAAAACCCCAGTGATCACGACAAATAACGCGACGAGATCAGGTTGGCCGCCAACCTGTTTTGCCGCCGCCAACGCGAAAGGGGTGGTGATGGATCGAACCGCTAAACTGCGCTCCACCATTTCAGGTAATGAAAAAAGACGAGCGAGCCAGACAGAGCTCAATACTGCGACCACGACTGCGGTGAATACCCCGGCCCCGAGTGACATCCAATGGCGCCGAATCAAACCGAAGTTCTCATAAACGGGAATCGCAAACGCCAGGGTTGCTGGACCTAATAACCAGATTAACCAGTGGTTGTCGCCGATATAGTGTTGCCAAGAGATATGCGTGGTCAGCAGTAAAATAATCAACACCAAGGGCGTAAATACCAAGGGCATCAGTAGTAGTAAGCGCCAACGTCGGTAAAGACGTTTATTAAGATAGTAGATAACAACGGTCAACACTAAGCAGCTAAGATTGGCAAGCATATTACTCATCATTCGCTCCTAATTTACGTTGTGCTCTTGCCATCTCGTAACGAAACACTCGTTCTACCACAAATCCGGTCGCGGCTAATACCATTATGGTGCTCAACCCTATCACAGCTACAATTTTCCATCCCTCACTGCGCAGTAATGGTCCATAGTTGACCACCGCCACGACGGCTGGAATAAAGAAAAGCAGCATCTCAGCTAGCAGCCAGTTACCGCCTGCCCGGATCCACTTTACCGGCACGATACGCAACATAATGAGCAGCAGCAGTATCCCTAAGCCAATAACATTTGCCGGCAAAGGAAGATGGAAAAGATTAACCAGTAAACCGGCTAAGAGGTATAACCCGATATAGATACAGAGTTGCAGCGGGATTTGCCACAGAGAATCGGTTACCAACTTCTGGCGTAAGCGTCGCCATAAAGTGGACATACGAGAGCCTCGTTAGTGTCTCAATAAAAAGTCAGTATATAGCGAGGATCAGCGGCAGTGAAATGAATAAAAATCATCGACCGATACTAGGGGGGAGGCCCCATCCTTATAGGACGGGGCCAGCGATTACTCTTCTTTTTCGATAAGCAGTGCTTCGAGCAGATCTAAATCACGAAGGAGTTTTCGCATGGATTCATCAGAGATCTCTTTGGTCGCCCGCAAGTGGTAAACCTCAGCCCGTTCGGCACGTAATGCATTGAGCCGTAACCGTCTTTCCAGATTCTCCATAAGCATGGCTTGTTCAACATCGTCCTTATCATCCAGCCGACGACGCAACTGCCCTATAACGCGAGAGCTGACCTCTTTCAAAACTTCCGGATCGATATTCTCGTTGGTATCTTTCGCCAAACGATCTTCCATCTTATACAAGCTATCGATACCGGACTTGGCCATGATAGATCGGGCCTTACGCAGCTCTTTGCCCGTTTCACCTTTATCGATACCGGAAACACCTTTAAGTAATAACGGTAAGGTCACGACGCCTGCCAATAGCGAAAAGAGGATGACGCCCGTGGCTAAAAAGACTAATTCGTAGCGTGCCGGAAAGTTTTCGCCATTCGGTAAAAAGAGAGGAATGGATAACACACCCGCCAAGGTTACCGCACCCCGAACGCCCGCAAAGGTCGCCACTAGTAGCTCGCGTAAAGAATAGTTACTGAACGCCATGGGGCGCTTCTTAAGTAAGCGTTTACTAATCCGCTGCATCAACAATAGCCAGCCAAAACGAACCACGATTAGCGCTAAATAGATCATCGCTACCGCGAATAACAGAATCCAAATATTAACGTTGTTATCAACTTCTGCCTCGGTCAGGGTAGTTTGTAGTATCCCTGGTAGCTGTAAACCCAGCATTAAAAACACCATGCCGTTAAACACAAACTCAAGCATCTGCCAGACACTGTTAGCACGAAGACGCATCGCCAGCGGAGCTTGGCGAATAATACCCGAACGACTTATGGTCATCCCGGCGGCCACAGCAGCTAAGATTCCTGAGGTACCGAGGTGCTCAGCGATTAGATAAGAGGCAAAAGGAAGTAACATAAGCAACACAGTTTGCGTTGCCGGATCATCACCACTCCAACGACTGAACAAGCGAAGCGATTTACCATACAGCCAACAAATCACCACACCGGCAAGTAAGCCCCCCAGAGAGACTTTTAAGAATTCCAGCGAAGCGCCTGACCAGGTAAATACCATGGTTCCCATCGCGACCGCGATGGCGAAATTCAAAGAGACCAAGCCCGACGCATCGTTCATCAAGGCTTCACCTTGGACGATTGACATGATTTTTTTCGGGATACGCCCTTCGCCGACGATACCTGACAGGGCAACGGCATCCGTTGGCGAGAGCACAGCAGCTAAGGCAAAAGCCGGGATCAACGGTACGCCCGGTATGGTCCAGTGAATAAGATAGCCAATACCCACCACAGTGATCAGTACTAACACCAGCGCCAAGCCAATAATTTCCCGACCATGATGCAGGAATTCATTGATGGGCGTCTTCCAACCATCTGAGAACAGTAACGGTGGGATAAAAAGTACTAAGAACAGTTCGGGGTCAAAATTGACGTGTAGTCCAAAACTCGGCCACCCCAATAACGCACCAGCAATAATTTGCACGAGCGGTAAGGGGATTTGAAAGGGAATTATTCGCGCAGCAACACCGGAGAGTGACACCACCAGCGTCATGATCAATATGGTGAAGAAAATTTCCATGCTTTCCTTGTAACCTTTCCAGAAGACAACAAAACCTATTGGCTGCAACAGGCTCACTCATTTAATTAAAATACACCCTACACCATTAACCTAGCGTAAAAAAACGTGCTTAATCAGCAAGAATCTATCGATTTCTTCTTATTATAGGTCAGGACTTGGTGGAGCCTAGCAGGTTGTTAGGCAAATCCCCAGTTGAAAGCTCTGAATCGGGCGTGTCTTGCTCCAAGAGTACCGCACCTTTACCTTGCTCGGCTAAATGGTCGTCAGCATTACGTAACGGGCAATCGCGCATGGAAAGACATCCACAACCGATACAACCACTCAGGTCGTCCCGTAATCGAACAAGCGTTTCGATACGTTTATCCAACTCATCACGCCACTGCGCAGTAAGTTGTTCCCACTCTTTAGCAGAGATACGCTTATCCGGCGGATAACTTGCCAGATGCTCGCTAAGGGTTGCCAAGGGTAAGCCAATACGCTGGGCAATTTTAATAATCGCTACCCGCCGCAGCACGTCGCGGCTATAACGCCGTTGGTTAGCGGCATTACGGCTGCTCGCAATAAGTCCTTTTGACTCGTAAAAATGTAGCGCAGAAACCGCAACCCCACTTCGCTTGGCGACCTCTCCTGGGGAAAGTCTTGATTTTAATTGAGATCGTTCTTTTTTCATTTTTAAGCTTTACCTCAAGTTAACTTGAGGAATTATACTTTAAAAACTTGTTCGAGATCACATTATGTGATGACTAAACAGAGGAATGACGTCAGATGCAAAAAGAAATCATCATTTCACTCACTGAGTGGATCGATCAGAATCTCGGGAATAACCTTTCGATTGATGAAGTTGCTGCTAAGTCTGGATATTCCAAGTGGCACTTACAAAGAATGTTCCGTGCAATGACGCGCCAAACACTCGGCGATTATATCCGCGACCGACGCCTAGCCAAAGCAGCAGAAGCTTTATGCGCCAGCCAACGCCCAGTCTTTGATATCGCGTTACAATACGGTTATGAATCACAGCAGACTTTCTCTCGCGTATTTCGTCGTAAGTTCGACCTGACCCCTACGGCTTATCGTCATTCTCAACGTTGCCGTTCTCTACCGACATTCAGTAATGTTGGGTCACTCTCCTAGTGATAATTCACTCTATTTGTACCCTCTTCTGCTAAGGCTCGTTAACAACGGCGAGCCAAAAATGCTAATTATTTAACTTACTCTTCAAATTTCAGCCTCTCTTGTCTATAATGTGAGCTAAATCACACTTTAAAATACTTTCTCATTGTTCGTTTACTCAACAATGGGTAACTCTTTTGGTCAACTATGAGGATTGACGATGAGCGCTCTTGCAACGAGCTTAATTGTTATGCGTTGGGGCTTGCTAAGTGCAGGACTGATGTACATGGCAAGTATGATGAAAATTAAATGCCAACAAAATAGCCTTAAAACGGCGAGTGCTGTCTTTACAGGACTGGGGCTTTTCACTTCATGCTGGTTTGTTACCGGACTTCTTGGAATCGATTTCAGCCTGCAAAATTGGCAGTCTATGGCGAACATCGCTACCGATGCCTTCAATTATGCAATCCAACAATCCCCCGACGTTTTTATTCCTAACAGTTTTTAAGCGTTATCAATGAGCATGGGAAGCAACACCTTAGCTTTGATTGGGTAACGCTTCCCCTCACCTTTCCGGCTTCTCCCACTCATCTCTTATTACTTCTCATAAAAAAACCCCGAATAAATCGCTTTATTCGAGGCTTTTATTGTCAGTAGACATCACCACCCGTGCGGTGATGCCGACCTATTACTTCGCGTCAGGAAGTTTATACGCAATGATGTAATCACCCATGGTCGATCCAAACGAACCGTGACCACCAGCATTAATCACCACATATTGCTTACCATCCACTTCATACGTCATCGGAGTTGCTTGTCCACCCGCTGGTAGACGTGCTTGCCATAATAATTTACCGTCATGCACGCTGTAAGCACGCAGATAGTTATCTAAGGTTGCAGCAATAAAGAAGACGTTACCTGCTGTAGTGATAGGTGCACCCAGCATTGGCGTACCGACTTTCAGCGGTAGCGGAAGCGGAGAGCTATCACGGATGGTGCCGATACGTTTCTTCCAGATGATTTCGTGGTTTTGCAGGTTAACCGCAGAAACGAAGCCCCATGAAGGTTCCATACATGGCAGACCGAATGGTGATAGGAACGGATTAAGCTCTACGCCAAACTTCGCACCGTATTGGTGTTGCAGACCCGCTTCGCTACCTGACCCTTTAGCGCCTTTCTCATCCGGTTCCATTGGGTTATTAGGACCACGAGGAATCAGTTTAGAAACAAACGGCAGTTGCATTGGGTTAGTAATAGCAAACTGTTTATCCGTGTTCACGGAGATACCGCCCCACTCGAACATCCCTAAGTTACCTGGGAACACCAAGGTCCCTTGAACAGAAGGAGGAGTAAACGGACCTTCATAACGCAGACGGTGGAACATGATTCGACAGATCATCTGGTCGAACATGGTCGCGCCCCACATTTTCTTATCTGTCAGGTGCGCCGTTGGGCGGTAGCTGAATTCAGAATAAGGTTGGGTTGGCGACAGGTGGTCACCTTCAGCCGCACCTTGTGGGACTGGATGTTCGTTTGCAGGGACGACAGGTTTTCCTGTGACACGGTTCAGAACAAAAATATCACCCGTTTTCGCTGGTGCATAGATAACCGGTACAGTGTTACCTTGTTGATCTTTGATATCAGCTAAGGTTGGCTGAGCTGGAACATCCATATCCCACAGATCGTGGTGTACTGTTTGGTAGAACCAAGCCAGTTTACCTGTAGAGGCATGCAGCGCAAGAATACCGGTCGCAAACTTCTCTTGATCTGGAGTACGGTTACCGCCCCAAATATCAGGAGTACTTACACCCATTGGGATGTAAACGATATCTAATTTTGCATCATAAGCAGAGGGCGCCCACGAGTTCGGTGAGTTAGGCGTGTAGCTTTCACCGTCTGCAGGGATAGCGTTAGGATCTTTAGCACCTGGATCGAAGGCCCAAAGCAGTTGCCCAGTATTGACATCAAATCCACGAATAACACCTGAAGGTTCTTTCGTTGATAAGTTATCGGTTACCGCACCCGCAATAATAATCACTTTATCGGTGATGATTGGCGGAGAGGTTGGCTCATAGCCACCTGGGAAAGCATGAGGTTGCTTATGTTGTAAGTCGATTTCGCCGTTGTTGGCGAAGTCTTTACAAACCTGACCGTTTTCAGCGTCCACCGCAAACAGACGACCATCGTTTACAGGTAATAGGATACGACGTGAACAGGCAACAGGTTGGCTACCGTTGGTAGGCGTAGCGGAAACTTCGTGATAAGAAACACCACGACAAGTCATATGCTGGAAAGTCGAATCGTATTTGATTTTTGGATCAAAACGCCATTTCTCTTTACCTGTCGCGGCATCCAGAGCGATAAGGATCTGGTGTGCAGTACAGGTGTAGAGCATGTTGCCGACTTTAATCGGGGTAGATTCGTTAGTGATCTCACCTGGATCATCTGCACGCCTCAGGTCACCCGTACGGAATGTCCAAGCGACTTGTAGGTCTTTGACATTCTGCTCATTAATTTGTGTTAATGGCGAATAACGTACACCGTCTTGCGTACGCGCGTAGGCTGGCCAATCTTGCGCAGCAACGCTTGGCGCCGCTGGCGCTTCGTTATTAACGTGTAATGTGCCATCGATTTCTTGCGGGTCTTTGACCACAAAACTCGCACCGACCATCAGCAAGTTAACGATAACACCGACTGCCATTGCAGTACGTGGCGTGTTACCAGCATTAGGACGAGAAATTTGGCGATAAACTGGTGGGAGTAACATCCAGATACCGAACAATGTCCAGATACCTAAACGTGGCGCTAGTGCCCAGAAGTCAATACCACACTCAACGTAGGACCAAATCGCGGTCGCGATAAGGATTAAGGCGTAGACGAAAAACGCGCCGCCTTTACGTTTAGCCAGTTGCGCGGTGAAAAGCGCCATGACGAGACCGGTAATCAGATAGTAGCTGCTACCACCGATTGCCAACAAGTATCCGCCACCAATGACTAACCATAAGCAGCAGAAGAGAGAGAATAATAACGTAATGAGACGTAAGCCTCTGCGTTCCCTAGACATCGAAATCTACCTTAAATAAACCGCTATTTTAAAATGTAAAAATCGGAGCAATAAGACCGCCCTAAAGCAGGAAATTTATATTTTTAATTACTCACGTCGGATAAAGCTTGCCGCACCAATCTCCGATTTTTCACATTCACCTGCGATGAAAAATCCGCCAACATGTAACCAGTGTTTACGAAGATCTCATAACGCCAGTTAGTATGGCTTATTAATAAAAAATATCTATACAAAATATGACTAATAGCACAGTTCTTTGACAATTTTTATGAGGGTGCAATTAAATATTTAACATCTACAATACAAAAAGGAGGTAAAAGTATGAAAAAAACGCTTTTTATAGCACTAGGTTCTAAAGGACTCGGGTTACTGGCCATGAGCTTCATGTTATCGGGATGCCAGTCTTTGGCCATTTCGTTAACGCATGGCGCGGTGGAAAATGAAACTACAAAAAAGAACGTTCAAGCATTAGCTGCCTATGCAGATAAAAATGTTAAGAACGACTTAAGGATCACTGGCAATTATCGTTATGGTGAGTTACCGAGTTCAAGAATGGATATTGTGACCCCGAGTACCCGGCCCGGACAACACTATCCAGTCATCGTGTTAGTGCACGGTGGTGGCTGGGTGGCGGGGAATAAAGAGAGTATGTTGGCCTATGCAAGGCTCTTAGCCGACCAAGGATTTGCGGTAGTCAATGTTGAGTATAGTCTGGTACCTACCCAAGCCTTCCCCACCCAACTCAAACAGCTTAACCAAGCCTTACAGACACTCAGTACCTTGCACAATTGGCCACTAGACCTTAATCGCCTCTTTCTCAGTGGAGACTCTGCCGGTGCGAATATTGTCAGTAACTATGCCGCTCTACTTAACTCCCCCCTCTTACAGCAACAGCTGGCGATGACACCGGCGATTCAACCTCAACAGCTCAAAGGCCTAGTCGTACACAGCGGCGTCTACGATATCGCGAGTTTATATCAAAGTGGCCAGAAACTTCCTTGGACGACACGCTGGATCATGCAAGAGGTATTAGGCGCTTATAGCGGAGAAAAACCCCCTAGCCTGAGAAAACTTTATGCTATGTCGGCAACACCTTGGCTGACGACCCACTATCCTCCTGTTTGGATTAGCGCGAGCGATAATGATTTGCTGACCCAAGGACAATCACGCCCCTTTATTGAACGCTTAACCACACTCAATGTTCCTGTTGAAGCACATATCTATCCTAAACAATGGCCTGAGCCACTCAACCATGACTTTGAATTCAGCATGCAGTATCGCGCGAGCCAGCAGGTCTTCGATAGCTCAGTTGACTTTATTCGCCGCTACTCAGATAGATAGTAAATACTTACAAACTTTCATTCTAACTGGAGCACCTTAAGTAACTGCTCCAGCGATTGAACTGGCGTGCTATAAGAAGGGATGGCAGGTGGACAAGAGGGTGATACCGAGGATTGTAGACAAAAATCAGCCACACACTGGTACTGCTCTATCCCTTCTAATAGCCCAAAAGGTACCCAGAAATAAGGAACCTGCGCTAACGGATTAGGAACCGTGCTACCGCAGTGCTGACAAAAGTCATTACGATACCCCGATGCCTTTTTCCAAGAGTGAATACTTGCTTCGCCTGCAGACCAAGTGAAGTCTCGATGATGCACTAGCGTTGCATAATTAGATTCAGTCCCTGTTTGACGACGGCATAAGGAGCAATGGCAACGATAGAAAGTTGTTGGGCTATAGGATAAGGTAAACTTAACGGAAGCACATAAACAGGTACCTTGCATAGTCTGCTCAACGTGTTGTGTGAAGATAAGCCACTATACCTAACATTCAAACTATTCAGTGTAAAAAATTTACGATTGCACCGTTGATGGATTATCGATTGGTAGCGAGTACTAACGTACATTCCCCTATAGGCTAAGGATTAATCATGACTTCATCACGTGCCACATTACTGGGTATTTCCGCAATTTTACTCTGGAGCACCATCGTAGGCCTTATGCGTCAGGTAACGTTTTACTTCGGGCCAGTCGGCGGCTCGGCGCTGGTCTATTCTGCTGCCAGCGCATTGTTAGTACTTACTATCGGCTTTCCTAAAGTGAAAAATTTTCCAAAAGGATACTTATATTTAGGTACCTTGCTCTTTGTCGCTTACGAAATCTGCCTATCGCTTTCACTTGGCTTCTCTACTTCAAATATTCAAGCGATACAGATTGGTCTAATCAACTATCTATGGCCAAGTATGACCCTGCTTTTAGCGGTACTACTCAATGGACAGCGTCCGAAATGCTTAATGCTCCTCGGCATAGCAATTAGCATGCTAGGGATTAGCCAAGTCCTCGGGCAGGGCCAAGGAAATTTATGGCAGTCTATGCTAGCCAATCTACGCGAGAATCCATTGAGCTACGGTCTTGCCTTCTTCGGTGCGATAATCTGGAGTCTATACTGTGTATTAACCAAAAGACTTGCTAAAGGCTGTAACGGTATCACCCTGTACTTTATGCTGACCGCCATTTCCCTGTGGAGTGGTTTTCTACTCACGCCCCAACCCCATCTAGACTTTACCGCGACAAGTATTGGGGCGCTCTGTCTACTCGCCTGCGCGATGGGCTTAGGTTACGCCGCGTGGAATACGGGTATCTTGCACGGCAATATTCGGTTGCTCGCTACACTCAGCTACTTTATCCCGGTGATTTCGAGCTTATTTTCAAGTGTTTGGTTAAGCCAGCCATTAGGTGGCATATTTTGGATCGGAGCGCTTTTAGTATGTGGTGGATCGTTTGTGTGCTGGGTGGGGGGGGAGAAAAAAAGGCCACTTAAAAGTGGCCAAGATGGAAGCTAATTAATATCTATTAACTCAGAAAACTTTACTATGCGCTCTTGCTCATCTAAAATATAATCAGAATTAGCCACAGCATCTTTAATTTTATTTTCTTTAACTTGGTATCCAATTAATTCCATAATAATATACTTCAAATTATAACTTGAAAAATAACCATGACTATCTCTCATTGAATCTATTTCCTTTGAGACCTCATACCTATTAGTTAATAATGGAATTTTATACATTTCATTTTCTTTAGTTGGATAACCATGACCAACATTAACTACCTCACCATGATCGGAACATAAATTAAAGTATAGTCTTTAAGATATTTATCAGCGTAAGTAAATATAGAATTAATAATTTGGTTAACTCCATATATCGATTTGTCATAGTTATCATTTAAAAAATGATACATCCTGACCGCCATTATAACTATAGGGCAGGTGATTTCCCATTAGATGTATAACATAAAAATTCTTTTCTGCAGGTTTTGAAAAATACTCCTTAACATAAGAAAGCAATTTTAAATCAGCACCTTCATTTATAGGAAACTCTGTATTATTTCCATCAGGGACTAAACGTACGTCAGCATACTTTGATATAAAGCCGAATGATTTATTCCACATATTGTTTTGCATCTGAGCATCAAACCAATAGGTTTTATATTTTTGTTCTTTAGCCATTTCCAAAATCTTGTATTTGAAGAGTTGTTTTTTATGTTTAGGAGTAGAGGAAAGATACGAGCATTGGTACCGCTAACCTAGTTTGTGCTGCAGTAGAGTGAACATTTTGGGATTTATATAACTTACCATTATCTTCAAGCTTTTGAAGATAAGGTGTTGTATCTTTATCATAACCATAAATCCCATAGCGATGAGGATTTGATGACTCGCCGATAATTAAAATAATGTTATTTTGATTTGATTCCTCTTTCTTAACATATTTAGGTAAAGAATCATGCTCAATCAATGTGTATATTTTATTATTGACAATGTCATTAGCTTTAACTTAAACTGCTGATACAATGGAACCAAAGAAAATAGGAAATTGATCTAAATATGGCTGGTTAAATAAAAGTAGGATCGTACTTAACATTATTTATATAAAACCTCTCACCCCAATCACTCATACCTTCAACTGGAGGTTTAGATAATACCAATAGAAATAAAAATAAATACTGCAGATAAGGCAATAAAACACAAAAAAGAAACAAAATTTATTGTCCCAATAGTAGCTAATATTGCTCGCTGACCAGTCCCTACCGAAGCCATTCCCATACTAGTAGACAAAAAACCATATTTTAATTTAATAGGTATTGCTAAAAAAGCAGATATCATATAGAAAAATAACAAGCCAGATCTCAAAAAGCGATGGTGAATTGTTAAAATAATGGAAACAAATAACAATCCTAACAATAGGTTAATAGAAAATAAACCTACCTCGGAAGACAAAAAAAAAAAAAAAAAAAAAAAACCAAAAAAAATAGTAAGAAATACCAGAAATATTATTTTATTATTTGAACCAAAAATAGAAAATTTGATTTAATCATTAATCCACTTTTCAAAATATTATTATGTAATCATTTGTCCCACACTTGATCATTACTAATTGGTACAAATTTCCACTACTAGCCCCCCACCAAGACCTTACATTCAAATTTTTTTAAGTTTACATAGTTATTAGAAAAATTCAATAATAAAAGAAATTACCAATTATTTTTGATAAATAACATAGTCACTTTTCACAAACAAAGAACTCTATTGTTTTTACGAACCTTCGTAAAGTTTATTTTTATTGCACAATTAGGAAGATGTTGATAAATTAACAATTACAAACTAAAGAAAGGTAAAAAATGTGACATATCATCAAAAACTATCAACATTATTTTTATTATCCTTGATAGCTTTATCTTACCCCTGCATACTTAATGGATTCCCACTCGTGTTCGGTGATACTGGAACATATTTAAAATCAGCAAATGAATTATTTATTCCTGCTGATCGATCATTTATGTATGGCTTTTTCATTAGATATACATCAATAACTGATAGATTAATTTTCACAATTATTACACAATCAGCACTTGTGAGTATTTCTATATATTATATGACTATTTCTTTTTTTCAAGAAAAAATATTAAGAAACTATTCAATTGCTATATTTCTCACAGCTTTACTTTCTGCAATCCCTTGGTTTAGTTCACAATTAATGCCAGATTTTTCAGTTGGTATATGCTCGTTAATGATAATGACATTCATGATCAGAAATAAATTCTCTTATAAAGAAAATTTATTCATTATAATATTTTTAACTCTACTGATTTCGCTTCACTCATCAAACATCTTGTTATCAATACCACTAGCTATATTTTCATGCGCTACCTCATTTATCATAAATAAAGATAAACTCTTAGCTATAAAAAAAATCCTTATAATATTAATACCTATTGCTTTATCTGTAATATTTCTATCCAGTGCATCTTATAAAAATTATAAAAAATTAGCTATATTGCCTTATGGTAATGTAATGATGCTTGCGAGATTAATGGATGGCGGCGTTGCAATGGATTATCTAAAAATAAATTGCAATAAAAATACAGATTATAAAGTATGTCAAATTTTACCAGAAATACTCAAATTTTATAAAGAAGAAAAAGATCTTGGTAGCCCTCCTGGGTACGCTAGCGATAAATTCTTATGGGGCGGTTTGAATGACTCCATAGGAGGTTTTCCGGAAACACAAAAATATGCAAGTAAGATAATTAATGAATCAATATCAAACAATCCTTTAAAATTTTTTATGGACTCTTTAAATGGTTCTATGATTCAGTTAAAAAAGGTAAAAATTGGAGATAGTTTCGACCCTGAACCGGTTGGCAGTCCTACTTACCATTCTTTAATGCAATGGTATGGTAAAAAAATATATGGTTATAATGAATCATCTCAATTCAAGAATGGGTTAAACTTTCGCTATATTAATAAACTATTTATCTTATCATTTATTATTCTTTTTTCAATAACAATGATTATGACCATAAAAACAAAAAACAAATTGTTAATATATTTCGTTCTTTGTGCATTAGTTACTTATATTATCAATTCTGTAATATGCGGTTCATTATCCGCTGTTCACGAAAGATACAATGCAAGAATATTATGGATATTCATTTCAATCGGCGCTATTGCCTTAAGTATGTTGTTAGATAAAGAAATAAAAGAGAAATAAGAAAAGAGGCGATACTAAATGTATCGCCTAATCTACATATACCCTGATCTGCATCGGTCGAAATCTATTAAATTGGCTTCGTTTTAATCTAAAAACTCTAATGAATAATGAATTTTTACTTCAGATTACATTATATATAAACTATAATAGTAGTTAAATTTGACAAAATCTCGTCATATGGATACATATGCTTATAATGATATCAAACAATGAAGGTATATCATGACTTGTGGAATTAATATAGCTGTTTTAATCCCCTGCTATAACGAAGCTCTAACCATTACTCAAGTAGTTTCTGATTTCAAAAAATATCTACCCGAAGCAGATATTTATGTCTACGATAATAATTCTACAGATGGAACCTTTGAGGTAGCCTCTAAACTAGGCGTTCACGTCAAAAAAGAACCATTACAAGGCAAAGGTGCCGTAGTTAGAAGAATGTTCAGAGATATAAATGCCGATTTTTATTTAATGGTTGATGGTGATTGCACCTATGATGCAGCTATTTCTAAAGATATGTTAAATAGCGCTATTGAAAATAATCTAGATTTGGTTAATGCGATACGTATTGAAAACTCTGATAAAGCTTACCGCTCAGGCCACCGTTTAGGAAATAAAGTACTAACGGGTACTGTTAGAAAAATATTTGGAAATAGAGTACAAGATATGCTTTCCGGCTACAAGGTATTCTCTAAAAGATTCGTTAAATCTTTTCCTATTTCTGAAGTGGGCTTTGGAATTGAAACAGAACTAACTATTCATGCACTTGAATTAGAAATGCCGGTTGGGCATGTTGAAGGTAATTATGGCGGCCGGCCAGAAGGTTCTGAAAGTAAACTGAATACTTATCGTGATGGTTTTAAAATATTAAGTTTAATTTTTAGACTATTCAAACATGAGAGACCTTTTACTTTCTTTAGTATTATCACCATAATCCTATGGCTTATATCTTTAGGAATGTTTATTCCCGTACTATCACAATACGTTGAAAGTGGGTTAGTTCCGAGGTTTCCTACTTTAATTATCGCATCAAGCATAGCAATTATAGGAACACTTTCCTTCTTTACAGGTTTAATTCTTAATACTGTAACAAAAGGAAGGAAAGAGAGTAAATTTTTATGTTATCTTAATGTTAAGTGAGAAAAGCCCTAACGGGCTTTTATTTTTTATGAAAAAAATATTTTCATTTGGTGCTGTTGGCGTTGTTGGTTTTTTTATTGATTCATGTATCTTTTTCATCGCCAATCAGTTTCTACCCTATTGGTTATCACGCTTAATTTCTTTTATTTTTGCTGTATTAACAACATGGATACTGAATAGAAACATAACCTTTAAAATAAAAAATGATAAAGTCAATCTCTTCAGGGAATTCATGAAGTACTTATCAAGTATGATTGTTGGTGGAATAATTAATTATTCATCATTTATTATTTTATTAAAGAACATAGATTTATTTAGAAGTAACCCCCTATATGGTATTGCTTTAGGTAGTATTTTAGGTATGTTAGCAAATTATTTTTTCGCAAGTTTTTGGGTATATAAAAAGAGTACAAAATAAAAAATGCCACCTATTGGTGGCATTTTTTTTATTTATTAACAGCCTTTTCCCAAAAATCTTTCGATGCTAACTTATTAATATCTTTATTGTATTCAATATGCTTCTTTTTGAAACTTGAAGATATTGTATAACAATCTTTAATCAAATCGATCAGCCCATTAAAGAAAAGCCTATTATCTGCTTTAGCGATATAGCCCGTACTATTTGATCTGTTAAAGTAGACCACTTTTGAAAATCTAAAAATAGATCTTAACGACGCAACACTACTCTTCTCCTGATAAACTATTGCGTCCTTTTTAGGTAAAAGAAAACCGTTAAGCGTCATGATTCTTAATAATCTTCTGGTTTTTTTCTCATGATCCCCAACGAAATTTAAATCTAAAGTGGATAGGTCGATAGGTAACATTTTTTCAGACGACGAAATTTCATTGATAATAGGTCTTATCGACTTCATATCATAATTCTCAAGCCAAAATTCATTATCACTAAAAATATGTTTTAACGCTAGCCTAATACAATTAACACTACCGTATTGATGTGCAAAAAGTTTACCCATATACATTCGAATGTATGTTTTTATCACCGGCAATGCCGAAGCCTTAGTAATAAGAGAATTAATAACATTATTTCTGGTATCGAAATAACATGTCATAGGTGAAACTTTCTTGGCAAAATCTTCCCCGTAACACGCAACACCATTCGTCGTGATAATACTAAATTTATTATGTAAACCAAAGAAAACATCATCGCCGCGCACAAAGAAAGGGAAAGTGAATGTTTCTACCTTATCGATTGGAAAAGCAAAGAACCACCATCCCCCGTAATTGGGATTATTAACTAATGTCTCACATTTAATGACGTTATTAATGTCGGCCATATTCCAATTATGGAAAAATGGTATACAGAAGCGTTCAAACCGTGCCCCTTTTTCGATCAATAAATTCGGTCGGTTCTCATAAAATAGAGCACCTGAAACCGCTGCATTATCCTTAATTGCATGCTGTAAGATCGCATAGGTTCTTTTTATAGATTCTATTTCACATGATGCATCATCATCCATGAATAATACATGTGTACAATCACCTTTATCCATATAATGCAGCAAACCCCGCATGAACCCACCCGAACCACCGGTATTTTCATTGGGTAAAATTTCGCAGCCTAATGCTTCATCTTTTGTTATGTTTTGTGAGTTATCAACAACTGTGAACGATATTTTTTCTTTATATTCAGGAAGATCTAATAGATTTTTTTTAATTCTCTCAATAGAAGGTAAAACATAGTTTTTTCTATCAAAATGGGTAATTGATATCCCAAGCTTAACGTCTCTCTTCGGATCAGTTTCGGTAACCCAATCTCCAGAAGTGACTGTAACAGCATCAGAAAGAGCAGTAATCACTGGATAAATAATACCGCGAAGATTTAGATTCTTGAGACTGATTTTTGACGAATTAATACCATCAGATGAAAGTGTAAAGATTTCATCATTGAGTTCATAGCGAACATACTCTTCCACTACAACCATCAACCTTACGCGTACTTTGCCTTCACCCGTTAATCGAAAGGATATTTCATCTAACCCGCAGTGCTCTTTCCATAGAACTGTTGACAAGCCATTATAGTAAGTATCAAAGCTTATCGTGCCGTTTTTATCGATAAAGAAACTATTTTTATCAGCCCAAGCATCTCTACTATTGATGAACATTTCATCAGCTGCCCCAAATTTTGCGTTCGGGGTAATCATTGACTGCAACTTGTTACTCATCCATTTTACCTGCGATAATCAATCTAACGTATAACGACAGTGTAAACTGTCTACACAAAAAAAATAACTATAAAAACAATTTCCAAGCCTACAAAGCTAAATTTTTCTAACAAGTATGGATCCTACTCTTTCAATCACGTCAACAACGGTGGTTATGAACCCGTGCGAGCATTAAATTAGGAACTTTACGCTTCATCCACAAACTTAAACCTGTGATACAATATACAAAAATGTAGACTTTATTGTTTAGTTAATGAGCTGTGTAAAATGACAAGTTTAGCGTATCTATATGATTTAATTGCTGTATTTACTAAAAAGGACCTCAAGGTTAGATATAAAAGCAGCTTTTTTGGCTATCTGTGGTCAATCGCTAATCCCTTGCTTTTTGCAATGACCTACTATTTTATTTTCAAACTAGTCATGCGTGTACAAATACCTGATTATACAATATTTTTGATAACTGGCCTGTTCCCTTGGCAGTGGTTTAATAACGCTGTAAATAATTCTCTATTTGCCTATCTTTCTAATGCTCAGATTGTCAAAAAAACTGTTTTTCCGCGTTCAGTTATCCCCTTTTGTGGAGCTCTAATGGAGTTTTTCCACTTCCTCTGTACGTTGCCAGTGATAGTTATCTTTCTATGGGTCTATAACCTTTCCCCCTCTATGACTTGGCTGTGGGGGGTACCTCTTATTTCGTTAGCTCAAATGCTGTTTATCTACGGTATTTCTTTAATATTATCGTCTCTGAATCTATTCTTCCGTGATTTAGAGCGTTTCGTAAGTTTGGGGTTGATCCTGCTTTTTTACTGCACTCCAATCCTTTACTCCACAGACCTCATTCCGGCAAAGTATCACGATATGATTCTTTCTAACCCAATGTCCGGAATGATTCTAGCTTGGCGTGATTTATTTATGCATGGTGTTATTGACTACAACGAGCTGTTTACTCTCTATGGTTACGGAATAGTTGCTATGGCTCTAGGATGCCTTATTTTCAACTCATTAAAATCACGATTTGCAGAGATACTCTAATGGATGTTGCAATTGAATTCATCGATGTTACAAAATCCTATCCGCTCTACCATCACATTGGTAGCGGCTTAAAAGATTTACTTTTTCACCCTGAGAGAATATTCCAATTACTACGGGGGAAAAAATATCTCGCAATTGAAAATATATCTTTTCAAGTCAAGAAAGGTGAAGCCGTCGCCCTTATTGGACGAAACGGTGCTGGCAAAAGTACTTCTTTGGGGCTGGTTGCAGGGGTAATGAAACCGTCCAAAGGTAAAGTCATTACCCATGGTCGAATAGCATCAATGTTAGAGCTTGGTGGCGGCTTTCACCCTGAATTAACAGGCCGTGAAAATATAATTCTGAACGCCACCCTTCTTGGACTTCGTAAGAAAGAAGTTCTGGCTAGATTAGATAGAATTATAGAATTTTCTGAATTGGGGGAGTTTATAGATGAGCCTATCCGCGTATATTCTAGTGGTATGCTTGCAAAATTAGGCTTTTCTGTTATCACTCAAGTCGAACCAGACATTCTCATTATTGATGAAGTTTTAGCCGTTGGCGATCTTGCTTTCCAAAAAAAATGTTTAGAAACTATAAAAGACTTCAAACAGCGAGGAGTTACTATTTTATTCGTAAGCCATAGCTCTTCAGACGTTGCTAAGATCTGTGATAAAGTCATCTGGATTGAAAATCATAATGTCAAAAAAATTGGTACGGCGAGCGCTATTCTCCCACAATACCGAGCTGAATTAATCGAAGAAACCCCAGAAGAAGCGCGGGCGGAAGCTACAGCACAGAACATTCAATTTACCGGTAATGGTAATAAAGAGTCATGAGTTTTTTTTAGCAGCAATACGTTAAATCTAACTACATTCTCTGCAACTAATTTTAGGAAAAAATAATAAAAATGATTAAAAAAAATATCCTCATCGTCGGCGCTGGCTTTACTGGTGCTGTTATTGGTCGAGAACTTGCTGAAAAAGGCCATAAAATCCGTATTATTGATAGTCGCCCTCATGTTGCGGGAAATTGCTACAGCGAGAGAGATGAGCAGACAGGTGTAATGGTTCATACCTATGGCCCGCATATTTTTCATACCGATAATCAAGAGGTTTGGGACTATCTTAATCGTTTTGCTGAGATGATGCCCTACACCAATCGAGTTAAAACTACTGTCAATGGTCAGGTTTTCTCTTTACCGATTAATCTCCATACTATTAATCAGTTCTTCAACACCACTTGCTCGCCTTCCGAAGCGCAAGCATTGATCGAAAGTAAAAGTGACCAGACCATTTCTAATCCGCAAACGTTTGAAGAACAAGCAATGCGATTTGTTGGTAAAGAGTTATACGAAGCTTTCTTCAAAGGGTATACCATTAAACAATGGGGGATGTCGCCGGCAGAGCTACCAGCGTCGATACTAAAACGTTTACCTGTGCGTTTTAATTACGACGATAATTACTTTAGTCATAAGTACCAAGGGATGCCCAAAGAAGGCTATACCCCCATTGTAGAGAATATTCTCAACCATCCTAATATCACTATTGAATTGAATCATACTTTTGATGAGTCTGATGCCGAAGGTATTGATCACCTCTTCTTTACTGGCCCTATTGATGCTTGGTATGGCTATCGTTTTGGTCGTCTAGGCTATCGCACTTTAGATTTCGAAAAGTTTCATACTGAAGGTGATTTCCAAGGTACGGCGGTAATGAACTACGGTGAAGAAAAAGTTCCCTATACTCGAATTACTGAACACAAATATTTTGCTCCTTGGGAGCAGCATCAAGGTTCTGTATGTTATCGCGAATTCAGTCGTGCCTGCACACCAGATGATACGCCTTATTACCCTATCCGCCAGATGGGCGAAATGGAAATGCTTAATCAGTATCTGGATCTAGCAGAACAAGAGAAGAATATTAGTTTTGCCGGTCGTTTAGGTACTTACCGTTATCTCGATATGGATGTGACCATTGGAGAAGCTCTTGATATGGCCAAAACATACTTAGAATCTATAGAGCAAAATAGCGAGATGCCTGTGTTTACGGTGAAAGTACGATGAATGTTACTGCGCTGATTGTAACCTGGAATAGGCTATCTCAGCTGCAAAATACCTTAAAGGCAACGCTTGCGTTGCCTTTCCAACATATTGTGGTGGTCAATAATGCTTCCACAGATGGTACTGGTGCTTGGTTATCTAGCGTTTCAGATACACGCCTACGTATTATTCATGCCAAAAATAATGGAGGGGGATCCGAAGGATTCTTCTTAGGTAGCCAATATATCGCTAAACAAGTCGATACTGACTGGGTCGTATTCTACGACGATGACGCCTGGCCTGCTGCTGATTTCCTTGAAAAATTAGAGCACGTTGATACTGATCGTTCTGCAATATTATGCGCAAAAGTTGTCGATTGTGGAGGTAAGTTATGTAAGATGAATTTGCCTTGGATAAGGCGTACCGCCACTTGGAAAGAGAATATAGCATATTTAAAAGGTGACACCTCTTTTGTTGCATCCGAAGATTGCACTGCAGATGTAATCAGCTGCTCTTTTGTGGGGGCTGTAGTCAATGCTGAGATTTTACGAAGAACTTACTCACTGATTCACCGTGAGCTTTTTATCTATTTTGACGATGTCTACTATGGCTACCACCTACACTTATTAGGTTATAAATTATCCTATACCCCTGAATTGGTGATGGTTCACGATATAGGAAACCGTTCAGATACTCAGATAGCTCCTTGGAAAGTTTACTATTTAGTACGAAATATGCTGCTGGCGAGACAATCCTTTCAGGAAAATTCTTTCTTCACTTGGCCTGCAATCTTGTTTAGAATCATGAAGTACTTACTTTGCGTTTGTAAACAGCCCGACAAACGACGTAGTATACTCCTATTGACTAAAGCAATTTATGATGGGCTCTCAAATCGACGTGCGCCGTTAGACCGATAAGGCTTTATGAAGAAAATTTGCTATTTTATTAATTCTGATTGGTATTTCGATCTACACTGGCTTGAACGTGCATACGCTGCTCAAAAAGAAGGTTATCAGGTTCATGTGATGACTCGCTTTGAGGGGGAAACATTTTATAACAAATTTACTAATTTAGGATTTGTGTGCCACCCTATATATTTGAGAGAACGTTCTTTGAACCCTTTCGGGTTCTTATTTTCTACGCTAGATGTTTCATTAAAATTATCTAAACTAAAACCTTCTATTATTCATAGTATAACCATAAAACCTATAATAATAGGTGGGTTATTTAGTCGTATCAAGAATATACCCTTTGTCGCTAACATTGTAGGATTGGGTAGGGTTTTCGATTGCAATGGTATTGTTTATTACGTAATAAAAAAATTAGTTATTTCAACTTATAAATATATTTTTAGAAATGGCAAAAGTAAAATTATATTTGAACATAATAAAGATATGAATATCTTGGCAGAATTCATTCATTTCCAAGCTGATCAGACAAATATTATTGATGGTGCTGGGGTAGACACCAAACTGTTTGTTTATCAAGAAGAGAAAGAACTTATAAAGCCTATTGTTTTTTTTGCCGGACGGATGCTTAAAAATAAAGGTCTAAAAACTCTGATAGAGATAAAGTCAGAGCTTAAAGAAAAAAATATCCATTTTGATTTAGTCGTTGCTGGTATTGAAGTTCCTGACGATCCAAATGCTATTCCATCTTCGATGCTAACAGCTTGGCATGAGAGAGGGGATATTATCTGGCTGGGCACTCGTCGAGATGTTGCTCAACTCATTACTAGTGCTAGTATTGTGGCACTCCCTACTATTTATCCTGAAGGTATTCCACGTATCTTGATAGAGGCATGTGCTATCGGACGCCCCTGCATTGCTTATAACAGTGGGGGTTGTAGCAGTATTATTAATAATGGCATTACCGGCTATTTGATTGCAAAAAATGATAGAAATGAATTCCGTGATAAGTTAGTCACACTTATCATGAATCCGGAATTAAGGAAAAAAATGGGAATTAATGGCCGAGACCTCGTCGCCAATAGATTTTCCTCTGAGAAAATAACACACAAAACATTAAAAATTTATTATAAACTCGCTAAATAAGCTTATTAGGTAAGATAACCACCCTCTAGATAAGAATAATACATAATGATTATTCTTATTTATCTTCCACTAAAAATTATAAGAACCCTCCCATTTCGCTATTAAGTACTAAAGCATAATATATTTGTCTAGAAACATGTTATTCAGAAACCATAAAATTAACGAATTTATTAACCGAGGTTCTACCATGAAGATATATATCGTTGGCGTTGCAGGTCATCCCAACTTCGGTGATGAGCTAATTATGAAAAACTGGGTTTTATGGTTACGTCATAAGTATCCCTCGGCTGAAATCTGGATCGACGTTCCAAACCCCACTATTTTGACAACTATTTTCAAAGACTATAATCTTCACATAACTAATGCTCTTTGGCGACTAACGTGGGATTTTCCGGAATCGTCAACCCTTGAAGAACTACTTCACCACGTAGAAGATAAAATACGTTATCTAGGCACGCCTAATATCGATATTTCTTTACTTAGCTTAAGAGATATCGATATTTTTCATATCGTTGGTGGTGGATATATTAATAATATTTGGAAAAATAATATTGGCGTTTTGTTATCAGGCCTAGTAATTAAAAAAAATTATGATTGTAAGCTATATGTAACAGGGAACGGATTTTTACCTTTAGACTTAGAAAATTTATCCATGCTTAAATCTTTACTCTTAGAGTGTGACTATTGTGAGTCTAGAGATATGGTAGGAGCGGACCTACTCGAAATAAAATACGGGTTTGATGATGCTTATTTGATGGCAGATCATCCGGTTAACCTTAATACTAACGTCAATACCCCTGATATTATGGTATGTATCCAAAGTGACCTCAATAATGAAAATATATTCAGTAATCTGATCAATTGTGTTGCGGAAAGACTGCTTGAACATGCAAATCAAAATTTAATAATTGGGTATATTGAAGCAATTCCAGGTGGAGATAGAACTGCTTTCGAAAAATTGTCAGAATTAATTCCGGGCATACAATTTATTAGTGCTGCTGAAGCTATATTATATGGCTTGCCGATTAAGAATTCCCAAATTTGGTATACAACACGATTTCACCATCACTTAGTTGCTTCATATTATGGCTGTAAAGGTGTCGCACTAGGTATAAAAGACGGTTATTACGATATCAAACATCAATCTATTATCGATAATGGCTCTGGCTGGGGTTATAAATCTGTTAGTGAAGATAGACTTCCGGATCCCTCAATCGATGCTGAATGGTCTATAAAGTTGAAAATAGCAAATAAGCAGAAAAATCTCCTCGCTGAACATTTATATTCACAATACACTGATATTTGATAAATAATTATATCTCTATATAGCTTTTACTTAACACCTTTTTAAAGGGCTAATGCTCAGAATAAAAATGAATTAACATTATGAAAAACAAATTATTTTATCTACCAGTCATTATCTTATTTTTTATCTTAAGCATCTATAAAGCTGAATGGATTACCCTCGCTTTAGTCAATCTGGTAACTTTCGTGCTATTCGCTATAGATAAACGCGCAGCGATTAAGCACACTTTTCGTGTCCCTGAAAAGTGGTTGCTACTTTATTGCTTACTGGGCGGCTGGCTCGGTGGCCTCATTGCTCAACAACTCTTTCGACACAAAACACGTAAACAGCCTTTTAAGAGTCTCTTTTATCTCACCATCCTTTTGGACTGCATAGCAGTGATACTCTACTTGTCTCGTGGTGCACTGCTGCATTAGCGGTAAACCTTCGTGAGAAGTCAGCCACTCCTCGCGAGGTCGCATTTCTATGTCACAATGACTTCAAGAATTAACACGCCTGCTAACCCAACCACTGAGATAATAGTTTCCATCACGGTCCACGTTTTTAATGTTTCGACTACACTCAGGTTAAAGTACCCCTTGAATAGCCAAAATCCTGGATCGTTAACATGCGAGGCGATAACGCTACCTGCACCGACTGCGAGTACCATTAATGCCGGATCGGTATGCGTTACAGCAATAATCGGGGTCACAATCCCCGCTGTCGTAATGGCTGCAACGGTAGCTGATCCTAAGGCAATTCGTAACATGGCAGCAACGGTCCAACACATTAACAGTGGTGAAAGCGAGGAATTACGCATCATCTGCGCGATATATTCGCCTACCCCACTATCGACTAAGACTTGTTTGAATGCTCCCCCTCCGGCGATGATAAACACAATCATGGCGATTGCCGCAATTGACGAGCCGCACATTTCCATCACTTCATCAATCTTACGCCCATTACGTAGACCGAGTGTTACCACGGCAATAATCACTGAGATAAACAACGCCACCGCAGGGTTGCCAATAAACTCAAAGAATTGACGAATAGGATTTTCCTTGGCAACCGTTAATTCGAAGACAGCCGCCAAAGCCATCAATACCACCGGGATTACCGCAGCAAAAATACTGGTCCAGAAGCCTGGCATCTCAGCATCGGTGAATATCTTGGTATTATAAAGTCCCTCTGGTGGCGACTTTTCAAACTTCTTGAGAAATTTGGAGAAAATAGGTCCCGCAATGATGACAGTAGGCAGCGTTAATATCATCCCATAAAGCAACGTTGTTCCGAGGTTAGCGCCGAAAATCGTGGCTATCGCAGTCGGACCGGGGTGCGGGGGAAGAAAACAGTGTGTCACCGACAATGCCGCAACCATCGGTACCCCCACGTACAGCAGCGGAATGCCTGCTGCGACGACAACGGTATACACCAGCGGTAGCAATAAAACGAAACCTATCTCGTAGAACATCGCTAGACCGACGATCAGTCCTGTTACCATCATCGCCCATTGTACGCGCTGTTTACCGAAGGCATCGATTAAGGTCATCGCAACACGCTGTGCAGCACCAGTGTCTGAAACCAATTTACCCAGCATGGCACCGAAACCTAAAATCATCGCCAATCCACCCAACGTATTCCCTACGCCTTTTTGAATCGAGGCAATAACTTGTAGCGGTGTCATCCCTTCAGCGATCCCGACAACTGCAGAAACAAAGATTAACGCGAGAAAACCATTCACTTTGAAGACGATCATTAATACTAGTAATAGCACAACACCCAGAGCAATGATGGTAATAGGCATATAACCTACCTTATTAAATTTTTATTTTGATGGAATGCGCAGGCACGTTAGCGTTTAAACTCAGCCTTATTCGCCCCGACACAGTGTTAAGACTAAAACACTAACTGAATCTTTGATGCCTGTTGCTTGTCCCCAGCAAATTGCAGGGCTTCGTCAACCTCTCGATAGCTATATTCACCACTAAACAGGGGTAAAGGATTGATTTTGCCGCTTGCCAACCAGTCGACCGCAGTAGCGAATTCATGGGTAAAACGAAAGGTGCCAACGATTCGCAACTCTTTAGCAATAACCGTCATCATCGGAAACTGTGGAATATCACCGCCCATACCGACCTGGACAATACACCCTCTTGCGCGAGTCACGTCGATACAGCGCGTTAACGCACTGGGATGCCCTGATGCCTCAAAACTTACGTCAAAGGCCCCTTTTTGCGCACGATAAGCGGTCATCTCATCATTAGCCAATAAGGTGACTGATGCCCCCAATTTATCGGCTAGCGTCAGCGCGCGAGGACTGATATCACTACAAACGATCTCTCTCGCGCCGCTCGCCTTCGCCACCGCGACCAGTAAACAGCCAATCGGCCCAACACCGGAGATAAAAACACGCTTATCTGCTACGCCACCAGCCTGATTCACTGCATGGAGGCACACCGCGAGAGGCTCAGCGAATACCATTATCCGATCATCGAGCGACGCGTCGAACGGTACGCACTGTGAGGTATCAACGATTTTGTATTGTGTAAAACCCCCGTCAACGTGTGGGTTCATCATCGCACTGCCGAAAAAGCGCATCGCCAAGCACTGATTCGTGTCTTCGGCTAAACAGTATTGGCATTCTCCACAGGCTTTAGAGGGATTGATCGCCACTTTTTGTCCTGGCTTAAACTGTGAGTTATCCGATTTCTCTACCGTACCGATCACTTCATGACCGAGGATCATTGGCATCTTAATAGCAAAGTTGCCGACCTTCCCGTGCTGATAATAGTGCAGATCTGAACCACAAATTCCGCCACGGGAAATTTTTACTAAGGTTCCTTCTCCTTGATAAGTCACCCTCTGGCTGATGACTTCGACCTGCTGTTTTCCTTTCACTACGCAAGAGTGAGTAGATAGCGTCATGCTTGCCACCTTAGTGGAATGAATTAGCAGGATATAAAATAGGTAAATTCCATTTTAATCTGCCGATTAGCGCACTAAACCGGAATATCGATGATGAGGATTTTTCACACTGTGACTAAGTCAGAATTTTACCATTCGATAAAATAGTGTTACTCAACGCTTAAAACTGATTTTTTTAATTGAACGACCAATCAATTAAACTCATAATCGCCATAAGTTAAATCAATGTTTCATTTTTGTTTAAATTTTGATTCAGGAAAATATATGGCGCTACTCAACTATCATGTTAAACCGACCACGAGTGTACGCGTGAATCTCCCTGTCTTTTTGAGTTCATCCCTACTCATCCTTCTGCTCGGAATAGTCACCGTCCTCTATCCTGTCGCCAGCCAATTATGGTTAACCCGAGCGCAAACTTGGGTTACTGAGGTGTTTGGGTGGTATTACATGTTGCTGATGGTGCTATCGATGGGGTTTATCTTTTGGCTAGCCTGCTCGCGTCATGGGACTCAATTACTGGGGCATGAAAACGAAGCGCCTGAATTCAGTTATCTCTCTTGGATTGCCATGTTGTTCTCTGCCGGCATTGGTATTGCACTCGTCTATTACGGCGCCTATGAACCTTTGGCTCATTTTCTGCAGCCGCCAGAAGGGCAAGGGGGGACTGTCCATGCGGCACGGGAAGCCATGGCGATTACGTTTCTCCATTGGGGGCTACATGGCTGGGCACTGTATGCACTAATCGCAACGGCTCTCGCTTGGTTTGCCTATCGACGGGATCAACCTTTAGCCTTACGTTCGGCTCTTTACGGTCTCTTTCGTCATAAGATCCACGGTTGGATTGGCCATACCGTCGATACCTGCGGTATTTTAGTCACGGTGGTCTCGATGGTGACAAACCTTGGAATCGGTGCGTTACTCGTCAAAGCTGGATTAAATTATCTCTTTGATTTACCACAAACTCCGCAGTTACTCTTCACTCTGATTATCATCATGATGATCGTGGCCACAGTCGCCACCGTCATCGGGATTGAGAAAGGGATAGCGTTCCTTTCTAACCTCAATGTTGGCTTTCTCTGCTTATTACTTCTCTTTCTTTTTATCACAGGTCCTACCCTGACGATGCTAAATGGGTTACTGCAAAATACCGGGGATTACCTATCGAGTGTTGTGGCAAAAAGCTTTGAGGTTTATCTCTATAGCAAGGCAGAAAAATGGCAGGGAGCGTGGACGCTCTTCTATTGGGCGTGGTGGGTCGCTTGGGCACCGTTTGTCGGGCTATTTATTGCTCGTATCTCCCGTGGCAGAACCATTCGCCAATTAATTTTAGGGGTGATGCTGATCCCTCTCGGTTTCACCTTGGCGTGGCTCTCTCTTTTCGGTAATACCGCTATTTCATTAGTGCTCGATCAAGGGCATGCGATTCTAGGGCATATTGCGTTATCGGATCCCCCAATGGCGGTCTATAAACTACTAGAGTATCTTCCTTGGCCTACTCTGACTGCGGTGTTCACGGTAATAATCAGCTTTGTGCTATTCCTCACTCCGGTGGATTCCGGCACACTGATGATTGCCAACTTAGCCAGTAAAGGCGGAACCTCTGAGGACGATGCGCCTATTTGGCTTCGCCTGTTCTGGGCAATAGTGACCACCGTGCTGTGCGCTGGGCTGCTTTATGCGGGCAGCTTTAGTGCCATGCAAACGGCTGTAGTGGTCGCTGGCCTACCCTTTTCCGTGGTGATTTTACTTTATATGGTGAGCCTGTATCGCGATCTACATCGTGCTTAATCGCTCGTCCCCACGCTTTAATAAAGTGCTGTGGGGACCTTTTCTATTTTATCAGCCATTTCGATAAGGGCTGCCCCATGATTACGATTACGCCCAGAAAAATGATTAAAGCCCCAAGATAATCATCCCGCCCTAGGCTGATGCCATCGACCCAGCGTAACCAAGCGAGTGCCACTAAGATATAGACACCGCCGTACGCTGCATAGGTACGCCCTGCTGCCGCGGGATGTAGCGTCAATAGGCCACAAAAAATAACTAAAGAACAGAGGGCAGGAATCAACAGGATTAACGGTTTACCTTGTTTGGCAACTAACCACGGCAAGTAACACCCGATAATCTCCGCAATGGCAGTGATGATAAACAGTAAAAAGTAGTAGACGTATAACAAGAGGCGTTCCCTCAGCAGTAATCAATTATGAGGGAACGTAGCTGACGGGGCCGAAAGAAACAAGTCAGCGACGACTATTTATGCTGACTCGGTACTCAGCGGCTCGTTTTGGCTTAAAACATCGTATTATCGTTGGCGGCAGTTTTAGGGACCTCTTGGATGACATCCCAATGTTCAACGATCTTACCGTCGCGTACGCGGAAAATATCCACAATCGCTTCTCCACGATCTTTCGCATTTTCTGTCGAATGGATATGCAACCAGACCAAATCGCCATCTACCGCGCTACGAATAATCTTGGCGCGCGATTGCGGGTGGTGTTTAAAATAATCGGTAAAGTAGCTAACAAAGGGTTTCTTACCGTCGGGGACCTGTGGATTATGCTGACGATAGTCTTCAGCGACCACTTTCGCTGCTTCATCAATGTTATGCTGATTAAAAAACTGGTTATAGAAGTTGACCACCAGCTGGCGATTTGCCTCTGTCGACGCTGAGCTAGCCTGTGACGTCGTCGCCGCCATCGAGGCTGAACTCACCAGTAATCCTGCCGTAAGCAGTAACGTTTTCATTTTATGCATGATGGTGCTCCTCGTTTAATAACCGACTGTAAAACGTTGGCGCCGATGTGCAGGTTTTTCAATTTCGTCGACAAGAGCGATAGCATAATCCTCGTACGAAATGCGGCTCCCTTGTTCATTACTCAACAATGTGTCGCGACCCAAACGGAAGTTACCCGTTCTCTCTCCTGCCTCAAACAGGGCCGATGGCGAAATAAACGTCCAATCCAGTGATTTTTCTTCGCGTAACCGATTCAGAAAATCCAAGCCAGCACGAGCCTCGGGAAGATAAGCCTCAGGAAAATTAGGTTGATTGATCAGTAACTGCCCTGGTGCAACCTCTAAACTTCCTGCGCCGCCCACCACTAAATAACGAGCAACACCTGAATCCTTCACTGCCTCAATTAAGGCTGCAGGAGCGACTTGCGCAAACTTCACTGCACTGATCACGACATCGTGTCCCGCTAAGGTTTCAACAAAAGCTTGGGTATCGTTAATATCCCCTTTCACTACCGAGACATTGGGTAAGTTAGGAATAGACGCCGGTTGACGAGCTATTGCCGTTACCTGATGACCGCGTTCTGATAATTCTTTAACAATTCGTGAACCCACCTGACCTGACGCACCAACAACTGCTACAGAAACCATGATAACCTCCTTGATAAAATGAAGACCTAGTCTTAATTGTAGACCGGTTAAATTGATGCTACTGTGCCGCTGAAATCTTTGCAAGAGGTTGTCCTCTTGTACCTAGGTCAGGGTAAAATGACTGCCCTATCAGAAGGAATTTAGTGCTATGGCAAATAACTATGCGGAATTTGGACATCCCTGCCCGATTCGCGATGTATTAGATCGTATTGGTGATCAGTGGAGTTTATTGATTTTGGAATCTTTAGCGAATGAAACCTATCGCTTTAATGCGCTGCACCGCGAGATTGGCGATATCTCACGCCAAATGCTAACGGTAACCTTGAAAAGGCTAGAGTTTGACGGCTATATATCCCGCACCGTTTTCGCAGAAGTGCCGACACGAGTAGAGTATCGGCTTACTGCACTGGGTGAATCTTTCCTTCAACCTTTACGACAATTGGTGGAATGGGCAGATACTCATCACGAGGCGATTTGTTACGCACGCAAAATAAATGGCGATAGCTCACTCAGCGGTCAATAGTGCTTTACGCTGATTTTCGATCAGCTCGCCCAGCTTTTGTCGCTGTTGCCCTTGCTGATCGAAGTTCTCTGGGGTCAGCCACTGCCGGTAAGCTTTCTGCAACGCAGGAAAATCGCTATCAATAATTGAGAACCACGTGGTATCACGATTGTGCCCCCGTACTACCATGGCTTGGCGAAAAAGCCCTTCATAAGTAAAGCCTAATCGCAGTGCTGCAGCGCGTGATGGATGATTATGCGCATTACATTTCCATTCCACTCGGCGGTAACCAAGCTCCCCCAAGGTGTACTGCAGTAATAGGCTGATCGCCTCTGTCGCCAATCGTGTACGCTTAAGTTGTGATGAATAAGTCACGCCACCGATTTCAATGACGCCTTGCTGAGCATCAATACGCATCAGCGCAATACTTCCCACCGCTTGTTGCGTGCTTAAATCAATAATTGCGTAATGCAAAGGATCATTAAGTGTTTCCAAACGAGCCAGATAGGTTTGATATTCCGCCAAATCACCAAAAGGCCCAGAGAGTAAGTAGGTCCAATCGCGATCATCCTCTGCTTGCGATAAAGCATCGAACAATGCTTGACTATGTGCCGCCACGCTAATCGGTTCAAGCCGACAATACTGACCATTAATCATGGTCTTAGTGGGGTATTGCGCCCCTTGCCAATTTTCTACCGGTTCACCAATAGGTTGCTTAAATTCGTTTACTCGCGTCATGCTAGCCCTTATCGTTAATGATTGTGATGAAGAAAATAATTCACTATGACGTTATGACAAATAAGCCCATCACTCACCTATAAAGTTTACTTACTGATACCCTATAAATGACTAATCAGTCATGCTTTCGCGACCTTCCAAGGGCCTTACTGCTCACACTATTGATAGCACATTAAAAGTTATCGATGCACCCTAATCATTCTCAGCGACGACAGGCAGATACGGTTCTCGTCGGCATTCAGTGATCCGTTAACGCTGAAATTAAAACTGTGAAATCACTCTGAAATAACGAGTCAGGGCTTTGCCAGACAATAACTCAATCTTGATCCTACACATAAAATCAGTCGAAACACTTTTTGTATACATATATGTGTGTATACTCATTGAGTGTAGGGAGAAGAAATGAAATCCGCTGAGCTCATAAAGGAATTAATCGCAGCCGGATGTAAGTTAAAACGCCATAACGGGGGGAGTCATCAAATTTGGTGGTCTCCGATAACCAAAAAAACGTTTCCTGTTCCCCATCCAAAGAAAAATCTGCCGCCAGGAACCCTTAGCGCAATTAAAAGACTGGCAGGCATCCACTCCCTGTAAATAATGGAGGTGAAAAATGTTTTTTACTGTTGGTATCGAAGAACCTTGCGAAGAAAATATCGCTTATGGACTGTCTATCCCAGCCTTTGATAAATATGGCTACGGTTGCGTCTCTGCTGCCGATCAGCAGGCAGATATTCCGATTATGGCAAGAGAAGCTATCCTGACGATTATCGAAGAAATGCTACTATCAGGCTCCTATTCTCTCGAAGAGATTACCGATGAGGGAGTCACCACTTATTCAAAAAATACCGAATATCTACACTGTAATACATGGTTTATGCTTGATGTTGAATTATCTTCATTCGAAGGCAAGCAGCAGCGACTCAATATTACGCTACCCGATATTCTTGTAAAACGTATCGACGGCTTTGTGGCGGGGCATCGTTTAGATTATAAAGATAGAAGTCATTTTCTTGCTCAAGCCGCTAGGCGTGAACTCGCCAACCGCTTGGTGAAAACCGAGAACCCACATGACACTCAATAAGGGACACATCGCCCCTGACGGATGACTAACCTGGCGTTTCGTCATGTTACCTATTGGGGCAACAGGCTGTAAATGAAGATATTACGATAAGCTTAGTTATCAGATTGCCCACAGCTGACGGCCAGTACATGAACACTTCTCATCAACTTGAGCAAACCTTATTAACTTTACTAACAATAAGTTACCTATAACACCCATCATACTTACTTCCCTGTTCCTCGGTAAACCGACTACAACATGAAGATGACTCATACAGAAGTGAAATTAAGTCACTTCCCCTGCCGCGTCGACTCTGGCATAAATAAGTCATTGGCGGCAGACAGTATGTTTCACTGAACTCGACGCGCTTCGAAAACAATTATAGTCAGCGTGCGGATCAGGCATCACAACAGAATTAGGATACCAATAATAATGAATAATGCATTTTCCTTTAGTATCAGTAGCCTTCGCTTAGATGAGCATTACAATCCGTCAGAGAGTACACGTATCACTACCAATTTTGCGAACCTCGCCCGGGGCGAAAAACGTCAGCAAAATCTACGTAATGCATTAACTATGATTAATAACCGTTTTAACTCCTTGGTCACTTGGGATAATCCAAATTCTGACCGTTATACGGTTGAGCTCGAAATCGTTTCAGTCGGCATGAAAATTAATGCAAGTAGTCAAGGTAGTTTCCCAGTGATCGAAATTTTGAAAACCACCGTGGTGGATAGCGAAACCGGCCAACGTATTGAAGGCATTGTGGGAAATAACTTTTCTTCTTATGTGCGCGACTACGATTTTAGCGTCGTACTCTCCGAATTCAATCAAGGTAAGGCCGAGTTTTCTATTCCTGAGAATTACGGTGTCCTGCACGGTAATATTTTCAAGGCGTTCGTTAACTCTGAAACCTATTCCCAGCATTTTAGTAAACAACCGGTAATTTGTTTAAGTGTCTCCAGCAAAAATGTCTATAAGCGTACCGGTCACATTCACCCTGTATTAGGCATTGAGTACCAACAAGATAAGCCGTCGTTAACCGATGACTATTTCGGCAAGATGGGCCTTAAGGTACGTTACTTTATGCCTGCCAACAGCGTTGCGCCACTGGCCTTCTATTTCCACGGTGATTTGCTTAGTGATTACAGCAACTTCGAGCTTATCAGCACGATTAGCACCATGGAGACGTTCCAAAAAATTTATCGCCCTGAAATCTACAATGCGAATTCGCCGGCGGGCTTATGTTATCGACCGGCATTGAATCATCAAGATCACTCATTAACAGTGATTGAATACGACCGCGAAGAACGTACGCGTTTGGCAACTGAACAAGGTAAATTTACCGAAGAACACTTTATTAAGCCGAACCAAACACAACTTGAACAATGGTCAGCTCAGCAAGCTTTCTCATAAATTAAAACGATAAGGTCACCTGTTATGAAAATTTTGTTACCTACTTCCACAGCGGGCAGCTTACCAAAACCTTCTTGGATTGCTGAGCCAGAAAAATTATGGTCGCCGTGGAAACTGGAAGGCCAAGAGTTGATCGATGGTAAAAACGACGCGTTACGACTTTGCTTAGATGACCAAGTGCGCGCCGGGATCGATATTGTCAGTGATGGTGAGCAAACGCGCCAACACTTCGTGACCACCTTTATTGAGCACTTAGACGGCGTCGATTTTGAAAAACGCGAAATAGTCAAAATCCGTAATCGCTACGAAGCAAGCGTTCCTTCCGTCGTCGGCCCGGTTTCTCGTCCTAAATCAGTCTTTGTTGAAGACGCGAAGCGCTTACGTCAACTGACTGACAAGCCCATTAAATGGGCTCTGCCTGGTCCAATGACCATGATCGATACTCTCTATGATGGGCATTACAAGAGCCGCGAAAAACTGGCGTGGGAATTCGCAAAGATTCTGAACCAAGAAGCGAAAGAGCTTGAAGCCGCAGGCATTGATATCATCCAGTTCGACGAACCTGCATTTAACGTGTTCTTCGATGAAGTCAATGAGTGGGGTATTGCCGCGTTGGAGAAAGCGATCGAAGGCTTACAATGCGAGACAGCGGTCCATATTTGCTATGGCTACGGTATCAAGGCCAATACCGATTGGAAAAAGACCCTCGGCGAAGAGTGGCGTCAATACGAAGAGATTTTTCCAAAGTTACAAAAATCGAATATCGATATCGTCTCTCTGGAATGTCAGAACTCTCGCGTACCGATGGACTTAATCGAGCTTATCCGTGGTAAGAAGGTCATGGTCGGTGCTATTGATGTCGCCACCAATACTATCGAAACGCCAGAAGAAGTGGCCGAGACACTACGTAAAGCACTGCAATTTGTTGATGCAGACAAGCTTTATCCGAGCACTAACTGCGGAATGACACCATTGTCCCGTGATGTCGCTAATGCGAAGTTACGTGCGTTAAGCGCCGGTGCGGGCATTGTGCGTAATGAATTATTGAATAAATAAGTCGCCCATTTATTGCCCAGTAGAGTTAGCCACCATGGCTGATATTTACTGGGCGATTTGCTGATCAATACCCTCAGCCCTTCCCTCTCTTTTACCATAAAAACTTATCTCTTCGGTAATCGTCCTATCAATAAATTCTTTATTACTCTCTATAGTGGTGGAGAAAGCTAGGAGGGTTATAATGAAGCAATTCTCTTTTTTTCAGCCAGCAATCTTGCCCGTTGAAGGAGCAGGATATTTGCAAGGTGGATATTCAATTACCGTTAATATTGAAGAAAAAATTTAGATACTGGTAAGAACATACACTTGTCAGCGATAGGTAGTAATATTTCTAATATTGCTATCGGTTCAGGAAGCATCTCTTTCTGGTGCAAGGTATTTTTGGATAATGATAAAAAGACCCTTCCACTTAGCAATAAGAATAAAAATATGATGTATCTAAATAAAATGGAACATTACATTGGTGATATTAATTTTTTCTTAGAAAAGAAAGGGCTTACTACACCAACCATTACATTAGAAGTTGGTTATATCTATAGTTCATATATAGGAAGCGCTTCACCTATGCCAAGTAGCATGAAAAGAAAGTTAATACTAACACCTTTCAAATAATGAGGTTTTATCGTTGAAAAAATATGCTTACCTAACTGTTATAATTTTTTCTTTTTCCTTGGCTCTCTATTTTTATAGCGAGCATCACGATAAAAAAACTATCCTCTATGCGAATGGGTTACTAGATCGTTATATAAAAGATCCCGCGAGTGAAAGATTTCATTCCTTAAAAGAATTAAAATCATTAACGAATAAAAACCCTAGAAATGTTAAGGTTCGTTCTATTTACCTTAATATTCTTCTACTTGAAAAACATTACACACAGGGCCTAGAACAAATAAAAATAATTAATAAAACCAGTCCCATAGCATTATCTAAACTCAACGAATGTCTATTAATCGAGAGAGTGGGTAAAGAACCAAGGAGTTGCTATCAGCAGGCTGTTAAGCTGTTTAGAGCTAAGCGTAACCATGATAATAACTATATCTTAGCCCTGAAATTTTCCCAAGATCCCAATTTTCTCAGTGAAAGGTACCGCCTAGTTAACGCAGGTAAAATAACTAAAGAAGCTGAAAATATCATCGACATGGATAAACAGACTTTCTTAGCGACTTTTTACCCTTAATTAAAATTGGATTAACTTAACTAAATTTGACGAGTTTAAGCTTTCTCATAAAAAATTATACTCAACAAATTAATATTTATACTTATAAATAATAGAATTTATAAAATAATCAACTATACAGTCGTGTTCTTGAGCGATATAACAGCATGATATTAACCAAGACGAAAACGATAGCATTATGGCATGGTTATATCGCGTCAACACTAAGCAGTTTTTTCTTAATGGACATTATCGGTTTTCAGCGAAATACTCTGGCCGCCCCGTCTATCAAGATAATAGTGACCACCAGTGTGTTAAATCGAAAGGCCCCATACCTAAAGGTACTTATACCATTGGTAGGCCTTTCCATCACCCCAAAACAGGTCGTTGAACATTAAGACTGACGCCTTCGCCCTCCAATCAGATGTGTGGTCGAAGCGGTTTCATGATTCACGGTGACAGTGGAAAACACCCTGGCGAAGCTTCTTAGGGGTGTATTATTTTGGATTTTTCTTTTAGAAAAATGATAACCGAAACAGGTATTACATTGCTTGAGGTCGAATAATGCAAAAATTTATTGCCGCTTTTTTATGGTTACTATCTGTTCCAACTTTTGCGAATGACTACGTTGGGTGTGCCAAGGTTGGTGCCTCAATGTATATAGGGTTAACCGATGCTATTGTCAACGATCTAAAAATTAATCCAGGTCAGATTATTAGAGACAACGTCGCCGTTGAAGTCCTATCTATATTACCTATATCAAAATTATATGCAGAGCAACTGGCTGACTACGACTATAAACATCAACCCTTAGACGTGCTAGACAAAGAAGACTACCTAGAAGGTTATACCACAAACGATGTCAAGATTATTATTGCGAAATATACTTACCGCAATATTAAAAATCAGAAAAACATATTTATCGCATCAAGCCTACAAAATAATAACGAATGTTCATTACGGTTCAATGGTTATTTAATAATTAATAGGGAATTTTAACTTATAGTTATATATCTCGATAACATGAATATTTAATCAATAGAACTTTACACCACCCAAAACCAGCTCGTTGGAGCTTAATATTAGCTCCTTTACCTTCCAACTAGATGTGTATCGAAGTGGTATTAATATAAAGTGATAATAACTAGAAATTAATTTACACTACTAAAGGTTGAATAATTAGAGTATTTGTTATTATTTCTATACTTCTTTTTCCTCATCATGCTTTAGCCACTAACAGTATTGGCTGTGCTTAAATTGGTGCCTCGATGTATATAGGGTTAACCGACGCAATCGTTGCGGAGCTGAATATTAGTAGAGATAAGATTATCCAAAAAAATGTTAGCGTTGAGGTTATTTCAGCACCCCCTATCAAGAAAGTTTATGCTGAGAAACTGGCCAAAGAGGACTATAAAAAACTGAATACTCATATCCTCAGTATTAATAATCATATTGAAGGATATTCTAAAGACAATATCGAAGTTATCATCGCCAAATATACCTATCGAAATGTAACGGACAAGAAGAATATATTTATTGCATCTAATTTTAAAAATAGATATGAGTATTCAGTTCGATTTAATGGGTATTTGATTTTTAGTAGATAATTTTGAATTAAAGTTAACTCTGACCGAGAAAGAAAATATTGTATCAGTAGACCACCCATTACCCTAAAAAAGGTCATTGGATCCTAAGGCTGACGCCTTCACCCTCCAATATGCGTTACCCAACTATCATGAACGCTGATAACCATACCATTAAGATTATGCTAAAATCTATCAATTTTTGGGAGTTTCTCACCGAAAACGATTTCCTTTAGATTATTATAATCACTTGCTAGATAGTATCCATTATCCCAATCAATATTTTTTTCGAGGGCTTTTTGTAGCTTTAGATGAGTGCTATTTTTTGTCTTGTCATTAATAATCTGCTTTTTCAATACCCAACTCAGCAATATATCTCGGAAAAGCTGACCATTACTATTTTGCATGTGGGTGATCATCTTTTCGATTAGCTATTTGTACAGCCCATATACCGCGAAGAGGCTGGATAGCCGCCGGAACTCATCAAACATTATCGCAGCATACTGCTGATGAGTAATCGTTCCCCCCTTAGCTACGCAGATTACAGCAAAATGGGAATTGGGGGTGATCCATCGAAGAACGCCGGGTAAGTGTCCAAGGATCAACCTGATTAGAGATATAGTTCAGCCGATAGCGGGGTATTAGCTGTACTTTGGTCAGATCGCCACAGCGCATGTCTTCTGCACTATAGTCGTTCATTCGGTTTCGCGTTTGAAAAATAGTAAAGGGAAACGTGAGTGCGGCCATAGGGATACATTCCTTGTATTATCGCCCGTAGAGGTTTTCACAAGAAACACTATGTACTAAAACACCTATAGTGTAAATATTGTACAAATCTTTGAGTTACTTTTCAGATTCTGGGTGGGGTTACAGCTGAAGTATAGTCTCCAAGGTCATCGTTAAAATGACCTATGGTATCTTTCTGATTGTATGGAGCTTACTGGGTAATTCCTTTCGTATTACGGACCCATGTCTATGCCTCGATATTATCTATCCACGCGTCCACGCACGATAAAATCTACTAGATCAATGACAACTCGTACCGATAATCGAATTACTGGTCGCTGCACCTGACTACCTTGCGCAGGTGGAGTTGACGTGACAGGCTCTGCTTCACTTTAGGTCTTTGAGGCTTCATCCTCGCCGATACATTGCTGGGTAATTGTCTCTGTTGAAGAACAAGTACGCCATACCTTTTTAATAATAACGAATGCTAAAGAAATCATATTCGTAAACGTTCTTAGCCAGATTACCACGAATATTCTCCCTCGAACGTGTAGAGATATCTTCCCGATTATCAAGGATGGTTTTGCCATCAAGTAGAAACAGAGTTCACTCCAGACCCACCAGTTGGCCCCGCCGCTAATGTCAGTTAAGGCTGAAGCCTAACGGCTATGCATCACTAGATTATTAATGATAACTTTCTTACCGAAATAACTGTAGTGGGTTAGTTATTCGTAAACAATTTTAATGTGGCTTGAAAATATAACCCTTACAAGTACCAGATAAAGTATGGCTTGACATCAATGTTATGAAATCCTTCAAACAAAAATAACGTAATTTTTTACGTAACGCATGATAAAAAAACGATATTTTTCGGTTTTACTATTTTTTTTATTAAAGATAACGTAAAATATAACGTACTTCAGCGCTCTTATAAGGTCACCTATGGCTAATCTAGATACCAATTATTGCTACTCTTTTCCAGCTATACGTGGCATTCAGGCTGGTCGTCCCTTCTACATCGCCACATGCCCAATGCGTATCATCCCCAAAATATTCAGCTTTGATGAAAATGACGTCCCCCCTGAGCTCCGCGCCCAGCGCACGCTGAATAAATCACGTATACCCGAAATGGTGCGTTATCTTCTGGAAAATCCTAAAGATTATGTCTTTTCTGCACTTACAGCGTCCATCGCCGTTGACGTGCAGTTTGACGAGTTCCCTGGCACTAACAATCTAGGGACGTTGTGCGTACCTATGGATGCGCAGATTCTAATTAATGACGGTCAACATCGTCGTAAAGCGATTGAAGATGCTTTAGAAGCACGTCCGGAGCTGGGGCAGGATAACATCCCTGTTCTATTTTTTGTTGATGAGGGATTAAAACGCAGCCAACAGATGTTTGCCGATCTGAATAAATACGCTATTCGCCCTAGCCCGTCACTGGCATCCCTGTATGATCATCGTGATGCAAGTTCAAATCTGGCACGTTATCTGGCTATGTCGATAGAACCATTTATTGGAATGACAGAACTGGAAAAATCAGGTATTAGCCAGCGATCAAATAAATTATTTACATTAAGTAGCATCAAACAAGCTACCCGAGCCCTGCTCGGTAAAGAACCCAAAGAAGATACTTTTGAAGAATGCACCCAAATAGCCACCCGCTACTGGCAGGCTATTTTCCAGGTAATGCCTGATTGGCAATTAGCAGCGAAAAAAGAGGTTTCACCGGTTCAGCTACGACAGGACTATGTCCACGCGCACGGTATTGGTTTACAGGCACTCGGGCAACTGGGATATACATTGCTGACAGATTACCCGGAACTATGGACGGATAAAATTTCTGACCTCAGAACTTTCAACTGGCGTAGAAATAACCCAGACCTGATTAAACGCGCAATGCAGCATGGTAAACTGAGTAAAACCAGTACTGCTATCCAGCTCACCTGCAATGCACTAAAGACCTCGCTCTCAATTCCACTTTCTCCTGAAGAACAAGAGCTTGAAGCTCAAATGGTTGTCTTATGAGTAAATTAGTTCAGGCCTTTGATCTGGCCGAATACGAAGATTTTATTAATAAAGAAGAGTTTGCCGGACGTCCTCTCGCCGAATATATTGCCGAAGTCCAAAGAATTTATTGTACCGATAGGCGCCCATGGGTAATCGGCTACAGCGGTGGGAAAGATTCTTCAGCAGTGATCACACTGGTATATCTGGCGCTATTAGGCTTACCTCCAGAAATGCGCAACAAAGACATTTTTTTAGTTTCATCCGATACACTAGTGGAAACACCAGTTGTTGTGGACCTGATTAAGAAAACGATGTTACAGATTGAGGCAGGAGCAAAGCGTGATGACTTACCGATCACTCAACACGCGGTAACGCCGAAAACTAACGAAACTTTCTGGGTCAATTTGCTGGGGAAAGGCTACCCGGCTCCGACCCGTAGTTTCCGTTGGTGTACCGAGCGAATGAAAATCAATCCGGTGAGTGATTTTATTAAAGATAAAGTCAGCCAGTTTGATGAAGTGATTGTTGTGCTGGGTTCACGCAGTAGTGAAAGCGCTTCTCGTGCGCAGGTAATCGCCAAACACAAAATTGATGGCTCGCGCCTGGCCCGGCACACAACCTTAGCAAATGCGTTTATTTATACCCCCATTGATACCTGGGATGTTGAAGACGTCTGGAAGCTGCTGCGCGGTGCGTTCAGATACGCCCCTGAAGATATCGACGAATGGGAAAGTCCATGGGGGGGAAATAACCGTCCTTTATGGACGCTATATATGGACTCTTCCGCACAGGGCGAGTGTCCGCTTGTGATTGATGAAAGTACTCCCTCTTGCGGAAATTCTCGCTTTGGCTGCTGGACCTGTACTGTTGTTACTAAAGATAAGGCGATGGAAAGTCTGATCAAGAATGGCGAGGAATGGATGTCTCCCCTGCTGAAATATCGAGATCTGTTAGCATTTACAACTGACCCAGTAAATAAAGACACCTATCGCAACTATAAACGCCGTACTGGTAAAGTAAGTTATCAGTACGCGAAAGAAAGTGACGAACCAGGCGCTGAAAGAAAACATGTTCCCGGTCCTTACTGGCTCAAATATCGTCAGCAATGGCTTAAGGATCTTTTGGAAATTGAGCGCGATTTGAATGCTCAGGGCCATAAAATTACGCTAATTACCCAGCCGGAGTTACATGCTATCCGTCAGGAGTGGCTGAAAGACCCCAATGAACCAGACTGGTATGACAGTCTGCCAGATATTTACCGTGAGGTTTACCGGCAGGATTTAGACTGGGTGGTGGACGATCAGTCACGCTTTAATGCCAGTGATGCCGATTTACTCGCACAGATAGCTCAGGGTTTTGACATTGTGCCTGAGATGGTGATGAAACTCATTGAACTAGAAGTCTCAATGGAAGGATTAAGTCGTCGTCAGGGTATTTTTGATAAACTCGGCACGATTTTGAAGCAGGATTGGGGCACTCTGGAAGAAATTCAGCAACAACAGATAACCCTGCAGAAACGTAATGAACGGGATATTCATCAGGAAGAGGTCACAAAACTGGAAAGTGAACTTCAGGTTTTGCAGCGCAGAATTGTTGATATAGGTGAATACTCGACCCTGGCTGGGGAGGAGAAATAACGTGCTTATTAAGCAACTGGTATTACATAACTTTCGGGTATTCAACGGTACACATACCATTGATCTGGCACCAAAGAAACGCCCACGCGATTTTAATCCGCGACCTATCGTGCTGTTTGGTGGTTTAAACGGTGCAGGTAAAACATCGATTCTATCAGCGATCCGTCTTGCGTTATATGGGCGACTGGCGTTTGGTCTTGCGACCCAGCAGCAGGACTATATTGAACAACTTAGCTCTTTGGTTCACAACAGGATCTACGATCGTGAACAACCAGAAGAAGCTTCCATCGAACTAACCTTTACCTACAATAAGAGTGGTCGTGAAGCTGAGTTCACTGTTACCCGAACCTGGAAAAAAGGTAAGAAAGACCGCCTTTCCCTACAACAGGATGGGCAACCTCTTAGTGAGCTGGATTATGAGCAATGCCAGGGGTTTCTCAATGAGTTGATTCCACATGGAATTGCTGATTTGTTCTTCTTTGATGGTGAAAAGATTGCTGAACTTGCGGAAGACGACTCCGGAAACATTCTGCGCACAGCCGTACGTCGCTTATTAGGTTTGGACCTTATCGCAAAACTTCGTAATGATTTAATGATCTTCGTTAAGCGCCAACAATCCAGCCAGCTGGCCAGTTCTCAGCAACAGCAAATTACAGAGCTGGAAAAACAAAGCAAAGAATTAGCCTGCCAGACAGAAGAATTTCTGGAAAGCGCAGATTTTTCTAAAGCACGAATTGAATTGCTGTCCAGAGATATCATACGTTATGAAGGCTTACTAAATGCTCAAGGAGGCGCATTTGCCCAAACTAAGGCGCAGGAACAACAAAAAGTTGAAACACTGCTCAAAGATAAAGAACATCTGGAAAAACTATTGAGGCAAGAATGCGATGGTTCGCTACCCTATGCGCTTGCACCCAAGACCCTTTCTCATTTGTTACAGCAAATTGCCAATGAAACTCAGATTAAACAGGCAAGAAGCTTTGAAAAAGAGCTGAGTCAGTTTTTAGCTCAACTTAAAAATGATATCGCATTCCGCTCTGCAGGGACGGGTAAAATAGCGGCTGAGACGATTACCGATAATCTAAAAGATTATATGGCAACAAAACCAAAAGGCGATTTAGTCTTTGATATCTCTGAGCGTGAAGCAGGTATGCTTCAACAGTCTATTGAAACAGACAGCAAGAAAGCATGGCAGAGATTTGAGCTTTATCGTACACAATTATCAGAGATTGAACAGCAATTAGAACAAGCTGCGGCGAATATCGCACGGGCACCTGAAGATGATCAACTGATGGAGCTCTTCGAGAAACTACGAGATCTGGATAGACAACGCGAAGCCCAATTGCAGAAATATCGTTCATTACTGGAAGATGCTAAACGCACAAAAATAAATCAACTGGATTGTGTGCGTCAGATTCAAAAAGCTCATGATACCGCTCGTTATCAGCATAGTTATAGTAGTGCGTTTAAGAATGCTCAGGAAACGATAAATCTACTCGATCGCTATAGCGATGTTTTAACCCAGGCTCGGGTTAAAACACTTTCAACAAACTTTGAGCTGGCTTACCGCAAGTTAGCTCGTAAGGAAGATTTACAGCTGAGCGCGCATATCAACCCTCAAACATTTGATGTAGAGTTGATAGATGAGAATAACTCAGTGATTAACCGTAAGTTGCTTTCGGCTGGTGAAAAACAGATTTATGCAATTGCTATCCTTGAGGCCCTTGCTAAAACTTCTGGTCGTGATTTACCTGTAATCATCGATACTCCACTAGGCCGGCTGGACTCTCAGCATCGGGATAAATTAATTAACCATTACTTTCCTGAGGCCAGCCATCAGGTTGTTTTATTATCTACCGATACGGAAGTTGACGAGCGTTATTTTGTCGATCAGTTACGTGATGATATCTCACACGCTTATGAGATTGTATTCAATGCACATACTAAATCATCTACGCTGAAGCCTGGCTATTTCTGGGAATTAACTAAGGAGGTGATCTGATGCTCCCGAATCGTATGGTACTTAGCCGCCAAACTGAAGAACAGCTTAAAAAGTTGAAAAGTTACACAGGGATTACTCCAAATATCACTGCCAGACTAGCCTTTTTTCGATCGATAGAGAGCGAGTTTCGTTATTCACCTGACCGGGGTAATAAGAAGCTGGATGGGTCGTTAGTACTGGATAAAATTACATGGTTGGGAGAAACATTGCAGACTACAGAATTAGTGTTGAAAATGCTTTATCCGCAATTGGATCAGAAGGCGATGATTACGGCTTGGGCTGCGCATGTTGAAGATGGAATTGCTGCATTGAGGAATTATAAAAGCTTAAATGATTTCACTTTAAGTTTATGATTCATCGACTAACCGTCGAAGCAATAACTTCGGCGGTTACATAATACACTTCCAATTCTTATATTATTAACATATTCACATAGTATATTTATACTCCTTTAATTTAAAATAACCAACCATTATAGAAAATCAATCTCCATAAAAGATGGATAATATTTATAGTTGGATTTAAACTCATTAACATCTTTTTCAGCAAACACTTTACTATCGTACTCAATACTATCCTTACTAGGCATTTTCTCCATTAAAAATCTAGTTTCTTTGCTAGTTAAATTTGGAACTTTAATTTCATAACATTCATCTGATTCAGTGTAAAAATATAAATCCTGCATTCTGCACAAGTCAATTAAGTGCTGTTCATCTCTACTAATGATCATAAACCCAACCGTTGACATATTAGTGCCATCAGAATAGTCAAAATAGCATATTTGTTTGAATATTATGCTCTGATCTTCAGGTAAAGTAACATTTCTATTTGATAAGGTGCTTTTTAGCTGCGAATGCAAACATCCTCTAATAAACTTAGAATAGTTTGTCTTATTTGAAAATCCTCTTTCATCAAATCCAGCCGGAATAAATTCATTACCAAAAACCGATTCGAACTTGCGACGATAAAATCCATCATCGATATCACGATACTCTGCTTTTAGATCGCCTAGCTTATATGGCTCTGAGTTATAACTCAGAAAAATGACACTTCCGGAAGGGCATCTTTCAACTATTGTAGATAAATCACTAAACATATATTTGCTAAATGGTGAGTCGTAATCCATCCAATAAATGGTTTTTTTGGCTAAGTTTAAATTAGGTAACACCTCACTTGAATGCCCAAATTTAACATCAATGCACTCATATGGTTTGTTAAATTTATACCTATTCCTGTTGGTAGAATCAGCCTCAATGCTTATCATCTCGTAAATACCAAGATACTTATGCATTAAAACAAAGTCCACAAAATACTTAGAACCAAAACCTATATATTGATAGTCAGAGAAAATCCCGAAAGGAGATAGTCGCAACAGAATATCTCTAATCATCTTTCTTTCGATGTTTTTGGCAGGTCTTAAGCGATAATCTATTTTTCTACCTGAATTAGCCATTATTTACACTCATAGCTCATATAATATTTAAACGTTTCCTCACCAACCTCTTTATTTGTTGTGGCATTAAGTGAGTTTTTTACTTTTTCAATTTCTTCAAGCAAGACTGTATATTGAATCGTGGCGATTTGAGGCATATCTTTTTTTTCAGCCATCTTAGGTCTTAAAAATGATTCTGAAGGTTGGACTGAGTGTAATAAAATCTGTCTTGCATTTTCTATAGATTCGTTTAATGGCCTTGTATCTAAATATCCAGACTTATACTGCATATCTTCTTTTGTCCTGTCCCTCAAAAAAGATATTATAGGTCTGATTGCAATTTTCATTTCATGTAATGCAGATCGAAAAATAGCATTATCTCTGTCAACACCCGTTTTAGTGGTAGTCCATGGTAATTTACTCGAATCTTGACAATCAAATTCCACCACTCCTCTAAAAAATGCATAATCGGGATGATACTTAGGAACGCCATCCACCTGCCATCCGGTTATACGGCTCTGCTCAGCACTCTCTACTAGTCGTCCATTACAAACTATATACCAACCACCTTCATCAAGTTTTCTCTCTGAAATCCCCGTTGTAATTCTAACATTCACCCCCTCGTAAGTATAAGACTTACTATATACACCTAGATCTTGTGATTTTAAGAAACTAATTTCATAATTTGACACCTTTTTATCATTTATATAAATACTTAACCCAGAATTAATACTTTTGAAATGAGCAATCGATATTTCTTGACTCAACGAGTTAATGAAAGTATCTAAACTGAGCTGCTGGGAAATATCAGGATATATATCCCTTACAATGATCTTGGTTTCACCATCATTAATATCTATTTCTTTATCATAGTCAATGTTAAATGTCCAATCTTTATCATCAGTTTTCCATTCATCAACATCTATATTTATTGAGAAAGAATCGCTATTTTTTCTAGAAAAAACTTGAAATTTCTTTCCTAATTTAAATAATGTTCTTTTCATTCCCACGCCAAATTGGCCGACTGAATTGGGTGTTGCTGGATTATCTTTTGGACGGCCAAATCTAAAAGCATAATTTTGAGCTGAATTTATATCCATGCCACCACAGTCATCATATATTATAAAAACATCATCTTTATAATTTATAATTATCTTGGCATTATTTTTATTATTTTCTCTAGCAGCATCCACGCTATTATCAATAAGATCTAGTAGAGATCTATCCAATGCAATATCTCTTGTGAGCATATCGATAAAAAATTCTTTTGTTGGACTAGCATCAATTTTATCACTCATTTATATTCATCCTATATTCAATGATTTGATTATGGTTTTATTAATTTCCAAAAAGCCATGTCTTTTATCTTTGTAATTTTTTTATCGCCATCCACATATAAACTCATATGCTTCTCAAGTTGCCGAATCTGTCCCATTAAAGACTCTTGCTCACCTTTATCATCAATGTTAAATACTGCCTTAATATCCGCATTCTTAATCTCTGAAACACGATGGATTACCCACGTAAGGATATAAGAAGCATAATTATTTTCACCGGTCTTAAAGTGAGTAATCTCCTGCGTTGACAGGATCGCACCAACCCCATACTCACGGCCTTCTTTAAGGATCTTACGCAGGCTTGAAAAATCTTGGCGCATAAAGTTATCGGCTTCATCGACCAGAATCATTTTAGTGAGCTGACGATAGTCACCTCGCACCACTGGTTTACCGCGCTTTTGCATCTGGGCATAAAAAAGATCCAGTGTCAGTGCGACTACTAGATTTTGTACTTCCGGCGGGTAACCAGCCAGTTCAATCACAGTGACACCGTCAATCAATTCGTACAAGCTGGTCATCTTCTCCGGGATGGTCTCAAATATCTTGTAACGCGCCAGTTTAGAAAGTGCTGCGTAAAGCGAATCTTCTTCAACTTTCTCCTGATCGAGGAAGCGCTGCCATACATCTTCAATCGTTGGCGCAGTCCGTGACCATGTAGTCGGATCTTCCGGTGAAATGCCTGCCGCTTCATAGCATTCTAAAATTAGATTTTCTAATTTGAGCTGCTGTTTATGGCCCAGCCCATAGGCTTTTGCCATGGTTTCCGATAGTCCACCAGCGGTATGGATTGGTAGCATTGGCGTGTCACCAAATAGCGATAACGGGTTATATGGCAACTTAAATAGCTTGTACTTTTTAGCACCCGTTGCATCAAGAAAAGCCTCATCCACATAGTCCGATTTGTAGTCGAAGATCAGCAAACCGATAGGTTTACCATCAAGATTGCAGGACTGATTACGCATCAACTGTGTGACCAGTGATTTAGTAAACTGGGTTTTACCGGTACCCATAGTTCCAATAATCCCGGTATTGGTATTCATGAACTTGGCGGTATTGGTTGGCTCCCAATGTAACGGGCACTGACGCGCAGCATCATGACCAAACAGGATTTGTAATGGAGTATTACTAATATGAGGTTTCACCACAGGTACAGCAGGCTGTAACGACTCCGGTTCCGAAATGGACTGTGAAGCAGTCGGCGTTGTGTCTTCTAGTGCGACTTCGGGTTGTGACTGACCAGCATCACACTCTGGCTTAAGCCGGTATTTTTCCGGCACCCGGTACCGTTCCGCTAACGGCAGTTCATCCCCCTGAGCAGCAATCAATGAAGGTAGCAGTGAATAAGGGATCTCGATCTGTAAAATATTCTCCGCTGTCTCTTTATAAGAGAGATCGAAGCAGGTTGCGGTATCTACATGTGCCACTACAAAGCCGTCCGCATAGTCGTCCAGCTCACCTAACTTATAGTCGCCCGTTAACCACCATTCGCGTCGTTCCAGCAAGGGAGCCAGTTTATGGCTGTCCAGCACGCCGTACAGACGCAGTTTCTCCACCTGCATCAGCACCTGACGAATAAAGAGCGCCCGGTACAATTGTGATGCCAGTGTTTGTGGTTCCAAAATATCCTGCTGTAAATAACGTTTCAGCTCACGAGCCTGTTGGCCTGCATAGCCGTAGTCAGGCCGCGCCCCGGTTTTAACTTCCAGTGGCAGCAGATAGAGGCGATTTTCTTTGAAGCCTACAAAGAGCACATCATCAGAAATCGCACCTTTACGATAACCCTGTAAATTTCTCGATAAATCACTCTCTTTCATTCTCAGCCCGACATTACCAGACACGCGGATCATTTCGGCCACCGATAACGGAATCCAGCAAATATCGGACTGGTGGAGCATAGATTGCACAAATTTGTACGCACCTATAATGCCATGTTTCTCTTTACGTTCTTTTTCACTGGAGCGCAGCATTTTCAGCAGCCATTCACCATTAAAAGCGTTAAATTCAGCCAGCAAATTATTACTGTCAACAGCAGGTTGCCCTAACTGGTTCCCGGTCTGGAGCAAGCGCAGAAATAAATCAACCTGCTTAGTGACGGTTACAGCATCATAACCCGCGCAACTGGTGTACTGATCAGAATAGTGGATGAGAACCACATCTTTTTGGCTGGTGAAAAAGTCGAGGGTGACTTTTGGATCAATAATGGTGGTCCAGAGCGCGCTGCTGTAGGAGTAATTAAGCAACTGTTTAAAATTGCCGCTAACAGCCAGACCAATCCCTTGTCCATGATACTGACTGTTACTTTGACGTGCGGGTTGCCACAGGCAACCGATTAGTCGGGCCATACGCAGGGCGCAGTAGGGCTCAGTATCCACATTTCGCAGTCCAAACGCGGTAAAGTAAGCATCCCCCTGCGTTTCGGCACCTTCCCCAGCGATCAACCCATGACATAATACCCCGCTGGACGCATCTTCAATGCGGATCTGGCGGCAATCCACAGGTGCTGTATTGTTAAAAAATGCCAGATGTGCATAGGCCAATTTGTCGCTTTCTGACGGCAGGACAAACTTGCTGAACGTTAACCGGCTACGCAGCAGGTCAATCAGCATATCGGCTTCCTCCCGCCATACACCGCTGTTCAGATCAAGATCGTTTTTAAGCTGCTCATAGCTACCACTCTCGGCAAAGTGATCAAACATATTGGGCAGAAGGTGTTCATCGTAGCAGTTCACATGAACCGAAATAGCCTTCTCTTTTTCTTGCTTAAAATATTCTACTAATCCCAGAAACAGTTCTTTGGCATTCCCTTGATTAATAGCATTGATAATCAACGCACTGTTTTCAGCACTCTGGAACAACCGGGCGTAAGCGTCCGTGAACTCATTAAGTTTGTCTTTTACCAAACGTTTAACGTAGTCATGGCTGACCTGCCGCTGGGGAACCACATCAATCCAGAAGCGGTTTTCATCCACCGGCTGTAGTTGCGCGTATTCATGCTCACTATGATAAACAAACGGCACTAACCCGGAAACCATCAAGCGATCAAGAGTGATCGGTGGTAGTGTGGCAAACGAAGCAGAATCGTACTGTTCTGACTCCGCAACGATAGTTTCTGCCAGTTGTAGGTGGTAGGCCAGCACCAGAGGATGCAGAGGAGAGAGGCGCTCGTGGCTCTTATTACAGCATACCCCCACATACAGAAGACGTTTCTCCTTTGCTGTCAGGGCTCTGCTCAGGCCTATTTGCTGAAGTGACTGTTCAAACGTAGTAACAATGTAGCTGACCAGTGTGCGATATTCCGCTGACCACGACACCAGACTCGGCAGGGTGTTACGACGATGATAGTAGGCAAATAACTGCTCATAAGCGTTATGGAGATCGGGGTAGCTGGCAAGAAGTTCATCAAGCGTAAATTCGCTATCGTCACTTCCCATGCCCAGCAGACGTTGCTCAATTAATGAGGCTTCCAGTATCAACAATTGCTGGCGTACACCGACGACCTTGTGTTCAGTATTATCAAGTATAATGCGCCCTTTTAGTCGGTTCCAGGTTGCATTGCCCTCTTCTTTAAATAACTTATTGAAACGACTTTGGTCAAAAAGCAGCGGCAACGTTAGCCCCTCTTCTGATCCCGGTCCCTCGATATTAAACGACAAACGGGAATCACCGGAAACGAGCGCAAATTGAACCAGGTCACTTTGATTTGCCAGCGTATCAAAATTTACCTGAGCATAATGCTGGCAGTCGATCACTTCGCAATCGTCATCCAATGTACAGGTCAGGTTTCCAGACTCGGCAATACGCAGCGTATTATCTTCCAGTTGCAGGGTTATTTGGTCTTTACCTGGCTCAATGCGGTAGCAGTTCTGAATATCGTTTAGCCAGAATTGTCCCTGTTCGACCAACAATAAGCGAAATTTATACTCTTCGGCTGAATTATTGCGGTTAGTCAGTTCGAGACTAAAGAAGCAAGGATGCCCGTCAAAAGGTACCAAGGCATTAATGCCGGAAGTCTTGCCTTCCTCCCGAATAGTGCGCCAGAAAGAGGCATTCTTTAACTGACGATTATGGGCAATCTTTATCTGGTTATCCTGAAGATCATCACCCTTAAAACTGAATTTCAGATCAGCCTTTGATTGCCCTGGCTGCACCTGTACCAATAGGCTGATGTCGCGTTTCCCCGCCTTACTAGCACTTTTTTCCCGTAGCCAAATCTCGCCGTTTTCGACAGAAACGTTCTTCAGCACCAAATTTTGTTGACGATTCTTTTCTTTCTCTTTCCTGTAGTCAGAGAAATCGAGCTCACGCCAGTCGCCTTTATCGTAAAAATGTTCCTGAATAAATTTAGTACTGAACTCAGGCAGTACATTCTCAAGCTGTCCACTATAGCGTTCGACACTGTCTTCTATCTGGCGATATAATTTTCTGTTCTCATTTAGTCGGGTACGTAGCTGCTTCTGGCTATAGTTCAGTAGTTCATCATCTTTAAACAGACGAAGCTCGGAGAAATCCAGATTGCCGTCATCCAGCAAGCGATATAGCGACGAGAAACCAAATACGGTTGCGCCCTCATCCAGTACCGTCGCCAGTTGATCCTCCAGCAAACAGTAGGATAATTCCGGACGGTCACTGTCTGTGGTAATGAGCTTTTCCAGTTGATGACTGAAAGTTTTTGGGTACCAGATAGCATCCGGTGCCGCCACGTCTTTCGTGCTATTAATCAAGGTATCGAGCATACTGTTGTGAATAATCAACAGCGCTGTCTGGGCAAAAACGCCGCTGCGTCCTGCAACTTTATCGCGCAAATGAGAAATGTAGTTTTCTGTGAATGCCGGAGCCTTGGCTCCGTGCAGTACAGGAATGAGCTGAACACTATTGCATGGGAGGCAATCAATATATTGCCCTGCCGCAATTTCCAACTGATTGCCGTCCGCCAGGGAGACGAATGCTTCCCAGAGTTTTAAGGCATTATCGGGATCGGGCGATTTGAACTGGTAGCGCTCACCAGGCTGAATGATACCATTTACCCATTCAATAAAGGTTTCTGCCAGATAGGTTTCATACTGTTTTACGGACATACACGGCGTCTCCACTATCGCTCATTCGCTCTACATTTCCCATGCGTTCATAAAACGCCACCAACGTTTGCGCCGACTGGTTATCCAGATAAAAACCACGCTGTTCAAAACCACGCAGCAGTTCGTGTAGGCGGAGTTTGTCATTTTTGCCTACAGTGAGATTGGTCAGTAACAGAAGACGATCCTGATTCAACACCAGCACTTTCCCTGCCCGACCACGCACCTGAATAAAGTCAGTGCAAATCTGGTTTTCCAGCTCATTAACGTATTTGCGATTTACCGTCGCGCGGTCAGTTTTTTTACCTTGGAACTGTTCTACGGCAACAGATAAAAGCTGTTTGAATGCACTTTCCAAGCTTGTTGCACGGTCACGAAGCGGGAGACCTCGATCCACAATAAAGTTCTGCAAATAAACGTTAAGGTCATTGAGTACCCGAGCAGATGAGTCTGAATCATCCAGGGTGTCTTGATAAATCTGCCATAGCGGACGCTTTTTCTGCCCTTTCCCCCATTGCAAAACCTCAAGTGCAGAGAGCACCGGAAACAGTTTTTCGCTCTGGCTAGCAAACAGCTTGTAGCCATAACGCTTCACCTTTTCTCGCTCGGAGCTGGCCTTTTCGCTATCAAGAATAAAAAAAAGTGATTTGCTTTGTGGTTCGCCGTCTTGCCAGTTGTCCAGATTAAGTGCCAATTGAGCACACCAGCTAAAAGCGTACAAACGCAGGGTATTGGTCAATTCTTGTAAAAGGTATTGTGGGTGCTCCGCCAAAAAAGCAAGATCGGACTGGAAACACGTGACCATATACGGAAGATAGGGTTGCTCTTCGGCAAAAGGTCCTTTACCCAGCAATTTTATTTTTTCATTGAGCTTATTCAGCATTTGCTGCTCAATAAAGTTCAGTCTGTCCTGTATGGGATAACGAAGGCTAAAATCACCGATCAAATTAGCAAATAACGTACCAAGGCGTTTATCTGCCGTAGATCCCGCACTTATTTTTTCACCCTCAAACTGAGCGTGAAAAAGTAAAAAAAGAGGGGATACCCAGAAAATATCCTGACTAGAAAAATACATCCGTTCTAACACCGACCAGAATGCAGGCTCATCAAGCATCTTCTGCATATGTGTTTTACAATCTTCACGGAATTGTTCAGGATCATAGACTTCGATTTTGCGTTTCAGGGCGTAGCTAAGGACCAGGCCGGTAACAAATTGCCAGTTAACATCATTATTTTTATTGCGTACTGGCAGGTAGCTGTCCAGTTGATTATTACCCACCTTTAACTCGGATGCGATAGGGTACATTCTGCTAACCCTCCATACCGCTAATAGTGATCATATCGTCATCCGCCTTTGCGCGATAAACTCCCTGTCTGCCATCATAAAATTTGATCTCGCTACTTGATTTAGCCTGCTCCCCAATCAACTCAACGATTTCATCCAGTAAAACAATGGCATTTTTATCGTATTTATTCGGACGGTAGCCATTATTCAACTTATCCAATAACTCGAACAAATTAAGCCCAATATGGATATTCGGTAGTGGATTCCCCCCCACCTTTAAATAAACGTCGAAACCAGTTTTATGAGCCGTATGTTTATTACGAATAGAGTCCCAGTCAGGCTTAATCTCTATCGGAGCGGTTATTTTCACCCCACCAAACTCACCCAAAAAAAATTCTTCTTTTTGCCTACTTAGTTCAGGTGCTTTTCGGTTAGCGTAGCGCTGGATACCCGCAATAAGCTCAAAAGTATAGAAGCGATTGAGTGATCTTTTTTGCTCCGGATCTGCAGTGTAATTCCTATGCAAGTGCCAGATTTCTGAATAACGTTCAAACAATGATTCGTTAAAGAAAGCAGAAAAACTCCGATGATAATCATTACCCAACGACTCGTGCTGCAATAGCCAGAAAAGCCGGATCAACGAGGTTGCATCACCAGCTTTAACGATCTGGCGATCAAACTTAATGTGCAACGTCCTAAGTGTAGCTAAAAAATCATCGAGACCAGCGTCAACCAGCCCCAATTCATAGCGCAAAATAAACTGATCAAGTTCATAGGTGTGTAATCTGGCAGGGTCAAAATCGGAAACCTTTTTAATCAGTTCATTTTCTGTACCGGTAAAGAGATTATCAAATAAGTAGCCAGGCCCCGTCAGCAGATGATGCAAAAAATCTAACAGCGTTCTGGTCGTAACAAACTGGTCTTTAATTAATCGCACTTTAAACAGCTGCGTGATTAACATATTTTGCACACCAGGCATGCAAAGTAGCTTAAAGTTTGCTACCTCTTTAAGGTCTGGATTAACTGACTCATCACGGCGAAAGATAAACTGAAATAGATTATTATCATCATCTCGAGTTAAGTTATCTAATAAGTTTTTAATAAATAATGAATAGTTTTTATTTTCGTCAAACTGGAATTTAGGGTAGTGTTCAAAATCAAAAAAAGAAAAATTCCCGTTATGGTAAGGACGACTGGTATCGTGCTGCCCTGATAAAAATGAGTCAATTGCAGACCGGATCACCTTATGGTATTCAGCGCCTTCCCGGGCAAAGTTGGCAAGCATTCCGGTATTTATACCAACCAGTAACGGAGATGATTGCTGATCACGGTTGGTAAACAAATCATTCAAAGCATCAATGGCTGATTGTCTAGGGGCAAAGCTATGCGTTGCATCCAAGTGGAAATTAAATCGCCGCTGATAACGCGGTTCTGATTGACAACGGGTTAAAATTTCGGACTTACCATCCCCGCTACTCCCGCACAAAAAAATGATTTCGCCAGGCTTAGCTATATCTAAATAGCGTTGTAATTCAGTTTCTATCTCTTGTTTAACAAAGAGTTGTTCCTTCAGCTGGTCGAACTCATCCTTCTGCCGATGTGTAACGGTGGTAACAGAAAACGAAGATGACTTCGCAAGTACATCCAATGCCTTACGTAATGTGATTGCGCTCATAACTTCATGTTCTCTAATGTAAGAATGAAGCTATTCTATATAAGCTAGTACGAGATTTCTATAAATAATTTAACACTTACACTAGTTAGTAACTCATATAATATACCCTTCCCTCTGTATAACTATTTAATTAATACCTAGTACTCAAATCTATTATTCTTGTATTTAATATAATAACTTACCCTTACTCATATATTTTAAAATAATCTTTTATTATCGTCGTAAACTTTAACTACGACGATTAAATCGTTAAATAGCTAACTGCATCATCCAAAATTTTGCAGTTTTTGTTCATTGATGCTGCACCGATTGATGAGGCATCATCGAACCAGGACTGTGCTAATTTATGTTGGTGTGAAACAATTGATGTCGATTGCTCTTGGAATAACTAATAAGGCAATAGAGTGGATAAAACCCAGACACAAAAAAAGCCGCTCTTAAGCGACTTGATTTCATCTTACTTGGTGCCGAAGGCCGGACTTGAACCGGCACACCCAAAGGGCGGTTGATTTTGAATCAACTGCGTCTACCGATTTCGCCACTTCGGCACTGAAGGGGATGTGTAAACGTGGCCGATTATACCTGCCTGACCGACGTGCGCAAGGGGATTAACGTCGAGTTGTGTTCGATTGCTGAAAAAAACGGCGAATCGTTTTTCTTGGCCGCTGCTGAAAGGCTAGTTAGACAGATAATTCCGATAGGGCTAGGCTTAGGTTAGAAATTCTGAACTTAATTTGCTACAACGTCCCTAATCCCTATTGGACTTCCTATTTACTGCAATGAGGCAACATTATGCGTTCTCCATCTAAAACTCTTCTCGCTCTTGGCTTCGCTACCGCCGCTTTTACCTCTTTCGCCCACGCCGCAAGCTGGCAGGATAAACTGAGCAGCACTGCTTCAGACTTGATGAATAATTCAGGTAATAGCCAAACTAGCACATCAGGTACCGCAGCTAATGGTGGTTTATCCCTCGGCTCGATCACTCAGCTGCTAGGCGGTGGCAATAGCGCGGTCAGCGCTAATAGCATGTCGAACGTAACCGGTATTCTGCAGTATTGTGCGAAAAACAATATCGTTGATAACAACGTCAGCTCAGTGGCGGATCAGTTAAAAAGTAAATTGGGATTAACGGACACTGCCAGCCAATCAACTCAATCCACACAAACGTCTGGTACCCAGCAAGAAAATGGTTATCTGCAAGGGCTGCAGGGGCTACTCACCACAGGCAATAATCAGAAAATTGATCTGAAATCCCTGAGTAATACCCAAATGGGGAAAAAATTAAAAACTAAAGCCTGTAACGTTGTGTTAGACCAAGGTAAAAAATACCTCGGTATGTAATCGCCTTAGGGTGAGCGCCCGCTCGCCCTATTAAACCGCTATTTTGTGCCTAATTTTTTACCGCTTATTGTAACTCCCCTCCCCGCGCTCTAGGCTGACTTAACCTGTTCACTCGTTAAGGATTGACTATGATGACGCTGCTTAACGCGATCGGCTGGGGATTGCTGATCCTTTTGCCTCTCGCTAACCCGTTGACTGCAGTAGCGATGTTCCTCAGCCTCGCCGATGATATGAATTTTCAACAACGTAATCGTCAGGCCTTACAGTCGGCGATCTATGTTTTTCTCATTATGCTTATCACCTGGTTTGCGGGAAGCGCGGTGTTGAACACCTTCGGAATATCCATTCCCGGATTACGTATTGCCGGCGGGATGATTGTGGCCTTTATTGGTTTTCGTATGCTATTTCCGGTGCAGCAGGTGCACGAAGCCCCGGAGGTTCAGCATAAACAAGACGAGTTGGATGCCACCCCACATAGCCCCCAGACCGTCAATATCGCCTTTGTACCCATCGCCATGCCAGGAACTGCCGGACCCGGGACCATTGCAGTCATTATCAGTACTGCGGCATCGGTAAAATCAGGGGTCGACTACCCCGCTTGGATCCTAATGGTGGCGCCCGTTATCTGTTTCGTCCTCGTGGCTATCATGCTCTGGTTAGCGCTGCGCTGTTCCGGTTCGATTATGCGACTTATCGGGAAAGGCGGGATTGAAGCGCTCTCCCGTTTAATGGGATTCTTATTGGTCTGTATGGGGATTCAGTTTGTGATCAACGGCATCGTCGAGGTTGCCACCCATTTACATTGATTAGTCTAGATTACAGATCCTGCCGATTGACACCTTACAGGGGATCATTGCATTCTTAGGATTTTTCCATGGATGAGACCCTGATTATGACAGAACCGCTACGTATTGCATGCACCAAGGCATTATCACTCGATTTACTGCCTGCCCTTGCTAACCGCCATGGACTGATTACTGGCGCGACAGGGACAGGGAAAACCGTTACCCTGCAAAAATTAGCTGAGTCCTTTTCATCAATTGGTGTTCCCGTCTTTATGGCTGATGTAAAAGGCGATTTAAGTGGTGTCGCGGCAGCCGGTGAAGCATCAGAAAAACTGACCAAACGGTTAGAAGCGATCGGGGTGACAGACTGGCAACCCGTCAATAATCCAGCCGTTTTCTGGGATATCTTTGGTGAAAAGGGTCACCCCGTTCGTGCAACGGTGACCGACTTGGGGCCTTTACTCCTCGCTCGCTTGCTGAACCTTAACGAGATCCAAACCGGTGTGCTTAATATCATCTTTCGTATTGCCGACGAACAAGGACTATTACTGCTCGATTTTAAGGACCTGCGCGCACTGACACAGTATGTTGGGGATAACGCGAAAACGTTCACGACCGAATACGGTAATATCAATAGTGCCTCGGTAGGCGCTATCCAGCGAGGGTTATTAAGTCTCGAGCAACAAGGCGCTGAGTACTTTTTTGGCGAGCCGATGCTAGATATTAAAGATTGGATGCGTACCGACGATCAAGGTAAAGGCGTCATCAATATCCTTGCGTCAGAAAAGCTTTATCAGATGCCAAAACTCTATGCCACCAGCTTACTGTGGATGCTCTCTGAGCTCTACGAGCAGCTACCAGAAGTGGGGGATGTCGAGAAGCCGAAACTGGTATTCTTCTTCGATGAGGCACACCTGCTCTTTAACGGCGCGCCCGATGTCCTGCTTGAAAAGATCGAGCAAGTGATGCGTCTGATCCGCTCGAAAGGCGTCGGAGTCTACTTTGTTAGCCAAAGCCCTTCCGATATTCCCGATAATATCTTGGGGCAACTCGGAAATCGGGTGCAGCATGCCTTACGTGCTTTTACTCCTCGCGATCAAAAAGCGGTGAAAGCAGCGGCCAATACCATGCGTGCTAATCCGGAATTCGACACCGAAGAGGCGATTCAGTCTCTCGGCACAGGTGAAGCCCTAATCTCCTTCCTTGATGAAAAAGGCAGCCCAAGCGTGGTACAGCGTGCCATGGTGATCGCGCCAGGTTCCCGTATGGGCCCGTTAACCAGTGATGAACGTAATGGCCTGATTAATCATTCACCGCTGTACGGTAAATATGATGAAGCAGTCGACCGAGAATCAGCCTTTGAAATGCTGCAAAAAGGGGTAGCGAACAGTGATGCCCAACAGTCATCTAGCGCATCAGCGCCACGGGCTGAAGCCAAAGAAGAAGGCGGCATCATGGATGAAGTGAAAAAAGTCCTGTTCGGTTACACCGGGCCGCGTGGAGGACGCCATGACGGTGTCGTTCAGGGAATGGCAAAAAGTGCAGGCCGACAAGTCGCGAACCAGATCCTTCGCGGCGTCTTAGGGAGCCTGTTCGGAGGTCGTAAGTAGGTTATTTTTCAGGTGGTAGCCATCCGGTTGCCACCGTACATCGACTAAGCAGGTGCTATGCAAAAATCTCATGCACTCCGTCGTACCAAGCGAATCGCGCTATCTCTGCTGCTTTGTGCGACCGGACTCTTTATTCTCAGTCTATTTCTTCCCCCCACCTTGGGTGCGCAAGCCCTTAAGTCCGTCGCCGAGGCGGCCATGGTGGGTGGCTTAGCCGACTGGTTTGCGGTCAGTGCGCTCTTTCGCCGCATCCCTATTCCGTTTATTAGTCGGCACACCGCGATTGTGCCACGCAATAAACAGCGTATTGCCGATAATTTAGGGGTATTTGTTGAGGAACGCTTCCTCAATGCAGAGGCGCTTTCTCGCTTAGTGAAACAGCACGATCTTTCACAAAAGATGGCCGAGTGGCTGACATTGCCTGCAAACCAGCAACGCTTTGCACGCGCCTTAAAAACAGTACTGCGCGGATTACTGACGGCTAGCAATGACGAGGCAATTAACCGCTTTATTCGTCAAGCAGTGAATCGCGCCATTGACCAG
>Ga0308162_1000218_pt1 | contig 69882 bp, 83 predicted proteins | sample PhySR2_FD_201370 | JGI IMG/M metagenome (GOLD analysis project Ga0308162, IMG submission 201370) | Phyllosphere microbial communities from UC Gill Tract Community Farm, Albany, California, United States - DLSLS.R2 | ecosystem: Host-associated > Plants > Phyllosphere > Unclassified | place: USA... | reverse complement strand
GTACAGGTCGAAATTCTCCAGAAGTGCCATGTAGCCAGGAAGGCCCATCGCCTTTTGCAAGGTGTCGGACCAGTAGCGTATTGCCGATGGAGGCGTTCAAGAAGAAGTCGGCACAGGTGCCCGCCGTCGTATCACGATTGCGGCCCATGGGCAATCATTAGCAGGGGTGCGTTGGCGAAGCCACGGCCACTGTATTCGAGGCCCATAGGAACAGGCTGCTGGGCGAGGTGCCGGTCACGCGCTATGTGCGCTGAAGGATGCGGCGCAAGCTCACCTAGACATCACCGGGCGGCGCAAAGCCGGCTCGCTGGTACTGATTCCTTGAGCGAGCCGGGCTCTTCAGGGGCAGAGCGTTCTACAGGAGGGCAGGCTGCTCCGTCCGCCGAGCGCCTACGCGGAGCCTTCAGGCTTCACCGCCATCAGGTTGCACAAATCGACACTGGCCTTCAGTGACCCACACAGGTTCATTGTGATGAAGGCGGGCAGCACCTCGACCCGGCGATCTCCGCAGAGGTACGAGCATTCGATGCGACACGTCGCGCCCTCATCAATCACCGCCAGCGATGTGACGGGGAATCGCTCCTTCGCAGATTGGTATTCCTCTTCAGTGAGGTGCGGCTTCTCGTCGCTAAACGTGCGAACCGCGTGACGCTTGGGAAGACCAGCGAGAAAACCCGGCTCCTCCGCCGTACGCTGTAGGTCCGAACCGTAATAGTGGATGCCGCTGTAATACTCGATGCACTCGTGAAGAGCCTGGAACCATTTTGGCTCCCAGTACGAGAGTCGCGTTGTTCCATCGAACATGGCGAACTTAATGCACACGCTCTCTATGGAGCCGGAACCCACAAATGCAGTGATGAAGCTGCTCACGAGATTTCGCTTGTTCCCCGCCTTAAGTTTTTCGACACGCATTTTGAGCCACCAGATCCGACATGAAAGTCTTCAGTCTGAACAACGGGTGCGCTTTCAGAACTCCGTTTCTTGCGCTTCATATGCAGCAAGGTCATTCGGACGTCGCCACACCATTCCTAGAGCCCCGCCGTTGTCTGGATTGTCAGGATAAACATCGGGCTATATTCCGCGCTGACAATCAATCGCGCCGGCAGCGCGAAGCCGACTTCGACATACGGGCTTGTGTCGGTAAGGCCAGACAGTGATTTCTGGAAGGCGAAGCACATCAAGAACTCGCAATCGCGCTGCCGTGCTTCGAGGCCGAAGTCGATAGTGACCAGTCGCCACTCGCCATCCTCCTTGCCGAGTGGTACGAGGAGCTGACGCGCACGCGCCTCCAAGTAGGCGCGGCTTTGCACGATGGCGATGGCCTTTTCTATCGCGTGCGGACTGGGCCTGCCCTCCACGTCTGCGACGACAATCTCTGTGCTGTCGGGAAGTACCGCCATCCACTCGTCATGCGGATGCATACCGAGACGGTGAACTGGCAAGAACTCGCTGGGGATGGCGAGCAAGGCCAGGTCGTTCAGGTTCGAGTCCAACAGCGATCCCATGTGACGCTCAGTGCGCAATGGCGCCTGCTGCAACATGGCTATCCAGGCGTGAGCTACGCGCGATGGCTGCAACGGTCGGCCGCCAGATGCGGTCGCCGGCCGAAATCTTCAACGTGACGAGAGCTGCCGTGGCCTTGGCGTCTCTGGCGGTATTTGCTAACTGTGCCAACAGCGCATCTGCTTCGATCCGATAGTGCCCGCCGAACTGAGCACGCTTTTGAGTGAGGCGGGCGAGTTGGTCGCGCAGCCAAACGTCTCCGAGATCGGCATAAGCGCCAGGCTGGATCAAACGGACGGACATGACGGACTCCTTGTGAAGCCGGAGCCGGCGACGCGCCGGAATCACGGAAACGAGGCCTTCCATGCCTCACTTGGAATGAAGCGTAGTGACCCGCCTTCGATGGCGCTCTCTGTTTCTTGCGCTCGAAATATTCAGTCCACACGGAGCACTCTGTGGTTCGGTCTTTGGCAAAAAACACAGTCGTTTTTCACCGCAAGAATCGGAGTTGCCCAGCGAGACCTCATCGGCAAAGTGACACCAAGCGCGCAGGCCACAACCGTTGCGCAAGGTCACAAAGTCCGCGAGGTCAACATGAGCGTTAGCACTATTTCTTTGCCACAGGCAGCACGCCGCGAAGGACGTAGTCCGTCGCCCGTACTGACTCGGCAACTTCTGGAGAAGAGCAACATAGACGCACTCGTTGCCATCGACTCGCCCGACTTGAAAATCCTCACAGAAGCCGACCGCATTGCCTCGCTCCGGGAGACGCTGGCCATGCGGTCGCAGGGCGCTGTGTGGGTCTTCGGCTACGGCTCGCTGATCTGGAACTCAGCGATCAATTCCGTGGAAAGGCGCATTGCCCGAATCGACGGTTGGCATAGGTCATTCTGTCTTTCCATTACCGCACTGCGCGCCACGGCGGATCGTCCGGGGCTAATGCTTGCACTGGATCGTGGTGGTTCGTGCCACGGCGTGGCGTATAGGCTGGCGGAGGGCGATGTCGAGCGCGAGCTGCGCCTGTTGTGGCGAAGGGAAATGGTTTGCAGCGCCTATGTGCCGCGCTGGGTCGAGGTGAAGAGTCTCGAAGGGGATTCCTTCGGTTGGGCGATTGCCTTCACCATCGACGCCGATGATCCACAGTATGCAGGCGATATTGACGAAGACACGGTGGTGCATCGGCTGGCTACGGCGTCCGGTGGACTTGGAAGCTCTGCCGACTATCTTTTCAGGACGCACGACAGCCTGCGCGCCAATGACATCTGTGATGCCAAGCTAGAGCGTTTAGCATCGCTGGTAGAGGTGGCACATGCGGATGACCGTCTTGTGGCGGCGGCCTAACAAACATCAATAGCCAAACGCGGCCCGATCTGACCAAGGGGGCTTCGGCCCCTTTTTGCTACGTCCGGCGGAGCAATTTCGGCCCTCGCGTGCCTGCGCGCTTTGCTTACCGAAGCCCCCGTGTTTGCGCTGGGTGGGGTGAGGGAAGCGGTCTTGTCGTTCTCTTCATCGTGCCACGGCGTGCTCGCCGTCAATGAGTGGCGCGAGGAGGAACTGACCCTGAGCCAGGCCGACATTTCAGATCATGCCGCGCCGCAGGCCGGCAAAGTAACACCCGAGGCGATTGGGCTGCGCACACAACCGATACTGTCCGAGCGGCCCGGGTCGCACATGCGGATCGTTGTGAATCGCAACCTTGTAATGCGGCCGTACCAGTCGCTTTTTCTTCAACAAGGGAGCGGTGCAATGTACACAACCAATCAGCTGCTGTTGAGGCCCCTTGCCCAAAACGGAAAGCATCCAGCTGACATTCGCGTACCCAGCCAATCTGAAAGCCGACCTTGATTGCTATGCCGCGCTACATGCCACACCTACAGCGAAGCAGTGGATGCCAGGGCTTTGATCGCGCGCATGCCGGAGGCGTTCACTCCAGGCGGTCGACGCTTACATCGGAAGGCGCGATCAATGGGTAAACCTGCAAAACATTGAGCCGACTTGAGTAGCAAGAATCGGAGTTTTGAATTGCGAGCCGATGCCTATTCTTGCACTCAGGTCATCGAGTGGTTTCGATGATCTTCTCCAAACCATTTATGAGGACTTTCAACATGGGCAAAGAAGACGACAACAAGGCCGTAGTCGGCCGCTGGTTCACCGAATTCTGGGGCAAAAATCCCAATCTGGCGGTGATCGACGACATCGCAGCGCCCGACATGCTGCTGCACTACTCGCTGCATGAGCCCCGTCGTGGCCGCGCGGACATCCGCGACTTCATGACCAACTTCCGCGCGGCGTTCCCCGACCTGAATTTCTGGGGTACTGCTGACTTGATCGCCGAAGGTGACTACGTCGTCGGCCAATGGGAGGGTGGCGGCACTCATACCGGCGCAGCCTGGGACGATGTCTTGCCTGGCTACGATGCCCTTCCTGCTGCGACCGGCCGCAAGATGCACTTCACGGGCACCACGGTGCTGAAAGTGGTGGGCGGCAAGATCGTGGAAGAGCGAGGTCTGGACGATGGCCTGACCGCCTTGACCCAGCTCGGCCTCATCAAGTCCACTTCTGTGAACGGCGACGCTTGAGGCCCTCGAAATAGGGAGAGCTGGTTCACGCTTAATCGCGTGAAATGACTCTCTATATCCTCAAGAAGGCCCGCTATTTGGCGGGCCTCCTTCATTTTTTTTAGAGTGGCTTTGCGGTGCGCGATTTCTGAATTACTGAGCAGGAAACGGAGCGTATTGAAAGAGGTTCAGCAGTAAATTTTCAATCAGTCACTGACACCGAACTTCTTTTTTCAGCTTGAACTCAGCTTCGGTGAGCTGGGTGTGGAGATCGTGTACTTCCCCTACGGGAAGATCACATCGAGCAGCGGGCTGCGCCGCACCTTTAAGAACATCGATGCCATCGCCAGGCGGGGGCGCCAGCGCCACTCTGTGGTTGAGCCTGCTTTCGCCTTTTGATGGCAGTGTGTCCGCTAGGGCGTCGTTCCAAAGTGCCTCGGGAATCAAGTTATGACTAACACCCCCACCATTGGAATACAGAGCCTGCCTCAATCCGAAATCGCGTGTCTTGACGCGCGCTTTCCGACGCGCAGCGTGCCGGTCAGTGATGGCCTGGTTTCCGTGCGCGAATGCGGCGCAGGGCCGGTCGTGGTGTGCCTGCATGGGATCGGATCGGGCGCGGCTCTGGCCGGCTGGTGTCGGAGAACGCCAGTGCAGTCGCGCGGCAATGGGTGCGCTGGAATATGACGCGCCTGAACGACCACGGCTACTGCCAGGCCATCGAGTTGCTTTGCGGCGGCGACCTGCTAGCGGAGCTGCCGCCCGCGATGTCAGTGCGTGTGGTCTGCGGCTCGCTCGATGTGGTCACGCCGCCCGCCTGGTGCGACGAAGTGGCGCGCAAGTGTGGTGTCCCGCTCGAACTGATCGCTGACGCAGGACATGCCAGCTACGTGGAAAAGCCCGAACTCGTTGCTGCGATGCTGCGCAAAAAACTGACTTCCTGAGTCAACAAGCGCAGTCGCTTGCGGCTGGCGTTCTTGTTTTTCTCATCTCTTCTCGATGGATTTGCACGATGACTGAAATCGCATACGCCGCCCCTGCGGCGCAATCGCTGCTCGCTTGGATTGCGGCAGCAAAGCAGGGCTTGCCCTCACCGGCTACGGCTACGGCTACGTCGCTTCTCGATGACATCCGGCTTGAAGACCTCGTGTTGCGCCTCCTCGATCTGGACATAGAAGAGGCAGTGCAATTGGATGTCTTCGCGGATTCCGACACACCATTCTCGCGATCTCCCGAGCGATTCTACGAGTCGCTGCAACAGGCGATCCGGCAGCTTCGGTTGTTCAAGCTGTTCGCCAGAACGCACGACGGCGACTACCACCGCAGCATTTGTCCCGCCGCATACAACGAGCGCACGGGGGAACATTACCCGGAAGAGATGGCGCGTTGGCGCGCCGACTTCCGGGCCATGTTCCCGGAGCAGCAGATGGTGGCAACCACCATCGTCTGGATGTACCGCGCAGGCCCCGATTCGATTTGGCTGCGCCGCGTTCCCTGCACATGGAAGGCATCCGAAGCCCTGCATTACATGCGCGACACCGGCTGTCTTGGCGTGTGGCTGCAGCTTGTTGCCAGATACCCCGGCTGGTGAGCAACAAAAAAAATTCAACCGCAAGGAGCGGAGTTTCGAGAAGTGAGTGAATTCCTAGACTGATCTCACCCTTTGTCATCAGGAGTAGTTGCCATGAAGACTGGTTCCATTTCTACGTTCAAATACAACTTCCGTGCCCCGGGCAGCCACGTGGAAGGCCCCATCCGTTTTGCCGTCGGCCGGACGGTGCTGGGCAACGTGATTGTCGGCCGAAGCCAGCGCGGTATCTGCGCGATCTTCCTCGGTGAAGAAGCGCAGGCTCTGCGCGAGCAGCTTGTCGCCGCGTTCCCTGGCATCACGCTGCAGGCCGACCAGGCTGCGCTGGATTCCGAACTCAACCAGGTCGTCGCCTTCATCGACAAAGACACGTCCGAGGGTGTCATCGACCTCGACATAGGTGGCACGATGTTCCAGCAGAAAGTGTGGCAGGCGCTGTGCGGCATTCCGGCCGGCAAGACCCGGAGCTACGGCGATGTGGCACGAGATCTCGGTGTGCCGGAGGCGGTCCGAGCAGTGGCGGGTGCGTGCGCGGCCAATGTACTGGCCATCGCGATTCCCTGCCACCGCGTCGTGCGCAGCGACGGATCCATCTCCGGCTATCGCTGGGGTGTGGAGCGCAAGCACGTGCTGTTGGCCGAAGAGGCTGCTAGGGCCGTGGAGTTCCCAGGATGAAGGGCGCAGCGAGCCAGGACTCTGCCATGAAGCCGGGGAGCTACGACTGGGTACGCATCGGGCGTTCGCTCGATATGTATGGCAACGCCGTGCTGCCTGGTCTTCTGACGGTGGAGCAATGCGCTGCCCTCGCCTTGCTCTATCCACTGGAAGAAGGCTATCGCACGCGGATCGTCATGGCTCGCCACGGATTCGGGCGCGGAGAGTACAAGTATTTCGCGTACCCGCTACCTCCGTTGCTCGACCGGCTGCGCCATGCGCTGTATCCCTGGTTGGCGCCGATTGCCAACCGCTGGAATCGGCAACTGGGCATCGACGTGCAGTACCCGGATGATCTGGATTCCTTCCTGCAGCGGTGTCACGAGGCCGGCCAGACCCGGCCGACACCGCTGATCCTTCAGTATGGCGAGGGCGACTACAACTGCCTGCATCAAGATCTCTACGGCGAGCACGTCTTTCCGCTGCAGGTGGCGATCCTGCTGTCGGAGCCCGGTCGGGACTTCGCAGGCGGCGAGTTCGTCATGACGGAGTTGTCGAACAAGGGTCAGCGCGCGGATGTGGTTTCGTTGCGCCAAGGCGATGCGGTGGTGTTCACCGTCAATCAACGGCCTGCGCTGGGACGACGCGGCCTCCGGAAGGTCGCCATGCGGCACGGCGTCAGCCGCATCCGCAGCGGCCAGCGCCATACCGTGGGCCTGATCTTTCACGACTCGAGGTGAACATGGAAACACTGCAGCTTTTTGAAATCGCCGACCAGGATTTGCGCCTGGGGTCGTCCGCCTTGGTGCTGCGTGGCTTCGCCTTGCCTTATGTGGAGGACTTGTTGCTCTCCATCATTGGTATCCAAGGTGCTTCGCCTTTTCGGCACATGGTCACACCGGGCGGTTTCACCATGTCGGTAGGGCTGACGAACTGCGGTGCGCTGGGATGGACGACCGACCGCAAGGGCTACCGCTACACCGCCGTCGATCCCGACACCGGTGAGCCTTGGCCGCTGATGCCGGAGGCATTTGCCAAATTGGCAACCAAAGCTGCAGCTGCAGCCGGTTTTGACGGCTTCCAGCCCGACGCCTGCCTGATCAACAGCTATCGGCCCGGCAGCAGGTTATCGCTGCATCAGGACAAGAACGAAAAAGACTATGACGCCCCTATCGTTTCGGTGTCCCTGGGCATGCGGGCAACCTTCCTGTTTGGAGGTCACAAACGCACCGACCCCACTATCAAGGTGTCATTGCACCACGGTGACGTGGTGGTTTGGGGTGGCCCTGACCGTCTGCGATACCACGGCGTGATGCCCCTCAAAGACGAGCCCCACGGGCTGTTGGGCAGCCAGCGCATCAATTTCACCTTCCGCAAGGCGGGATGACTGTCGGAATTCAACCGCAAGAGACGGAGTTTCTTTCCGCGATGACCTCCCTAGAGTGATCGCGGTAGCCGAGGTTTCCTATGAACACGATATCCGCAGACCAGCCGAGCAAGTTGTTCGACGCACGCCGCCAAGTGGAAGCCTATTGTCAGTCGTTGGTCGATACCGGCGATGCGCAATGGCAGGTCAATGATGACGGTTACACCGAGTTGCATATGGAAGGTGGCGAGGCTTACCTGTTTGGCGAGTTCGGCGTGACGCGGCTGAAGTAGCCTTCGAACGAGCTATTCGATTCATTCAAGAAGGAGTCCATCATGAAGATGTTTCTGAGCCCACTGGACTCGCCGTTGGACGCCATGCTGCTCGTGACCGACGTGCAGCAGGTCGTGCGCCCCCTCGATTTCGCCGACCACAAGGCGCGGCTGTATCACGGACTGCTTGAACACTATGGCGAGGTCGAGCTGATAGAGATCGCGGCCCCGGCTGAGATCGCCGATGCGCTGACCCGCTATTTCGATGGTGAACTGGAAGCGTTGAGCGGCTTGCGAACGGCCACCTCGGGTACGGAGCTGCAGCACCGGGTGTGGGCCGCGCTGCGAGGCATCCCGGCGGGCACTACCACGACCTACGGGAAGATGGCCAAGGAACTGGGTTTCGACGACCCGCGCGCGGCCATTGACGTCGGTGCAGCCAATGGTGCCAATCCCATCGCCATCATCGTGCCGTGTCACCGGGTCATCGCGAGCAATGGCGACCTCAAAGGCTATGCCTGGGGCCTCCACCGCAAGCGCTGGCTGCTGGAACACGAAAAGGCGCTGGTCTCCAAGGAGCAAGCGCCGCAGACCGCCATGCTGCCGGGGTTCTGATCTTGAGCGAAACCCTTGCGAAAGCGATTGTTACCAACCTCTCACCACGTGCCTACCAGCGGGCCGCCCAGTACCTGTCCACGCTGGACGAGGACTGGGCGCGCCACATCGCCGCGATCGGCCCCTGCCGACATGAGGCCAAGCCTGCGCGCGAGCCCTACGAGGCCTTGGTACGCGCGATTGCCTACCAGCAACTGCACGCCAAGGCGGGCGATGCGATCCTGGGGCGGCTGCTTGCGCTCTATCCGGGCGTAGCCTTTCCTGCGCCAGAGCAGTTGCTGGCGAGCGATCCTGAATTGCAGCGCGCCTGCGGCTTCTCCGCAGCCAAGCTGGCGACCATTCGAGGTATCGCCCAGGCCACCGTGGAGGGCGTTGTTCCGGGTCTCAATGAAGCCCGGCGTCTACCTGATGCAGCCCTGATTGAGCGCTTGGTCTCCTTGCGGGGCGTGGGTCGCTGGACGGTCGAAATGTTCCTGATCTATTCGCTGGAGCGCTCCGACATTCTGCCGGTGGACGACTTCGGCGTGCGGGAAGGCTATGGGCGCCTGAAGGGTTTAGAAAAGGCACCTACGCCGCGCCAGATGCGCGAGATCGGCGAAGCCTGGAGCCCCTATCGAACGGTAGCCGCCTGGTATCTGTGGCGGCTGCCTGGCCGTTAGACATCATCCGCAAGAATCGGAGTGCTTGCGACGGAAGTCCCTCCTATCCTGAACCTGTAGTTGATGTTGACAGGACTTCTGCCATGAATACGACCATTGCTTATGAGACCGACGAAGACCGCTGGGCGGCCGTGCAAGCGCGCGATGCCGCTGCCGATGGCCAGTTCGTCTATGCCGTGCGTACCACGGGCGTGTATTGCCAGCCGAGCTCGACGGCGCGCCTGCCCAAGCGCGAGAACGTGGAGTTCTTCGACTCGGCCGAGGCCGCCGAGGCCGCAGGCTACCGTGGCAGTCGCCGCGCCAGTGGCGACCAGACCAGCGCCGCCGCCGAGCGCGCCGCGCTGGTGGCGCGAGCATGCCGTTTGATTGAGGCGTCGGAAACTCCGCCCTCGCTGGACGACGTGGCGGCCGAGGTGGGCGTCAGCCCGTTCCACTTCCACCGCCTGTTCAAGGCCGAGACGGGTCTGACGCCCAAGGCCTACAGCTCGGCCTACCGGGCCCGTAAGCTACGCGAGGAACTGAGCAGCCCGGATGCGTCCATTACCAACGCCATCTATGACGCAGGCTTCAACTCCAACAGCCGGTTCTACGAAGCCTCCGAGCAACTGCTGGGCATGCGGGCGCGGGAGTACCGCGCGGGCGGCACTGGCGCGGTCATCCGCTTTGCCGTGGGCCAGTCCTCGCTGGGCGCCATCCTGGTGGCTCAGAGCCAACGTGGCATTTGTGCAATCCTGCTGGGCGACGACCCTGACAAGCTGGTGCGCGATCTGCAAGACCAGTTCCCCAAGGCCGAGATCATCGGTTGCGACGGCGAATTCGAGCAGTTGATCGCCCAGGTGGTTGGCTTCGTGGAAGCGCCGTCTATGGGCCTGCACCTGCCACTGGACGTGCAGGGAACGGCTTTTCAGGAGCGCGTCTGGCGCGCGCTGCGCGAGATTCCGCCGGGCACCACCGTGAGTTACACAGAGATTGCCGAACGCATCGGCTCGCCCAGGGCCGTGCGCGCCGTGGCGCAAGCCTGCGCCACGAACCACATTGCAGTGGCGATTCCTTGCCACCGCGTCGTGCGACGCGACGGTGAGCTGGCCGGCTATCGCTGGGGCGTGGATCGCAAGCGCGAGCTGCTGCGCCGTGAAGCCAAGGATTGATGGGGAGATTCCACATGACCGCACTCGACGCCACACTTGATCGTCTGAATTGGATGGACATCGGTTTGCAGCTCAATGCCGAAGGCTATGCCGTGCTACCCGGCCTGCTAGGCGCCGATGTGGCGCGCGGTCTGGCAGAGAAAAGCACGGCGTTTGGCGCTCGCCGCGTGACGTTGGAATCCGGTGAGCTGGGACGCGGCGAGCTGCTCTACTTCGGTGCCGGCATGCCGGTGCCATTGGATCAGTGGCGCACGGCTTTTTACCGCCGCCTGGTGGTCATCGCCAATAGCTGGAACGAAACCCTGGGCATCGCCCATCGCTATCCGGCGGAGCTGGGGGACTTCCTGCGGCACAACCAGAAAGCAGGCCAGACACGGTCGCAGTCGCATCTGAGCCGCCTTGGTCTGGAAGACCACGTGTCGCTGCACCAACGCAACGACGGCGAGCAGGTGTTTCCCTTGCAGATCGTCGCGTTGCTGTCCGAACCCGGCGTCGATTTCGAGGGCGGCGAATTCGTGATGACGGAACAACGCCCTCGCATGCAGTCGCGCCCGGCGGTGTTGTCACTGGGGCTTGGCGACGTGGTCATCATCGCCACGGCGGAACGTCCCTTCAAGGGCGCCAAGGGCTTCTACCGGGTCAATCTCAAGCACGCGATCAGCCGCGTGCGCAAGGGCGAGCGCATCGGCCTGGAACTGTTGTTCCACGATGCGCTGTGATACGGCCAGGGAACCGTCCATGACTGAATCGGACAAGACATTCACGCTGTTGGGGCCAGATGGAAAGTTTTACGCAAGCCCCGTCCTGGGCACCTTCGGCGGTCATCGCGGCGGCAAGCTGTACGGACGCATGGATTGCCGTGCCGCGCTCCAGGCGATTGCCCGTGGTGGCTATGTGAAGCACCGCGTTTTCTTTGCCGACGAGGCCACGGCCATTGCCGCCGGCTACCGGCCATGCGCCGTTTGCATGCCGCAGGAGTATGCGATTTGGAAGAAGAGTCAGCCGGCGAAGACGCCCGGCGGCACACATAAGGAGGAGGCCCGCTTATGAGCGCACCACTGTCAATGTCTACGTCCTCATCCGCCGATGAGGACAACCTGCCAGAAACCCGGATCGCTGCTGCAAACTGGCACTCTGCCGAAGATGACCTGGGGCGCAACGGCTTCGCCGTATTGCCCTCGCTGCTGACGCCCAACCAGTGCGAAGAACTTGCGGGTTGCTTCTTGGAGGAAGAGCTCTTTCGCAGCCGCATCGTGATGGAGCGCTACGCCTTCGGCCGGGGGGAGTACAAGTATTTCCGTTATCCGTTGCCCGACGTGGTGGGGCGACTGCGTCAGTCGCTCTATCCCCATCTGGCGCCCATTGCCAATCGCTGGCACGAGGCCATGCGGATCGCGGATCGCTTCCCGGCAACCCATGACGAATTCCGGCAGATTTGCCATGCTGCCGGCCAGCAGCGGCCGACGCCACTGCTATTGCGGTATCAGGCCAATGACTATTGCTGCCTGCACCAAGACCTGTACGGCGATCATGTCTTCCCGTTCCAGGCGATCTTCCTGCTCAACGAGCCGAGGCGCGACTTCGAGGGCGGCGAACTGCTGCTGACGGAGAGCAACCCGAAGAAGCCCGGCCGAGCGGACGTGGTGCCCTTGCGCCAGGGCGATGCCGTGGTGCTCGCCGTCAACCATCGGCCTGTGCGTTCCGCACGCGGCTTCTACCGCGCAAATCTTCGTCACGGGGTCAGCCGGCTGCATACGGGAAATAGGCACACGCTGGGCATCATCTTTCACGATGCCAAGTGAATCGGTGAATTGACTCGGCAACACACTGGGTATCAGCGCTTCGGTGGACGCCATGAAGATCCTTTGGATCAGCATGCCCGGATCGCGGCTAGGGGAGGGGGCGATGGCGGTGAATTTCATTCACCGCTACATGCACCAAACGAGAAAAAATCGTATTGAATAGCCAGGGCTTCTCGCGCGAAGCCCGAGGTCTACTGGCTGGTGGTCTTGCTGAGAAACTGCGCAGCCTGCTCTCTGGAAAGCAGAGCTCGCTGAATGCTGCCACCCCATCGACATACGGAGAAAGCTCCGTCCGACGCGACAACGCGATGGCATGGGACAACAATTGCCAATTTATTGCGACGGCAGACCTGTTCCACGTTCGCGGCCGCTGCCGGCGACGCGCCAATCAACTGCGCGACGGCGGCGGGGGTGAGGGTCTTGCCTGGCGGGCACAACCTGAGCGAAGCCCAGATCATCTGTTCAAAATCTCCTCCTCGAATGTCGAGCGGCAAATCTGGCTGTTGGAGTGGGTTCTGAATGAAAGCAAGAACTCGCCCCACGACGTCTTGCTGTCTTTCCTCGATAGGCTCAATGTCGGTCCCCGGGAAGTTGCTTCGCAATTCGTCCGTCAACTTTGTCACTTCTTCTCCGAGGTAGATGCCGCAGACGCCTTGGCCATTGATGGCAATCAAGGCGATGCCCACAGAGGTTTCTCGCAGGTCAAATCTGATTTGATCGTTCATGGTGCGCTGTTCAGGTAGGGCTACCTGGAAGAAAGAGGGCCAAATGCTTGTGTGAAGACACCACTGCGAAGTGGCGTGCCTCGCATCGAATGAAACGTTACGTGTTTGCCATGGACACGGCGCTCCGTTTCTTGCGCCTGAATTCTGCGATCACCCTGAGTGGTACGAGGGTAAGGAATGGAGTACCGAGTGCTCACGTTTTGCCTAGAAAGGCAGATTGATCCTGCGGCAAAAACGCAAGGATGAGGCCGGGGAGGGCGGGGCCTTACCCCAGGCCGTGCAGCTGAAGATTCCTGCGGCAGGTTCTGGTTGCCCGAAGCTGCAGCAGTACCAGCCAGTGCTCGCGCGCCTGCAGCTGCGCCCAAGGCGCCCAGCAAGCGGGAATTGAAGCTTGCGGCAGTCATGCGTGAACCGACATTCAGGGCACCACCTGCTACGGGAAAGCGGCCTGCGGCGAAATCCGAACGCGGAACTGGAGCCTGGAGCAGCTGTGCCTGGTACAGGTCGGTTACCAGAGAATGCGGCAGTGCCTGTTTCCGCGGCAACGAAGCGCCATATGAGCGTAGCTGCGGAGTTTCGGAGTGAGCGACGGGCTCGATGACTTGCCCCGGTCGTGATGCGTTCCATGACGGAGCCGCGGGCTTCACTGGTGGGATCAAGTGCAACGAAACGGGGGCATCCGTGCATTTTATCGAACAAGGCATGCGCTGGTCTCTCCGCTGATTTTCAAGAAATTCGCTCAGGAGCATGCCGACCCGGCAAAAAGCCCGACGGAGTGGGCCACGAAGGTGCAGAGGTAGGTTATCAAGTGTGGGTGGCACTTGCAGGCTGCAAACGGGACCGACATCGTCGTGTTCGAGATTTACTCGTGCGGCGATGTCAAAGGCCGTCTGTCGTGCGTGGTTCTGGTGGAGCCTGATCTGGAGTGGCTTGCGCAATCCTCATCAGGTGTACTAAGAGTGGCTAACAACACTCCGTCACAGGCCCCCGCAGAGAAGTTATTCTCGCTGCCCTCATGGCACGACGACCCGTAAGCAAAGAACCGTGGCGACAGCTACACCCCCTCATCCCAGCCTTCGTGCCTTCTGGCAAAGGCGGTGCGCGCAAGCTCGCAGTCAGCGATGAGGCCGCCCTCAACGGCATCTTGTTCGTGCTGCAAACAAGCATTCCATGGGAAGACCTTCCCCAATCCCTTGGGTACGGCAGCGGCATGACTTGCTTATAGTTGAACAGCACCTTGTACGCAGGTTACGGTGTGACCTCCAATCCACAGTTGTCGCTGCGAGTCCTGCAATACGGCCACCCGACCGTTTCGGCCCACTCGGGTCCCTTGGCGGGCGATGTAAGGTGCCTGCAAATAGTTTTGGGCGATTAACCACTGGGCCAAGCTGCCGTTCAGGCTTCCGGTGACTGGGTCTTCTACACCGGTAGTGGAAAAGGCTCGCACTTCCAGCTGTGCCGGCACTTCCCCGGAGATGCCGCCAATCAGTGGCGTTGCATCGTCGGATTGGTGCAGAGTTGCCACTCCCACCTTGTGGCCCAGGGCCCTGATGCGCGCCAGATCGGGCTCCATGTTGAGAACTGTGTCTGTGCTATCCAGCAGCAGGCATAGCCACCGAGCTCCGTTGTCCAGATAGGCCGCCTCCCGCACCTGTGCTGTGTTGATGCCCAGAGCTTCGTAGATCAAGTGCAAATGAGAGGGCAGGGGTAATACTTGGTGGGCTGGCGTGGCGAACGCCAAGCCGTGGGCTGAGTGCAGGATGGGGATGAGGCCTTTAGCGCATTCCTGCACGATGCGCTCGGAGTCCTGAGGGACACCGCCCTGTGCCAACCAAGCATGACAGGTACCCAGTGTAGGGTAGCCAGCAAACGGCATTTCAGCGGCAGGGGTGAAAATGCGCACGCGATAGTCGGCTCCCTGGGCACGGCCCGCGTCCGTCGGGGGCAAGACAAAAGTGGTCTCAGACAAGTTAGTCCAACGCGCAAAACTTTGCATCTGCGCATCGTCAAGGCCGCGACCATCCAGCACCACAGCCAAGGGGTTTCCGCTGTATGGAGCAGACGTGAAAACATCCACGGTCATGAAGGGACGGGACTGTAGAGGGGTCGATCTAGTCATGGCAGAGGCGCGTAGGTATATAGCAGCAAACTAAAAAGCGCATGATCGCTGAGAGGCTGCGCGCTCTGTCAGATGTCCCTACAAAGGCGGCGCTGGATCATGTTTTAGCGATCATTTGATAGATGCGATGTATATTCTCTAACAAGTTGTAACGAATTTTGGCGGCTTGTTTGGTGCAGTTAGCGTATTTTGCGAGCATTTATAGAGGCTTTCTTGTTGTTTGGTTCAACCATTCAACGAGGTTTCTATGCTCACTATCACCGTCGTCTCCACCAAAGGCGGAGTCGGAAAAACCACACTTGCCGCCAACTTGGGCGGTCTTCTGCATGACCTGGGCCTGAGCGTCCTGCTCATTGATGCAGACATCCAGCCGTCGCTTTCCCGCTACTACGAGCTCAGCCACCAGGCGGAAAATGGCCTGACCGAATTTGTCCGCTCTGGAGTGCTCACAGCCGATTGCATCTCACACTGCAGGCTGAGTCCGGCTGGCTACCTCGGCAAGCCGGTCATAAGCCCCGCCCCCAACGCCAAGTTGCACCTTGTGCAGTCCGACACCAGAGATGGAGTGCTCCAGGACTGGATGGCCACCCGCAATCCCATGGACATGCTTTTGAGGCTCAACAGGCCTTTGCAGCATGCCGATGTCACCCACACCTATGACGTGGTGATCATCGACACACAGGGCGCTGTGGGGCATCTGCAAGACGCTGCTGTGATGGGTGCGGACCTGCTGCTTGTTCCTGTGTCGCCAGATGTGGTCTCCGCACGTGAATTCCTCCACGGAACAGCAGCGCTGATCGAGCGACACGAATGCGTTGCCAACTTCGGCATGAAGATGCCCCCGATGAAAGCTGTGCTCAGCCGTTCGGAGAAAACGAACGATTGCCGCGTGATGACGGAGATCATTCGCGAGAACTTCATCACAATGCGTGGCCGCGTCAACATGCTCAACACGGCTGTTCCATCAACGGTGGCTTACAGAAAAGCTGCTACCGCTCAAGTTCCTGTGCACTGGATCGACAGCATTAAAGCCTCTGAAACGATGCACGAACTGCTGTGGGAGCTCATCCCCAGCGTTGCGGAAATGTACGCGCCTAATCACAAGAGCTTCTTTAATTATGCTGCTTAATCCTCCTTATTAACCAGGAGGTTATATGCGTACACCCGTAACGTTGAATGCAGCGCAGCGCGCTGCGGATTTGCAGCGAAACAACACATCAGAAATAGGCGTCAGCGCAAAAGCCGATTTGCCGACTGCACAGCCACAAGAGAAATCACAGAGCATGAACGATTCCGCCACAAAACCGAACAAGCAAGCCCTGCAACTCGAAGCTGCGCGCAAGGCGCTTGCTGCACCAACTGCCATCCCCCGCAACGCGACGGCAGGGGTCGATCCGCTTGCGGAAGTGGACGGTGCGGTATCTACCCTTGATCCCGACGATATCGAGATCTACAAGCACAACCCGCGAACTCGCCCTAACCCGAAAAGAGAAGAAATCAAGGCCAGCATGATTGCCGAAGGTCGTATCACAAATACGATCATGGTTACGCGCCGTTCGCCTGCTGAAAAATATTTTCCCTATGGCGGCGGCAATACGCGAGTGTCCATCGCACAAGAACTTAAGCGTGAAGGCGATACACGTTTTGACAAGCTTACCGTCATCACTCGCAAATGGCCAGGTGAAGCCGCTGTCATTTCCGCACATCTCAGCGAGAACGACAATCGCGGCGATATTTCATTTTGGGAGCGCGCCAAAGGTGTAGCTTCATATAAGTCAAAGTTTGAGGAGGAGAACGGTTGCGCTCTCTCCTCGACGGAGCTCAATAAAGCACTTAAAAAACAAGGACTCAACTACGGAGTCCGCATGATCCAAAATTTCGCATTTGCAGTTGAGCACATGCAATTTATTGGAAACTGGCTTCGCACCGACGAAGTTAGTAACGTGTTAAAGCCGCTCCTTAGCGGAATATATGAGATTGCGGAAAAATTTGACAGGTCAAAGGAGGTTAGGTCCGCGCTGGAAGAGATTTTCCTCATGCACGGCCAAGATCTCGAAAGCCTGGAAGCCTCCAATGTAGCCAAGGACCCGGCCGAACGCAAAGATGTAGTTATTGATTTGCAAAGTCTAGTCCTTGACTTGCAAACTGTTGGAGCGAAAGCCGTTGGCATAGAGATTGAAAATCTCCCTGCTGCTCTTTCTGCAGTGGTGGCCAATCCAAAAATCACAGCGGAGGAGCTCGTCAGCGTGAAGGCTGTTGCGCCTGACGCGAAACCGAGTGGGCAACAAGCACCGCTGGCAGGAATGCTGGGCTCTGTGGCGGGCGGGTCCACCACTCAACAGCCCGCAGCTTCACGCAAGTCCAGCCAAGTCAAGGTTGCTAATTCGGATGCCGATGCATTGGCCAACTTCGCCAAGCGACTTTCTGACGATATTCTCGCGCTGAACGCCGTAGTGCCTATTTCTGATTTCATCGTCGTAGAGAGCCAGATGCCTTTGGGATTCATTGTTGATATTCCCAGTGATGTTCAGATGGTTGTCGGCCAAGCACTTGATGAGGAAAAGCAAGACCTGCGCACCGCTCTATGGTCAGTCCTGGCGGTGTTCACGGGGCAATTCAATCAAGAGCTTGCTAGCCTGTGCTCCAAAGATACCCGCTGGAGCCAAGCATTGAAAACAAGTGAAGCCGAAATGCGAGAGGTATGCGCTGCTGCCGGTCTCGCGTTTAAATCTGGGGTTCTATATACGCATTCTCTGCATTTTGCTCGACTTTTGGGTTCTCCGACAATTGGGACTCCATTTGTAAATTTTCTGGGCACAGTTTCTGAGTATTTTGCTGTTTATCCAGCAAAAGCACAGATTCCTTACAAACCTTTGTTTTCCTGATTTTTGGTGTGTGCAATGACAAGTCGAAGCGTTCCTGTTGATATCCGTGGTAACGAGCAGTTCAATTTTTTTGTTCTGACGGAAGTTATTCGTGTGATTGAAACAGAGGCTGGACTCGATCAGTTGTTGCTGCTGGGACTGACTCCGGAGCTAATTGATACGCTCCGGACTCGCCAAACACGAGATCTGATTGATCTTGCCTCGCGCATGCGAAGTATTCGCATAAATCTATCAGTGAGTGAGATTTCAGGTCATCTGGACGGAATTGATCGTCAGCGCCGTGACGATGAAATGTGCGAGTATTTTGTTCGCAACGGCGCAACCAGATCCCTGGTCACAAGATTATTTAAGCGCTCCTCCGATGAGGTTCGGAGATTGCGCGATTTGCTGGGTGGTGCCAGTGTTGGGAGAACAAAGCTCCCAAAAGAACACGATGTTGTTGACCATATTCACATAGTTTGGCACGAAATAAGACGTAAAGCTGGTCCCGCTGAAAATCTGAGGGACTGGCTTTATGCGCTTCATCAGAAATTTCCAGACTACTCTATAGATTCACTTCATACGTGCGTGAAGGAATATGAAAGCTTCTATGGAAGTGACGATTCCAATTCAAGCACTAAAGCACTAGGTAATCACTGATTCGGTATGACGGACGAAAACTATCTCCAATCCGCAATGCTTCTTGACCTGGTCGGTCAGGCACCTATAACTATTAATCGGGCATTTGTTGATCTGACCGGGAATGTTCTCGCTGCTCTCTGGCTGTCTTACGCAGTTGAGAAGGGTTTGGATAGGGACAATGGGCCCTCCTTTGTCCTGGAGTTATCCGCCAGTGATGTGGAAAAAGACACGGGTATAACGCGTGCTCAGCAGCAGACATGCCGCCGCACCCTGGCCGCAATGGGTCTGCTGACAGAAGAGGGCGGTAAGGGCCGCACGCTGATGTATCGCGTGCATCTCGACCGGCTCATGGAGCAGCTGCAGAAGCAGGCACAACCTCTTGCTGCCGCCATGGCCAAAGGGGGTCTTGGGATTGAGCTTGCGGCAGCCGACAGGCCTGCAAGCCCGGACTGAGCAGGAGTCACTCAGTGCGTCTTCAACCACTGCTTGCTGAGCATGCACCCATGGTGGGTGGCGGTGACTCCGGTGCAGTCGAAAGCTCCGGGCCTATTGCCCAACAGATCATCCTTCATCTCGAAGATCGCGGCTTCGTGCCCTTTCACCCAGCACTATCGGAGCGGTTTGGACACAAAGCGGCCATTTTTGTCGGCATGGCTTTGTACTGGACACGCCATAGCCTGCGCAATCATCCACAGCGCGGCGGATGGTTCCACATGTCCATCGCCCAGTGGCAAACCTCAATCGGTCTGACCAGGACTGAGCAAGCCACCGTGAGAACAGAGTTGATGGAGGCCGGGGTTCTCGAAGAACTGTTGATCGGTCGCCCCAGCGTGTTGAACTACCGCATCAACGTCATGGCGCTCACCGCGGCCCTGGGTGCCACAAAACACGGACCATCGAAGGCCAGCCTGGAGGCGGTCGCATCCTGGATGCGAAGCTGCCGTGTCTACTACAAACCCCTGGCCGACATTGCTAGCAACATCGCTGCAGGCCTGTACCTCTCATATCTTCTTCAGTGTCATCGCGATCAGTTGAGGTCCGGCCAGTTGGACAACGGCTGTGTCTCTGCTTCTCAACTCGACATCAGCGAATCCCTGGCACTTGGAACGAAGGTGCAACGAAACGCCCGAGATCGCTTGAAAAAAGCCGGTCTCATCCAGGAGTGCGGCCCAGGTGGTTCACTTGTCCGGCTCAACTTTGAAGCGTTGCTGCTGTGCTTGCGTGGCCAGGCCATCAAGCCTCTGAAGAAATCGGCGCGTAGCGCAGACCTGAGTGTTGGTGCCGCCCCAGCCACGGCCAGCGAGCCCCAAGTCGCCTCCACAGCGTTGCCAGAGCGTCCAGTTGCGTCTGGGCCTGGTCTGGACTTGTCTGGTCTAGGAATCGGGCTGCAGCAACTCACCCTGACTCTGGAAGGAGTCACAGCGACCCGCCCGCCAGCGCCGAAGCGTTCTCGGGATTTGCTCCTCCACTTCCTGGAGGACAGCTTTCCGCCACCTGTCGGAAATCGACAGGTTGACAATGTTAACGATACCTCACAAAAGCCACTGGAATCCGCCGTAAAACGCAGTAGCGACAACGACTTAGGCGATCTTCCGAGACCACTTCAACGGGCGCAGGCACCAGGTCGGAAAAATGCCGTTTCCTGCATCCTTGGGCCTTCTGAATCTGCCGTTTCCTGCAACGGGCAACCTCAAAATTCTGCCGAAATCTGCAAGCTAGATTTGCCCTTTCCTGCAACCTATATACAAGACGTTATTTCAATAACTACTACTACATCAGAGGTTGCTCAAGAACTTGAAGGTAGTAGTAGTGGCCTGGAGTTTGCTCCGGAAGAAGGAGAAGTCGTTCTGCAGGAGGAAAAAGCCCAGCTTGTCTTCCCTATCGCTCTGTCAGCATCTCACCGCGAAGCTGTTGAGCGCGTCATTCACGGACTGGCTTTTCCTGACCAGCAAGAACTGCTGGATGAGTTGCAAGGGCAAATGGCGCGCGGCAAAGAGATTCGCAGTCCAGCCGGATGGCTGCATGGAATCGTCACTAAGAAGGCTCAGGGGCAACCCGTGGCTTTGGTCTATGCAGCCGAAGTTGCGCATGCTCGCATGGACACCATGACACGCGAGAAATTTGACGAGCTTGGGGAGAGGTTTGGGCAGCCAGCAGAGCCGAATCAGCGGTTTGTGCAGAACATCGAGATGAACGAGGTGTTTTCAAAACTGACGCCTGGAATGGTTTACGTCATTGGCTCTACGGGTTCGCTTGTGCAGATAGACAGCTCCACAAATGTTTTGCGTGTGAAAAGGGCGGATCAGCAGGCCTGGTTTGTAATGCTGAACGCTGGCCCTCTGGTTCGGGCTTTGCGGACGAACGATCTTTTCCCTGCCGAGGAATGATTGATGAACTCGATTTCGATTCAAGTCCGCGATCTAAAGGTTGGCTCGGTATGTCTTCAGTTTGCTCGCCTCATACGTTTCGGGTCACTCCGCAATTCCTATCGAGTAGACCGAAGCGTCAAGGCTTGCCGAGTCCGTCAAAGTGGCGTACCGCGCAAGGCTTGCCAAGTCCGTCAAAGTGGCGTACCGCGCAAGGCTTGCCGAGTCCGTCAAAGTGGCGTACCGCGCAAGGCTTGCCGAGTCCGTCAAAGTGGCGTACCGCGCATGATGTACCGAGGTCTGCAAGAGCTTCGTTTTTGATAAACACAGTACCTAAATACAAGATAGGAGTTTTCTTGATGAATGCTAGTTCGCTATTTGTTCAGTTGGTGCAGCGATTTCATAACTACGAAGTCGCAGCGGTGCTTTGGGTCCTTTTGAAAGAGGAAGCAGACGTCAAAGAATATGGAATGACGGCCGGAAAAATGGCTGATGAGCAACTTTGTCAAACTATCTCTGAAAGTACAGTGCGACGAGCAATCGATCGTTTGGCAGGTGCAGGTTTCATATCTGTTCGCGTCCACAAAAACACCAAAACCCTGGTATCTGTGAATCGTGACGCCGTACTTGAGCTCCTTCGTAAGCGCTTGCCGGAACGCCTTCCAGCCGTTAGCAAAAAGGAATTCGATTTTCTAGATGCTTGGAAAGCAGACGGCACGAACTGAGCCTAGAGGGACGAATATGCATTTGCTCAAGAAGCAGTTGAGTCTAGCTGGTCTACTATTTTTTAGATGCGGTTTTCTGGCTGCGCTACTGCTTCTGCAGTTCCTGGTCGTCAAGGGACTTATGGCTTATGTGGAGTTACTACCCTGACCAAGGGGCAATATTGATTAACACTGACTGGGAGAAGAAGATGGCGACAAACCAAGCTAAACAACAAACCAAGCGCAGCAGCGGCATTGATGCCATAAACCTGCAGAGCATTTTGGGTGCGGCAAGAATGAATTTCGAGAAAGAAGCGGACTCGCCTTTCGCGGATGGTTATTCCATCCGTGGTGAAGAGAAAGCATTGGCGGAGTTCATCGAATCCGGTGCTTCTGAAAGTGATCCTTGCTTTGATCGATACGTCGAACTTCTTGATCGGCGAGAGCGCTTGTCTCAAATGAAGGCTGAGCATCAGGAGCGCAGAGGGGCTGATCCTTTGGTGCCCATCTCGGATGCGCAAGCCATAGATGATCTTGGAATGCTGGTTGATGATGGCGTTGACCAGATGACGATCCACACAATCGAAGCGCTGCGCATGTTCTACGGTCGTGCACGTGAGCCTGGCTCGAAAGTAAACCCCATCATTGGTGGCCGGCGTATCGCGGCCTCGCTTCGGAATTTGTGGCTTCTTACGGGCAACAACAATCCTTATGCCGATTGGGCGCTGGTTCGGTACGAGCGAGGCCTGCAGGAGGTACAAGAACACCTGCGAGGAGCAATTCAGCAGTGCGAGGAGCGCATGCAGCAGCAGCGCAAGCTCGGGCTCAACTACACGGTTGCAGCCTCTTCTAATCCTGTCAATGTGAATCTCGGCTTCAAGAGTCCCTATGGCTATGACATCTCGACGCTCATCGTGCAATACGACTACTTCGTTCGTTTGCAGAAAACGCTGAATCGCAAGAGCCTGCAAAGCGATTCGCAAATGCGGGAGTCCCTGAGCATTGCCTCCCGGGCAATCCTGAAAGTGTTCTACGACACCGCGCGTTTCTCAAGGTGGTTGTCGCGTAGTGAGATGGCAGATCTCAACCGAGCAGACTGGATCGGTGCAGACGTGCAAGCTCGCAAGCGCATTGAGTTTGCGATGGAAGTCTTCGGGCCTGTGCCGGCAGTGATTTACAAGGTTGAAGTCGCACCTTCGCATTCGCGGCGCCGCTATTCGCTTACGGATGCTGAGCGAACAGTGCTGCAGCAGGTGGGCGCGCAGCTTGAGGCCGAGGAGCAGGCTCAGCGCCTAGCTGAGGCAGATGCGTCTATTGAAGCTCCAGCCGAGCCGACGAGTAGCACCGAAACGGTGTGATTTAAATCACGGGGGTATTGGTATGAAAGGGGATGGTGTGAAAGGGCAGGTGATGAAAGGGCAATCCCAACATGCCGGCGATGAACGTATCGTCAATAATGTGGTTTGGGCAAGGCATACCGCAGTGAATCAAGACTGTCAAAATCAGGTTGACGTAAAGGCCCTTACGGGTAGGGGCGGACTCGCCGCCCTGCGCCAAGAAGTTGCCAGTCTTGATGCAGTGGCTGAGAAGATGCGGCACCTCTCGGAGCAGTCCAAATCTGTCAAGGGCGTGGGTGCATATCTGGTGGTGCACCAGCGCAGTTCGCGCGGCTCCGTGTTTCTGCGCTGGCGTCAGCGGCTTGGCGCAAACCGGCATCTGAGCTGGGATGAACTTGAAGAGATTGCTGCAAACCTGCCTAGTGATCTTCGTGCATGGTGTTTGCGCGCCTCCAGGGAGGCCCAACGACTCAACGAAGAACACCTTCAACTGCGCTCAAAGATCAAGATTGCGCGCAGGTCTTTGGAGCTCTCTGAGCCCCGGCTTTACCCGCGTTCTAGCTTTTCTTCTTAATCGATTTACCTGGCAGTGGTGCAGCCGGGCAATTTTTCTTCACGCACTATTGGAGCCATATATGCAAAACATTTTTATCGGTAAAGGTAATCTCGGTCAGTCGCCTGATCTGCGCGTCATTGCAGGAGCCAACGGCGACTTCGAAGTAGCGAGCATGCGCATCATGTTTGGCCGCTACGCCCGCAACAAAACGACAGGTGATGTCGAGCAGGTTGGAGGCTTCTGGAGGGAAGTGGAAATCTATGGTCAGAAGGCCCGGGATGCTGCCCGCCTGCTGCGCAAGGGCAGCCGTGTTCTGGTGTACGGAGAGGAGCGGGACTTCACGGCCAAGGATGCGGCAACGGGCGCTGAGGTCCAGGTCATCAAGATCGTCGCTGAAGACATAGCCCTTCAGTTGTCACGTGTGAAGAGCATCGAATTCGAGACGGCTCGACGCCAAGCGCCAGAGCCCGAAGGTGAGCAAGAAATGCTGCCCGCCCCTTGAGCGACCTTTTTTAGGACTGTGTAGCAACTGAAGGAGAAAGCCTTGAAAAGTACGAGTCAACCAGCAAGCTATGAAGAGCTGTGCGTCCTGGACGACGGTCAGTTCTATGTCGTTGTCGTCAAGAGTGCAGGCCAGCGTGAAGAGGACGCTTCTGCATTTCTGCTGATGCGCGAGACTGGTGCCGCCAAAGATCCATGCGTTGGCAGCGCGATACTAGAGCTCGACGGTGCATGGAATACTCGAATTACTGTCACATACGATGAAGTTTCTGAGACGGATTCCATTCATATCGGCGATTTCGATAGCCGTGTTGAGGCCATTGTTTTGATGTGGCGTAGAAGGCATGAGTCAATCTATTTCCCGGCGCAATAATTAATTTCTCCTAGTGACGCATTTGCGACCGCCAGCCTATATAAGCTGTCACAGGAGTGGGTGGTGAATTCAAGTTGTTGCAACGAGTTAAATCGTAGACCATTGATTCAAGATGGTCGTTTGGTTGAGTCCAACTGGGACGATTTCTGCAATGCCATATTCGAGAGAAACATCATTGAATATGGCGCATCATTTGATCAATTTATTCTGATGGCCTGCGAAGAGTTTGATTACGCGATAGCTCTTCTCCCTGTGTCAGTCCATCCGCAAGCAATAAAAATAGCCAGAAATTGGGGTTATGAATCGGCTGAAATTCGTCGTTCGAGAATAGATGAATTGAAGGAACGTGGGCATTACCCAATTGAGAAGCGCCCGAATATAGACCAAGTGAAGTGGGTGATCTGATGACTGATCGTCAGATCAAACCTGTGCATATCGGTCCAGTCACCATCACGCCCCCGGACCTGCTTTTGCAGGCTGCCTATGACGGGCTCAGAGTTGGCTTGCAGCTCACGCACGTGCCAGGTCTGAAGCGGCCCTTGGCAGCCTACGATGCCTGGTGGTGTGCAGCACGGCGCATGTGGATGCTGGATGTCAATGATCCTGCGCGCGTCGAGCAGATCCTGCAGCACGCATACGCAGGTCAGTTCGTGGACTTGGAGCGCCTCGATGTGACGCTCCGGGCAGCAATGGCAGCCCCGCAGCAGGACTACTTCACGCAACTGCTCGACGTACAAGTTTTCCCGCTTGCGAAGGGTGATCTCAGCCGCGGCCGGTACGCCGTCAGCTTCACATACGACCCTTTGTGCGTGCGTGCCATGCGTGCCATGGGCGGCTACTTCCACAAGCATGCATCCGCCTGGCAGGTCAGGGCCACACCGCAGGAGATCCAAGAGCGCCTGAAATCGATTGCAGGGGTGGCGCCTGAGTTCGTGTTTGTGCACGAGCAGCCTGTCGTCATTGAGGAACTGGCAACAACCGGCAACCAAGGCTCGCCCATCAGCGTGCCGTCCGCGCCACCCCCCAGCGGTGGTGGGTCTGGCACGGGCGAGGAGGAGGGCAGTGGCTTCCTCTCGACGGAGCGCGGCCATGTCGCGGATTTGCCCTATGACGCTGTGGCCCTGGCCAGCATGGTCGCGTGCGGCACGCTGCGCGACTACCAGGCCGAGGGCGTGGTTCACATGTTGCGCCAGTCAGGTGCCTGCATGGGCGACGACATGGGCCTGGGCAAGAGCCGCCAGACTGTGGTCGCATCGCGCATGGCCGCCGGCAGCGGCCGAGTTCTGATCGTGTGCCCTGCCTCGCTGCGCCTGAACTGGGAGCGCGAGATCCGCATGATCTACCCGGACGCCCGAATCGGCATGGTGGGCGAGGATCGCATGGCCACGCTGCAGGGCTGCGATTGGGTGATCGGCAACTATGAGCGCATGGGCGGCCTGGTGCGCGAAACAGGGCTGGATTTCGCTGTGATGGCTATTGACGAGGCCCACTACCTCAAGGAGTACCAAAGCGGGCGCACGCGCAACGTCTTCCTGCTGGGGGCGCGCATCGAGCGCTGCTACGTGGTCACGGGCACGCCACTGTTGAACCGGGAAGTCGAGATGCACACGCTGCTGCGCATTACTGGCCACGAGCTGGGACACCTGACGTTGGCGGACTTCCGCAAGCGCTTCGCCGGTGCGCCCGAGAAGCGTGCGGCCCTGGCCGAGGCGATCAAGGGCTGGATGATCCGCCGCAGCAAGTCGGTGCTCAAAGACCTGGGCAGCAAGGAGCGGCAGATGCGCTACCTGTCGCCGGCGGAAGGCTTGGATGCCTACAAAGAGATCTACGGCGACATGAGCCTGCAGGCGATGCCCAAGATCGTGCGTCTGCGCAAGGTGCTGGAGACACTCAAGATCCCGTTCCTGGTCGAGACCGCAGAGGCACTGGGCGAGTACGACAAGCTCATCATCTTCTGCGAGTACATGAGCACTGTGGAGGCGCTGAAACAGGCCCTGGACGCGATGGGCATGCGTAGCGTCAGCCTGGTAGGCGCAGACAGCGCGAAGCGCCGCCAGGCTGCTGTGGATGCCTTCCAGACCGATGCGGGAATCAAGGTGTTCATCGGCACTACCATGGCGGCCGGCGTGGGCATCACGCTTACGGCCGCGAACATCGTGGCCTTCGCATCCATGCCCTGGACCCCAGCGCTGATGCGCCAGGCGGAAGATCGGGCGTACCGCTTGGGACAGAAGAGGGATGTCCTGGTGTTGGTGCCGGTGATTCCCGGGACCATCGACGAAGGAGTTCTCGCGCTGCAGGAGAACAAGCGGACTACCGAGGAAGAGGTCATTGAGGCTGCCAAGACGGCACTTCCTATTTCACAGCGCCCCATGCTTGGAGAGGTGCTTCCTGAAGTCGTTGAGGAGGGGGCTGCGCTGTTGGCGTGAGGTGATGTTGTTGATGAGGATGGCTCCATTACACTAGAACGCGTTAGCAGAGTCTTTTCTCAAATTAGAGATGCTGCTTCAGGGAGCAGTCGGTATGTAACTTCGTCGTTGTAGTGCCATCACTTGAGCAGTTGAATTGCAGGAGAATGAAATCTCATGAGTAACTATTTCCATTTTAGAAGCCAAGAGCTTCTTCTTAAGCTTGCCCAAGTCAAACACTTTATAACAAAACATAACCCCACAATAGGCGTCCTGACGGAAGAAATTATTCGTCAGTTTTTAAGCGATCATTTACCTGATGTTGTAACGGTCGCAGAAGGATTTATAAGCGATGAGAACGGCAATCTGTCAAAGCAGTGTGACATTATAGTGTATGACTCGCATTCGTATGCGCCATACTATCAAGTGAATAATATTGTTGTTGTGCCGGCTGCAGCTGTTCTTGCAATTATTGAAGTAAAAACAACTATTAGCAAGCAAATATTCCATAGTGTTATAGATTACTTCAGTTCATTTGACTACATAGAGAATGCAAAAAAATATCTGTTCATCTATAACTCACAAAGCATCTCGCATATAGGCAGATATTTTAAAAATTATAAACATATTGGAGAATATCAGGAATTTGATCATGACACTTATCAATACCTTCCAGATGTCATTGCTGGGCTGAATGAATCGTATTATCTTAAAAAGAGCGCTGTGATTACAGACAGAGATATGTACGGATACATGTCATATTTCTATAATGATATGAAGGGGACTGAAATCAGCGCACTCCAACATTTTTATATCTCTCTTCGCGATATCGTTGACGAATATATTGATAAAACATACAAAAATAGAAAGAGCAAGGCGAAGAAGGACTTCGAGATGAAATCGACTGGCGTTACAGGATTTGGATTGTTTGATGTATGAATTTTAATTCGAAAGTAATACACTGCTGAGATCATGCTTCTTGGCTAAAGAAGACGTGGTAGTTGGCTCGTGTGGGCGTGCAAGGTGCAGTGACTGAAAAAAATAAATCGACTCGGAGACAGTCTTGAGGCTCGCTTGCAATGATTTAAAGGAGAGATAATGGATAAACAGGCCGTCGTGAAATAATTATTATTCTCGGGATCAATAAATATGAAGCTAAGAGAAATTAGGTTGGTGAATTTCCGCGGCATTGAGAACATGACTTTGCCCTTTACTACGAGAACCTCAGCTATTTTGGGAGTTAACGGGGTAGGGAAATCGTCTGTACTCGATGCGCTAGCAATAGCATTGTCAAACATGACGGAACGCATAGCTGTTCAGGCCTCGAAAGCTCGGGACATTTCTCAGAATGACATTAGAAATAATGCTGCTTATGCACGCATCCAAGTTACGGCTGACCTGAACATTCATGAATCGACTAGTCAAGTTGAAGCGGATGAGGTTAGTAGCACTGAACACCCCATCCGGGGTGTCTGCATGCCAACTACATGGGCGATAGCGCGAAACAGATCAGCTGGGAAACACCCCCCAGAGCGGAGCAGCGACTTTGAAAAGTTGAATGAGCATACTAGCTTGTTTCATAGTCGGATGCTTTATTCTGAAACAGTCCAGCAGCCTACACATTTGCCTTTGGCGGTGTACTACGACGTTCATCGGGCAGTGCTGGATGTTCCGCTTCGAGTGAAAAAGAAGCTTAAGAACACTCCACGCGAGGCATATCACGACGCCCTAGGTCATGGCGGCACAGATTTTCGTGGATTCTTTGCTTGGTTTCGCGAACGTGAGGATACAGAAAATGAAAGAATTCGCGATGAACCTGGTTATATTGACAGAGACTTGCATGCAGTGCGGGCTGCAGTTGAGGCATTCACCAGTTTCACTGATTTGAGAATTCGACGGAGACCTTCACTCCGAATGACAGTGAAGAAGAATGATGTAGAACTGAATGTGTTGCAATTATCAGACGGAGAAAAGTGCTTGTTGGCCCTAGTGGGTGACCTTGCGCGGCGACTTAGCCTACTTAACACGGACCGACGTAACCCCTTACTGGGAGAAGGTGTGGTGTTGATTGACGAAATCGACCTCCACCTTCATCCAAAGTGGCAGCGCTCAGTAGTCGCATCACTAGAACGTACTTTCCCAAATTGTCAATTCATAATTACCACTCATTCGCCCCAAGTGGTTGGTGAGCTACCGCCAGAAGCACTTCTTTTATTGCGCGATGGCCAGTTTGTTGGGAATGCAGAACGCTCATTGGGTCTGCGTAGTGGCGAGGTGCTAGAGGAATTGATGGAAGGCACTTCTCGTAACTCAGCAGTGGATAGGAGGCTTCGTAACATTCGTGCCTTGCTAGATGCGGACAGGATTACCAGTGCTCAAAAATTCCTGAATATTCTTAAAGAAAAGGTGAGTGATATTCCGGAAGTATTGGAATTGCAAGCATCTATTCAGAGTTTGCAATGGTTGGAGAGTGATGTCGAATGAAGAATATCAGAAAAGGATCCCAGCCCCTGCAACTGACACAATGGAAGCTGATAAACTCAGCAGTACCGCAGAATTTGATTTATGGTGAAGGCGGTTTTCCGTCTGAGGTAGTACGGCAAAGTTTGCTAGAGGAGCAGTTCCATTTGTGTGCTTACACAATGCGCCGCCTTTTGACCGCATCAGAATGTCAAAAATTAAATAGAGACACACAATTTTCGTGCCACATAGAGCACTTGCTTCCCCAATGCCGTAAAGTCCCCGGCGAAGATATAGATTACCGGAATATGGTGGCCTGTTATCCACCGAGTAAATCTAAGGCAGCATGCGACTATGGCGCTCATGCTAAAGCAGATTTCGACCCCAGTAAGGGAGGGTTTGTTTCGCCACTCTCGCAAAATGCACAAGACCATTTCATATTTGATGAGTCTGGCCAGGTTCGAGGCTCTACTAAAGATGGTTCGAATACTATTAAGATATTAAATCTCTCCAGTAGTACGCTGGTTCATGACCGCGCAGCTATTATCCGAGGATTTTTGAAGCCTAATGGTAAGAAGCTTTCAGCGCAGAATGCACGTCGCTTGGCGCAACAGATCTTGCAACCAGATGATCAGCTGCGCTTGCCACCCTACTGTGTTGCGGTATCACATGCAGCTCTGCAGTTCGCAGAACGAGAGGAGCGAAGGTCCGCAAGGATGAAGAAAAAAGCTAGGACATGAATGAGTGATTTCAGAAATCGTCCATTTATTTTCGCTTTCATTGAAAACAATTTGTATCAATAAATTTTCAGCGATAAGACCATTGCAAAATGTCGGCTATCAGATAACAGGTGCAAAAAAAAGACTACATAGGTAGTCTTTTTTCGAGCCATCATATGGCGTAGGCAGAACGGTCCTTGCCCTTGATCCAGTCTGGCGGCTTGCCTCGTCCGGTCCAGGTCTTACCAGTGGCGGGATCACGAAATTTTGCCTCGCCAGCTGTTATTTTGTATGAGCGCTTTGCAGTGAAAATATCTTCTGCAGTGAGGCCGTAGTCCGCCACAAGGCTCCGAATTTTCGCAACCACATTACTTACTTCCTGTTTGCGAGCGGCTTCAATCTGGGCTTCTAGTGCCTCGCGCTGGGCGAGAAGTTCTTTGTATGAGTTGCTCACGGTTGTTCGCCTTTTGAGTTAAAGAAGGATTAATGATAACCAAATTTCAGATCAATTGGGAGAACTCAAATCATTGTGGTAAATACGTATAAGCTTAAGTTTCCAGTCTGCGCTTCCGCAGGAAGGACATCAACGCTACAATCGTTTCGTGTCCGCTCTCCGAGCACCACGTAGCGTCTGAGCCCTTGTGAGACGCGCTCCTGCAGCTGCAGGCAGGGCACATCTCTTCACCTTCCCACCGGGACCAACGAGTCCCAGCTGGGGGTCGTTGTCCTTCACTTGAAAGCAACGACATGTCCTCTTCTACACGCAAGACCCAACAAGCCGCATCCGCATTTGTCAGCGCGTCCCAGTGGGACGCCAAGCATCTGGCAGATATGGTTTCACGGGTGCAAGATCCCCTGGTCGCTGATATTTTGATTGGCCTGCTCGAAGAGCATCCCGATCTGAAGATGCAGTACCTGGGTGTCTACACCAAGGCCTGGGAAACTCTGCGACGAGCAGAGCAGATCCGAGAAAAAGCTTATGAAGCCGGCCAGAAGTACGCAGATCGGCGCCGCAAGGTGTCCATGTGCGTGACCTGGTCAGTGAGAGTATTGCGTGATTTCTATCGCCTGGTGCGACAAGAAATCCAAAAATCTCGCGCTGAGCATAATGAGAAGCAAGCAGATAAGCCTGTATCTGCCAAGCCGCAAGGCGAGAACGTGATCTGCCTTCCAATGGTCCAACGGCCTACAGGAACTGACCGTTAAGCCTTTGGGCTTCAAACAAATCCCATCACCGAGCATTTGCTTGGTGATGGGATTTTTACTTGTGTGATTCTTTTTAACTTAAGGGTGAAAAATGATCAAAGCTGAAGAATTGTCCAAGGGGCTGATATCCAAGAACAGCAGTGCTCGAAAGGCGCAGGCAACTGCAATCATGCGCCTGATTGGCTGGCTGCGAAACTTTAAAAATGGCGATTTTGAGTTGGACGTCAAAGAATCCATGGCAATTTATGATGCCATCGCCGTGTTGGAGAAGGGCGCCCAGGTCCTGAAAAAAACAGCAAAGCTGAAGCTTGAGCAGGAACAAATTAGAGCTAAGCGTCACACTGCAGTGGAGAAATCTGTAAATGCTAGCGACTTTGCTAAGCTGAATACTGTTGGCGAGCATATCGCACTTTTAAGCCTTATAGACTTCCATAAGATTGCCTGGTTCGGTGATGACAGGATCGGCGCTTTATATGTTTATCGTGAATGCCATCAAGAATGCCTGAAATCCATGGTTTATAGCATTGCGTACAGGGCTGAGCCAATAACCGAACAGCTGGATAGAGCATGGAGCACTTTTCAGGAAAAGCTCACTCACCTTAAGATCGGCTAACACCACCGATCCACGAAGCGTGCACAGATGATCGCCACTGCCAGTTTCAGCAGCGCTTCGTGAATATCCAGTCGTCTTTCAAAGCAGATTCGCAACTTGCCAAAGCCTACAAACCATCCATGGGTCCGCTCCACCACGCAGCGACGCTTGCCCAATCGCCTGCTACTCTCGACGCCTCGCCTGGCAATGCGGCTGGTGATGCCTCGTTGTCTCAAGTGCGCACGGCAACGCTTGTAGTCATAGCCCTTGTCGGCGTGCTACTTCGATGGTCTTATGCGAAGGCACCCTCCCAAGCCTGCAATCGCAGGAATCGCGTCCGCACACCTCTCGAACATCTTGGAGTGGTGCCGGTTCGCGCCTCTGACCAAGATCACCAGCGGGATGCCTCTGGCATCTACAACGATGTGCCGCTTGGATCCGAGCTTGCCTCTGTCCGTCGGGTTGGGCCCCGTTTCCTGGCCACCGGGGGCTTGGTACCGAGGAGCCATCAATGCTGCCTCGGCTCCAATCGATTTGGTCATGTTCGCGCAAGCGAGTCAGCATGGCCGGGTGCAACTGCTCCCAGACACCACCGGCGTTCCAGTCGCGCAGGCGCCGCCAGCAAGTCATGCCGCTGCCGTACCCAAGGGATTGGGGAAGGTCTTCCCACGGAATGCCTGTTTGCAGCACGAACAGAATGCCGTTGAGGACGGCTTCATCGCTGACCGCGAGCTTGCGCGCACCGCCTTTGGCAGAGGGCACGAAGACTGGAATGAGGGGTTGTAGCTGTCGCCACAGTTCTTCGCTCACGGGTTGTCTTGCCATGAGGGCAGCGAGCATAACTGCTCTGCGGGGGCCTGCGACGAAGTGGTGTTAGCCACTCTAAGGGTGTCAGGCTGAGCGCTGAAGAATTCATGGGGTCATTGCGGAGCTCAATCTCTTCCATTGCTTGTATCATGATGTTTCTTTGGGTTGATGGCTGGCTGAAGCCGCAGTAGTGGTGGATCGCACTGCCCATACCCGCAAACAGGATGTCTATGAAACTGACGCGCCTTTTCATTCAGAATTTCCGTAACTTCGAATCCTTGGATATCGCCCTGGATGGAAACAGCGTCATCGTGGGGGAAAATGGCGTTGGCAAGAGCAACCTGCTTTACGCACTGCGCTTGCTGTTCGATCCTTCTCTACCGGACAGTGCCCGCCAGTTGAGTCGGGAGGATTTCTGCGATGCTCTGGCCCGCCCGCTGGGCAACGCATCGATCAAGGTGTTCGTTGAACTGACCGATTTCGAGACGAGTCCCAACCAGTTGGCGATACTGGGCGAGTACCGTTTGGACGATGATGAAAAAACGGTGCGGCTCAGCTATGAATTCCGTCCTCTCTCGGATCTCGACCGGCATCCCGAGACCGATGCGGACTACGAATTCATCTGCTACGGCGGGGAGTCTGGAACCAACGCGTTTGGCCATCAATTGAGGCGACGCCTTGCCATGGATGTGCTGCCCGCGTTGCGCGACGCGGAGAGCGATCTGGCCATCTGGCGGCGTTCCCCGCTGCGTCCCTTGCTGGAAAGGGCGTTGACGAAAGTGTCGGATGCCGACATGGCGGAGGTCAGCGAAGCGATCCAAACCGCCACCACGCGGTTGACGGACTTCGTGGCGGTTCAGCAACTGGAAACCGCAATCCGTGATTTGTACCGGGACATGAGCGGGCCGAAGCAGGATCTCAGTCCCAGTCTGGGCTTCGGGGCCACGCAGGTGACCCGGCTCTATCGGACACTGAAGATGCTGATAGACGAGGGCCGCCGATCGGTCTCGGAGGCCAGCCTGGGCTCAGCCAACGTGCTGTATTTGACGTTGAAAACACTGGAACTGCGTCAGCTAATGCGGGAACAGCGACGCGACCACTCCATGCTGGCCATTGAGGAGCCAGAGTCGCATTTGCATCCCCACTTGCAACGCTCGGTCTATCGCCATCTTTTCCAGGATCTCGCTGGCGGGGATCAGGCGCTGTCGCTCTGGTTGACGACCCACTCGCCGCATGTCGCCAGCGTGGCGCCGTTGCGCTCCCTGGTACTGCTGCGGCAATCGCGTGAGGGCCGTACTGTGGCGGCATCGTCCGCTCAGATCAATCTGCCGCCAAGTGAGATCGATGACCTGCAGCGCTACCTTGATGTCACGCGCGCCGAGATGCTGTTCGCGCGTGGAATCATCCTGGTGGAAGGCGATGCAGAGAAATTCCTGTTTCCGGTCTTTGCCGCGTCGCTTGGTCATGATCTCGATCATTTGGGAATCACGATTTGTTCCGTGGCCGGGACGAATTTCAAGCCCTATGCAAAATTCTTGACGATGCTGGGTATCCCTTTTTCTGTGGTGACAGATTGGGATCCAGTTGGTGATGATAAAAAGCCTCTCGGGTTCACTCGCTCTTGGCGGCTAGTAGAGGCGATCCTTACGGCACGAAAAAGCAAGCGCAAGGAAGCTTTGATCGAATCTATCAAGGTCATGAGCGATGGCAATGAATTTGCCAGTGTGTGTGAGAAATTTGGAGTCTTTTCAAACTTTCACACCTTGGAAATTGACTTATTTAAAAGCAATAAATTCACGAGTTTGATCATTCAGACGTTACGCGAGAGGAAGTGGTCGGAGGAGAGAGATAACTGGATTGTAGAATGGGAAGAGGAACCAAAAAAATTAAATTCGGAGAACTATCTCAAGCTGATTGATGCATTCAGCAAGGGACGCTTCGCGCAGCGCTTGGCAACACGGGTGCAAGGCGTAAAGCCTCCGAAATATATTGCGGACGCCATCGAATTCGTGGTGTCGCGTGTCTGAACGCAAGGCCTATCTGCGCGCAGCCGAAGCGCTGCGCGACAACCCTGGGCAATGGGCGGCCTATGAGTCGACCGGCAATTGCGTGGTGCTGGCCGGTCCGGGCAGCGGGAAGACCAAGACCCTGGTGACCAAGATGGCCAGGATGCTGGCCGAGGATGTGGCGGAGCCGCGAGGGATCGCCTGCATTACCTACAACAACGAGTGCGCGCGGGAGCTTGAAAGTCGTTTGGCAGACCTGGGCGTGCTGCCCGGCAAGCGGGTCTTCATCGGTACCGTCCATTCGTTTTCGCTAACGCAAATTATCCTGCCGTACGCCCAGGTGGCGAAGATGGGATTGCCTGCAGGCTTCGGGATCGCCTTGCGTAGCGAAAGCGCCGCGGCATTGGCTGTCGCGGTCGGCGACACCATGAACTATGCCGGCAACCCGCAGGATTGGGCCTCGGAGGTGGCAAGGTATCGCCGCTCGTACCTGATCCGAGACGGCGAAGATTGGCTGACCAAGGATCCAGAGTTGGCGGCCCTAGCTGACGCTTATGAAGCCGAATTGCGGCGTCGTGGCCTGATTGATTTCGATGACATGCCTTTGCTGGCATATCGAGCCCTAAGAGAGCACGTTTGGCTGCGTCGGTCCTTGTTGGCGAAATTTCCCATTCTTGTGGTCGATGAGTATCAAGACCTGGGTCTGGCGCTCCATCGCATGGCGGTCGGCTTGTGTTTGCAGACTGGAATGCGTTTGTTTGCCGTGGGGGATCCGGATCAGTCCATCTACGGTTTCAACGGTGCCATGCCCGAAAGACTGATCGCATTGTCGAATGAGCGCAATATAGAAAAAGTGCGACTGACACTGAACTACCGCAGTGGCAAGAACATCGTGGCCGCAGCGGGTGTTGCGCTGGGGGCGGATCGTGGTTATCGGGCCATCCCGTCCTCGTCGCAAGGACTGGTGTTCATTCACCCCTTGACGGGAGACTTCGATGCCCAAGCCCAGCATCTCTTTGGCGATCTGCTGCCTGAGGTGATGGCCCGACAACCCGAGCTGCGCTACGGAGACATCGCGGTGATCTATCCCGCGGCCTGGATTGGCGATGCGGTCGCGCGTGCGGCGCAGCAGGCAGGCATTCCCCAGGTGCGTACCGATGCCAAGGCTTTGTACCCCCGCGCAAGTCGGCTGATGCAATGGCTGGAACTGTGCGCACAATGGGGCAGTGGCGGGTGGCGCTCCGGCCGCATCCGGTTCTCGCGCTTGGCTGCGGAAGGCCGAGGGTTGTTCGCCCAAGCGCTGCTTGGCGAAGACGCGGCGACGCGCTTCAATCGCGACCTCATCACCTGTCTTTCGGCGTTGCGTGAGGGTGCCATGCCGCTGTACGACTGGTTGCGGCAGATGGATGACCAAGTGATGGGCGCTTGCAGAGAAGCGTGCACCGGTCTGCGTGAGGATTTCGACACCTTGGCGGCCTTCCTGGCGCGGACCGCGCCGGATGGTGACTGTCAGCAGATGACATTGCGGGACATGGCGGGCGATGGGGGATTTTTGAACCGAATGACCCTGTCCACCCTGCATAGTGCCAAGGGCCGGGAGTTCTCTGTGGTGTTCCTGTTTGGTCTCAATGAGGGGCGGCTGCCGCGTGGTGATGTGAGTGAGCGTGGGCTCAAGGAGGCGCGCCGCCTGTTTTACGTCGGTTTGACGCGCGCCAAGCGGGAGGTGCATCTGATGCACTCGGCAGAGCTTGCCTCCAGGTTCGTGACGGAAATCGAGCAGCATCTACAGTGACCCGTCGGGCTGCGCCCCCAGGCCCATTTCTACCCTGAGCGATGGTAGTTGCCCACCATGCGGCACGTAAAAACGGCCACGGCGAGCCGTAGGGCTGCAAGCCCGCTGGGCAAGGGCACAGGCAGGACGAGGGTAAGCAGGCTCGCGCACAGCAGCAAGACCAGCAACGTGGCATGCAGCGCGAATCGCTCTGGATCGTGGCGCGTGAATGTTTTGGATTGAACGATGCGCAGTACGCAGCCGACCATGAGCAGCGCAGCCATTGCGGAACACTGCATGGGCAGCCATTGCAGCAGGGCGGAAAGGCCATAGGCGGCCAGCCCAGGCACATGCGCTGGCGCGATCAGCAAGCCCGTCTCCACGGCGACGCCAGGGCGCCGCTGCAGCGGCGCGCCGGCCGTGAGCATGCCGGCGTCGGCGAGCGCGCGCACAGCCTGGGGCTGTGGCAGCCGGCGAGCGGCATAGGATTTCAGCGGCACGAACAGGCCCTCGTCGCAGGGCCAGGCGGCCCAGGCCGCGCGCTGGCCTGACAGCGTGGCAATGATGTCCTCGAGCACCGCGCGTACGACAGGCATGAGTCGCAGGGGCGCGCGCAGTGTGACCCCGGCCGGCGCCGGGCGGGACGCTGGCGCGGCGATTTCACCGGGTTCGGCGGGTGTGTCGCCGCAGGCGCCGGGCGAGCCATCCCCATGGGACTCAGCCGGCTGGCGCGCGGGTTGGGGGGCGGCCTGGTTCGCGTGCGTCGGCAATTCGCGCGGGTCTAAGCAGAAACATGCAGCCTTGATCCTGCGGATCACAGATTTGCTGAAACAGGAGAGGTCACAGCTGCAGGCAACTGTCAACCGCATTTGACCTGCTGAAATCAGTCTGTTAGTCTTCTTTCCGTGAACCGCCGCAAGGCACACAGTGACTGAGCTCTTCCTAGTCACAGCAGGGTCCCCCAAGGACCATGTAGAGCATTTTTCGCAACCCGGATGGGGACCAGCTGCCCCATCCAGACCTCGCGGTCCGGTGCGTGCATCTGCGCTCCCTTTCCACATTCTGGAAACTTTGGAGATCACCATGCAAGCAACGAACGCACAACGCGAGTATTTCAACCTGCACACCACCGGCGTCGGCTATCTGAGCCGTGTCCGTTGGGTTACGCCGCAAGGCCGTGGCCGCAAGTCTGAGCCTTTCCTCGCATGCGCTATCAGTGCGTTGCGTGGGAGCTCTGATTCTTCCGACACGACCTACTTCGACCTCCGTGTAAGCGGTGCCGAAGCGATCGGCTTGATCGAGAGCATGAAGCAAAGTGTGGACGAACGTCGCAAGGTCACTGTGACTTTTCGCTTCGCCGACACTTACCCGCATGTCTACGAGCGCGATGTGCGCGACCAGGAAACCGGACGTCCCACGGGGCAGAAGGAAATGGCCGCGCTCATCAAGGGTCGCCTGATTCTCATCTATTCCATTTCGGTGGATGGGGAATCGGTGTACAAGCGCAGCGCAGATGGTGCTGAGCCTGCAGGCGAAGATGCTCCTCGTGAGCATGAACCTCAGGCTGAAGGCTTCTACCAGGACGAGTCCTGGCCCGAAGACCAGCAACAGCGTCAGCAGCCGCGCCAAGCTCCGCAGCGAGCGTCACAGCAAGAGGCCCCTCGGGGAGCTCAGCAGTCGCGTCCTGTGGATGCCCAACGGCCAAGCACTGCCCCTCAAGGGCACGCTCAGTCGCGTCAAGCAGCCGCTTCGGCCGCTCGCGGCCATGGCCCTTCGGCATATCCTCGTCGTCCAGCACCGCATAGCGGAGCTGGCTACCGAGAGCCTGCTGGTCAGCGATAAGCTGAACTAGCGCCAACCAACCCCTGTCCTGCATCGCAGGCCAGGGGGTGTTTTTTGGCCCAGATTTACAAGTTTTGCGCTATGCTCAAGGCTTCCAAGCGTTTGCAGGTATCGCTTAAACCTGTGGCCACTTTGTGGCAAGGCATGTGAGCTCCTGAGACATGCACGCCCTCGGGTTGGAGCACTTTGATTTTGCGCACCATCTCGTTGACGCACACACTTCGCCGGTGTGCGAGATCACACAGCCGGCTGACTGGAAATCTCCCGGAACATCCAACCAGCACTCCATGCGTTTTTCGTGTGGAGTGTTTTTTTTCACCCATGGGGCCTTGGCCCATGGGCCCAGGCTCCTTTTTTGGAGCAAGAGCACATGATCAAGCTCGCCGGCGTCACGCTGAGAGTCAAGAAAATCCGCGGGGGTCGCAACGGCGACTTTTGCGTGGGAGAGTTGTTCACCGACATTGGTGAATTCCGCGTCTTCGACCAGCTTCTCGACCAGTTCGACGACGGTGTCTACAGGGGCACGGCTTGGGTTGAGCGCATCTTCTTGAAGCAGTACATCCACTTCAACAAGTCCATCACTGAGATCCGCGCCGTGCTGCACGATCTTCAGATCGATGACATGGAAGAGAGGCCTGCAGAACCGCATCTTGTCGAGGCTGACCCAGCGGATGAAGAGCCGCGAGCCGTTCCGCTACCGCCACCTCGAGCGGCACCTGTCAGCACCACATCGACGCCTCCACCAGGTTCGAGCCCGGCCCAGTCCAGAGCGAATGTGGAAGAGCTCAAAAAGCGCATCCAAAAGCGGCTGGCGAGAGGGGACCAGGCGCCGACAGCTATGACGGTTTCTGACCCCGTCCCTGTTGAAGATCCGCAGTCCGCGCAGGAGGCGCAGCTGCAGGAGCTTTTCGGGGAGCTTTGGCCGCAAGTGCACAGCCGTGACGCTGTGAAGCTCGACCCGACCGTGGATCGGCTTCGCCTGCGTCAGCAAGTGGCAGCCCTCAAGGACTTGGGCTACAGGATGGCAGACATTCAGAGCCAGACCTGGCATCCCATCTGACACATCAGCCCGCGTAGCGGGTTGTCTCTTGCGCATCGACCGGTGCTCAACAGACAGTCCGCTGGCCCAGCAGGGCAGGGGCTTTCCTAATTGGGGTGGCTGCGACCTGATGCGCAGCGGCTTTGCGATAGTGCAGCCACGGTGAAAGCCAAGCCGTGCCTGTGACCGCGCCTTTCCTTGGTCGCCTGAGCTCCACCTGGTGACCGGCCAGCCACTGGCGGCCAGGAGCATTGTGAAATCTCTGGAATCCGATGGGTTCCCTCAGCAGCTGCAGCTGCGGCTGCTGAGGGAAACCATCAAACCATTCAGTATGGTTTCGAGCACATTGAGCCCCGCAAATGTGCAAAGCAGTTCGCTGCTTGGGCATTGCCATCATCACCACCCTTCGCGGGCACAAGAGCCCGTCAGGGAAGGCGTGCCCGCTCTTTTTTCGGGAGGAGTAGACTCATGGGCATGCCCATCAAACTGAGCGTCTTTGAAGCACTGACCGAGGCTGGCGTCACGCCAGACAAGGCCCGTGCTGTGGAGCGTGAGCTTGAAAACGCCATCCAGACAGGTCAGGATGCTGTACGTGCAGAGATGCGCGACCAGGTCATGACCAAATCGGATGGCGCCGAGCTGAAATCTCAGATCGCCAATGTGCGAACTGAAATCTCGGCATCTGAGACTCGTCTCAATGCACGTCTCAATGACCAGCTGCGCTGGATCATCACCACTCAGATTACGGTTGTCGGGCTCGCCATCGCGGCGGTCAAACTTCTGTAGTTCACCTTCTCATCCACCCTCGGGGACCATCGTCCCCCAGGGCCGGTTGTCCCTATTTCTTTGGAGACAACCATGACAAACCCTCAAGTTCTTCCTGTCTGGACGGCCGAGCAGCGCGCGCGCACGCATCAAGCGTTCAATCGCTGGCTGCTGGCCTGTACGGAGCAGGAGTATCAGAAGCTGATGGATCTGCGCGAGCATGTCGCGCCAGGTGAAGTGTGTTCGATCGTCAAGCTGGTCCAGTCGTGCTACGCACGTCCGGAGCTGCTTGCTGGGCTGCCTGCCAGCCTGGTTCAACTGATGCGAGAACGGAATTTGCCGCAGCCTTTTGCTGTCGCATCCGCTGTCGCAGGATAGGGAGCGCATCACGCGCATCGAGCTCCTCGAAGAGGTGGACCAGGTCCAGTTCTTCGACGGGGCTTCCTTCAATCACTCGCAGTGTGGGGCGCGTTTCGGTCATCCGAAAAGTGTCTCACGATTTCAACCTTCCCCCCAACCCGGATGGGCCGTGTCCCGTCCGGGTGCGCTCGTCCATTTCTACATCAGGAGAAATGTCATGACGCAAGTCGAAACCCCAAGCGCAGCCAAGGCGGACGGAACTGTTCAATTTGGTGCTCTTGCCCGCGCTAGCGGGAGGGAGTATCCGATGGAAATTCTGCGGAGTGCTGCGGGCTTCTACCTCGGAACCTATTCCGATAGTGGTCCCTACACCCGTGAATCTATGCAGTATTGGCCGACCCGTGAGAAGGCCAAGAAGGCATGGGATGAAGGGCGCTGGACACAGCGCACCTATCTCTGACCACCCACCCAGTTCACAGGTCCTCCTGTGGCTGGGACTTTCAATACCTCAACTCAACTTCAACCCGGATGGGCCGTCCCGTCCGGGGGCGCTCGTCCATTTCCCCTTAAGGAGAAATGACATGTCGCAAGTTCAATTCGCAACGTCCGCAATTTCTGCAATCGCGCCCTTCGGCCTGCTCGCAGCCCAACGCGGAGAGTTCCTGCAGCTGCAGGTGCTGTCCAGCAATGGAGACTTCTACCTCGGTACGAGGTCTGAGCATGGTCCATTCACGCGGGAGTCTGATGAGTCCTGGAACAGCGAGCGTCAGGCCATCTCGGCCTGGAACTCCGGAATGTGGACCCAGCTGTGATCTACCAGGCAAAGCTTGCTTTGCCATCCACCAACCAGCCAGCACCAGGGATCTCCCTGGGCTGGCTTTCTTTTTTGGGGAGAGCAGGCCATGGCCCTGATCTTCGCGCGCCTGGCGCGCAACTACATCAAGGCCGGGTACTTCCCGACCGATGAAGAATCGATTGCCCGCATCGCCAATCTGCTGCGCATGCCCGATCAGGGGAACGTGCGCATGTTGGACCCCTGCTGCGGCGAGGGCACGGCCCTGGCCGACGTACGCCAACTCCTGACCGTTGCACGTGGTGCGGCCGCCGGCGCCGAGGCCTTCGGCATCGAGCTGGACCGCGACCGTGCGCGGCACGCCAAGCAGATCCTCGATCGCGTGTTGCAAGCCGATGTCCACGATGTCATCGTGCGGCCGCGCAGCATGGGTCTTCTGTTTCTCAACCCGCCATACGGCTACGGTGTCTCTGACCAGGCCGCACAGCGATCCCTGATCGACGACGCAGAAAAGGCCGAGCGACTGGAACGAACGTTCCTGCGCAAGACCGTGCCCTATCTGGCTAACGGTGGGGTGATGGTCTACATCATTCCGCACTATGCGCTGGATGAGGAGATCCGCGGCTACCTGGTACGCAACTTCCAGGACCTGCGTGTGTTCATGGCACCGGAGCGGCGCTTCAAGCAGTGCATCGTGATCGGCACCCGCTGCCGGCCGACGCATGCCACCAAGGCTGCATTGCAGCCGCTGGTGGACGCGCAGGCCTCGGAGGAGGGCGCACCCTTGTTACCGGACTCGTGGGAGCTGGAGCCCTATGAGATCCCTGCGCTGCAGGGGGATCTGGAGCTCGACTTCCATGCCGTGCAGATCGATGAGGAGCAACTGGTCGATGAGCTGGCCAAGTTCTCTCACAGCCTTCTGTGGGAGGGCCTGCAGGGGCACTTCGCCCAGGCAACCGGCGCATGCCGGACGCCGCTTCGTGACCTGACACCTTGGCACCTCGCCTTGGCCTTGGCCGCTGGCCAGGTCACGGGAAAGATCACAGCCGGCAACGGCCGCACCTTTCTGATCAAGGGCGACACCTACAAACGCAAGGAGCGCAAGGTCAGCATCGACGTGGACGAGAAGGGCAATGCCTCGCAGTCCACCGTACTGCTGGACCGTTTCGTTCCCGTCATCAACGCCATCGAGCTCACGCCCGATGCGCGCCTTGGGCAGATCGTCAAGATCGCCTGACTTCTTTCAATCCTATGGGGCACCAGCCCCTTGGGCCGGTCGCCCCGCATTTCAAGGAGGTGGCCATGCCACAGCAACAGCAACTCACGAATGTGGAGTTCGTCACGGAACTCATGGAGTACTCGCGTTTCGGTCCGATGGTTCAGGCCTTCGTGATTCATTGCATCCATACAAAAGCACGCGAGATCGCCGAGTTCCCGAACCCGGAATTGTTCGACTCTGGCTTCATGTGCGGCCAGTTTTGGCAGGACATTGCAAAGGATGTCGTGAGGCAGATGGACGGAAAGTACGGCGCTTTGGCACGGACAACGTCCAAGTCCGACTGAGCTGCAGGCGCGCTAAGGCCTCGTGCCAGGCGCAGGAAAGCAAGTAGAGAAATCTTTTCACCCGATGGGGACAGTCCCCATCGTGGGGCCGTCCCTGCAACACAGGAGATGACCCATGGAAATTGAAGACCTGGTGCGGCCCGCCGCCACCATCCCACAGACCTCACCCTTTTTTCACGCGAGTCGCTGTGTCACAACAATCGGCGTGGACGATCTCATCTGCAAAGGTGAAGTCGATCCGCACGAGCTGCTGCGCCGGCACCAAAGCGGGGATTGGGGGGAGATCCACACGCTCGATCGTGCGCTCAACCAGCACGCGCTGGTCGATCGCGCCATGGTGATGTCCGTCTACAAGGTGGGCGATCACACAATCTGGGTCATCACCGATGCAGGGTGGCAGACAACCACGTTGTTGCTGCCTTACGAGCGTTGATGATGGCCGCGATCGAGACCCTCAAGCAGATTGCAGCGCTGGATCGCCAAGGCCTTACGGCCCTGGATGAATCGATGCTGGATCTGCTGGCAACCCTGCCGGCCCTGGTGCCGGACATTCCGAAAACCTTGGACCTGGCCAGCGATGCGCAAGCATCGTTGGAGAACGTCCTATGCCATCTTGGCAACCGCATGACCGCCGCCGATCTTCGTGCGCGCGACCTTGTGGCCACCGAGCTCCTGCAGTCCCTGCAGGTCCTTTCGGGGCAGCCTGGCAGCAGGCTGCACTGACACCTTTCATCCACCCACCCGGGGCAGCAGCCCTCGGGGGAGGCTGTCCCATTTTTTATGGAGATAGTCATGAACCAAACTACACATCAGCCTGCTCCCGGAGCGGTTTTGTCGTTCCAGCAATGGGAAACATCCGTGATCGAGCTTCTTGTGAAGCACCCCAAAGGCTGTGCCCTGAAGCTGGGTCAGCACGGCGCGATCCTGCTGGTAATGGGGGAGCTCATTTACATTGAGACAGGAGACGATGTAAGGGATGGCGGAAGCTGCGATTCATCGGCCTGGGACGAAGAAAACGCTGTGTCTTGCACGCAGGCTCTGTATGCCCGAGAGCTCTTTCAGCGTTGCACTCCCGAACAGGTGGAGTCGCATGAGCTGGAGATCCTCAACTTCTTCCTGCAGCGGCAGCCGCATCGAGATCCAACCTACACAGAATTCGCCTGTCTCGTTCGTGCGGTGCTCATCCGGCATCCCGCCGGCACTGCCTTGCAAGTGCCTGGGCACCTCGACTACATCCTGGTCGGCGGTCTGCTCAGCTGCATCGAGAGCCAGTCCAGCATCGACGGCATTTGCTTGCGAGATGCCAGCGACTGGTCCTCGATGGAGGCTGATCTGAAGGCACTCATTGCGCCAAAGTTCATTCAGCGCTTCAGCGCCGAAGAGCTGGAGGCCTACCTGCAGGAAGAGCCATCGACGTGCAGCCGGTTCGCACTGTCGGCACCAGTGGATACCACTCGCATGAGTGCACTGGAGTACGAATGTGCGGTGATGGAGCTGCTGGTCGATCAACCCAAAGGCACGGGCCTCAAGGATGAGCGTGGGGCCATCTTTCTCATCAACGGCGAGCTGATGCACGTCGCGGAGGGCAAGGAGCTCGATGATGCAACCGACTGCGATCCCGAGGCCTGGGGCGACACAGATCCAGCACCGGACCTCGAAGCCCTGGCGCGCGCTGAGCTCGTCCAGGTCTTCTCCACTGCGGACGTGATCGCTTTCGAGCGCTTGCGTTTGCACTGACCACCCTTCAGCACCGCTGAATTCAACCAAAACCGGCTACAGCCGGTTTTCCAGAGCTTGCCAAGGGGTGAGCTGCGGAAAACCGTTTGAACCATCCAGAACGGTTTTAGGTGCGCTGAGCCTTGCAAGCGCGCAGGTCGCAAGACCAGGCATTTTTCCAACCACCCCTGCGGGCCTCGTCCCGCAAGGGCGGCGCTCGCTCTCTCAATCCAACTTGAAGGAGCATTTCATGCGTACTCACTACAGCCACTCCACACGCGATGGCCACAGACTCGTCACGATCATCGACCTGGGCGGCGCCAGGGAGCTCGACATCAGCACCCGCAAGGGTCTTGGCGGCTCACTGGAGTCCCGTGCATCGGTCCACCTTTGCACCGGGAACACTCGCCGCCATGTGATCGGCTTCAACGGCGAGGGCGACTTCAATCGTCTCTTCCTTTCCACCACCCCCAAGCGTGTCACCGAGAAGGTGGCCCGGGAACAGCACGCGCAAATCCTGGCCCAACTCGAATCCGTCAAGTTGGCCGTGGAAATGCACTATGCGGCGCAGGATCGCAAGGAGCCTGCTCATGCATGACCTGGAAGTTGCTGCGCGCGGCGTTGTGAACACCTGGGAGCAGGGCAATCTGGCCCAGGCCGTTTGCGCTCTGGATAAATGCCTGCAGGACCAAGATCGATTCCGTCGGGAATTTGCTTGGGCCGTCGACCAGGCCCGCCAGCTGCATGGCAGCGATGACTCCTTCGCAGATGCGTCGCCACTTGTGGCACCGGCCGATGAAGGCGTCTATGTCTCGGTCTGGTTGTGGGTGCCGAATCCCACCTGACCATTTCTCAACCCATGCGGGGCACGCCCCGCATGGGGCTGCTCCGTCTTCTCTGGAGCATCTCTTGACACCACACCGCAGCCTCTACCGCATCGAGGGCTACGCCGACCTCTGGGTCGATGCCTGCCTGCGCAATGACGAAGGCGAGCTCATGTTCCTGTCGTTCTACGGCCGCGATGCCTCTGCCATGCAGTTCATCGCGGCCGCCGAGCTCGGCAGCCAGGCTGAAGCTGGCATCAGCCGGTTCGCCCTGGTCGGCGCCGGCGGCGAGCGTCAGCTGGTGGACCTCGGGTCTACCGACCGCCTGGCCAAGTTCAGCGGGCGGCTGCCACGCCAGAACCTGTTCGGGCCGCTGAGCCACCTGTGGCTCTACGACAAACGCTTGCGCGCCCTGGACAAAGCCAATCGCATCGGCTGGGTGCTGGCCGCCACAGGTGACATCGAGGCGCGTGTGTGGAGCCTTGTCAAGGAACTGGCGCCCATCGCCTTGCTCGACGCCTGGCAGCAGCCGCTGCTGGCATGGTGTCAAGACAAAGGCGCTGTGCACGAGCTTGGCCAAGGTCTCTATCCGCGCATCGGCGAACTGCGCGCGCTGCGCGTGAGCATCACCGACCACTTCATCCGGCACGTCAGTGCCGGCGTCCGCGAGCGTCTGCTCGTCGCCTGAACCATTCTTGTGAGTCCTGCCTGGCAGCGCGCCAGGCCTCGGGCCCGCGATCTCAACCACCCACCAGGGCGCGCCGCTGTTCTTCAGCGGTGCGCCCTTATTTTTTGGAGCAAATCATGGAAGTTTCCACCCCCACCACATCCGTCCTGGAGCAGGACACAACTACCGTTGCACCTGTTGCAGCATCGGATGCCCCGGGCGAATTTGGCCAGATCGAGGGCGAGGACTTCCTGGCCGATGTGATCAGCGAGACCATCCCGCTGGGCGATTTCATCCGCGAGTTTGGCCAGGGCCTGCTGGACCAAGTGCGGGCCCAGCACCCGCCTGTCTACATGCATGAGCGAGACAGCCAAACAAGCGTCTGGCAGGAACGCCAGGAGATCCTGCAGGGCCTCAAACGCAAACCGTTCGCCGCGCAGTCGGAGGCCGTCCAGGCCATCGTCAAGCTGTTGGCCGACCGGGGTGAGCCCGCGGCCGTGCTGAACGCAGAGATGGGCACGGGCAAGACCATGATGGCCATCTGCACCGCCGTGCTGCTGCAGCGCCTGCAGCAGCGCAATCCTCGGACACTGATCATCTCGCCGCCCCACCTGGTCTACAAGTGGCGGCGCGAGATTCTGGAGACCGTGCCTGGTGCGCGCGTGTGGGTGCTCAACGGCCCTGACACGCTGCGCAAGCTGCTGGCCCTGCGTTCACGCCTGGGCCTGGAATCCAGCCAGCCGGAGTTCTTCGTGCTCGGGCGCGTGCGCATGCGCATGGGTTTTCATTGGCGGCCGGCGTTCATCGAACGCAAGCTGCTGATTGAGGGCCAAGTGTTCTCTGCGGCGTGCTGTCCCAACTGCATGCGGCCGCTCGAATCCAAGGGGGAAGAGAGCGAGACGCTGCCGCTGTCGGCGCCTCTGGCCAAGCAGCTGCTGAGCGAACGCCGGCGCAAGTGCGACAGCTGCAGCTCCACGCTGTGGACGCTGATTCGCAGCGGCAAGCCCATCCAGTCCATGTACGACCTGGTGCTCTACGCGCTGCAACAGCTGCCGACCATCGGGCCGGTGGCAGCCAAGCGACTGCTCAAGACCTTCGGCGAGAAGACCTTGGCGGCCATGCTGGAGGACAACGTCTACGAGTTCGTGAACTTGATGGACGAGAACGGCGACCTGGTGTTTTCCGACAGGCAGGCAAAGCGCATGGAGCGGCGCCTGGCCAACTTCGAGTTCTCGATAGGGCAGGGGGGCTATCAGCCCACCGAGTTCATCAAACGCTACCTGCCCAAGGACTACTTTGGGTTGCTGGTGGTCGATGAGGGCCATGAGTACAAGAACGAGGGCTCGGCCCAGGGGCAGGCCATGGGTGTGCTGGCCAGCCAGTGCTCCAAGGTGCTGCTGCTGACGGGAACGCTCATGGGCGGCTATGCAGACGACCTCTTCCATCTCCTGTGGCGGATTAACCCGGCCGCGCTGATCGAGGATGGATTCAAACCGTCCAAGAATGGCTCAATGGCTGCGGCGACGATGGGCTTCATGCGAACGCACGGCGTGCTCAAGGACGTGTACAAGGAGTCGGCATCGACCTCTCACCGCACGGCCAAGGGCAAGCAGCTCACGGTGCGCACATCCAAGGCCCCGGGCTTCGGTCCTGTGGGCATCATGCGCTACGTGCTGCCCATCACCGTCTTCCTGAAGCTGCGCGACATCGGGCAGAAGGTGCTTCCGGCCTATGCCGAGTCCTTCATCGACGTGCAGATGCAGGAGGACCAGGCCGAGGCCTACCAGGTCATGGCGCTCAAGCTGGGGAAGATGCTCAAGCTGGCCCTGGCCATGAAAGACAGCACGCTGCTGGGCGTGGTCATGAACGTGCTGCTGGCATGGCCAGAATGCTGCTTCAGGACCGAGACCGTCAGGCATCCCAGGACCAAGGCACTGCTTCACCTGCAGGCGCCGGTCTTCTCGGAAACCGAGTGCACGCCGAAGGAGGTCAAGCTGATGCAGCTGTGTGCGGAAGAGAAAGCACAGGGCCGCAAGGTCCTGGTCTATTCCATCTACACGGGCACACGCGACACCACCGCCAGGCTGCGCATGCAACTGGAAGCCCGAGGCTTCAAGGTCGCTGTGCTGCGCGCCAGCGTGGACGCATCGAAGCGAGAGGACTGGGTGGCTGACCAGGTCGATCGCGGCGTCGACGTGGTCATCACCAACCCTGAGCTCGTGAAGACAGGCCTCGATCTCCTTGAGTTCCCGACCATCGTCTTCATGCAGTCCGGGTTCAATGTCTACACGATGATGCAGGCGGCAAGGCGCTCATGGCGCATTGGCCAAAAGCTCGACGTGCGCGTGATCTTCTTGGGCTACGCCGGCACCAGCCAGATGGATTGCCTGCGGCTCATGGCCAAGAAGATCACTGTGTCCCAGTCCACTTCGGGCGACATGCCGGAGTGTGGCCTGGACGTGCTCAATGACAATGAGGGCGAGAGTATCGAAGTGGCCCTGGCCAGGGAGTTGCTCGCAGCCTAACAGCGTACTGTGCGCAAGTACAAAAGCCCCGACAGAATCATTCTGCCGGGGCTTTTTTATAGAATTTATTTGACTTTTCTTAATTGTTTCAATAGCATGCTGTGAACTTATTAAACAGCACTGGATTAATGTTCAATGATTTTCAATAAGATTCCAATAATACCCAACTCATCATGGTATACCGAGAAAAGCAAAGAGTCAGGCGTACAAAACTCATGCAATTATGCCGACGTTCGTAAATGTCATAGATACTATGAAAGTATATATCTACTCACAAACGTAGGAGCGATAGCTGGATTGGACGATGATACAATTAACGAATTAGATAAACATTGGAAAGATAAAACGCTCGTACCGCTGATAGAAGAGGATAGAACTTCAATCTCAAACGAAGCTGGAAAAGTAGATCATTTGTATAATTTCTGCCCGGAAGTATCGGGCAGATATTACAGATACTATGCCAGTTTTATGTCTAAATATGTTGATCATATAGATCAAGACTCTGGACATCGAAGGGCAGAACGGGATGGTTTAATCGACGATTGGCGATATGTTTGGCAAACTGTTGTTCCATGCCACTACTTAGACTGTACTGTATTTGAGAAAGTTAAGAGTTTTAATGGAGACACCGGATGGAGTTTTGACAATTTCATCCATAAAAATATAAAATCCCAAATTGCGCGAATGGAAGTGTGCTTGGAGAAAAATGACTTTTCTGGGGTGTTGCACGCGTCGGCAAACGTATTGGAAACCTTGGCCAAGGATATTTTAAATGATCCAGTGCTAGGGGATAAAACACTTGGTTCATTTTTGCAAAAATATGAGAAAGAATCTGAATTGCCAGAAGAAATCAAGAAAGTTGCCGGAACGATTTATAGACTGAGAAACGAGACTCCCACGGCTGGGCATGGGAGTCTCAAAGAATCAAATATTAGCATGTATGATGCTATTGTAATATCCGCAGCTACTAAATTCATTGTTGAAGTTGAATACAGAAGCCGCGCCATATCATCAACTACCTAAGTGATAAAATACAAATAATCAACCATGATGGGTAAATATATCTCTCAGTTCTTTTATGCTGGCTGAGTCATGAATCAGTGACAAAGCACTTGCAATATCGATCTGCTTGTGTTTTAGAAGATATTTCAAACTCTGCACAAATGGTGAGCTGCCAACGCCAATTCGCCTTTGCTGACTTAGAAAGTCTTTTTCGAAGCTCTGAAGCTCTGTGCCATCACTTTGTGGCGACAGCATTTTCTCAACCGTTTCCGCCAGCAATGTCACACCATTTTGCTTCGCTGTGAAATCCATAATTTCAAAAGCGAGCGATTTCGCGTGAGAATTAATGGTTGGCAGCAAGGCTTGAGCCAAAACTCCTACCACATTTGTCGCAAAAGACAGTTTTTCGCCCTGCGTATCAAGAAAGCCCAGCGCTTTTCGGATTGCGCCCATGGCATTGGCGGCGTGGATAGTGCCGAACACCAGGTGACCCGATTCACCGGCGCGCACGGCAGCCTTCATAGTCTCTGCGTCGCGGATCTCGCCGATGCTCAGGACGTCCGGAACATACCGTAGCGCTTGTTCAACTGCGTTGGCATAACTGTCTACATCGTTTCCCACCTCTCGGTAGGTAAAGCGCGACATCCGAGCCTTGTAGATGAATTCAATGGGCTCTTCGATGATGACGATGTTGGAAGAGCGTTGCTTGTTAACCTGGTTGAGCATTGCTGCAATGCTCGTGCTCTTTCCTGCACCAGTGCGGCCAGTTACCAGAACCAGGCCACTGCGTGCATTGCATATACTCGAGAGTGTCTCCGGAAGACCCAGTTCGCTCAACGTCTCCGCTACCGGACGCAGACACCGCAGCATCAAACCGATTCCCCCCATATCTTGCTGTTGCAGGGTGCACCTAACGCGAAATGGTATTACCTCGCCTTCGGTTTTTCCTGGAGCATCCAGGGTAATCATCGGATGAAGACATCCGTTGTTCTTCTCAAGCAGATCATTCCATTTCCCCCCCGATTGCGGAGTCTGTTCCCTTTTGGAGAAGAGATTGGTGATCAGTTTGTTGAGATCGCCGGCGGTGTAGACGAGCTTTCGAGGTGCTGCACCATCGCTGCTTATTTCAAAGTCGGCCCATTGATTGCTGGTAATTCTCAGTCTGACAGGCTGTTCGGGTTGAATATACACATCAGTGTAGAGCGCCGAGTCATTGGTGTTGAAAATCCTGTTGATCAGGTCAGTGAAGCTATCTAGCTCTACAAAAGAATTCTGGTGCATATTTCCGCCTATTTGCTCAACCGATTTGCAAACGCCTGGACCTCAGCTGACGTAAGGAAGTCCGGTAAATTGATTTTCCAACCCGCGCCGCAAGATTCATAACGATTCTGTGCCCGCGATGCGATACAGGTTGACCTATCTGCATCTGGGACGACTCCACCATTTCCTTGCGTGTATCCTGATGCTGTTAAGGCGCTGTCATACAGCTTGGGATCAGCCAGAACGATAGGAGCCGATCCATCAACTGTTGCCGAGACGATGAAGCTTTCTACTCCTCCAGTGGGCTTTGGTGGATCTTCACGGTCGTATACAAGTTTGAAGATGGCAACCCAACGCTCCCTGTATGGATTCAGATCACTAGTGGTCGCTGGCAAAGCAGCATGGAATTTCAGCATGCTGCTATCCACAGCGCATCTGTGCAAAGTCGGGTCATATGTGATGGTTCCACCTTCTCCGGTCACACTGTTTACATTGACCTTGCATAGCTTGTCCGCATCTGTTCCGTCCGTCATGGCTGCTATGTAAGCCGTTCTGTTGGAGTTGAAATGTGCATCAGCAGCTATTGCGAATTGCGTCCAGTCGCTCGATATGGACTTTGCCTTAGTTACTTCGTTGCCCTTTGATAATAGGCTAAAACTTGCCAGCAGAATGATTGAAAGCAGCGTCAATCCAACAGCTATCTCGATCAGCGCTACACCTCTGTGTTGGTTTTTCATTTTGTCTTTCCTACATACTGCACAGTAAAGTGGCGGACTCTGCGATTTCTTGATCTCCGACGGCATAGTAATTCTCTCTTTTTTGAATCTTCGGCCCTGATTCTGCGTCGGGAAACAGTTGAGCAATGTTTGCCATGGCTTCCTCGCTAATGTCAGTACAAGCCGACCACGCACCGTCTTCGCCTTTGATCACATACCAGGAAGAGCGCATATCAGCTGTGTTCATGCCAGAAGGGGCACTCACCTTGATGTCTCGCCAGTAAAATTTCTTCAGAGCGATTCTTTCACTATCAGAAAAATAATGATCAGCAGCGGTCATGAATGCTTTGTACTGCTTTATTTCTTCACTCGCGCTTATCTTTATTTCTGAGGCACCTGAATCTCCCTGCGAGGACGCATAGCTGAGTATTGCAGCCAAAAAGAACGCAATGTATACGAAGATCCACATTCATCACTCGCAGTCAAGGTAAACGAAAACCGCCGATGGAGCCAGTGACTGTTCTACCGCCTGAAACTGCTGCAATCGTTGGAGGTGTAGACGCATACAGTCGCGCATTCGCCTGTCGTTGCGCCTCTTCATTTATTCCTGAGTAGTTTCCCTGAGAAATACGCTGCTGTACGACTAAAGTTTTCTCTAAGAGCTGAACTTGGAGAAGTTTGTTTTCTAGGCGCTGAAACAGCAAGCCGCGTAGCAACTGAGAGAACATCTCTATTTGTCCCTTCTCAATTCTGTCGCTAAAGCTTTGGACGGCTGTAGCTACATCAGAGGCAAAGCTGGTCGTTATGACGAGGAACCCGTTTCCTGCTGCGCGCAGGGCCTCTCTTGCTGCTCCATCTTCACGAATCTCTCCTATAAATAGCATGGATGGAGTCCCAACGGCTTGCGATCGCAGAACTCCCTGAAGTGCCTTTTCCCAGCAGCCACTTCCGTTCTCTTTCACTTGGGTTTGAGTGCAATATCCTTGTCCATGCCAGCCATTGAGCGGGTGTTCTACGGGCTCTTCAACTGTGTGAGCATATCCACTGAATTCAATCAGTCTGGATACGACAGTGGCGGCAGCCGTAGTGCTTTTACCACTGCCTGTTGGACCGCTGATGAGTATGAGCCCCCCTGATGAATGTCGTTGGTCAAGAAGGAATCGCTGTGACGCTTCAGATAGCTTGGTGGGCAAGCTCTCCAGTGTGGGCGCACTCGATTGCATTTTTCGGAAGCGAATCCAAGTCCCGTCCACAACACTTGAGTCCAAATGACCGCGCCAATTATTGCCTTGGAACGAAACAGTGCCGTCCTCAAGGTTCAGCTCCTTGAAACACTTTGCGAGACTGATAGCGTAGTCTCGAAGCAGTGGATTGAGTTGCAGGGGGCCCGGAAATTGAATGCTTTTCTCAGGTGCAGTGAGGCATATGCCAAGGTCGGAAATGCCTCCTATGAGGCTGCTCAGGTCTGTTGCGGTGACGGCGTCAATGTTCATTTTATTTCAGGAGACTGCACTCTACGGCGCTATACATAAAAACGACTTGTCCAGGCAAATTGGATTTTTCTTCGTAGTCACTCCCGTACTCATACGATCTGAGAGTCGGCTTTCGTGTCAGCTGAAAATCTGTGGGGTCAGCATAAATTCCCACATGCGATAGTTGGTAGTAATTCGTTGTAAAAGAGCAGTTGTAGCCGCCACATTTAGGCACTGTCAGCTGATCGTTTGATGCTTGAACCGGCGTGCCGTTGAGCCTTTCTTCATATCCCCAACTGCCACCCCAAGTTGTGCGAGGGGCAGGAGATCCAGCACGCCCCCAAGCTCCTCCAAATCCGGGGACCATGCTGTCGTTTGCCTCTGCATTCATCTCCAGCGGAAATGAAAGACCATTCGATCCCGAGCGTGTGGGTGTCGCAGGAATTCGTGCATCCAGATACATCCACCACTTTGCAGGACGCATTGATTTCGGCGTTCCATCTGCCCACTGATGAATGGGCCTTTGCCAAAATGCCGGGCTGCGCGTGGTATCACCAATGGGTGCGCTGCTCCCATCCGGATAGGTGCTGACCCCGCCGTTGTGTCCGCTGCCGGAAGTGCCAGGATTTGCCCCGCCGCCGCCTGCACCTGGCGTCGCACTGCCGCCTTGGCCAGGGGCATAGCTGGAGCCAGCTCCACCGCCGCGCCAGCCTGCCCCCCCACCGCCGCCTGAAACACCCGGCCAGCCCGAGCCGCCACCGCCCCCAGTGACGATGCGCACGCTGTCACCGGGCGCCACCTGGAAGTCTCCCTTCGTCACCGGAGCATCCTGGCCACCGTTGCCGCCTCGCGCTATCACGGTTGCGTTGCCGTTCAGGAAGATCGCAGTTGAACCGCCACCGCCTCCGTTCGTCCCCGTTCCGCCATTGCCACCGGCCGCTTTGTAGTAGAGCCGGATGTTCTCCAGCCCGTAGAACTCGGCGGCCTGCAGCGTGAAGCTCACGTCTGGAGATTTGATGGCCACGTAGCACTTCTGCAGTGTTTCCACGCGGCCGCTGGCATTGCCGGAGCCGCTACCACCACCTGCTTTGACCGGTGGATAGTACGTGTAGCCTGACAGAGAGCCCGGTGTCACAAAAACAGCATCGGCCAAGGCATAACTGGTATTAAGGCCCAGGGCGACGATGGCGCAGGCCTGGGCGACCAGGTGGAGCAGGGCTCGGGGGGGTGTCGTCCTCATTTGCATCGTGCTTCTCTGTCGTAGTGCTCAGCGAACCTGGATGGCGATCTTGGTTCCAGCTTCAGCGCAGCCCGTGGTCAGGCCCGTTTGATCCAGCGTGGCGCCGTTCTTGTAGAGGTTGCCGCCCGAGATGACGCCGGCGTTGGCCGCTGCAGAGGCCCCCACGCGGATGGCCATGGCCACTGGCTCCAGCCGGGCCACCAGGTTCGCGCAGTCGTCCTTGTCCATGGGGGCTGCGGTACCGCCCAGCGTCATTGCGAACGTGATGCGCGAACCGTTGAGGGCCATCTGATTGCCGTACCCGTCATACAGCTGACCCGCATCGAACTTGATGGGGTTTTTGACGATGCCAATCTTGTCCACTTCTGCAGCCGTGACACTCGTGTAGTCGTTCGCACGATTCCAGTGCTTCTGGATGTCCATGGCCAGATACAGGGCCTTCTCGCCGAGATTTCCTGCATTGATGCCTCCTTTGAGGACGCCCAGGGAACTCAGCACGATGGCGGCCACGATGCCTGCCAGCAGTGTCCAGGCCGCCATTTCAATCATGGACATACCTCGCTGGCGTTTCGCCTGAATAGGCTGAGTCTTGAAGGTGTTGATGTGAATGCTCATATATATTGCCTGAAAAAATTATTTGAGAGTGCCGACGATGCCGTACATGGTCACTGCGATCCACAAAATTGAACCTGCAATCGCAAGTGTTCCCATGATGTCAGCCACCATGGCTGTTGTTTTGGCTTTTTCAATCGAAAGTTCAGAGAACTCATTGGCGATATGATCAAGGGATTGCCCGAAATCGCTAGTTCTTCCATAAAGACTAATAATCCATGCGTTCTCCTCCGGAAATAAATTGCATGAGGTTAATGAAACGTGAGGCGGCTTTCCTTGCTGTGTGAGTCGCTTGATATGATCCAGCTTGCTCACCATATATCTGTCTGCGCCCTCGGAAATCGAGTTCACAGCTGTTCGAAACGGAACACCCGTCCTGAGAAATCCGCTCAGGCTTCCCAAGGTTGCAGATGAATTCAGCAACCGAACTGTGGTAAACGGCCAGATGTTTCTATCCAAGAAATTGCGCACCGGCCCGGTTAAATTTTTCTTGAGATAGTTAAACGCCAAATAAATGAAAGCAACAAATAGAAAGAACCCAATAATAAAAGCAATGATGTGATCAGCCACAAATCCAAAACTTTGGGCTGCTTGCGTCCATCGGTGCCTTGGAGCCGCTTGCTCCATTTGCGGGATAATCTCCAGAGAGAAGTAGTAATAAATGACGGACATCATGAGTGCATACCACAGCACCCGCGACACTCCAGACCGTATGATTTTGATGATCTCGGACTGACTGCGCGCATACTTTGCAGCTTGAAGCAAGCCCAAGGAGATATTTCCCTGTTCTTCGCCACTGCGAATAATCATGGCCTCATTATTCGGGACTAATCCCAATAATACGTCTCCGAGCTTCAGGGTTTGAGCCTCTCTCCCTTCAAGAGAGACTCTTTTGCTTCCGCCGCCCTTCATCCTGCGCATCACTTCTTGAAGCAACGGATGGAGAAAATGTTTTTGCTTGCGGTACTCTGCTTCCATCTCTGAGAGCGCTGCGCCGAGGGGTATTCCACCGGCAGGCCCTGTCATGGAAGCGAGCGCGCCGTATAGCTTTGCCCTGATATCCGTGGTGAGGCGGATCTGGAACAGAATTCTTTTGATCTTTCTCATCAAAATCCGTCCCTTCTGAGCATTCCAATGCTGTGCTCAACATCGCGCGGATCTACAATGCCTTGGCGCATTTTTTGAATTGCGTGAGACAGTGCAGAAACACCGAGGCCGTATTCCACTTTTTCACCCAGTGTGGTGAGCCAGTAATCACGCGCTCCTGCTTCATCCTTTTTCTTGATGAATCCTAAAAGCTTCTCATCTGGAATGATTATTTCTGCAATGGGTGTTCTTCCGAGGATACCTGTGCCATTGCATGTTTCGCATTTGCATCCTGTATCTAACTTGTTCTCTGCGTTGATAAAATATCTGCCTTCGTTGATGAAGCGAATATTGTGTTTATCGTCACTTACAGAGGTCAAGCGATTAAAAAGACCTTCATTGATCATGCCGGTCGCACGAGCAAGATCAAGTGGCAATGAACATTCTGGGCAAACAATGGGCAATAGCCTTTGATATACGAAGCCGGAAACGAATCCAGGCATGGTCATCAGGTCAATATCCACACCCAGCTGCTCAAGACGAGAGAATGCAGCCATCGCCGAGTAACCATGGATGGAAGACAGTATCTTGTGGCCTGCCAGCACCAGATTCTTGACGGTCTTTGCTGCCTGACTTTCGCGGATTTCTCCGACCATGACCACGTCGGGGTCCTGCCGTAATGTGGCTTCCAAAAGTTCGTTGAACGTATCCTTCGTTGCGGGCATCTGGCATGCGTTTGGGATCTCGTACTCCACCGGAGATTCAATCGTGCATACCTTGATATTTGGTCCCCGGTACTCGTAGAGTTGCTGAATGCAGCTCTGCAGTGATGAAGATTTACCAGAGTTCGTCGGCCCGACAAAGACGACCAGGCCCGAGCCACCGATCAGCATTCTTTCGACCTGCTCGCGTTGAGCGTCGGAGTAGCCGACGTCGCTGAGCCTCTTGAAGCCGCCTTCCACGTTGGCAGGTCTGAGCAGACGCAAAACCAATTGGAATTTATCTGGATGGATGGCAGTTGAGTGGAACCGCACTGTCAATAGGCGCTTGTTTTTCTTTGTAGGGTCATCCCACACGTCAAAATTGGTGTCCTTGATTTCTCGCTTGGTCCAAGAGCCTTTTCGGGCGATGTCTGTAGATTCAAAATTGAAAAGCACCGAGCCATAGTCTTCAGCAGTTGCCAAAGAGATATCTCCCATCTTGTAGCGACGACCATCAATACGGAGTAAGACTTCGGCCTTGTTCTCGCGTGCTTCGATATGAATATCTGATGCACCTGATTTTGCAGCGTCCAATAGCAATTGCCGCACGCGCGTCTGTGTTGAAGTTTGTTCGGAATCCGAGCTGCTGATTTCGCGTGCGTTGTTGTGGTGTACCGCCCGTATGATTTCCCAAGTGGAAATCAACGGATAGATATTTAGATAGTTGTCTGCCTTCAGACGCTGAGCAACGTCCAACATGACCCTACTTTGCAGATACATGTCAGGAGTCATCAGCAAATAGGTACGATGGCTTTTAGAGCTCTTGGAATCTGCGAGTGGCTGATTGAGGGCGAAGCCGACAATCTTCTGCTCGAAAAGCATGTCGCTCTGTATGGCCGCGAAGTGCTCCAGATGCTGTTCACCCAGGGGGTGAGTGAGCTTATGAAGATTGATATACTCACCATCAGGAACTGCCGCGACGTCTGAAACAGCGTATCTCTCAAGCACTGCACGCTTTTCGTTGTGGTCCTTCAATTTCTGCTGGAGCGCTTCCTTGGCTTTTGCATGCTGATCTTGATGTTTCTCGCCCCGTCGCCCGGGCATTCTCAATGTGATACCGAGTTCCATTTTTTTGACCTATTCCAGGATATAGAGCGTTGTAAAGGCGCTAACCTGCGCGCCCACCGCTGTGGGATTGCTCCAAATCACTCTATCGAAGTTAATGGGGTACTTGTTCAAGATTTCCACCGCCCAATGCATGATCAAGAGATCGCTGCTACTGGCAGTGTTCAGCTGCAGTTGAATTTTCTTTCCCAACTTGTACTCCCTAACGCCAGCTAAACCTTTGATTTCAGAAGGGGGGCGTAAGGTGACTTCTTCTTCCTGCGAGAATTTGAGAGCTTTGAGATTACGGGCCGCCCAATCCAGAATCGTCATCTTGACTACACGAGGATCAACCTTTTGTGCGGGAATTCCATGCAGCGAACTGTTGCCAAGTGGGAAATCTGAGACGATAGGGCCCTCGGTGCTCAGTGGATCGACAATGCCTGGCAGCTTGATGCGGTCCATCATGCGTGTATGGGAATTTGCAGCAGACCATTCAACGGTTGCTCTTTTTCCTTGGAAATCGCATTTCAGAACCGCTGGCTTGTAGCCCATTGAGGTGTAAGGCAGCGATTTGCGAACTTCTTCGCAGTCATGCCACTGCGACAGCGCGACTTCTTGCATACCGAAGTTTCGTTGCTCTGAGGCAATTTTATCTTGGTATTGTTGTATCAGATTGGCTATTCGTTGCTCCTGGGCTCGCTTTTCTTGCTGTGTTTGTAGCAATGCTTTCAGCGCGGCTAAACGACGCTCTTCATTGCGTAGGTTCTCTCGCTGGGTCGCTATGAAATACGAGCCTGCGGCAGCGGCCGTCAGAAGGAGGGTCGCTGCAAAAATCTTTCTTATATCAAGACCATTTTTACGCAGGCGACATTGCTGCAACTCATCGGATTTGAGCTCTTTAGCGGCCTCTATGATCTTTTGAATGGTATATCTGGCATTGATCGTGTCCCCGACAATCACTCCATCGTGTGGAATGTATTCGGCTGCAGTCGAGTACGCCTGCTTTGCCTCTTCGGCGTCATAGACGATACGATCGAACGTAGGCTGAGGTACACCGTCCTTGATCAGGCATATCCAGAATGTCTCTTCTGCAATTTTCTGAAAGACAAGGGCATTGTCCAAAAGCTTGGCCACAAGCGCTGCTCCCGCATAGCAGCCTGCCATCTGAGAAGTGCCTTTGGCCACGTTCAGCTGACCACTGACACTCAAAGTCAAATAGGCATTGTTTTTTCCAACAAAGCGCTTTGCCGTCTTGAGACTATCTGCCTCGGTCCAAGTTAAACCGAGAGCCAACCTGTAGCCATCGATCTTCCATATCTGAGTTGAGCTCTGATCAAAGCCAGAGGACGAGCCGGAATCCGGTGCGATTTCATTTTCAGAAAGAGTTGGCTCAGTCCTGACTTTCTTGAACGCGCGCTTTAGCATCTGTGACGCCTCACTGACTGCTTTGTGCAGGCGCCTGGCCGGCGTGGGTAGGCATGGGCGTTGGGCCATTCCAGATGGCCGATCCAGGCGAGGGGAGGGCAGGCTGGGCTTGAACCAGTCCCGCAGGCATGGCCAGCGGCGCCGCCGGCATGCCGGCCGCAGCTCCTTGGCCTGGCCAAGACATTCCTGGCGCAGCCGCGCCGCCCGGGGAACTGGCGGCTTTGAACGCCAGTGTCATGGGGACTGGCTTCTTGCTCTTGGCGTTGGGCAGGGGCTCAATCCGGACCTGGACCTTGCGCGGTGCGACGCTGGCTAGCGTCATGCGCTCCGCGATCTCGTCGCCTTCGGCGAATGTCAGCACGGCGCCGTTGGCGAGCGCGAGGCGGGCCGTCTTCTTGCCATCGAGAATGATCACCGACACGACGGTTGGGAGGCTGCCCACGATCGGGTCCGTGCCCAGCATGTCGCGGATCTGCCGCTGCTGCTGCAGCAGCTGCAGCTGCACTTCGTTCTCGGCCGCCAGGTCGGCCGGTGTCTTCTGCTGGGCCAGCCCCGCGCCTGCGAGGACGACCAGTGCAGCGGCCACCAGGCCTGTGACGATGAGCTTCCCCTTCTTGGGAACATTGCGCTGCTCAGCCATTTTTCTGACCTCCATACACCTGCATCACGATCACCGACATCGTTCGATCGCCGCGGCCGCGCTTGCTGGCACCCGCGATCGACAGCTGGTCGTTGACTTCCTCGCTGCCGCTGTCGAAACCGAAGAGCACCAGGGCGTCTCCGTCCTTCACGAAGGCCTGCTGCTGCATGCTCTGCCGAGCTACTTCTGGGGAGTACGAGGTCACGCCATTGACCACTTCAGGGTTCATGCTCGTGACGGAGGAAAGTTCAAACTGGTACTGCAGCAGGATGCGGTTGTCGCCCAGGATCAGCGGCACCACGTTGGCCGTCAGGCCTGTGGTGAGGGTGGTTTTCTGCTCGGTGGTCTGGGCACCCACGTTGGCGGTCTGCGTGGTCGTGCGCGTGGCCGTGTAGACGCGGTCCTGGACAACCTGGAAAGGCGACGGCTGGCCGTTGATGGCCAGGAACTGGCCTTTCTTGAACAGCGCCACGCTGCCGACCGTGTTGAGCGCCTCTGCGATGATCTTGGTGCCGTTGAGCCGGGAATTGGCGTCGGCGAAGCTGACCGTGAATCGACCGGGTTGCCCGCTCGACGGCTGGATCGGGCTCGTGCCTCCAAGGCTCACTCCATTGCCATTGAGCTGCTTGTAGACCAGGTCCATCGACAGGCCAGCGGCTTGCTCCTTGGCCAGCGTGACGTTGTAGACGGTCAGGTCGATCATCACGTTGCGTGCGTAGCGCGCGTTGATCGAGTTGAGCAGGGTGCTGATGCGCTGCAGACTGTGCGGCCTGGCCGTGACCGTCACGATCCCAAGCTCCGGTGTAGCAGAGGCGAATCCGTCCTGGCCAGCCACGGCGAGCCTGGAGTTCGATGATCCGGCTCCGGACCCTGCTGACCCGCCAATTCCACCGGCTGAGCCGCCGGCCACCGAACCACCTGCACTGCTATTCGCGCCGCGCGACTGAGATGAGGTTCCTGCCTGGATACCGAGGATGGCCTGGACCGAGCTCATGATCGATGTCCAGGGGTCGATGAGCTGGTTCTGAGTGACTGACACCGTGCCGCTGCCGCTGCTGCCTCCAGCACCACCCGAACCACTACTGGCGCCGCTGCCCCCTCCGCTGGAACCCGAGCCAGTGGCAGACAGGCTGATCGATGCCGCCAGCGCCTTTGCGCCACCCGGAATGTTCATGTCGTAAGTGCGGGTCTCGAACCGGAAAAACTCGATCACGTTGCGCGAGCCGGCGTAGCGCCACGACGCCTGATTGCGCTGGGCCAGGTCGTTCAGCAAGGCCTTCACCGATCCGTTGTGCTCGACCTGCGTGTAGCCATTGATGCCCCTGGTGCCGGCAGACTGGGACTGTCCTTGCTGGCCCAGGTCTGCACCCGGCGCGCCGACGATTTCAGTTGCTGCGATCGGAATCCCGATGCGCGTGCCGAGCTCCTCCAGAACCTCGCTGAGCTTTTGCGATCCATGGGTGGCGTAGGCGATTTCGCTCTCGAAAACTGCCGGCAGCGACTGGCTTTTGTGCAGCCGGATTTCCTTGCCGGCGATGCGCGGAACTGCCAGGCGCGTGACGCCTGCAGGAGCGGCGATCTGTGTGCGTTCGGTCAACAGTCGGCGGGCCTGGTCGTTGGCTGCTTTCGTGTTCTTCTCGGCTTCCTGGATCGTCGTGCAGCCCTGCAGGAGCAGCATGCTGATCGCCGTGGCGAGACAGGTCAGGCGCTGGGGGAGGTGCTTATTCTTCATTGCCGTCTTTGCTTTCTGCAGTGATGTCCGTGGACGTGACTTCCATGACCTGATTGGGTGCCGCCACGGTCAGCAGGACCTGCTTGCCCTCGGCCCGGAGGATCGTGACCACGGCCTCTACGGCTGAAGCGACATCGAGGTCGTCGCTGAAGGCCGAGCTCGAAATGACTTGCCACGACACGCGCGGATACCAGATGAGCTTCCAGCCTGCAGCCTGGGCCCAGGCCTGCAGCTGCTCGTGCACTGGCTGACCTTCCCGCAGCACATAGCGTTGCGTGGCCACCTGCGCGCCAGCTGCCGAGGAAGTGATCTGGACCGAGGCGACAGCACGGCTCTGGCGCGCGGCCAGTTCCTGGGCACCGGCCTGATCGCAACCGGCGGTGCTTGACGGCGCAGCTGCGCCGGCGGCGGCCCATGGCGCCGAGGTCGGGTTCAGAGGGCTCGTCCTGGCGAGCTCAAGCCGCAGGCCTGTAGCGGTGCTGGCCAGCTCCAGTACCTGGCCAGGCTGCAACTGCTGGTTCACCGTGCGCAGGGCATCGCCGATGCTTGCCGTGTCGCCCTGTTCGACCTGCACCAGTTGCTGCGGATTCGTGGGGCAGATTTCGAGATAGGGCACGCCGATGCGCTGGGCGATCAGCTGGCCGAACTCGGACACCCTGGCGCTCCATGAGATGGCGACCTGGGCCTGCAGCAATGCATCGCGGGAGTCGTTGCCGCCAGCTGGGCCGTTGGCCAGCACAGGCCAAGAGACGGACATGGCCACGGCCGTGGCGCATGCACCGAGCATGTGTTTTTTCATCTTCATTCCTGTTTGCCTCAACGCTGCGCAAGCACGCGGGCCTGGGCCAAATGCCACATGGCCACGGCGTGGAAGGTGGTGCCGCGCATGCTGTTGCCGTTGAAAAAGCCACCGCTTGTGAGCAGCCGCTTTGCTGATCGACGGTGCTGTCGCTTGCGCTGACGCGCGTTATTGGAGAAGCCCATTCGCTGGACTTCGCTCTTGGTGAGGGGGCGTGTGCTGCCTTTGAACATCGTTTTTCAAGCCTTTAGCGGATTGCCGCTTCTGCAAGGGCGAACTCGCGGTACAGCGCGAGGACCTTGGGCACGTACTGCTGGGTTTCCCGGTAGGGCGGGATGCCCTTGTGCTTGCGCACCGCGCCCGGGCCGGCGTTGTATGCAGCCAGGGCCAGGGGCCAGTCCCTGAACTCGAACCACATCTTTCGGAGGTATGCGGCGCCGGCGGCCAAGCCCAGCACGGGGCTGTAGAGGTTGCTCTCGGCGTCTTGGAGGCCGACACCTCGGGCGGTGTCAGGCAGGACCTGAGCCAGGCCCCGGGCATTGGCCGGGGAGCGTGCCTGGGTGTTGTATTGGCTCTCGACTGCGACCAGTGCCTTGAGCAGAGCGGGCTCCAGACCGTAATGCAGTGCTACGGCGGTGATAGCTCGTTCGTGCTGCCAGTAGTTCTGGAGCATCTGCCGGCAATGGGCGTTTGTCTTGTTGCCTCGCAGGCAGTCGAGCGTGCTTGCATGCGCCCCTAAGCCGACCAGGGTGGCGACCCCAATGGCTGCTGCCAGCTTGATCATTCGGAGCCGGCTCATGCGACGGTCATCGCAAGAGCGATGAATGCAAGCAGGAGCCCGGCCTGCAAAGCATGGCGCGAAAACTGGTCGACCGCCAATCCACCCTTCGCATAGCGGCGCCATACGGCCAGCAGGGCTGAGCCCACAATCAGCGCAGTTACACCGATGCCAATCGTGAGGATGGTCTTGCGCACGTTGCCCATGCTCTGGCCCGAGGCCTGGCGAAATCCTTCTTCCATGCTCGGGGCTACCGGCACTTCGGTGATGGGCTTCCATCCACCGTCGCCTCCACCACCAGTGCCGGGTTTGGTGCCTCCCCCGCTTCCACCGGGCGAAGTCCCTGTCCCGCCGGTCATCCGGTCCGCCATGCCACAGATCGTCGTCCCGTTGCTGTCCGCAAATCCAGAGCAACGGCCGGAATTGATCATCCTTCGGCAGTTGCCAATGCCCAGTTGAACGCAGGCCAGCACCAGGTTTCCGTCTACTGGCCGGCCATCGAAAGTACCCAAAGCCAGTAGGTCGCGAACCACGCTGGATCTCATGGCCTCTGTTGTCAGAGCCGACCACGCATCAATCTGTTGCTGAAGGCTTTGTTGTCGATATGTTTCAGGCGAAACACGCGCATATTTGGCAATGTTTTCCTGATTCATCTGCAGCACGCCATAGCAGCAACTGCCGTTGTATGCGTTCGTATTGCCGCGGCTCTCGACGTTGATCGCCAGGTTGGCAACGGCCTGCGCGTTCTGCTTCAGCCACGGGCTGGCATTCGGCGAGTTCTGAATGGCGGTGACGATCTCGGCCGCGCTGACGATCGCCGCAAGGGCGATCACCGGGACAAGCATGAGCGTGAGCGGAGAGCGTTTGCGCCACCCCGCGATCAATCCTGGAAGCTTCATTTGCGGCTCCCTACGCGCCCGCCTTTTTCGAGCTCTTCCAGGAATTGCTCGGGAGGGGTGGCTCCGACTAGTCGCTTACCGTTTGCCAGCACCACGGTGGGCGTGTTGTTGATCTGGTATCGCTCGCCGGTACGCAGGATTTCGACCAGGCCGTCGACGTTGCATGCCTCAGGCAGTTTGGGCCGGGCGCCGTTCATCATCGCCTGCCACACCCCGGCCCGATCTGGGGAGCACCACGCCATGCGCGCCAGGTTCTGGCTCTGAGGGCTGATGACGGGAAGCATGAACCTGTAGACCGTCACATCGTCGATCTGGTCCACGAATTTGGTGAACACCCTGCAGATGGGACAGTTCGGATCTTCAAATACAGCCATCACGCGGCTGCCGTTGCCATGGACTTCCTTGATCGCGTGCTTGAGCGGCAGCTGATCGAACGGTATGGCCATCCGCTTGTCCTGTAGCCTTGCGGTGAGGTCCACGCGCTGCTTCAGGTCCATCATCGATCCGCCGATAAAACTGTAACGACCTGTTTCATCGGCGTAAAATACTTCCCCCTCCGAAAGCACCTCGTAGATGCCTTTGATTGGCGTGGTGCTGATCTCGTCAACTCGGACCGAGTTGCCGGTATTTGCAGAAATCGCTGCCCTCAACTGTGCTGCTACTTTTTCTGAGACACCTTCAGCAAAAGACGTTGTGCAGACAGTGAGGAAGGCCGCAGCAATAGCAGCGGGCAGGGCCATGCGTACCAGGCGTGCGCACGTGAGGAGAGGGGGGTGGGTAGGCATGGGCGCACTGTATGCAGCCCTCCCTAGACACTCCAGCGTAAAACGTTCGATGCATACCGCACGTTTTACGCTTGACTTTCAGAATTATTTTTGATCTAGAATTTGGCGCGTCGAGGTGTGCGTCTCGCTAGCAGGAAAGGCTGTCTCGCCGCCTTTCCTGCTGGCCGCCACTTGAGGACAGCATGGTCAGTAAAGATCCCTGGATGCACCAGGGCAAGCTCTTGCATGAGGGCTGGGATTCCCGTTTCGAAGATTTTTTGACCGATTTATTCCTAATCGAAGGGATGTCGGAGACAACTAGAAGGACGCTCCAGTTCGAGGTCTGTGCCTTCAACAGATGGTCTGTCGAGGAGACTGGCCGTGCCTGGGATGCAATTCATCCTAGGGACCTGCAGGCGTACCTGCAGGTTGCAAAAGACACGCTCTTTGCCTCCACATTTCGCAAGAAGCGGTGGTGCCTGCGGAGACTCTACAAATGGGCCAGAACCGAGTCCATTGTGGACAAGAACATGGACATGGAAATCGGGCGGATTTGGCTGCCTGCCCGTGTGCGTTCTCGACCTCGTGCTGCCGTGCCCAGCGTAGCCCAGATCAAGAAATTTCTTGAACTACCTGACACGAAGACGATAGAAGGCATTCGGGATCGCGCGATTCTCGAGCTCCTCTACGGGGCGGGCCTGCGCGCAGCGGAACTGCTGGGCTTGCCGCGTGACCTTCATCTTCAAGGTCGTTGCATGCGTCTGATGGGGAAGGGTATGAAAGAGCGCCTGGTGGTCTTAGGCGAGCCTGCGTTGGATTGGATTTTGCAATACAAAACAGCGCGCCCAGCGATTCTTCGCAGAGGGGGGCACGTTGCCCAGGCCTCAAAACATCTCTTCGTATCCAGTGGGCGCTATCCAGACTATCGCTACATCCAGTTGTGGCGGATGGTGCGCAAGCACGCTGCCACATGCGGCCTGGACCTGACTCCCCACAGTCTGCGGCATGCTTTTGCGACGCATCTCTATCAGGGCCGAGCGCCTCTGGAAACTATTCGACTTCTTCTAGGGCATCAGCATTTAGAGACCACCACTCTCTACGTGTCCCGGCACGGCCTGGATGACCACGAGCTGCTCCGTCGGCATCACCCTCGCGGCGAGGCATACAAGGCTTTTCAACTCCTCACTAGCACTACGCATCAAAGCTAGCGGTCGAGGAATTCAGCCTGGCATTCGCCGCAGATGAGCTTGAGCCCCCGCTTGCCCCCGGTCAGTACAGCCTGTGCAGCTGTACTTGATGCGGTTGGATTTTTTCAGCGGCTGCACGGTGTCGGGACCGCCATCGGGCGCGGCCACGGACTGGCCAACGGGGCGTACGGCCTCGGCCAGGGCGGGCACCGCGGTCATGGGTGGTGTGGTGCCGGCCATGCCCTGGATCTGGGTGGCCATGCTCCACTGGCCCGTGACCACATGCTCGATGGCCGGAAAACGGTCGTACCAGCTGAGCTGAAAGCGCGCTGTCAGCAGCTGCTCGCAGGCCGCAAGAAACGGACCGCCGGCGATGGCGTAGTCGGCCATCATGTCGCCCGTGCGCTTCCCTCCAGGCCGGCCTGTGGATGACGGCATCAAGCCGATCGCCTCCATCTTTGCTGCCCACTCCTCATTGTGGTAGCGCGCCCGGCCTGGCTTGCCGAAGTGGTGCTGCCACAAGTGGGCCATCTCGTGCACTAACGTCTGCAGCGTCTCGATGATGGGTACGGCCGCGAAGTAGGCGGGGTTGAGCGCGATCTCGTCCGTGGTGCTGCCATCCAGCGACGCAAAGCGCGCCGCAGAGAAGTAACCGCAGGTACGCTTTTCCCGCTGCAGCGTGATGAGGCAATGGGGCAGGGTGTCTGCAAACAGACGCTCGTTGAAGTGCTCGTAGGCCTGCTGCAACTCGGAGTAGGCCGCACGAGTGGGCGTGACGCGCAGAGGCATTTCAGCTGCTGGCAGAACGATGGGTGTGGTGGGATTGGCGACAATCATGTGTTGTATTGTGCAATACAAAAGTGGCTTGACCCAGCCGTCCAGGAACTGCTGCCATGGGGAAGTTCGTTTAAATCCTGGCATAGCGCCGTATACTGTACATAACTACAGTATCGGTAAAACCCATGACCAACGCTCACTTGCTTCCCCCAGAGCGGCCTGTCCAGCTCAGTGAGGCTGCCTGCTACGTTATCGCCGGCGATGCTTGCATCCGAGCGGGGTTTCCGTCGCCGGCGGCCGACTTCGGTGGCAAACGAATCGACCTCACAAGCACGCTCATCACGCATCCCCAGGCGACCTTTCTGCTGCGGGTTGCCGGGAGCTCCATGTGCGAGGACGGCATCGATGACGGAGATCTGATCCTTGTAGACCGAGCGATCAAACCTCAGCATCGCCACATCGTTGTTGGGGTGGTGGACAATGATTTCACGGTCAAACGGCTTCACTGCGCCGGGGGCAACATCCGCCTGCAGGCGGCGAATGCTACCTACCCAGACATCGTGCCCAGGGAGGGTCAGACCTTGGTGATTTGGGGCGTAGTCACCGCATGCATCAAGCGCTTCCGGGCATAACCTGAAGGCTGTCCAATGTTCGCGCTCATCGATGGCAACAATTTTTACGTCTCGTGCGAGAGGGTGTTCCGGCCCTCGCTGGCGGGCCTGCCAGTGGTAGTGCTCTCGAACAATGATGGATGCGCGATCGCCAGGTCAAACGATTATGTGGAATGCCGTCAGCCGTCAACAGCATAGCCTTTCACCATCATCGCTATCAGCAAGGCATGCTGACGAAGTTGGCTTGAAGTCCATCAATACGTCCTGACCTGCTGCCGGGTTCGAAGACATTTGGTGAGTTGGCAGATCAAAACGGTAGCAGTCCGTTGGGCCAAGTAGACGTGGCGGTCGTTTCCGGCCAGGAGCGGTCCTCACAGACATCCCGGTAGATGACGGCTTCAGGCTGTGAGCGGTCTGTCGCCGGACGGCAGACTTGATGGGGCAGCGCGACAAACATGAGGTACCTATCAGCGGTCGTTCGCGTTAGCTACGCCTGTCGCTCCACGGACGCTCCAGTTGGAAGCGTCCCAGCCTGTTTCGGTAAGGTGTGGCGTTTCCCGAAGTGTAGCCTTCGGGACGGATTACTAGAGATTTTTACTGATGCACCGGCACAGTGCACAGTTCAAAGTGGTTTCATGCTTTTGTGTATTTGGTCGCGGTGCCCGCTCTGTCAAGGGCGGTCCAGAGCCTATCTGCTGGACGGCGGCTCTCGGCGTCACTATTTCTGCCCCTCTTGTGGCGAGTTTGAGATGACGAGGGCTGCGCTGTCGGCCATCTGTCGTGCGGCCGCGCCCGTACGTGAGCAACTTTTGATCAAAATGAGAGCAGTTCATTGCAATCGCCTGGCCGATATCAGGCTGGCGGACGAGAGCGATTTTTTGGAGCGCTTGGAGGTGGCTGTCAAAAAGCGCCGCGCCTGAGGACGTGCTAGATCAGTGCCGAGAACCCACTACTGGACGCACGCGCGTGGTGAAGGCGTAGAGTGTTCTGGTCAGCACTGCTCCCATGTGTCGGGTGCACGGTCTGAGTGAGGTGCCAAATGCCAAAAAAGTACAAAGCTCTTCTCGAACGGAAGGCGGCCTTGGATGCTGAGATCAACGTGCTTGATGCCGGAAAGCCGAAGGCCATCCAAGCGGCTCGTCAGCTTGTACGTGATCACCACTTGGAGAACAGCGACTTGTTTGCCGCCGGCCAGCTGAGGCAAAACACCGCACGCTACCGCAACCCCAAGACTGGCGAGACATGGTCAGGCCGAGGGCGTCCGCCTCGCTGGATCGAGGGACGTGACCGCAAGCCGTTTGAGGCTTGAGCGGGAGGTGGCTACCTCAAATGCGCTCGCCAGCACTCCAGCTTTCTCTGGTGCATTGGGGAGCGTCGGGCGTGATCGGCAGAGATGCTTCTGCGGTGGACGATGCCATTCCAATAGTTCGGTGAGCCCGAAATGAGGCTTGCGGACGCTTGGAAATAAGCCATATAGCGGCAATGATGATCAGCGTTCCCAATAGCAAAAAACCCAACGTGGCATACGGACTCCAGGAAGATCCGACGTTTGGGCCGTAAGGGGCGTCTTCCAAATGGTCATCCTGCATTGGGAGGTGCCGCCCTAGCTATCGATGACCAAGGCTTCTGCCGCCCTGCCTGCTGACTGTAGGGTTGCGTCATAGTTGCCGCCGCTCATATCGTGGAAGTTAGCGGATGCTACGCTTGGTTGCCGCCTCCACCAATATGTAGCTTCTCCCAGGCTGTGAGGCCGTACAGGTGGCAAGCGACGTGCCCGCCATGACTAGGCCAACCCCCTATCTCGTCATTTCGTTTTGGACTGCATAGGTCGGGTACAACAGGTTCAGCGTTTCCCTCGCTCGGTCCTTCGTCAGGGTGCTGCCATGCCAGATTCATTCCAAGCCCCATGCCCCTTGTGCAACCTCCCCTGCACTGCGTTTCTTGAAGATTACGGGAAGTGGATGCACTTTTCCTGCCGATGTTGTCGCGAACTAAAGGTGAGCAAGATGGTGATCGGCAGGCTCCGCGCTGAATCTAATGACGTGCGCGAGCAGCTATCGCAGCAGGCTCGAGCGCTGGTTGAGGGGGAGTATTTGCACATTGCTGCTGCCGATCAGGGGTCCCTCCAACCAAGGGGGCTGTCAGCTTGGATTGAAGAGGTGCGGCGTTCCTTATGACTGAGAGCGTGCAACCCCACATTTTTGAATAAAATGAGATTCGGTAGCACACAACCAAACGAAACGCCATGACACTTGATTACAAGACGCTTCTGCAGCAAAAGGCAGAGATCGAAGCACGCATTGCGGAAGTCCTGAAAGCCGAAAAAGGCGGGGCCATCGCCAAGGTTCGCGAGCTCGTCCAGCAGTTCCAATTGACCGAAGAAGATTTGTTCAGAACGGGCAAGCGCAAGTCGCCCGTCGGTGCAGGCGTGGCCAAGTACCGCGATCCGTCCACCGGCGCAACGTGGACCGGCCGGGGCAAGCCGCCTGCGTGGATCAAAAGCGCAGTGGACCGAACGGCCTTCGAGATCTGACCAACAGCCCGCAATCGCGGGCTTTGTCTTTTCTGCCCCATCCTTTCACCAGTAGCTTCAGCACCCCCAGCAGAATCGAGAAAGCGGACGAGCTCACGGTAACGGTTGGGCTGGTGTCGTCATCAG
>Ga0308162_1000214_pt1 | contig 70396 bp, 65 predicted proteins | sample PhySR2_FD_201370 | JGI IMG/M metagenome (GOLD analysis project Ga0308162, IMG submission 201370) | Phyllosphere microbial communities from UC Gill Tract Community Farm, Albany, California, United States - DLSLS.R2 | ecosystem: Host-associated > Plants > Phyllosphere > Unclassified | place: USA... | reverse complement strand
TTAAGTAACATTCCAGCGTTTCCCGTTAAAGGTTAAAAGCCTATTTATCAGCTTCCGGCTTTGCATAAACAGGATCATTCCCGCGAGGGAACTGTAGTGCAGCATTCCTGTAAAAAGTCAGTCTTTCACGGAAGTAGTCGCGCCACTGTTCTGGCTGCTGACGTTCAACTTCAGCAGCCAGCACCGGCATATTCATGCGCTCTTTATATGCAACGCCGGAAGCAGCCAGATCAATATTGACCCGTTCACGCTCCTCAGTCGATCGCCGGGCTATATTGTTATCGCTGCGTTCAATCATCATTTAGCTCCTTTTGCATTTTACCTGTGGGCACACACGTTACTTTACTCGCAAAGTTTCGCTCAGGCAGGTGGTATAACGCGGAGAAAGCATTTCGCGTTTCATTTTCCATACGTTGTCTGTTCCCTGTCCTGCAAACCACACCTTACCCAGCCCCGAACGGTTTATCTGATCGACAGCAGACATCAGAGCATCCGCGTTTGCGCGCGGCAGCTGCTGACTGAACATGTCCAGCTGTGCGACACCTGACTGGTAAAAATCCCCCAGGGTGACGCCCGCTTTTGCGTACCGGTAACCGTCGCGCCATATTGCGTCAAGAGCACGCAATGCCAGGCCGATAATGTCCCGTGTGTCACTGGTTGGATATTCGCACGTCATAGCCGCTGAGTTGGCATACTGTGGTTCGTTCCCGTATCGCCCTGTATTAACTGACACACTGATGTGCTGACACTTTGAGCCCTGTTCTCTGAGCTTTTCACTGGCACGCGTGGCGTACGTTACGACAGCCTGCTGCAGATCTTCGATACTGGTGACACGCTGTCCGAAACTGCGGCTCACAACAATCTGCTGCTTTGGCGGCGGGGCATCTTCAAGAGCCAGACAGGATTCACCGTTAAGTTCGCGAACCGTACGCTCAACTATCACATCGAAGCTTTTCCGAATCATGCTGATGTTACTGTCAGCCAGCTGGAGCGCTGTACTAATCCCCATCGTATGAATTCGCTTACTCAGCCTGCCACCGATTCCCCAGATGTCATCGACGCTTACCAGTGCGAGTAATTTTCTCTGGCGCTCCGGGCTGGTTAAATCGACGATACCTCCTGTTCGCGTCCATTTTTTAGCAGCAAAATTAGCGAGCTTAGCCAGTGTCTTTGAAGGTCCAAAACCAACGCCGATCGTCAGTCCAATTTCTTTTTTCACTCGATTCCGCATCTGCAGGCCAAAGTCTTCAAGGGGCATATACGAAGAAATACCGCTGACATCCAGAAAGCTTTCATCTATCGAATAAATTTCCTGGCCTGGTGCCATTTCACCCAGGATGGCCATCATTCTGGCGGACATGTCACCATAAAGGGCGTAGTTAGAGCTGAAGATATGAACGCCATTCTCCCGAAAGTAGCGCTCATTTTTAAACAAAGGGGCGCCCATTTTGATACCCATTCGCTTGGCTTCTGCAGAACGGGCAATCACGCAGCCATCATTATTTGACACTACGCATATGGGTTTACCTCTCAAATCGGGTCGAAACACCGTTTCGCAGGATGCATAGAAATTATTGGCATCGGCCAGTGCGAACATTTTTTAAACTCCCGCTGTTCTCGCTCATTACAGCTTATACACCCCATAGCTTATCTGGATCATTCACTTGGCGGATGATTGAATCCCAGTCCTGCGACATCGGTAAGCGCATAGGCTACAACGCCCCAGACAGGCAGTTCCTGGCTTTCATCGAGCAGAGTAATTGTCTCATCTCCTCTTAGCTCTTGCAGCGCCGGTACGGGGTTTATAAGAAGCCTGCGAAGCACGAGCTCTCCTTCAATCTCAGCGACAATGATGTGTCGGTGTTGCGGGGTGAGCGCGCGATCAATGGCCAGAACTGAGCCCTGCATGATTCCTGCTTCAAGATAACTGCTGTCGCTACGTACAAGGAACGTAGAATGAGGAGATAGTGTAACCAGATCGCCCAGATTGAGCCGCTGTTCTGCAAAGTTTTGTGCCGGGTTCTGAAAAGCCATCTCAGCTCCAATATCTATAAAATTAAGAGAGTTAGAAAATTTTTATCCACATATCCAGTAGATAGATCAATTCTTTTAGATCATATAGAGATCAAGTAAAGATCAATAAAGATCACCGCCTCCGTAACCTGATGATTCGTAATTAAAAAAGAGCACTTTAGGCGGTCACTTTCATAAGCATAGCGGTTACTTTCATAATAAAAGCGTTTACTTTCATAAAATAGGCGGTTACTTTCATAACCCTAAAGCGGTTACTTTCATAAATCTGGATATTATTTACTCATTCGGTGTGGATAAATGGAAAAAGTACAGGTAAACAGCGAGATAGAGAGTCCTTTTTGCATTATTAAAAAAGAGTCCAACACAAGTTATGAACTTACACCAAACAGCAACAAGTCTGTTCAGCCTGTGGCTCTACTTCGCCTCAGCGTTTTCACACCTGTCGCACCCAAAGAAAAGGGTAAACGCGATTTCCTGATTGATGCTTCTGAAGAACTATCCAGTCTGGAAGTGGCAAGGCAGGAAGGTTACACCGACATTAAAATTCAGGGGGCAAAGCTAAGCATGTCCACTGATTTTAAAACATGGATCGGTGTAATTTCTGCCTTTTCGAAGTACGGCTATAGCAGCGAGAAGATCACACTGCCGTTCTCTGAGTTTGCACGGATGTGTGGCCTGAAGCCTACAGATATTAACGGAAGGGCCCGCGCAAGATTGCACGATTCACTTTTTAATCTTTCAAGTGTAACCCTATCTTTTCGTGGGAAAAATACCAAAAAATCGTTGGTGACCCATCTGGTTCAACGAGCAGTGCTTAATCATGAAACAGACCAGGTTGAAATTGTTGGCGACAGTAGTTTGTGGGAGCTTTACCGCTACGATCATAAAGTTTTGCTCGGTCTGAAAGCTCTTTCAGAGCTGTCTCGCAAAGAAGCGGCACAGTCCCTGTATGTGTATCTGGAAAGTATGCCGGGCGGTCCCCTGTATATCTCGATGAAGCGTTTTCGTGAACGTCTCGCGCTTGAATCGCAGATTAAAGACCAGAACGCCATTATTCGACGTGCACTGGCTGACCTAGTCAGAATCGGCTATCTCGACTTTACCGAGTACAAAAAAGGCAGGGAAATCATGTTTGTTATCAATAGCCGTTCGCCAAAACTTCAGGCTATTGGAAGAGCAACCCAAAAATAGCGGTTACTTTCATAATAATGGTAGGGCGGTCACTTTCATAACGACTGCTGCGCCGGGTAGGGTACATTCATAAGACCTCCTCGCAGAGTAGGGTACTTTCATAAATCAGTGCCGATAAGGTAGGCTGCTTTCATAATCCAGGCTATACGGGGTGCGCTGCGTTCCACAAAAACCGCCCAAATGGCGTTTTGCAAAGCGAAAATTTATGAAAGTGACCACCTTCAAGGCGTGGTTTATGAAAGTAACCGCCGTACCTAAATGAAAGTGGTATTCCTTATGAAAGTGACCGCCTTTATGAAACTGACCGCTTAGTGATGAGCTTTATGACCCTAGTCAGCTCAGGGTATAAATCATCATAACTTGTATGGAGTGTTTAATTGGAATGGAAACAGCTCAGATATACGTAACGGGTAGTGGTGACCCGCATACTCGACTTGGCTTCGCGCGCGTACTTATCGAACAGGGCTCACGGAAAACGCCGTTTATCTTTAACTATGAAGACACGACCTATAAGCGCAGCCAGATTCAGGGCATGATTGATGCTGTACTGCAGCTTAATTGCCCGCACCATGTAGTATTCATCACCGCCTCACCGCTTGCACTGGAAAAGGCTGAAACTGGTGAAGGACCTAACCGGGATCTTATCTACGAACTGTACCGCGTTCTGGGTACTAAGAGCTGTACGTACGCATTTGATTTTCGCGTAGGTCACGGGAAAGTGATAAATAGATTACTATCGTCACATGGCGTCTAGGTTAACTCTAAAGCTCAAAAAATAAAGTAACTGTATTCACACCTGAGACTTATAACAATATTATTTAATTTAGGAGTTTTTTATGTCAGAGGTTCCAAAACGATTAGCGCCCGCTTCTGAAACTCTAAGGCGATTATTTTCTCTTTCAGGAAATATATGTTATTTCCCTGGTTGCACTCACCTCATGATAGACTCTTCCGGAAATTTCATTGGTCAAATTTGTCATATTGAAGCAGCCATGCCCGGAGGTGAGAGGTTTAATAAGAATATGTCAAATGAAGAAAGACGTAATTTTGATAATCTGATGCTCTTGTGTTATGAACATCATGTTGCAACAAATGATGTAGTTAAATACGACGTTCAGTCACTAAAGACCATTAAAGACAAACATGAAAGTATTTTTTCCGCAGATTTGGTTATTGATAAGCTGCTATTGAGTTTAAAAGACTATACAAAAGGAAATACTTTTAAAAAGGTATTAAACTTAAAAAATCTTTTTTCAACAATTTGGGGGTCCAATCATAATACTGCACCAGACGAATTAGAAGATTTGGTGAGTTCATTTAATTCCTCCATCGAAAAATATATAAAATTAACACCATACTCACAAAAGGTATTCGCAACTGGGCTGGCCAGATCAAATCACCCTTACAGTATTTATAGAATCGATAATGAATCATTATATGTTGATTTTTGTGAGGTTTGCAGTGCCTTTGGTAAAGCAAAAAATGATTATGATATTTGGAATTCTGTTCAAGAGATTGAAGCTAAAAATTTGATGATTCGTACAGAAGTTTATATTTCAAGTGATCTTCACGAACAAAGCAGGCATGTATATAGAAACTGTCTTGATAGTAATGAATACGATATAAATATATGGCTGTGGTTAAAGAATTATTGTGAGAAGAAAGATATTTTTATTCAAGATTACCTATTAGAGTTGAACTTTGAAGATTTAGATGATTAATCTTCCATTTTAATATGCTTGCATATAAGTGTAAGTTTGCTGGCAGTATTATCTTATTCTGCCAGCTAAATTGAGGAGCGAGATAGAGACGTTTTCTAAACGGCAAATAATGAACCTGAATCAGATATTCAAAGGAAACATTTATAAAATGTTATCACCTTTGATCATGGCTGCACTTCCAGCCTTCCTATTCAGGATGCTGAATCATAAAAAGCGGTGCCTGAGTAACTGACATGACGATAATTTTAAAATAAAGCCACCAAGCATATACTACTGCGTCACTCTGTGAGGAGTGATCATTAAGCAGTCCATGCGCTACATAGTTCCTGATATTTGCGCCAAGAGGATCGGTATATAGCAATACCAGGTTAAAGTGCAGATCATTACCCAGCAAAGTTTTCGCTTCAGGTTTATCCAGTAGAGAGCTAAGACCCACCTCGTTTTCTATTCCAGCCTCATCAATAACACTGGTTCTGACGCCAGCCTCTTTTAGCAGGTTTCTCACCATAAACTCTACTTGTGGTGAAATTAGGTGAATAGACTCTGAGAAACGATATTCAAAGCCAAGATATAGTCCCCTTGCTGTTAACTGAATTCTGTCTGCTGGAATCAAAGGGGAGCAATAACATAGCTCCTCAAAGAAGCGCAATGCGATGTTGTACTCCTTCAGCAGCTGGTGCATCGCGGGTAAAATTTCACCAGCGACTGCAAGTTTCAGAGAGAAATCGAAGGATTGCACCAGACGGACGCGGGCATGATCACTGCTATCTACGCCGGTGCGACCAACCGCTCTCCCATCACCTGAAAGAAAAACTGATCCGAAAAGGTCAGAAATGCGAAACTGCTCCTGCTCATCATCCTGCAAACTCTCAACCGTTATTGTGCGTAATCCAACAAAGTGCAGGCAGGCTTTTAAAAGATCCCCTTTATTACTAACGTGTTCGATTGAAAGTTTCGCTAACTCTGTCAAATCGGTCGGTGGTAGCTGGAACGTGAGCATGTCTTCTAAGGAGAGTTCACCGTGCGCTCTGACTCTTTTCAGGCACTCTTCAATACGTCTGTCTGCACCATTAAGACCACGATGCGCTGTCGGGATCAGCCGATAGCGCTGTAATGCTTTTTCGTACAAGCCGCTGGCAATAAGATTGCCCTGATCGCCGATTTGGGCGCGTTGTTCTGCTTCAAGAAAAAGACATTCTGCGCTTTCAAACAATGCCGTTGACTGATCTGATGGGCTCTTTTGACGTTTATAAAACTCTGCGGCCAGGGAAAATAAACGCTCGGCAAGAGAGTAATTGTTCTTAGATTTTTCATATGCACCGAACGCCATGATCCCCGCAACATTTTTGCCAGCGTTAGAATCCAAAAGGTGCTGCTTATGAATGAAATTGTATAAAGGTACTGATATACCCGGATTTTCGGGCGAGTGCTCATCGATATAACGCTGAATCTCCGACTCCACACGCCTGACAGGCATTTCTTTTCCAAACTGTCTCGATAGTGTTAAGACGCGCGTCCAGAAATCCTCCTGACGTGTAAACCATGTGTCATCAGAGAGCGGAACCGCCAAATATCCTTCAATAATCTCATCAACTAACGCCCAGCGGCGAGGTTTATCAAGCATCAGAGCAATCTCAGCGATGCGAGATTTTAACAAGCCAGTAGTAAGTTTAGGATAGAGGTTTTCCAGGAACGCCCGCTGATCCTGCTTCAAATCCTCTGGAGATATTGAGCGGCTGTCTATGAACTTAACAGCGCATGTAATCGGAGCGTTTTTACTTTCCGCATCAAGAGCCATATGGTTGATCCAGGAAAGAACGGACGCTGCATCAGCCAGAGCAGATTCTCCATGCTCAGTAAAATATTTCGCCTTACCAGCAAAGAATGCATACATTGCGAAATAGCTATCCTCGTCCTCTTTAATAGCATCATTCATTTCTTCGATAAAACGTAAAACTTCACCTTCTAAAATATCAGTCATAGCAATTCCTTCTACTTGCAATTATTGGTTTTTATTTGCAGAACATTATTTCCTAACTTTCTGACTGCCTTAAGCTTCCTTTTTGGGGGAGCGATGGTTATACGCTTCCCATTTAATAACACAAAGTAACTTTATTAAAGTAGGCTTTCGACAAAAAGCATTCATAACATATGACGTTTCCAAGATGTCGTGCACTGTGCGCCAGCCCTCTGTATGTCGCGTAGCGTCATGAAGGCGCCAGCTGGTGCTACATATCATTCGATAGCTGAACGGCGCCGGTAGCGCGGCGCAGCCGCTTCCTGACGTCTATATCGCGCAAATCCAACCACGCTCTGCCAGACGCCGTTTAAGCAGCGGCCTGTCAGACGTACTGAAGTCAGACGGTCGGAGACGAAAGAAAGAACTCGCGGCACCACTCGCAGCCACTCCAGACCTATAGTTACAACACCCATTAATCAGCCACTGCAGTTCCGGCCCTTCGGGCCGGGCGGCGGCGGCTGTTCAGTGGGGGCAACCGGGCTTCAGGTACTGCTCCGGGTTTTGCTGGAGAGGGGCACTCGTTTTGTGGTTCTGCTCGGAGTGGGGTTAACAGGCTTATTATTGGGTGTTGTAACTAATATGTTCTGCCCGCCGCTTGTCGGCGGGAGCTACCTTAATCTTTAGATTCTGAGCGGCGCGGCCGCTGCAAGCGAAGGCATTAAACTTATCCACGCAAAATGTTGGTATGAAAACCTTATTAGTTATTTTGATTATTTCTTTCTGACGTAAGTCAGGACTATTTTGCGCGTAGCGCGGATTCTGATTGCCTGTAACCTGCGGATATTAATTGCGGGTAACTGTGGTTAAAAAAAGCGGCACGCTGTTTTGCTGCCACGATTCGTGAATTTCCGGGGAAATACCGGCGCAGAAAAGGGCATTCAGTGCCTGGCACAAACGACTTTACCGCCAGTCAAGGCGGTTAAAATGAGTGGGTATGTCAGTGGACTAGGACTATATCGGGTATTTCAGGGAGTACGGGCTCATAGTCGAGACCCAGCTCCAGCTGTCGCAGACACTTCCAGACCAGGCGGTCAAAGTCTTCTGTCGGAAGATTACGCCAGACGTGAGCCGGACGCGTGCGCAGCAGCTTGGCCATCGCGTTACGCCTGTCATCGAGCGGCAGTTTGCTCAGGCGCTTGCGGCGCTTCTGCTTTGACGCTTTTTCGCGACGGCTTATCAGAGTGGCCATGCGCATATTTTCATACCAACGCCGGCGAGCGGCGCGTACTGAGGCGTGCGTGCCTGGATCAATGATGCCATCAGCCTCAGCAGCGAGACGCTCATTGCGCTCCGCAAGAAACTTATTCATATCGATGCCGCACAGCTGCCAGAACCGATCGGTCAGCACGATATGTCGCGGCATGCAGTAACCCGTAACCGGGTCCATTTCCAGATCAGGACGCTCAATCAGGCCGTAGCGCTCCCATTCCTCAAACAGGCGGGATATCCGGCTGGGTTCAACGCGTGTTTCCGGAATGACGTCGCCATTTTCATCTTTCGGGCTCAGCTCATCAGCCAGTTTGCTGCCGTTAAAGGTGACCACTGACGTGGCCAAATCTGCGCGCTGCACGCACAGCGGCCACATTGCGTCATACAACGCCTGCTTTTCCGGCCGGAAATCACGTTTCCGGCCTGCAGCATCACGAAGGTGGACAAAATAGGGATGCCGTGACATGCGCTGGCGTAGCGTCATTTTGCCTGTGCGCTTGTCTTTGGCTACAAGTCGGCTCATGGCGTGCCCCATCTGACCGGGAAGACGTCTGTAATTTTTCGGTGCAAACCACTCCGGATTAGAGCATTTGCAGGCAGTGGAATGATCGCCACGGTGGCGTTTGTCAGGTCGTGAAGATGTAGTGAAGAGTGTCTGCTTATACATGCCGGCCGGCGCTTATATTGCGCAGGCGGAGTAAGCCCAGAACGGATTGTCTTTTTCTGGCCATAAATCTATACTCCCTGCACAGGGCAATAATCCTGTGCAGTATAAGAGTGGAACCCCGTTAATCTTCATCCGGTCGCCAAACTGAAGAGATTAGCGGGGTTTTTTCTTTTCTGATTTGGTCTTACCGCCTCAGTTCCCTGCCACCTTCAGGCGTGGCCAGCCATAAATTCTTAACTGTCCGTAATCTATCACTCAGAAACGCTTTCAGCAATAACGTCACCCCGGCTACAGTAATTCACTGTTGCGCGCTTCAGCCTCAATCAACATTTCCAGGAAATCGGCCTGCGTTATTCCTTTTAACTCACAAATTTTCACCAGAGCCTCTTTAATTTCAGGCCTCACAAAAACGCTGATTTCTTTATGAGTTTCACGCTTCCTCGCCTTATAGGCGCGAACGCGATCCTTATGGGGAGTTGGCTGCTCTCTGTTACGGGTGCGTTTCTTTTCGGGAGCTGATGTTACTGAATCACGGGGGCTCATGCTCGTACCCTGCTGCAAAATAAGACTTTCCGCAGAATACCATAAGCCAAATCAGTAATGCCCTTTCTTTGTGATACCACAGCAGCAGCTGGCGAACTGACTGCTCCGGCCTTACGGACGATAAGCTGCGGCTGTCAGTACGACAGTCGGTAGTCTGTTCCGGCGTCCCAGCGGGATTGCCAGTGCTGAAGATAACGATCGGCAAGTTCCGGCATACCCTCGATGACCAGCGCGTTTTCGCTGTTGTACCGGGCACCCGCGCGGGTGTAGTTGACGCTGCCGGTTTCGACTGTTCGCCCATCGGCAACGATAAACTTGTCGTGCAGGGCTGCATACCGGCCATTCAGCCGAACAGGAATGTCACGCGCCGTAAGCACATTGATGGCCGCCTGGCTTTTGCGATTCTGGTTCGCTTTTTCATCAAGCACCACGCGAACGTCAACGCCGCGCGCCTTTGCCCTGACCAGAGCAGCGGACACATCAGGGGACGTGAAGCTGTAGCCTGCAAGCCGGATGTCGGCCTGGGCGCGGTCGATGACGCCGAGCACCAGCGCTTCAGCGCTGCCTTCCGGGGAAAAACCGACGCTGATACCGGGTGCGGCGCTGGCGTGCCCCGCAGGCGACAGCAGCGTCAGACTGCTCAGGAGCAGTGGCAGAAAAATGACTTTCATAAGGGTTCTCCGGGGGTCGTGAGCGTGCGGGATTTTCAATCCTGGACGCGAGGGACCGGCCAACCGCAGGGCGGCAGGCCGTTTGTTCAGTCTGCCTTGCCGGTAACCAGCACGTTCAGCAGGACCAGGTCGGAATACGCGTGACGCAGCAGCTGAAGGCCGGCAAAAAACACCGCCGTGTTCAGAAAGGGCAGCAGCCACAGGCTTATGTTATTCATGGCCATGCCGGCCAGCGGTGGCATGATAAGCGCGCTTACGCCTGTAGCCACAAACACGGCGGTAAGGTTTCGCCCGCGAGCAAAGCGTCCTTTTTCCCGTGTCACCAGCTGCGGATGCAGCAATAGAGTCACCGGCATCATACCCGGGCGGATTTTCATATCCCGGATGCGCGCTGTTTCCGCATCGGTCAGAATATGCGTGTCAGAAAAATCCTGAATGAACGCGTCTACTATGCTCTGCACAGCTTCACTGCAGCGGGGCTCTCCCCCCCCTTTACTCCAGCGGCGAAGCAGTGCGCCTTTTGATCTGAACTCAGGCATCCAGGCCATCAGCATCATCAGGGAAACGGCCACAGTGGCCGCAATCAGCAGTAATGTCATAGGGGCTACTCCAGGGTTTTTTGAGGTTTATGGCCAAACTCCGGCTCAGGTTCGCTGCGCTCGTGGCGCATTACGTTGACTTCATCGTTCATCATTGCGGAGCGCTCCTCCCGCTCCGGCGACAGGTCGTAGTCGCGGTAATCAAATGCCTCCTCTTCCTGCAGCTCCTCCAGCGCCGCTGCCAGCGCGGCTTCGCGTTCGCGGTCTTTGTCTTCCGGTGACTCCCTGCCGTCATCCTGCACTGCAGGCTCCGGCTCTTTCTCCTCCTGATTCAGCGCGGCCCTGACGGCTTTCTCCAGCGCCTCGGCTTCGCGACGATCCAGCTCCTCACCGCCCGATGTGGCCGTTGCAGCTTCTGCAGGAGCGCCTTTATCGCCTGAACGTTCACTGTGGTCAGCAGAGAGAACTACCGGACTGTCCGGGTTATCCTTCATCAGCTGGAGCGCCTCCGCGACGTCCGCGGCTTCCAGCACCTTTCCGTGCTTTTCTCCGCGCTGCAGAACAATACGTCTGCCGTCCGCGGCCCCTTCATAGTGGGCGGCTGAAAAATTCACCTCCCCGCTTGAGGGCGACACCGGAACGTGCCAGTTTCCGCGCTGCCGGCCGTGCTCGTTAATGACCGGCCAGAGCATCTCCGGCGTTTTCCCGGCCATAAAGCGCGCGTCCGCCGTGAGGTCCTGATCGACCCGGTCCGCCAGCCGCGTGCCGGATACCGGCAGGCTTTTGTCCCACGCCTGCATCTCCCGGTCCGCCCGCACATCCTCCGCCCGCATCAGCACATCGTGCACCGTCTGGCGCCGGCCGCTTTTGCTCTCCACCTTTGCCGCCCAGCCGGACAGATTGTCGAAGTAGGTCTGAACGTGCTCCTTTGCCCTTGAGAGCTCTACGTAGGTGCTGTCCAGTGCCGCCATGCGGCCTCTGGCGCCCTCTTCGCCAAACAGGCCGATAAGGTACTTAACCGATGCGCCCTGCGAGCTGTAGGTGGTGACGGCGTAGCCGTAGTCCATGTGGCGGTCGGCGTAGCGCGCAGCAGGATCGAATGACAGCTGCCGGTCGCCGGTGTCGATCAGAATCTTTCCCTCCTCCGTAATGCCTGACACCACGGCCATGTCGCTGGCGCGCACGTTGCGGTCGCGGTCCGTTGCCGTCAGCCGGATTTTTTCGCCGGGGCTGATTTCCCGCTGCACCTCCCTGAACACGGCCACCTCCTCTTTGCGCAACTCGGCGGGTCGGATCCAGCGGTCTGCTGTACCGTCCAGCCCGGCCATACGCACCACGCCGCTCTCCGCGTCGGTTTCGCCGACCCGGTAATACTGCTCGCCCCGGCGTACCACGTTGCCCTCCTGCTCTTCCCAGAACGTCTGACGGCCCAGATCGGCGTTGCTGTTGTTCACGCGCACCAGCAGCGGCACCGTGACACCGTCACCCAGCGCGCCCTGCTCCTGAAGTCGCGTGTGCACCGCATTGTTGATGGCTTCCCGGTCGGCGTTCAGCTCCGCCACGATAAGCGTGTTGTCACGCGCCTCCGGCGTCCGGCCGGCGTAGTCGTCGGCAATCATGCCGGTCAGGTCAGGTTTTTCGGCCTTCCCATCTGCGCCTGCAGGCCCTGCCTGTGCCAGGCTGCTACCGTCCATTGCGCTGCTCTCCGGGACGTATGCGCCCGGCTGGCGCGGTACGCTCTGCGGGCTGGTTTCCGCCGAGATGCGCACCGCCTCCCGCACGTTACCGGCGATGACAGCCTCTACGGCGGGCTTCAGCGCCGGGATCTGGCGTACAATTTCCTTCATCACCGCTACGTCGGCGGCGCTGCGCTCCAGCGCCAGCGCAAACGGCGCGCCGGACTCCAGGGACTTCAGCTGGTCCTGGTCACCGCTCAGCACCGCACGCCCGCCGCCTTCGGCGATCACGTCCATCAGAGAGGCCAGCTGGGCGTTGCCGTTCATGGAGGACTCATCGATAACGAACACGGTGTTGCGGAAGTCGCGCGCCTGCCCTGCGGCCTGCCACTGGCTGCTTTCGCTGAGAAAACTCGCGATAGTCTGCGCCGGGATACCCGCGCCGGACAGCTCGCTGACGGCCCGGTGCGTGGGCGCCAGCCCGCGGATGTCCGGGGCATTGTCTGCGGCAGCAAGTGCTGCAGCTACTGTGCGAAACTGCGTGGTTTTCCCCACGCCGGCATACCCCTGGATGGCGGTAAAGCGATCGCGGGTCGTCAGGATGAGGTTGCCCGCCTCGCGCTGGCCCTCCGTGAGCCCGGCGGCCTTCTCCTCATTCAGGCCGCCGGCCAGGAGCGGCTTCACGCTATTTTTGCCTTCGGCGACGTGCCGCAGGATGGATACCTCGTTCTCAAAATTCTCGCGGGAGATGTACTTCCCGGCCGCGCCCTGCTCCGCGCTGAGTTCAAAAATCTCCCCGCGCTGCACCATGCGCGACAGCTCCTCCTGCGCGCGCTCGGGCGTGATACTGCGGTCAGTGTTAATCACCCCGGCCAGCGCCCGGACGCCCGTGAACGTCACCTCTGTGCCGGTGGCCTTCTCAATGGCCAGCCGCATCGCGCGCTCCGGCTGCGACATCTTCCGGGACTCCAGCTCGCGCAGGGCGTCTGTCAGATCGCTTTCCCCGGCGAGCGATTTGATGCCCTGCGTCACGCTGACCACCGGGCGGTTTTCCTCCAGCCGCCGACCGATAGTGGCCTCGTCCAGCGGCGTGAACGCAATTACGTCCGAGCCGCTGCGGCGCAGCATGTTGACGGTCGCGTCGTTTACCTCCTTGCCCGCCAGCACCGCCACCACGCTGCCTTCGGTGCGCCGGGTGGCGCCGAAAGATTCAGCGTAGGCGTAATCCGCGTACAGAGGGGCGTTGCGGTCGAGCCTGACGCGCTCTCCCTTAGCGTTCTCCATCGTGATGGTGTCCTTAAACAGCCAGCGTCCCTCCTTCACGCCGGTGACGGTCAGCCGCTCGCCGCTGCCGGCGCGGCTGCCGAGATCGGCCGTGGCGCGCAGCTGCTCGCCCTCCCGCAGCTCAAGCTTTTTCTCCCGGTAAAGCCGGTAGTGGCTGTCGATGCTGCTGATGCTCACGCCCTGCGTATGCCCTTTTTCGTCTTTCAGGGTCAGCAGGTTGTGGCGCTCGCTGACGCCGGCGATGGTGAATACCGTTTTCTGTCCCTGCCCCTCGTGATGCTCCAGCACCATGCCCGCGCGGTACACGCTGCGGTCGTTGCGGCTTGTCGCATCCAGCCACACCGGCACCCGGACGGTGGCCTCGCCCAGCACCCGCCCGAGCTGCCCCTCGTCGGTCAGAATTTCCCGGGTGCGGGCCGTGAGCTGGTCGCGCGTGCGCGCGTTTCCCGCCTGCAGCGAAACCGGCCGCCCCTGCGCCTTTTCCTGCGCGTAGTAGCGCGCCGCCACGCTCAGCCGGTCTTCAACCGTGTCCTTCTGCACCATCGTCACGCGCACGTTCTCGGTCTTCGGCGAGGCGGTGAACTGCTTCACGCCCGCCGCGCTCAGCACTTCCGACGCAAATCCTGCCGTGCGCCGGGCGTGGGTATCGGTCACAAGCGTGGTGCCGTCATGCTGCGCCGCCGTCTTCAGCACATCGTGTAGCCCGGAGGTGTTAAAGCGCTCGGCCTCGGCAACCAGCACCAGCGGGCGCGCCGGCAATTCGGCCTCCTTCATTTCTTCGGCCGTCATAAGCTGTACGCCGGGCTTATCTCCAAAGGTCGCCAGCTGGCGCTTGCGCGCGGCGCCGTCTGCGGCAACCACTATCAGCGGACGCTTGCTCTCGCTGGCCATCGCCATGATGCTGCGGTTCAGGTCGCTGATAAACTGCGTGCCGCCGCGCACGTCAATCAGCGACACCGCCCGATCGGCGTCGGCCACCTGCGCCAGCACGCCCCGTTCACCCGCCGGCGCCTTGAGCCCACCCTGCTTTTCGGCCAGCCCGGCGGCCAGCTGCGACAGGCGCGCCTCGTCCCGGACGTGGGAGGCGGTGGTGAACAGCGTCTGGTTTTTATCCACGGCGATAAGCTGACCGTGACCGATGGCGTTATCAATGGCCTTACGCGCCTGCCCGTAAACGCCCTCCCTGACGGGTACATGATTGAGCACGCTGGTCATCACGTCGTCGTAGGTCACGCGCACGCTTTTAGACGACAGCCTCTCGATAGCCTCGCGCACTGCGCCCTCCAGCACCGGCGGCGTGGCGGCTTTTTTTTCCTGACCGGCGCTTTCGGCTTCACGCTGCTGACGCCGCTCCGCCAGCTCTTCCCTGAACGTCTGCGCATCAAACCCGGTATCCTTCAGCACCGACTGCCAGTGCTCACGCAGGGTTTCGGGATCTTCAAAGTGCTTGGCCTGTCGGGAATCCAGCGCGGCCATGCTCTTCTGCTTCGCCGTCGCGTTTTCGCCGACCCGATCGAGTATGTCCTGGCGACGCGAGGAAAAAGGCTTCACCGGCACGCCGGTGATGTCCCATTCACCGCGCGGGCCGGTGTCCTCGGTCTGGTAGCCAGCGGGCTCAATAATGGATCGATAATGGCCTCGATAGAGCGCCCCGATGCTGACCTGCTCGTTCCAGACCACGTCGGTAAAGCCCTGTTTGCCATTAATGTCGGTGGAGAGCGTTTTCCAGCCGTTTTGCGAGAGCGTGGCATTGGCCACAACGGCATGCGTGTGCATCTGGGGTTCAAGGTTGCGGCTGGTATCGTGCATGAAGGTCGCAATCACCAGGTTGCCGGTTTTCTCCATCTCTGTAATGCCGTCGGTCATGGTGCGCGTAGTGGCGAGCTTCTCCACCTCGTCCAGCGTCCGGCGTACTGCCTCCTTGTGCGCATCCACCAGGAAGGTGTCACCAGTCACGAGGGCGAGCACCGAGGCGCTCTTGGGCGCGGAGAAAGTCAGGTCATAACCCGGACGGTGTTTGTTGACCCCTCCCTCCATGCGGCGCATGTCGGTGCCGTCCGGCAGCTGGCCTTCCAGCACTGCGACGAAGGTGTCCCGGTTAACCGGCCCCTCAAGGCCCAGATTTTCCGCGCCGGTGCCGTACCACTCCGTGGACTGCTCCCCGAGAAAGTAATAGTTATCTTCGTTGGTGTAATAGGCGCCGGCCTTGCCGGCGTTCTTTACGGATGAAACTGACAGCATAATTCACCTCAGTTGCGGTCCAGACCAAAATCCGCGCTGTTATGTTTAACCACGTCCATAACCTGCATCCGCTGCTCTGCCTCTTGCTGTGCGGCCGCCGCAGGCGCTGTGGTTTCCGGGGAAGGTGATGGTGACGATTCCGTAACAGGAGGTGGCAGCGCCACAACGCGCCCGCCTGCTTCGGCAGCCGCTGCCTGTGCCGCTGATGACGATGCCGTACCGTTTTCAGCGGGTGCCGCAGCGCTCTGCGCACCTTCAGCAGATACAGTGTTTCCGGCGTTCTGTTCATCTGCATGGGTTGCCGCTTCAGTCGCGTCACCAAACAGCCGCCCGACAATCTGGCCGGCCTGGTTGTCGGCGGTTTCACCCGCAAGCGTTGCCTCGATCTCCGGGTCGAACACGTCTTCCACGTCGCGCGGAATACGCCCCTCGGCAATTTCGCGGTAAGGTTTCCAGGGCAGCTTCATGCGCACCACCGGCCATTCGCCCGGCAGGGTGATGTAGCATTCCAGGTCGTTGAGGCTCTGCACGTCGGAATAGCTGACCAGGAACTCATTTACCTCGTCTTTGGAGAACTGCACGCCGTCGCGGATGATGTCGATGCCGTAGCTGTACTGGTCTTTAAATTTCTTATGTCGCTGTTCGCCGATTTCCTTCTGTACCCAGTCCGCAATCGATCCGCTGGGCGCGCGGTAAAAGACGCGGGTGTTCAGCAGGTCCCAGATGGATTTCGCCGAGTTGGTACCGTAGGTTTCTTCCAGCTGCGGGAAGTTCTGCAGGCCTGCGACGGTGCAGCCGCCAAACTTACGGCCCTCGGCGCAGAACTCCGGCAGAATGGGCAACTTGTGCAGGGACGGCAGCTCGTCCAGGAAAATCCAGATGCGGCGGTTGCGGTCGGCCCTGAGCCCGAGGATGCCGGACATGGTCATGTAGAGCCACGCGCTCAGCAGCGGCTTCAGCGCGTTGTGGTTCTGGCCGTCGCTGGAGATGAAGATCCACGGGTTATCGCCGCTCGCGTCTTCGGTATGCAGCCAGTCGCGGATGTTGAACGGGCGGCGGCCGTCCTGATCGAGCCCCTGCAGGTAGCGCAGTGAGCGAACGTAGGTGGTCAGAATGGTGCGGATGGTCATCGCCGTTTTCTCGATGCTGCCGTCCACCAGATTCGCCGCGTCCGTGCCCTCCAGAAACGCGCGCAGGTCTGCCAGGCTGATGGACATCAGCTTTTTCAGCAGCTCGCCGATGCTGCGGTCCTTTTCGCGGGCCATGCGCCGCGCGGTGGCCACAAACAGCGAGCGGGCCGACAGCACCCAGAACGGATCGCTGCTGCCGCTGCTGTCGGGCAGCAGAGAGGTTGCGAAGTTCTCAAAGTCCCCTACAGTCTTGCACTCTTCCCACAGGTCCCAGAACGGGCAGCGCAGGTCGAATGGATTGAGAATTTTGTCTTTATCCTGACGGTAAAAGGTGGGAATGAAGTTGTTCCCTTTGTCGTACACGATGACGCGGTCCCCGCGCTCACGCAGCTGGCGCAGCAGGTCGTTCAGCGCGGTACTCTTGCCCGACCCGACGGTGCCGTGGAGGCCGAAGTTCTGCATCTCCGAATCTTTAAGGATGTGCAGGCCGCAGATGCTGAGCGGGGACATCACGCCAGCCTTCTTGAGCAGGCGGTTCACCACGGCAGGGCTTGTCGCCAGAATGCGGCCGCCGGTAAGTTCGCTCTCGCGTTGCTTCGCGCCCTTACTTCCGAGAAACCAGGTAATGCCGAGAATGGCGGCTACAAAGCAGAATGTGGCAATGCCCCAGCCGTAAAATGCGGCGTCTTTCACGCTTTCGCCCATCTGCACGAAGTACGGATCGTTCATCACCTGCTGAGCAGTGTGCTTAAATGCCACCACTTCGCCGTTGGGGCGCTCAAAGTGAAAGGTCCAGCCGCTTTTAGAATTACCGCCAGAAAATTTCGACAGTGGCATGACAAACCACTTAACCAGCCAGTAGGCGCTGCCGTGAATGAACTCCTGCATCGTAAGGCGCAGCAGCATCCAACTGAAAAATACCAGTGCAGAAAACAGCACGACCCAGTAGGAGGCGATATTCATGATCTGCACAAACATGCCGATCATGTATTTCATCACCTGGCCGCCCTGGGTAAAGTCGCGGGCGTTGAGGCTCATTGAAAGTCCTTTATGTGGAAACAGAGACAGGCGCGCAGGGCTGCGGGCAGGCGAAAGCCAGGCAGAAAGCTGCGCGGGGTTTACTTACGGTGCGAACGTGCCCGGATGGGCTGACGTGATGTTCCGCCTCCTCCGCCAGACGCAGGGCGCGTCAGGCTGTGCGGCGGGCGGTCTCAGCTGACTGAAACCTGAAACAATGGCTGATTAATCTGGTCTTCAACAAACCGCTGATCGGCGTCACTCAGCGCGCTAAAACGCGTGGAAAACCTTCGGATGTAGTTCATCAGGTTGGTCGTGTTGGTGAAAAACACCGGACACACCGTGCGAACTTCCTGCAGGACGGGCTGAATGATCGAAGTAAACGCATCGAGCTTTCCGATCTCTTTCAGGTCGTTTTCAATAAGCTCCTCATGCTCCGTCAGTGGGCAGACGGTTACGCCCGGGAAGGGATACAGGACGCGCAGCGTGTCCGAATATTCCCGTACTTTGCAGTCAAACGCGTCTTCCAGTGCCGGTAACCGGTTATTGCTACGCACAGGCGAAAGCAGGCGTTCAGGCTCTACGGTAGCGGCGGTATAGTATTCGGTCTGCTGTCGGATAATCCCGGCCGGATCGGCACGACGCCAGATAGCCGGTTCGCGTGCGGACGGCCTGTCGCCAGCGTTCACGGTCAGGCGGGGCTGACAGGATGCCGGTATCCAGTTTCTGGCCTCAGCCGGGATTTTATCCCGGAAGGGGGTGTTGAAAACGCCTCTCCACAAGTGAATAACGTCCGTTACTGCATCGTCATCGCCGACGATGTGCATATGCACGCGGTGCACGGACACCTCACCCTGAACGGCCCAGCGGGTTATCACGGTTATGTCCGTCACGTCAGTGTCCGTATTCAGCAGAATACCGTGAATAGCTTTGCGTCCTTTTTTACGGCAGACGTAATGCAGACGTTTATTAGGTGACGGGAATCGGACGGTAATATCTCTTTCAGCATGAAGGTGCAGACCTAATTCAGGGATTTCGACATCAATTAAGTTAACAGAGATATTGGAGTAATTTAAAAAGAAAGAGGGTGTTAAGTGTATTAGCATTTTTTCCTCTAAATATTCTGGTTAAGATAGAGATGCAAAAGCTCCCGCCTGAATTTAATCAGGCAAGAACACTTTATTAGATAAGTTGTTTTACGCTTTATTTCTTACAGCTTTCACAGCTCCAATAATGGAAGAAACCTGATAGCGTGATATATCCATATTGAAGACAATGAAGATCAGGAACGTAGCAACAAAGTTACCGATTACAAGAGGTAGTATGCTCCACTCAGTAAGGACTCCTGCAAGCCCGCATGTAACCAAGGCTACGAACCAAACCACGCCATACGCTCTGACTTTTCCTGATATTAATTTTGTTAGCTCTAAACTTTTTAACTTGTCAGATCTAATCATGTTGAACAGGCTTGCATATGATGCAGTGAATGAAAAAATCACAAGCCAGTGGAAGATACCGAAAGCTACAAAAAACAGCCATAATCCAACATTCTTTGGTTGAGGTAGCGAAAAATAACTTAATACGCCGAGAACACAATATGCAATGAAGTGATATTTAACCTTACTGAACATCCCAAAAAAACTAGGCACCTCTCTATCAGACGAACCTATTGAGTCTATTATTTCTTTGGAATCCTTTTCAATTTGTGCATATGTCATCATATTAATTACTCCTTACCATCCCCTTTGTAATCTTTATGGGTGTGATTCTTAAAAGGGTTCACTAATAAGTCGTCTTGTTGCTTATCAGCAGCCCGCTTATCATCCGCAAAGTTATTCGCGCTCGACGTATACTCTCCCATACGTGACGCTATACCGCTATCTGTTTCACCTTTAGCTTTTTCAATAGTAGCATTTGCGTCGTTGGCTTTATTGTTAACTACAGCCTGCTGTTCCTCAACATCATTGATAACGCCAGTGCGTATGTTATTTCTGGCTACACCGGCATCAATGTTCTGATTTGCACTATCGTATGCTCCTCCGAACTGAGCGCCTGCTGTATTCGCCGGTGCGCCCATACCTTCACCCGTGCTTCCTGAGTTGCGCGCATAGTCTCCGTCAATGCGGCCCTGCAACTTCTCTGCAAAGAACTCCTGCACCAGCCCGTCACGCTGCTTCTGAACGCCTTCATCGGACGTGTTAGTAAGGATAGTTTCGGCATTCCCCGGAGAACGCTTCTGAGCCCACTCCACAAACTGCTGCGTGTAGTTGTCACGTGCGCCTGCGCTGAGCGTTTCAGTCTCAGAGGCCATTTTCTGCAATTCATGCGTATGCGACTGACTGGCCGTGTACTGCGCATATTTACTGTCAGAGGTGGTGATGCCAGAAGAGATCTGGTTCATCAGGCCGGTCGCATTGTTATCAACGTGCTGTCCATTGTAGGTCGTGCTGTAATTACGCAGCACATCCATACCCTGGCTGAAGTCCTGCGACTCGCGAGCGGAGATAGTTTGCGAATTATCATTTCCACTTTGTCCTCCCTCAGAAGTCTGAGATGTTGAACCAGTTCTCCCTGTCAATTCTGTACCGCCATGAACATCCCCTTTGACCGAAGCACCTGTAACCCACTCTCCTGCTTTGCCCCAGAGTGATTTACTTGAATCAATACCCGCCTGTGTTCGTGCTCCAGTATTCACTGATGCGCTCCGGGATTTATCTTCAAGCTCCGAGTACGCCTCATTCAGGCTGATGTGGTTGCGGGTCGCATAATCCTGCGCCACGTTCTGCATTTTGTTTACGCGCTCCGCATCAGTGATGCTCATGCCGGTTGAAGCCGACAGCGTTTTCGAGTCGCTATTGCCAAACTGCTCATGGAACTGCTTAAGCTGCGAGCCCGTTTCCTGCACCGAGTGGTTGTAGCCCTGCGCCGCCATCTCGGTCTGCGCCATACTGTCGCGAACTGAGCGCTGCGCCGCGCTCGCCAGATTGCGGTCAAGATGTAGATCAACCGGCAGGCGGCTGGTTGCGCCGGACGCGTCATACACCGTCTGCCCGTCCTGCGTCATGGTTCGCATGGCACCATTGCCCAGCTGCATGGTAGTCATCCCCTCGCGGTAGGCGCGATTAAGGTCCGTTTTGTGCCCGTTGATATTATCCATCTGCACGTTACCCACGCTCACATTCCCCGACGCCACCGCACCGGAGTCTGCCGCCGACGCGCTGCTGAGCGCGCTGCCCAGGCTTGAGCTGAGGCTTGCAAAACTCTGACCCAGCCCGGTGAACAGGCGGAACGCAAGGAACGGAATAGACAGCATCAGCCAGCCGGCGATGCCTGCCGTGGTGGTGCTGGTTTCCATCAGGCGGTTCATGTTGGAGAGCGTCGGGCCCGTTGCGTGAAAACTGCTCTGCGTGCTGTAGTTCACCGCAAAGTTAAAAATGGCGAACATCACCGGCCACAGCATCAGGCTGCCCATAAAGTTCAGATAGCTCTTGATGACGGACCAGGCAATTTCCCGCACGTAGAGCGCCAGCACCATCACCGGGAAGATGCAGATGCAGAACAGCAGCAGCACCGTGTGCAGCTGTGGCAGCACCTCCGTCGCAATGGTGTAGCTGACCGCGTGCGACAGGCGCAGCTTCATCAGAGACTGCTCGGACGCGATGTCCACCATTGAGGCGGTGTCGCCCATACCCTTCACGTAGCTGTTCAGCCCGCGACGCAGGCCCGCCACGGCGATGTTCTGCATCATGATCGCCTGCGCCGACTTGCTGCTGCCGAGGAAGTATTCATAGGACCCGGCCAGCTGCTCAGCGTATACCGTCTGCGGCGCGTTGTTGCCCGGCAGCATGCGGGCCGCGTGGGCCATGAACGTGCTGCCGGTATTGTTAGCCTCTGCCGTCAGCAGTGTTTTCAGACGCGGCGCCGCATCCCGGCAGACCATAAACGTCGTGCCGTTAGCATCGCGCCAGTAGATGGCGCGCAGCGGGCTCGGGTTGCTGAAGATCTGCGCCTGCACGTCCTCTGACTCCATCACGTCCTGCATGCTGTACTTGTGGTTCAGCATGATGTCCGGGACCACGCAATTTTTCGCATACTCCCCCATGTTATAAGCCAGCACCGGGTTGCGGCTGTCGATGGTGAAGCTGTCCTGCATCAGCTTACTCGCGAAGAGCATGCCGGTTTTTGTGTAGGACCGCTCGTCCGGGAAGTGAAAGATGTCTTCATAGGTTGTCGTGAGCGTGTAGCCCACACCGGTAGCCAGATAGAGCGGCAGAGCAAGTCCCGCCGGCACGTTATCGACGCGCCCGATAGTGTCCGGGGCGGTCAGGTCGTTGACCACCACCGTGACCTTTGGTGTCAGCAGCAGCGCGGTGACCAGCACGAACGTCATTCCCCAGCCAAACATCGCGCCCAGACTGTGCGTGCGCAGGTAGGTCATCACACAGAAGGCAATGCCCAGCATCTCCGCCACCCAGATCGTGCTTTTCCAGCCGCCGTTTTCCATCACCGTGGCGACCGCGTTGAGGCCCATCGTGATCATGCCGCCGGAGCTGACCACCCATATATCAAGCGCCATGCTTACCCCCCGAACTGATAGTTCGACAGCACGCTGTCGGAAACGGATGACGATAGCTGCTGGCGCGTTTCTGACAGGCTGCGGTCATACTCGGCCAGCCCGTTTTGCTGAACCTGGATGCGCGCGACGCGCTGGCTCAGCTCGTTGCGCACCTGACGCAGGTTCTCGCGGAAGTGCTTGTTCTCTTCTTCGGTATCGAGCGTGCCTGCTGCCCCGCTCGCGGCTACGTCGATCAGGCCGTTGATGTAGGACATCACCATATCGGCCGCGATGTACTCCGCCAGACTGCTGACCACGCTCTGATCCATGCCCACCGACGCGGAGTCGATGGTGTAGCGCAGGATGCGCACACGGGTGCTGCTGATAAGCGCCTTTTCGTTGTCGTTAAGCGCTGTGTCAGTGCGGCTTTTGTCGAAGATGTCGTTGAGCATGTCGCGCACCCGGCCGGTCATGCCTTCGTCTTCCGAGAGCGTCAGCTCCGCGATAGTCGGCGACAGGCAGGTGGTGTTGTCGTTACAGCGGTAGATTTTCTCGGTGCCGCCGTTCAGGAGCGTATTGAACATCGACTCGCTGCCCCCGCGCGGCTGCAGGAACGTCGGGTTGCCGTTCGCGTCATAAATCACCGTGCCGACCATCGACATAATGAACTCCTTCAGCGCGCGATCGTTGCTGAAAAACTGGTTGAGCTTCGTGAACGTGTCCCAGGTCAGGTTGCGGTTGCGCGGGATGCGCTTTTTCTCTTCGTCGGTCGCCTTATCGAACACGCTGTTAGTTTCTCCGCCGACGCCGCAGCCCTGGCGGGAGGCAGCCCAGTCTGAGAACACATCGTGCTTGGTGCCAAGGTCCTGGCAAATCTGGGAACTCGCTGCCTGTGTCTTTGGCCACAGTCCGCCGACGATAGACTGCGCGGCCTGACAGGTGGAAATATTCATGTTGTTGGTATCCGCCGCGAGCTTCTGCAGGTAGTCCTTAACCGCCTTACACTGCGGGCAGATGGTTTCCAGCCCGAGGTCAAAGGCGTAGCCGGCGGCGTTGCTCAGGATCTGCTTACCCATGATTTTGATGCTGTCGCTGTTAATGAAGCTGAACGAGCCGAGATAAGCGTCGATGCCGCCGCAGCCCGATTTGATGTCCGGGAGCGTGACCGATATCAGCTGGATGTTGCGCACCGGCGTGCGGATAAACAGGTTGCCGCCGGTGAGGTACCCCGCTGACTGGCCCTGCCAGGCGGCCGCCTGCGTGTAGTTTCCGCCGCCACCGCCCATGTCGTTAAAGAATTTGTTGATGTCGTTCTGCACGTCCGCGCTCGCCGCAGCGGAGAACAGCAGGCCAGTGGCCACGCCTGCACTTAACACAAATTTAGTCATCACAGCACCCCCAGACGCACGGCCAGCGCGAACGATTCATCCAGGCGCTGCCTCAGCGCCTCCTCACTCATTTCCCCCTGCGACAGCGGGATGGTTACCAGCGACTGCGTGTTGATAATGAAGTCGGTGGGCGTCGCCTGCGGCAGCTCCGCGAAGAAGTCTTTCAGGATGCCGTCATTCACCGGCATGACCTTCGGAAACACCGCATCGCCCTTGCCGTCAAAGCTGTAAACGAACACGCCGATGCCGGTCTGCTCGGACACTGACTTAAGAGTCGGATTGAAGCGGTGGCAGTACGGGCAGTCGGAGCGAACAAAGTGCACGATCTGCCAGTGGCCCACGTCCACGCGGCGGCCGTCGCTCAGGTGATACCAGACCGGCTTTGCAGGCGTAGGTTGCGCGTCGGCAGCAGGCGCGCTTTTCGCTGACCGGTTTTCCGGCTGCGCGGGCGCGTCTGCACCTTCTTTCGCCTGCTCCAGGCGGGCAATGTCATCAATCGTGCTGGCCGTGGCCAGCACCGGCGTAAGCATCAGCAATACGGCAAAGAGTTTTGACATCATGGATTAATCCTCGGGCTGGAAGTCAGTAACGATGTTGAGCATGCGACGCGCCAGGTCGTCCTGTGTGATAAAGCCGTAGGCCAGCGGCTGGTATTTCTTCGTGCGAGGTTCAACCAGGTAAATGGCAGGGAAGTGTTCGATTTTCATCTTCTCTGCCTGCCCGGCGTTCTGCCTGGTGTCTGGCAGGTCCGGGCTGGCGCGCCCGTCAACGGTCACGGGGATGACGGTCAGGCCGTACTGCTCGCTGAACTCCTTCACCACCCCGCCGAGCCGGTTATCCAGCGGCTCGTTACCGCGATAGAAGAAAAACACGCCGTAGCGCTGGTTCACGTAGCGGATGGCCGCCTGCTGCTTCTGACGCTGTTCGGTGTACTGGATGTTGGCTGTACCGTTGTAGAACGGATGCTTCAGGCTGTAGTCCAGCTCAGGGTTATCCAGCAACACCTTCTCCCAGCGCGAGGCGAACATGCTCGCCTGATTGACCATCCAGTCCTGCACGATTTTGTAGCGCCGGATGTTTTCTGTTGAGGGGTGCAGCATCGCTTCGTTCATCAGGTTGTCGCGGAACGCCTGCAGGCGCTTCATCTTCTGCGTGGGCGTCTCCTGTGGCGCGGCAGGTGGTGGTGACGGCTGCTCTTCCTCTTCTTTTTTTACCGGCTCGTTGTACCAGTACCAGCCGACCGCCGGATCGTAGTTGTAGCCGTCGGGCTTTGTTTCCTCTGCCGCGTGCAACGGCGATACCGCAAGCAGCAGCATGAGGCTGATGAGTTTTCTCACGTCAGTCTCCTGATTTAAGGCTGTTCTGGATGTCGGATGTGATGCGCTGGTTCAGCGCGTCCTGATCGGGCAGCTTAATGTTGCTGTTCAGGTCGTCGTAAAAGTCGCTGAAGTCGATATGATCGAACTTAATGCCCTGCAGCTCAGCCACCCTTATTCCCCGGCAGTCCGGGTTGCTGCCCGAACCAAAGCTGATGCCCAGCTGGTCCCGGCGTCCCTGCTCCTGCACGATGCGGGCGAGCTTGCTGTCGAAGACGCAGTAGCCCTCTTTCTGCTGCAGGCAGACGCCGAGCACTTTTTTCGAACAGTAAGAGCCGACCTTCACCACAAGCTTCTTCTCCTTGCCGGTGCCGATTTCCTTTTCCTCGGTGTTGCACTGCGCAAGTCCGGCATCCTGACCCCAGCCGCCGCTTTTACAACAGTTGCTGAAGCCAGCCGCACTCTTGCGGCACGCCATCGCCTTGCCGGTAAACGCCGTGACCGAATCCGGGTCCATGCCCGCGAAGTCTTTTCCCGCAGCGGCGAGTGCCGCCAGCTGTGATACCGCAGCCTCAAAGTTCTGATTCTGTCCTGCCTGCATCGCCGAGCAGCTGCCGTCGGAGCAGTAAAACTCCGAGCCGCAGATATAGCCGGTGCTCTTAACGGTGTGCGCACACTGGTAGGTCAGCTTGCTGTAAACGCAGAGGTTGCCGATTTTCTGAGTGCAGGTACGGGTGCCTTCACTGCAGTTTGGATTGTCGATATAGGCCTGGCAGGTATTGGTGTCGTCTTCGAAAACATTCCACTGTGTGGTGTAACCCCAGCAGTCGCTGTAAAGGCTGTAGGCCTTGCCGCCCACCGTGACAGAACGTGTGCCGCCCGGATCGCTGCAGACCTCACTCATCTTCACCGCGTCGCCCATATCTGCCGGGCAGCTGTCCGTCCACTGGATCCCGGCACTGACCGTATCCCGGACCGCCTCCATCGGAAGGGTGATGCGGACAATCATTTGTCCGCTGGCTAACTGCTTCATGAAATTATCAGCGGCCTGATCGTTGTGGCCATCGCTGTTATTGCGTACCAGAAGGCTGATGATCTGCCCCTGCTTTACTTCCTGCGTGGCTATGCTGAATGCGCCGGAGGAGTTTATTTTGGTCCTGAAATTTTGCCCGAGCACCTGAATGGAGTAATCCAGGCGGCCACCGTGATAACCGGGGGCGGACGGATAGAGAAACTCCCACGTTCCGCTGCTGATGGTGCCATCCTGCGGCACGGTGATGTCGTACTGAATCCAGTAGTTATCGATGCGCCTTCCGCTGACATCACCCGCATTCAGTACCAGCTGAGTATTAAAAGCTTCACGTGACCCGGTCGTCACAATTGTGGCCTTACGCGTACATGACTGTGAGAGTGGGGATGCCATCTCACAACTGTGCGTCGTGTAGGTGGTTTTGTTCAGCTCCTGCGCCACGCACTGATTGCCGTTCACCCCGGTAATCGCATTCGCATTTTCCCGGATCTCATCGCTGTGTTTCATCATGTCCGAGTCGTAGCTGAGCTTGTCCGCCGGGTTGTTCACATAGGATTCCCGGGCCGTCTGCCCGAGTTCCGACTGGCTCAGCTCTGTCTGCCCCTTTACGTCGATGTTTGTTGACGTCTGCGTCGGGTCGCCGTAGTAGTCGCGCTGCGGCGCGTCAGAGGTGTAGTTGTCAAAATAACTGTTCGGGTCGGCGCTGGTTGTGCCGTTAGCCGACTTCGCGGCGTTAATGCCTTCCTGGTTTGAGGCATCCATTGACGCCGCCAGTGCACCCGCTGAAGCGCAGGTCAGCAGCAGGCCCAGCAGCTGGATGCGGGTTGCTTTTTTCATCGGGGTTTCCGGTCAGAGTAAGAGAAGGACCCGCCGCAGCGGGCAGTGGTCAGGGCCTGTTGCGGCAGTCGCCGCGCTGGCTAATCATGTCCAGCGCCTGGTTCAGCGCCACGTTGCCATACACGATGTCGAAGTGGTCACCACACTTCTTAACCAGCGCCGGCACCTGCTTCACGCTGTAGCGGTCAAAGCGCACCGGGTCTATCTGCACGCCGCGCACCTTATAGGTGGTTACCATGTACATCATGTACTTCGCGGTCTCCTCCATGCTGTCGCCAACCAGCCCGCGGAAGTACACCGGAATGTTCCGCGCTTCCGCCGCTTTCATCAGAATGGCCAGCTCTTTTTCCGGCACCGAGGCGGACAGGAAATAGGCCGTCTCGTTTTCCGTACTGCCGACCTGCGTGCCCTTCGGCGCGTCTTCCGCCTGCGCGGACAGTGCGGTCATCAGCCCGGCGGCAAGCCAAAGCGTATTGCGTGTTTTCCTCATATTTCCTCGCTTAAAGCACGACACAGTTGCGCTTTTTCCAGATGAGATAGCCGTAGTTCTTTTTGCTGTTCGGCATTTCCTTGCCGGCCTGCCACAGCATGACGTTGCGCCCCAGCGGGTGACACGACGCCACGTCCGGTATGGTGTTTACCATCTGATAGCGGTAGCGACTTTTCGGCAGGATGACGGACGGATATTCGTAACAGACGGCGGTGTTATACGGCACGGTATCGAGGATCAGCCCTTCGCGGTGCAGCTTGAAGTCCATGCGCTCAGAGAGCAGCACCGAACTGTTCAGACCGCTCGACTCGTTCACAATGTTGCCGGTAAACGGGTACATCGAGCCGTGTGAGCCGGCACACCAGAACAGCGCATCAATCGGCTTGCTGACACCTGATGCCACCGCGTCGGCCGCGCAGGCCATCTGCGCAACCGGGTTCGCAAACAGCATCACTTCCGGGTTCAGGAACAGCGCAAGATTGTCGTTCTGCCAGGTCGGGTCCAGCTCCGAGAGGTAGCCGATGTCATACTCACCGCCCTGCATACACATCTCCGAGGTAATAATGTTGAGCCAGGAGATCAGCGGGTACTTATACCAGTGGACGTGATAGAAGGTGCCGGGGTGCTCATTCGCCGTTTTGGTGCCGGTGCCGGTCCCGGTGTTCGGGATGTTGATGTTGAAGCCGCCCATGTTCACCATGCAGCCGGGCGATCGCGTCACATCAGTCATTGCAAACGGCTCCCAGAAGCCAATCGCGATGCCCGGGCGCTCAAAAATGGGCGGCGGCACCGGACAGAACTGAATGGGCGATGACGGGTTTTCGGTATCCGGCAGCGACCCGGCCGATACCTGCACGCTGCCGATGCTCATCGGGAACAGGCACTCCCAGCACACGTCGGTGATAGGGTTGACCCAGCGACCGTCGCAGGTCAGGGACGTATTGCCGTTTTCAGCGGCGTTAGCGGACTGGCAGAACCACACCGTCAGCGCCAGAAATACCGTGCGCCAGACCATGTCAGCCCCCTTTCTTAACGCCGCCGCGTGCTTTTTCCACTGCAGCCTGCAGCCCCTGCAGGCTTGTCGCACCCGGGATCACGCTGATGTTCTCAGCAGTGGCGCCCTTCACCGGCATAATGAAGAAGGCCGGCGTGCCCTGAATACCGAGCTGCTTCGCAAGCTGGTCATTAGCTTTAAGCGCCGCGTCAGTCGCCTCAACCTCCTCACGCGGCGTGTCAGTCACACCCGCTTTTACCGCTGCCTGACGGATATCCTCATCGAGCAGCTTTCCTTCATCATGCCCGGTCGCGTAGAGTGCCGCGTGGTAGCGGTGGTATGCCTCTGCGCCGCCCTTTTTATAAACAGACAGGCCGACTTTTGCCGCCTGCACGGACGCCGGCCAGCGGCTGCCAAAGATCGGCCACTCCTTATAGACGAAGCGCACGTCAGGATTTTTACTGATGAACTGCTCCACAGTGGGAGCAACCTTCGCGCAGAAAATGCACTGGTAGTCAAAGAACTGGATCACCGCGACGTCGCCCTTCGGATGCAGCACCGGTGAGGAAGGGTCATTCAGCAGCGCGTCCTGGTTTGCAAGCGCCGCACCGGCTGCTGACGCCATCTGTTTATTCTGCGCCTGGGCCTGCAGCTTCTGGCTCATCTCGATCAGGATTTCCGGGTGCGCGCGCAGGTAGTCTGCCGCGATCTCGCCGATCTGTGCCTTCTGCGCGTCGCTGAAGGCAGCCGCTGCAGTGCCGGTCGTGTCTGCGGTCGCGTACCCTGTCAGGCTCAGCGTCAGGGCGGTGGTGAGGATTAACTTTTTCATGTCTGCTCCGTTAGCGGTCGGGAAGACCGAATTCAGTAATAAGGAAGAGTTTCTGCCGGGGTGCCTGCTTCACTTCCGCAGGGACCTGCGTGATGCCGAATTTCTTTGTGATGCTGCCGGTCTGGTCGAAGTAGACCCGGTTGCCGAGTGCCTGCGCGCTGTCGCGCACGTTGCCGTTTACCAGAATGACGCGGGAGGTCGTGGTGTGCGGCACCTGCTGCTTCACCCATGCAATCTGCCGGTCGTCGTCGGCATCGATGAAGTAAAGCGTCTCGTCAAACACCGGGATAACGTCAAATGGGTTCACCACCTGGCCTTTATGCGCAAACACCACCCCGTTCTGGTCGGCAATGTCGCGCTGCACCGTGAACGACGGGTCAAACAGGCGGCTGTGCGTCTCGCGCCCGGTGGTGAGGCCCGCAACCGGCGGCGGGCGCATTGCCTCGTCTTCGGCCTTTTTCTGCATTTCCCGCTCAATGTCGGCCTGCGACCGGCCTTCAAAGTGCTGTTTCAGGTTGTCTTTGAGAACCGCAATCAGGTTGCGCTCGCGAATGTCCCAGGTATCGCCGTAGGTGCCAAGCTCGGCCGCGCCAGCCTGCAGGCTGAGCGTGGTGAGCAGCGCGCCGGCGGCCAGTCGCGCCAGCGGAGTTGCATGTGTCATCGGGATGCTCCCGTTGGGGTGATCGGACAGGGTTACTGCGGCGGGTTGCCGGCCTTCATCAACTCAGCGAGGCGCGCCTGAATCTCCGGTGTGGCGTCCGGCAGGCCGGTAACAACTGCGGGACTCACCAGAATGGCCGCGCCGTGTTCGCTGGCATAATCCGCCGTTGCGGTGGTGACGCTGCGGTCAAAGCGAGTCAGCAACGCTTTACGCTGGTCATCGTTCAGGTCCAGCTTCGCGGTCTGGCGTATAAGCGCGTTGGTCGTGCCCTTCATATCGAAGGTGACAAGCTCAGGCGGCTTCAGCCAGAAAAACCAGGCGGCCGCGCACGCGCCCACGCTCAGCACAACCGACAGGCCGCAGCCCGCCAAAAAGTGTCTTGTATTCAAAGTTGCATCTCCCGCAGCATGTGGATGATGTCGCGCTTGTGCGCGTCGTTATTAGCCATCTCAAACAGGATGTCCTTAATGTCCGCGCCTTCCCGCAGACGCTTCTCGCGGTAGGTGAAGTCCTCGCCTTTGGAAGAAAACAGCCCGTCGCTCAGCGGATCGAGAATGAGGCGGTGGAAGCTGGAAAACTCACCCACGCTGAGCAGGAACGAGCTGTAGCGCGCCTTTTTCGCCGGCGGGAACTTACGGATCATCTCCCACTCCAGCTCGCTGAAGGCGTGCGGTTCCTCCTTCTGAAAGGTGGTGAACGACTTGGCGTCCTGCATACAGGTGAACTTGAATGAGCTGTTGTCGTAGGCTGCAAGCGCCGCCGTGGACAGGTTTTTATCGCGTATTGCCTGCGTCACCGTGCCGTAGGAGCCGTTGTGGCGGCGGGCGGTGCGGTAACCCTCTTCAATGAAGTCCTTAATCTTGGTGCTCGACCCACCGAGCAGCTTCCAGCCCTCGTCGATGATGTTCATCTTCCGCATGCTGCGTGGCGTGGTGTACATCATGTTCTCGTTCCAGATCATGATGGTGAACAAAATGGCCGACAGCAGGTCCTGCTGTTTGCGCAGGTCGCCCAGCTCGGTGACCACGAACTGCAGATCAGGCTTCAGGGTCGGTTCGGACGAGTTGAAGAACTTACCGTAGATGCCTGTGGTGCTGTACTTACCGAGCAGCGTGGTAATTTCGTCAATGCGCCCGCCAATCAGTGAAGAGTGCTCGCGTGTAATCGCGCCCTGCTGTTTTTTGAGGTACGCAATGACGTGATCGATACGCATGTCCTGCTGATACTGAGGCCACGACTCGGTGATGGCCTCCAGAATCAGCGACTCGTGCACCTCGTCCAGCAGGCCGTTGGGGCTGGCCAGAATGCACAGTTGATCACGAATACGCTCGGCCGCGAGTGTGATGTCCGTGACGTTCGCAAAAGGGTTAAAGCGCAGCGACTCGCCATTGATGTAGGTGCCGCCCAGGCTGCTGCAGGCTGCCTTGTAGGAGTCGCCGATGTCCTGCACCGCGACCGTGCCACCCTTGTCCAGCACCGAACGCGCAATGGAGTTCGCCAGAACCGACTTGCCTGCTCCCGAGGTGCCGGACATAAACCAGTTGAAGTTTGTGTTCGGCAGGCTTTCGTCAAACACGTCGATAAACGCAACCTGGTTGCGGTAGCTCGGAATAAGAATGCCCGAGGCGCACAGTTTATTGTCCCCAATTACCGGCATGAGATTCACCGCGTGAAACGACTCCGAACGCTGGATGCCGCCTGTCTTACGGCAGTCAGCGCGCAGCTTTTTATTCACCATCGCAAACGGCACCGTGGCCAGCAGGTTGCGCAACTGCATGAAGTCGGCGCGCACGAAGCGCAGGCCCTGCGCCGCGAAGGCGTTGCGCGTTTTCTCGGTGTAGCGGGACGTCAGGTCGTCGTCGTCCGGGCAGAACAGCGTGATGCCGTAAAAGTAGCTCGTGAGGGACGTCTGGTTCGACAGCAGTCGCGCGCGGGCGTCTTTCCACTCAGCGTGCTGACGTGTGGTGGACGGAATGTATTTGGCGTAACTGGTGTTCACGCGCGAGTCCAGCGCCAGGAATCGGCTGTTGGCCTCACCCTGGCTCTTCATCTGCTCTTCGGTGGTCAGCACCATCGTGCAGATAAACGGGCAGGGAATGCCGTTGGTCGGCGTCATCAGGTCCTGAAAAATATTGCCGTTTTGCCACAGGTAATGCTCCTGCGGGTTGGTGTCGAGGTTCAGGTTCACCATACGCGCGGCGAACGGCTTACTGTCTCTGTCGCTGCCCTCGATACGGATATGCGAGGGTTTCACATGCCAGGAGGTGGTGCGGTCCACAAACTGCGTGTTCAGATCGGCCGCCGGATCGTACTCGCTGTCGTATCGCTCAAGCCGCGCCGGGTCATGATTGAAGAACTCGCGTAGTACGCTGCTGAACGCCGTCACGCCGATGGCCTCAGACCAGATGTCGGCCGCATTAAGTGCGTTCAGCAGGTTACGGCGTACGTCGCGCACGCGCACCAGATCGGTTTCAGAGAGACTTTTAACCGGCATGCCCCAGACAAAGAAAAGACGGTAGTCGCGCAGGGTCAGTGGATGGTCAAGCCCATTGCTGTAGGTATAGCGTGCCCCGTTCAGGTAAAAGCGGGCGGTGACGTCGTTACACTCGTCCGCCCGGTGTCCTTTCCAGGCAAAGTTTTTCAGGCCCTGCTCGACCTGCTCTTTCACCGCCCGGGACGAGACCAGCATCACCTGGAGCGGAACGTCGCGGGGGGCCACGTCGCGCAGCAGGTACTCCAGGCTTTCTGCCAGCTTCTCGTTGGCGCCTATCAGCGGCTGCGACTCAATCACGAAGCCTACCGACTCCTTGTTCACCCAGATCTGACTTTCGCTGTCATAGTCCTGGTAAGGCAGCAGGTCGCGGATATGGGGGTAGTCCATGTCCTGCAGCTTCTGACGCGTTTCATTCGTTGTGTCGCGCTCCCCCAGAATGCCCGCCACTGTGTCCACCACGTTCAGCGGGTCAAAGCGGAAGCCTTTCAGAAATTTCATGCGGACCTCACATCAGAATGCCGCTCCAGTCGCCGTGACTGGAGACGCTGTAAATGACCTCGCCCATGTGGACGTTGCTGTCAGGGGAAACGTACGGTGCAATCCAGATGCGCGCTACACCGTCAGGACGGCGGAACGCAGCGGCTGGTTCCGGGAAGCAGTGCGAGGCGCTGCAGTACGCGGTCTGTCGGGCATCGGTGCGCAGAACGCCGTTTTCCCTCGTGAACGGGCGGACCCCGCCGGATGATGCAAGCCGTACCGGGATGCCGTCGTTCAGGCCGCTGTGGCCCGCCTGCGCCTCCGTCTGCGGGTCCAGACGGATGGTGCCGGTATCTATCAGGCGGTAGTCGTCCAGGCGAATACCCGCACCGGTAAAGCCGCCTGCGGCGGAAGTTGCTGACGGGGCGTTGCCGCTGCTGCCAGCAGACATGTCGTCGGCCTGCGACATCCAGACCCCGGAGTCCTTCGCAGGCTTGTCGAACTCAAAGTCGCTGTTCATGCCAGCGCAGCCGCTCAGAACCAGCGCCAGCGCGCAGACGGATAAAGCATGTGACTTACTCATGGGACTCTCCGTTGAGATCAGATATTTCGGTAACGTCGATAAAGAGGTCGCCGTGTTTGCCGCTGGTCCCGAGCCGGGACAGCATGTTAAGGGCGAAGGTGTCGCCGGGTGCCACCTCCAGCAGGCGGCGCAGCGTTTCCCCGAAAAGCGCGACGTAGCCGTCGTCAGGAATGAGTCCGGGTTTGCAGTAGAGCTTCTTGACGCGGTAGCCCAGCGCCTGCAGACCCGGAATTCGTGCATCGGCCTCACGCCCGAAGCAGCTCACCGTCCTTTCGGTAAACACCATCCAGCCGCAGTGCTCTGCGTGACGAAGCCGGATTTTTGTGTCTGTCATTGCGAAACGCCCTGCGGAGTCATATTTTTCGGCTGGCTGCCTGAAGGAGTAACAAAGTCATTCATATTGAGGCGCGTCGCGTCGCCGAGTTTGCCGACAAGGTCCGGCGGAAGACCGCTGTTGCCCTGCTCACGCGTCTGCGTGTCCTGCTGATGTGCGCCTGAGCGCTGCTGCTCTTTTGCCAGCTTCGCGGCCTCTTCATCCTCGATAAACTTCGCTCGGAAGCCTTCGATAAACACCACCTCCACGCGGTTCGCCGCGCCTATCGGGATAATCGGGTGATACTGCTCGGCGCGCTCGATGTAGTAGTCGGCCAGCTTGTCCGCCGCCTTGCCCACGCCGCCGCCGATGGCCCCGCGCGCCACGTCTCCTCCGCTTACCGTGCTGGTTGCGCCAATACCAGTCACCGTCTGACCAACCTGCGAAGCGCTCTGCCCCAGCCCACCCAGCGCGCCGGCGGTAAACGCCAGCCCGAGGATTTTGCCGTTGCGCATTACCGGCACACCCTTGATGCCGTTCTTCCCGTAGAAAGCGACGTGCCCCTTCACCGCCTGATCGATATGTTTACCGTCAATGATGCAGGAGAGACGCTGCAGCTGAACGATGGCCCGCTCGCTGGAGATGTCGCCGTAGGCAGCGGCCGTCACGAAGCAGTTATCGAACCGGTCGAACTTGTTGTTGCCCGGCAAATGCGCTTTTCCCTTGAGCTTAAACTGCATCGGCACCAGGTTATTCTCCCCGCGAACCGAGGCATTGGCGTCGGCGCCTTCAATAACGATGGCGTCGGAGAACGTACCGGTCGGCACCCAGAAGGATGTGTCTTTCGCTTTAGGCTCAAACGGCGAGTAATCAAACGTCTGGTTATCGATCTGGCCTCTCTGCACGGGCGCAGGCGCAAAGGTATATTCCGTGCGCGGCGGTGTATAACCTGCGCTCTGCTGACCGCCCGGAGCGGTCTTAGGCTGGTTCTGCTGATTTTTCAGCTGTTCCATCAGGTCGCTGACATTTTGCTGCAGGGACTTGTTGTTGTTCATCAGGTCGGACATCTGTTCTTTGAGTGACCCGAAATCTTTCTTCATTGCGGTGAGCTGCTCCCGCGCTTCCTTCTCGCGGTTCTGCGCGCTGACCAGCAGCGAACCCTGCCCGGAGCCGTCAAACGTGTTCACCACGCCGCCGCCGGTCAGGTCCGGCTCGGCGGCAGCTTTATCGGGCTTGCCCGCTTTGTTCACCGCATGACCGGACACGCCACGGTTGGCAAGGTACAGGCCGCCGATGATTACGGCAGCAGCGGCCAGAATGATGGCAAACAGCCGGCGCTGCTTGCTGCGGACCAGGCTGTTAGGGTTCATCCGGGCCTCCTCGGGTGCGGAACACAGTGATCACCGATACCTTCGCACCCGGCTCCAGCACGTCCAGCTGTGGATGAAAAGCGACGGCCATTACGCCCGGACTCCAGAAGTAGCGCTCACTCAGGCGGATGCGGTGCGAAGAGAGGCTGGTTAAGTCGGTGCGCACGATGCGGACCCGGTCGCCCTGCCACGCGGTCACCGGACGCAGGGTAAAGGCGCTTTTCACCGATTCGCTGACCGGCACGTCGGTATTTTTGCTGAACACATAGCCAGCAGGCTTGCGGTTGGTGATAAAGCGCCCGACCAGGCCGCTGATGAGCGCACTGTAGGTGTCCTGCTTCTGCTCGTACTCCCGCGCCTCCTCCGTACCCTGTACCTCGCGGTTATCCACCGTCAGGCTCAGCCCCGCCCTTTTGCCCGGCGTGGCCTGCACAGAGAAGGCAAAGCCTGACTCTGTCTGAACGAACATGGTGAACGGCTTATCGGTTACGGTAGAAAATACAATTGCGCCTTCCGGCGTAGGTGATTTGGCGCTCAGCACCCCCTGCGCCGCCTGTACGCTCAGAATACGGTCGTCATTTACGCGCAGGTAGTTTGGGTTAGTGTTGCTTACTGCCGCGTTTACGCGGGCGCCAGGGTTAAGCGTCAGCTGTTCGGCGCGGGCACCGAAGGCGGTAAGCAACGCCACGGCGCTGATTAACAGGGATTTACGCATCAGGAACCTCCAGGAAAGCGCTCCAGCAGAGACGGTTGTTTCGGGTATCAGTGCGCAGGCGGTAGTGCTTCTTCACCGGTTCCGCGTCATGCAGTCCGTAACTCAGCTGCAGATCGCCGATGACGTCCACGATGCCCTTATCTGGCCAGACGCTGACATCCTTCGGATAGAACACCGAGCCGCCGCTGTTTCCCTTCACGCGTGAGGCTTCGTCTGCCAGCACGCCTTTCAGGGACTTCTCTGCGCCATCGCAGGCACCGGCCAGCAGCATTTCGTGGCTGGCGTCTGCGTTACTGTCGGAAATGTTGAGGCGCAGGTTCAACCACGCCAGCGCCATCAGGCGCAGGTAGCGGGCGTCGCCGCGCTCACCGGTAAAGCTGAACGGCGTGTCCGCGCCGTAGGGAATAACAATGGTCTGTCGGTTGTTAACGAGCTGATTCATGAGCGCCCGGTTATCGCCGTAAATGCGCCAGCAGAGCGCCAGCGCGAGGATCGTGATAACGAGCAGCACCAGAATAGCCACGGCCATATTGCGGTTTCCCGCCGAACGCAGCTTTAATTCCATGTTGTCTCCGGAGGGGGGGTCAGGCGACCCAGTGCCGTTTGTAGCTGTCAGGCAGGATGCTGATAAAGAAGCGCATCACTGATGTAGGCAGGCACCAGTACGCCAGGTTGAGAAGATACTGAGAACCGCGGCCTTTCTTGAGATGACGAATTCCAACCACGGCGGCTAATAGCGTGGGGCCGAAAATCCACATGTTGAGGAAGATTGCGAGCAGTGCCAGTGGCACGTACAGGCAGAACTCATCAGGTGGCAGCCCCACGAACCGCTTTTGCTCGGAAAACGTAGCCGCAAAGGTATACCGGTCACGTTTATCCATTAGCGCGCGTTAAGACGGGATGATGCCGAAGGCAACGTTGATAAACACCATGACCGCGGCGATACCGCCAAACATGGCCAGGTTCTTGGTTTTCACATAGGTAAACACGGCAGCGATGATTTCGAGGATATACAGAATCCATACCACTGTACTACCAGATCCGAACGTATCGTTAATGGTAGTTTTCCCGTTTGCGAAAAGGTCTTCCGCGTGCGCTGGCATAGCAGCAGCAGCCAGGATCGCCATTCCGGTGAACAGAGCTGGTTTGTTTGCTTTGTTCCACGCTACCGCCCCTGCCTTGCGGCAGTAATTTACACACGAAGAGAGAGTGCCCTTCATAGGATATTTCCTCAGTTAGGGTTATAATGATCAGTTGGTTGAACTATCTTTTGTCACTACCTGTATTGCCTTAAGTCAAATTCCTGTTTTGCCGGTTACGCCTCCTTTACATATCAACGGTATTGCAACAGATACTTACGTTTCACTGTCTGGTTGACGTTTTTTTACGCTTCTGGATCACATACTTCAATTTAAGTTATTGATCTTACTGATCAATTTCACTTATCGTCATAGCCAGCAATTTTACTTAAGTCCATAACTGGTTGAACGGAAATGAAAAATCATGGCTGACGCTGCCGACTTAATTGTTCGAGTCGCCGAACCGGCGGGTTTTGCGGCGAAAGTTTTTAGGAAAAATGATGAGGCAGCCTTATGTAAGCTGCTTGAAGAAGCAATTTTTCGTTACAAACGCGACCCGGGCTGGTTTGAGGTGATGACGGCAGAAGGCCGTTTTTATGCCTGCCAGCTGGTGACTATTCCCCTGCTCGCCTTTATTTCAAAACGCGTTTCCGGCAGTCAGCTGCGGACTGCAGCAAAAAAAGCACTCGTCTACATAAGAGAGCATTATGATGTGTGCGATCCAGACACCTGGATAATGATAAATGCCGATTTCTTCACTCCCCTTCCCCGCCCCGGCGTCAACCTCTGGCAGGCTCGAAAATTAAAGAACAGTCTGGATAAGACGATATTTATTGAGCCGGAAACGGGCATTAGCCCGGAGAAAAAGAGTTCCCCGTCAGTTTTAAAAAAATGTGATAAACAGGCCACAGCAAATACGGTTTCCTCTGCAGGAAAAAGAAAGAACAGTCCCGACGCAGAAAAAGTAATGGAGCGCGTCATGCTGGGCTGGCGCGTAAAGGATATATGCGAAGAACAGCATTGCTCTGAAGCCTACGTCTATAAACTTATAAAGAAGCTGAAGGGAAAATCAGCAATGGATTATCGCTGGAAGCAGTGGGAACTGATTGCAGCGATGTATCATGCTGAACCGAAGATGACGGTTGAGCAAATTGAAAAGGCATGCGGTGTATCGCGAGCAGTGATTTATCATGCAGTCAGAAAAATAGCCGAACGAGACGGAAAAGAAGTCGCACCGAGGGAAAGAGAGAGAAAACTTTCACCGGACGACGTTGAGTTAATAAAGAAGAAATTAGCAGATGGAATCCTGAGAAAAGATATCTGCAACGATTACAGCATTACCCTTGATACGCTGATTAAATACATTGGTACGCGTGAAGATCACAAGGTTATTCCCGGTGAATTAAAAGACTATGCGGTTCGCCTGCGCGTGCAGGGTAAAACCCTTCAGCAGACAGCCGATATTCTTGGGGTGACTGTAGCGACAGTAAAAAAAGCATGGAACAAAGTGAAAAACTCCCCTCAGATTAAAGAAAATCGCGTCAAGTATGATAACCGCAACGTGTTGTCTAAGCGCGACCGCGATCAGGCCGTAAATGCAGTTCTGCGGGATGGACATACCCGAAAGCAGATTTACACGCAGTATGGAATTAATGCACTGACGCTGCGTCGTTATATACGTGATGCGCTGAAGAGAGAGGCCGATGCATTGAGGGAAGATGACAAAGAAACGGATTGACAAGGTAAGCCATAAATAAAAAGCCTGATGAACATGTGCAGACATCAGGCTTTTATTAATTATTTAAAGTATTCCTGCAACTTACCTGCTACACGTTCATTAACAGCTTTCACCCACTCTGGATCAAGAACCATTTCGTTTTTAATGACCCTGGCGGGATCAACGGTCTCCTTCTGAATGCCAAAAATAGCGTCAGTGATAAAACCACTCACCAGTACGTTCTTGGCGATAAACTCCAGTTTCTGGTCAAGCGTCTTTTCTGAAGCATCCTTGTTTATTTTATTTTCATAAACACGAAGTCCAAGCTTAAACATTTCCATCACGAACGCTGACCGGTTCGCCGTATCGCGTGACTCGCCGTCTTCAAGCTTTTTCTCAACGTGGGCATCAATCTTTTCCAGCAGGGAGAAAGGGATGGTAAGATTAACCCGGTTACGTTTACCTGAATTGTCTTCACTCATATTTTTTCTCTCACTAAGTTTTTATTACTACTAAGAAATCGCACATCGGACCAGTTAGATTTTCTGACATACTGCAGAATTTTGCTGGTAACCATCAGGTAACAACGCCCCCAAAACCAAGTAACCATATGGAAACCAATAAACCTAAAAATATTGTAACTTACTGATTAAATGAGAACAAACCATTTAGTTACCTATTTATAACCTTATGGATTCCATATGGTTACCAGATGGTAAGAGTAGCACAGCCTAAACTTTCTACGATTCAGAGCTAACTCACTGTTTATAATAGATTTAATTAGCAAAAATAAATTTGCGAGTGGTGTGTAAAATCCCAACTCTTATGATATTATTGAGCCTGACACCTCCTCCGAACTTTTCAAATCAGGAGCCGCAATGCGTTTATTTACTCACGCTGCAGCCCTGCTGGCGACAGGCTTTTTCTCCGCCTGCGTGAATGCGGACTGTTTTATTAAAGCTGGCGAATGGTATTCCATCGATCCGGACTATCTGCGCGCTATCGCCTGGCAGGAGTCACGCTATAATCCGGCGGCTGTAAATACCAACCGGACGAAAGATGGAAAACCCGGCAGCAGTGACTACGGTCTCATGCAGATTAATTCGGAAACTATGCGGCGGCTGAAGAAAGAGTATCCTGGCCTCAGCAAAGAAAAGCTGATCAGCGAGCCGTGTCTGAATATTTATATCGGTGCCATGCTGCTGCGCCGTAATTTCAATCAGTACGGCACAACGTGGCTGGCGGTGGGTATGTACAACGCTGGAATGAAAAACCTGCCTGTGAACGTAACGAACCGCTATAACTATGCGATGCTGATTGATAAACATTACAAGGCCATCAAGGCAGGTACAATTCCGCGCAAGGCATTCAGCGGCTGAACGGTTTTTGATACAGACGAAGCGTGCAACCCATCTTTATCTTTCCGCGCAGAATTACCCGCCCCGGCTCAATACCGGGAGCGGGTAACTGGAGTAACTTCACTTTTTTGTTTCGTACAGCCTGCTCCCTACATCGCTCTGGTTTTATATTTATTCGTCTCCGGCTCAATGCCGGCGGCGGATAACAGGCGAAAAAAAGGGAACCTTCTGGTTCCCCGATGACTGTTATTTCATTCCCTCAAGCGTTCTGTTTATTTCACCCTGAACACCCTGATTATGCCAGAAGTAATCTCGCCCCACCCTGTAAAGATCGCCGCTATTAAAGCGCGCCAGCGTTATTTCTTCACCCTCCAGGCTGCCACCATATTTTTTAGCGACCATGTTCACCGCCTTTTCTTTCATCCCGTCCGAATAATCCCGGTCAGTAAAAACATATCCCACTCCCCCATAAATACGATTAAAGGGAGACACACAGGAAACGGACATATCCTGCATTCCATCAAAATAACTGTCTTTATACTTATCTGTTACTGCTTTTACTTGTTCCTCTGTCGGCCCGTCCATCCAGATAACGCTTACGCTGTCATAACTACGCTTGCGAACGGAAAATTTAACGCCCGCAAATCTGGCCTTCAGCTCCTTGCGAATATTAGACGTTACCTGCACAGCCCCGTTTTTATCCTGCGAGAGCGCAGCATATTCCGGAGCCGTTTTTAAACGCTCGCACTCAGCTGCATAAAGGCGTTCTGCCTCCTCCTTTTCCTGCTCCTTGCGGCGTTCTTCTGACTCGGCATATTTTACAATGCGCGCCGTCTCTTCCCCGCTTTTTATTTCCGGAAATATGCTCCACTGTTTTCCGTGCAGGATACTTTCCGGCAGCCCGCGCGATATTCCGCCACTCTCAAACGCAATATCAAACGTGGCATTACCGCCATAAGATACGCAGCCTGAAAGCGACCCGACTGATGCCGGTTTCTGCTCTCCGTGAACGGCGAATACGACACCGCGTCCGCGATTGTAAAGAATTGTGCTGACAACCTGACCGATAACCACTGCCTGCGTATTGTGCATTTCCATTTCAGTTTTCCTTAAATCAGTTGAGACGAAAAAGCGGCCCGCCTTTACAGGCCGCGCAACGTTTTCAGAAAGGGATCTCGTTCAGAGTGGTATCACCGGCACCGGCAGTTACCTGATTTTTTGACGCCGGATTGAGAGCGTTTTCCAGCGAGATAATGCCGCGTGCGACGTCGCTGGCCCGGTAATAATCCAGCCCTGCGTCACTTGCTTCGTGGAAGCGGTCAAAAAATGCTTTTGCCTCTTCTGCCATCACCGCAGATGCGCGACGAATATATTCCCTGCTTGCCACCTGCCAGAAAGCTGAGCGGTAAAAGATCTGGCCTCGACTGGCAATGATGTATCGCTCCTCAGCGTTTTCGCCCAAGTCGTACAGTGCCGTCATGCCTCCGCCTGAACTCGCCAGACACGGCAACGCGGTATGTCCGTCAGCCATCAGCGCTATGACATCCGTTTCATCGAGCAGCAGCACGTCCGCACCATAGCTGCCGTTTCGTGCCGGGTAGTGCTTCCCCTCTGACGGCGTGACTTTTTCGCCGTTTTCGCCTGTGACGTGCCAGCGCGTGTGAAGATTGTTTGCACTGACGCAGATTTTTGTGCCTTTAACCCATGTTTTGGAAGATTCTGAAGCGGCGACGTTGACGTTATGTGTGTGCATGCTGGTTCTCCTGTCAGGTGGTTAATTCATGTTTCGGTTAGTTCCTCGCGGCAAAGGGCTGAGAAGCAACGGCAGGCAGCAGATACAAGGGCGCCGCAGGCGTGCACTTCACCCTTGTATCTTATGAATGACGGTGCTTTGATTCGCCCGCCGCGTGGGACGTACCGCAACATGACCACCGCGCCGGAGTTGAGCATGCACACACCCGACCGCAACGCGGGCGTCCTCAGCGGCCACGTCCTTTTGTGGCCAGTGAACGCGCCGGCGCCAGCCGGCTGCAGGGGTTGACCTGGACGTTGCCATCAGACCCTAGCCTTCAGGCCCGGAACGCTTCGCGGTCCGGCGGAGCTTACCGGCGCAGCCGGTTAGCGCAGTGGGGCTGACGACCCGGCAATGCCGGGGAGCCGGAGGGGGCCATCAGGCTGTTAATGTCGTTGACCTTCAGGGACAGGAAACCGGAGAAGCAGTTACAACACAGCAGAACGGAGAGCAGCAGGAAGCAGAGAGAGAAGACGGAGAGACAGCGTCCCGGAGAGAGAAAGCGCAGGCGAAGGGAGAGAAACGGTGCGTCAGCACCGTCTTTACCCGGTCCGCAGGACCGCCCGCTTTTCAGCCGTGGCTGATGCAACCGCAGGGCTAAAGCCAGCCCTGCACATACTGCTTTTAACATTCATCCAGCTCGGCCTGATAATGCATTTCTGCCGTACTGACCAGCGACGCAAAGGTTATGTCTTTGTCCGTTATTCCCTCCTGTTCACACAGGTGCATCAGGTTAGCTATCAGATCCTGCACGGCCGTGTAAGCGTCATCCCCTCTCCCGTCTAAGCCGGTGCGCATGGCAAATACCCACAGCGCCTCGGCCGCTACCGTTGCCCGGTCTGTATTGCCCCAGATAAGCGCCGGTCTTTCTGTTCCTTCAGCCGTAGCGGCAATTTCTTCGATAACGGCCATTCGCACCGGATCGCGTGTCCCGGTTAGCACAGCGTTTCCTGTCAGGTTATCCGGTGATAAAGTTTGTTTTGCAGACACGTTGGTTCCCTCTCTGTTATCAATATTTCTCTGATGCCCCGGCTTCGTCGTAGATTTCAGGATCGGATCAGGCAGGGTTCACGTCCTGCCTTTATTCTTTCCTGAATCAGACAAGCCCTCTTTCCGCCATTGATACAGCGTCATTTCCTGCCACGACGATGTGATCGATTATCCGCACCGCTATCAGCTCAAGCGCTTTTTTCAGTCGAGCTGTTATTTGTACGTCTGCTCGTGATGGTTCATTGCTGAATGAGGGGTGGTTATGACTCACAATTACCGCTGCTGCGTTATGAAGTAATGCCGCTCGGGCAACTTCCCGGGGCTGAATCTCAATTGATGCAATGCCACCCATAAATAATTCTTCATACGCTATCAGCTGATGCTGATTATTCAGAAACGCCACAGCAAACACCTCCCTTTCGCGCCCGGCCAGTTTTGCCCGGAAAAATTCGGCTGAGACTTCTGCTGAGGTAAATGCCGTACCTGTTGGATAACGAAAATCGATTGCCCGTTCAGCCTCTGTAAGGATCTGGCTTACGCTTGCCATAACATAATTACCTTGCGTATCTCGCACATGCAGGCTACTGAAATAACTCACGTTATACCCAGAAATCTCTAGTGATGATTCTTTAGATTCTGAAGCCGTGGTGTTGACGTTCTGCTGTGACATGTTGTTTCTCCCGTGTGGTTTAAGTGATGTTTCTCTGAGTTCCTCGCCGTGAGGGCAGAACAGGCGCGCGGGCATCAGGCTGAACGCAGGGGGAAACGGCAAAGCCGCAGCCCGAAGGGACCGGGTGCAGCCGTTTAGCTGCGCGACCCTTGCGTGAAGACGCCCGGGTGCCAGGTTTCTGCACGGCGAAGGGGCTCAGGGGAACAAAACAGAACGCGGAAGGATGAACAGGACACAGCCCCGGAACGGCACATCACGGTGCCGGTCCGGCCCTCAGCGGCCACGTCTTTTTGTGGCCAGTGAATGCGCCGGCGCCAGCCGGCTGCAGGGGTTGACCTGGACGTTGCCATCAGACCCTAGCCTTCAGGCCCGGAACGCTTCGCGGTCCGGCGGAGCTTACCGGCACAGCCGGTTAGCGCAGTGGGGCTGACGACCCGGCAACGCCGGGGAGCCGGAGGGGGCCATCAGGCTGTTAATGCCGTGGACCTTCAGGGACAGGAAACCGGAGAAGCAGTTACAGCACAGCAGAACGGAGAGCAGCAGGAAGCAGAGAGAGAAGACGGAGAGACAGCGTCCCGGAGAGAGAAAGCGCAGGCGAAGGGAGAGAGACGGTGCGTCAGCACCGTCTTTACCCGGCCCGCAGGGCCGCCCGCCCTTAAGATGCGGCCGAGCCCGGTGGCAGACTGGGCCTGCTGCGCCCAGCCTGCTTTGATTTTTAACTTAAACGCTCAGGTTCACTTATTAAGACAAAATATCTGTGTCGTTGATCCAGCAGATAATTTCGCGCCTTTTCGCTTATGTATGGTCGTGCCGCTTCTTCTGTATAGCGATTATAAGACTCACACTCTGCCTGAGTCATAACGTGTCCGGAGTAAGTTACATAGCCCATCTTAAGCGGGTTTTTAAGCGCGACCGTCAGACGTTCCTGCATATTCATGGTTAGGTCTCCGTAATCCCTGCGGCAAGCCGCAGGGATTGAATCATCACGCGCTCAGGCGGGAAAACTGCCAGTGACAAAAAGGACTGTACTCGCTATTTAAGGGCAGGTTTTGCTGCGCATATTTACTCAGACCTTCATGCTCAGACCAGAACAGCTCAAGTGCCACGACATTTAGCTCACCTGCGGCTTTATAAACGTTAGTTGTCTGGTACTCAGTATTTTCTGCATACTCTTCTTCACCAATCGGATTAGCTGAGTGCACGACCCGGGTTTCATAGGTTTCCGGTGCAGCCCCTGCTTTTGGAGCATATACAGAAACAGTGATGAGCAGTTTTTCGTGTGCGTTAATCAGCAGCATCTCGATTCCAGATCGGTACTTACCCGTATGAAATTCCGGCTGATCACAAGTAAATGTTGCCGCTTTGAGATATTCCAGACCCATAGAAAAATCACTCCGTAATGCTGCAGTATTTACATTGAACTGCGGATAGCCAAAGTAAAAAAGATTGCGTCGAAAGGCGCGCCGGATGGCGTCATAGTTGATGCCTTCTGATTGTGCTGCCGTGAAAGAAGATGATTCTTTAGATTCTGAAGCCGTGGTGTTGACGTTCTGCTGTGACATGTTGTTTCTCCCGTGTGGTTTAAGTGATGTTTCTCTGAGTTCCTCGCCGTGAGGGCAGAACAGGCGCGCGGGCATCAGGCTGAACGCAGGGGGAAACGGCAAAGCCGCAGCCCGAAGGGACCGGGTGCAGCCGTTTAGCGCGCGACCCTTGCGTGAAGACGCCCGGGTGCCAGGTTTCTGCACGGCGAAGGGGCTCAGGGGAACAAAACAGAACGCGGAAGGATGAACAGGGCACGGCCCCGGAACGGCGCATCACGGTGCCGGTCCGGTCCTCAGCGGCCACATCATTTTGTGGCCAGTGAAAGCGCTGGCGCCAGCCAGCTGCAGGAGTTGACCTGGACGTTGCCATCAGACCCTAGCCGTCAGGCCCGGAACGCTTCGCGGTCCGGCGGAGCTTACCGGCACAGCCGGTTAGCGCAGTGAGGCTGACGACCCGGCAACGCCGGGGAGCCGGAGGGGGCCATCATGCTTTTCATTCCGCTGACCTTCAGGGACAGAAATCAGGAGAAGCCGCTGCACCACAGCAACAGGAAGCAGAGAGAGAAGACGGAGAGACAGCGTTCCGGAGAGAGAAAGCGCAGGCGAAGGGAGAGAGACGGTGCGTCAGCACCGCCTTTTCCCGGCCCGCAGGGCCGCCCGCTTTTCAGGCGAGGCCAAATACAGGGCTGGTATAACATGTGCTCACAAAAAAGCCCCTTCCGGGGCTGTTGCGTTATCACTCATTCTTTTCGAACCAGATTATGTGTTGTGTTCTGATTTAAGCGATACCCGGCTTTTAAGTTTTCCATACAAACCGATCAAGCTTAATGAGGTTAAGGCAGCCATCATGCAAATGAGAATGTAATGCACTTTGAAAGGTGACGTCGCGGTTCTCTGAATGAATACTTCATGTTCGGCGGGATGTAGTAAGAGATCTATACCGAACCACATAAGCACCAGACAAAAAAGCAAAGCGGCCCAATCCGCTATCCATAAACTGAAAACGAAATTATGGTTCACATTGTCTCTCGCATAATGGTGCATTATCCCTATGCCAATACTTGCAACCAGGAGAAAACTCAATTCACTGAAGCTATAAAAACCAGGTTCTGCAACCAGAGTGGTAAAAGTCAGTATGTTCAGTAAAAGAAAAAAAATTACCGATGAACTTATATAATTTACCTTCTCAACAATTTTCTTCAGAACATTTGAGGCTAGCTCAGCGCTCTTTAACGCGGATCAATAAGATCAACCACCAGGGTCAGTATCTCATCCATTATGTGTGGCTCAACCGTAGCAGCATAGCTTGCCCTGCGCGCTGTTAGATCGAGTGAGCGTAGCTGGTAGCACAGCGCCACGCCGGTCACTTTTCCTGTATCCGTGCTATTACCGTCCAGGTACACAGTCACGCCCTGCGAACGTGACGCACCGCCGCCGCTTGTCACTGGTACGCAAACCGCCGTTCCCAGCGCCGCAACCAGCTCGCGCTGCGAGATAACCAGATAGTAATGTGGCCCCTTAAACTCCCGGCCTTCCACCGGATCGCCGTTAACGTGCCAGATTTCTCCTTTCTGCGGTACTCTCCTTGAAACCATCAGATAAGCTCCCTGCCCTGCGGCGCATCGTTCAGGCCGTCAGCGGTTTCTTCGTTATAGCCCTGAATTTCCTGCTGATCGATACCGGCCAGCAGCTGCGCCACGGTGCGACGACCGCGCGGTACGCGCGCAACCGGCACAATGTTCACGGATTCGCCCTCTGCGGTCACGTCCAGCTCGATGCCAACCGTCCAGCCCGCTCTTGCAGCGATGTCGCTCGGAATAGTCAGCACGACGGCCCCGCCCTGCTGACGAAGTCTTGTTGATGCCATACGCCCTCCAGTGTGTGACTTAGTCACACACACCTTACCACAGAGTGACACTAAGTCACACTTCAAAGGTAATTTATTAATCATATTTTTTCTCTCATCCGGGAATATGAGCACGGACGCCCTGCGCCCGCGCACTCCTTAACTCAATCAGCAGCCATGCACACGGTGCCGCATTCTTTCAGCGTCAGGGCGTATTCCCACAGGTTGCTTTCAAGCTGATTAAGCCTGACGATCAACGGATCATTGCCGTTTTCACTCCACACCTGCCAGGCCAGGCACTTCAGCACAGTCAGCATGGCGCTGACGCCTGCGGCCTCGGCCGACATTTCGGCACTCAGTTCCCTGGACCGGATCTGAAAGCGTTTTTTGCCCTCGAACCCCGGCACGGCAAAGCAGCCGCCGTTGCTGGTGTAAAAATACTCCCAGTACCCGCCCGCGTAGTCCTGACAGTGTGACTGCATCCAGTGCATGAGTAATTGCGGGGCTTTCGGCGCCAGACGACCGAAAAAATCTTCAAAGAACGTCACGCGTTGACTTGCGGGCACCAGTTGCGCTCTGACGGTTTTTTCTCCTGATGATTCTTTAGATTCTGAAGCCGTGGTGTTGACGTTCTGCTGTGACATGTTATGTCTCCCGAGTGGTTCAAGTGATGTTTCTCTGAGTTCCTCGCCGTGAGGGCAGAACGGGCGACCGGGCATCAGGCTGAACGCAGGGGAAACGGCAAAGCCGCAGCCCGAAGGGACCGGGTGCAGCCGTTTAGCGCGCGACCCTTGCGTGAAGACGCCCGGGTGCCAGGTTTCTGCACGGCGAAGGGGCTCAGGGGAACAAAACAGAACGCGGAAGGATGAACAGGGCACGGCCCCGGAACGGCACGTCACGGTGCCGTTCCGGTCCTTAGCGGCCACGTCCTTTTGTGGCCAGTGAACGCGCCGGCGCCAGCCGGCTGCAGGGGTTGGCCTGGACGTTGCCATCAGACCCTAGCCGTCAGGCCCGAACCCCGGAGGGATTCGGCGGAGCTTGCCGGCGCAGCCGGTTAGCGCTGTGGGGCTGACGACCCGGCAGCGCCGGGGAGCCGGAGGGGCATCAGGAGATGGCTTTTTTCTATATTTTAAAAAAAAATGAATAAACTTTTCATTTGAGTTAAGTGATTCGACAAACATGTTTTAACTAATGGCACAACAGCAATCAAAGTCATCAATGCCTTAAAATTTTAAAAAAGTCTTTATGAGCGATTACTTTAGGCTCCGAAGGATTAAGAGTTAATTCTTGCAGTAATCAAATAAAAAGATTTATGATAAATACCTTCTCAGACCTCAAAACCTCAGCGATAAACATGAAAAATAAAGATGTGAGTGAAGAACTTGCTGCAGCTATAGATTATAGGCAACAAATACAAGCAAGATTTCATAAAGACCTTTCTATTGATACTGATCTTTTAATAAAAGCTTGCGCACATATTCAAAAAGTTTTCCCCGATTCGTTTGACAATGATGAGTTTCCGATAACAATTCTTCGTGACTATTTTATTCAAAACGACATCAAAGACAAAATGAGCCTGAATCAGATAGAGGAGTTGATAAACGAAAAATTTAACGAACCGGATAATCCATTACGATTAATGATTGGTAACAATGAAACAGCTTTTGATGACTTTCTTAGTTCCGAAGTTACTAAAAGTTATGCTCAGGATATTGAGGCCGCTTGCCATCGATTAAAAATAGACTTGCGGGGTGGGGTGACTATAGGAATAACGCATCAAGAAATTGTTCAAGCTGAGCAACAATCTGTGTTTATGACTGATGCAAGCGTTATAAACATTACCAGCAATCTTCACATGCTTTCTCACCGGGCCTCAAAACTTCTTGCAAAAAGTATTGCTTTTGAATTAGTTGAAGACAATAAGTTCAGAATATCTAACAACTTTGACGATTATAAAAATTTATTGATCAGTGACTCTCAACTTCAAAGGCTTTGGGAGAGTTTTTTTGCGGACTATGCATATAACCCTCAGAACCCTCCTTTAGGTGGGCCTGTTTACTTAGGTGGATTTGAGGTGCAAACATGTTTTGACGACATGCGGCAAGCAATCGATTTGTTTATTATTTCACATGAATATGGCCACCACATAGCTAAACACTCTTCTTCAGGCGAAGCTGGAACTGGAATTACCTCACAGGAACAATCTTTTTTTATGGAGCATGAAGCCGATATAATTGCTTCTAAAATTGTTGTAGATATTGGGTTAAAAGAAGATAATTTTAATTTTTTCGCTAGTGCAAATCTAGGTGCATTCTGCATTTTAAAAATAATTGAATATACTAAAATGGCTAATGCAATTTTAAATGGCGATACAGAAACGTCGATTGCCAACCCATCCTCTGACCACCCTCCCCTTGTTCACCGCTTAGGTGTCATAAAAACTTACATTGCAAACTTCGAATATAAAGGAGAATTGGCAAAAACAATCTGCTCACTAATCGATATATTTTGTGATTTAATTGATTTTATTTGGCATAATTCATCTAAATTTATAATTCATTTAAAAAATGAAGGAGTTACACCTGTAACAACGGACAAAATGCATTGGCTTCCCTAAAGGGGATTTTGAAATTTCTTTAACTAATTTCTCTATTTTACATTTCTTTCATTAGTTGAATTTTTCTTGCAGTTGCCATCAGACCCTAGCCGTCAGGCCCGAACCCCGGAGGGATTCGGCGGAGCTTACCGGCACAGCCGGTTAGCGGAGTGAGGCTGACGACCCGGCAGCGCCGGGGAGCCGGAGGGGGCCATCAGGCTGTTTATGCCGTTGCCCTTTATGGATAGGAAACCGTGGAAGCAGCTGCAGCACAGCAGAATTAACAGCAGCAGGAAGCAGAGAGAGAAGACCGTGAGACAGCATCCTGGAGAGAGAAAGCGCAGGCGAAGGGAGAGAGTCGGTGCGTCAGCACCGTCTTTTCCCGGCCCGCAGGGCCGCCCGCTTTTCAGCCGCGGCCAGTGCAGGCAGTAAGCCGGACAAGTTGCGCCCGGCTTAACAGGATCAGGGGCGGCACGTCAGCATTACGGGCAGTGCGAACCGGTCAGTCATTCTGCTAAGGGCACTCATTTCACCGGCCAGAATGCTGATGTCGAGCATCACGCGCCATAACGGTTCGTCATGCCACTCCCACGGATCGATATGCCTGCATGATATAAATCGCTTCAACCAGGTCAGAACCAGCGACTGCAGATCGCTTTCACAGATGTCCCGACCCTGCCAGTGAACGTACCAGCGCCCTGCCGTCTGCGGAGTGTGAAATACCAGCTCCAGCGCCGCCTGCGCCAGGCGATTCTGATAGCGTCTGCGCTTCTGTTCGCGCTCACGGGATTCCCGTTTGTGCTCCCTGTTCTGACGCAGCGAGAGCCGCTTTTCCCGTCGCTCCGTGAAACGGGCGGCGGTCAGAGGAAACAGCCTTGAGCCAGTATCTTGCGACAGCGGCGAGGGACAGCGTTCGCCGCGTGAGGCGATAAGCGTATCGAGCGCGGCCAGGTACTCCCGAGCGGGTGGCGCGGTACGATCGCCTGGTGAGTATTCCGGCATGACCCGGCGCAGCTGATCGGCCTTAATGGTGCGTGTCCCGCAGTAATGACGCATGAATGCGCTGGCGTAGGGGTGTGCACCGCATATGGCCTTGCCCTGCAGGCGCTTTTCAACCTCGGCGACGGCCAAGTTGACCGCTAGGGTATACGGGCAGGCGGGAACGAGCGATAAATGACGGGGGATCATGTTCATGGATTTTCTCCTTATCTGTAATGACCGCCCCGGAGGGCGGTCTGCCGCTGTCAGTCTTCACTTCCCGTTTCATCTGCGCTGCCGTTCTCTGCCGCAGGCCGCAGGGGTTTCATCCAGGAGGGCACCCAACGGGAATTCTTCATTGCCGATTCAGCAAAGTCCGCCGCATCTCCCTTCTTCATCTTCTCTGCATCGCTTGCGTTACCTGTTTTACCTACCTCTGTCAGTACACCTGCGATCTGCTCTTTGCTGATACGTTTGAAAAAACCTTCTGCGGTCGGTTGCCACCAGTCCGCAAGGTCGAAGCCCATTGCCAGCTCCAGGGCATCAAGATTGCTCGTCTGACTTTTCCCGTACATTCGATCTTGAAAGCAGCACACCGCCGTGGCGCTGCAGAACCCCTGCAGCCCGAGTACGTCGTCAGTACTCCAGTCGAGCAGCCAGCGAAAATCCTGTTCCCAGCCTTTCGGCAGTTGCGCCTGCCATTCTGCTTTCTGCTGCTGCAGAAACTGCCATGCCTTACCATTTTCCTTCGCTGAAGAATCAGAAATCAGGGCGACGCTGTTATCAGTCAGGCTGATTTTCATTGGAGTCCCTTCGTAACTACGGTGACTGAACGTTGCACGACATAGAGTCCAGGTCAGCATTGCGACTGCTATGTCTGGTTTCGTACTGAGCGCCGCCTGGACTGCCAGAGAGCGATCGCAGGACATTGAACGTACAAGTGAGGCGGAATAGTCTTCAGACAGGTTTTGGAGATCGTTTTTATTCTCAGGTTTCATCTTCTTCGGCAGGTCAGCCTGGCGCTGTACTCCACGCTGAATGAAACAGCTGCCGCGCTCAAAGCAGATCATCGCTCCGACCTTATCTTTATCCGCGCCCGCCCAGCTGCGCTTCAGGCCTGCTTCTTCCAGCGCGGCTACCTGCTTTTTCAACTGCTCAACCTGTGCGTCATCGTCAGAAAGTTTAAGGTTCGCGCGCAGCTCGCTTAGTTCTGCGTCTTCTTGCGGCGTCAACTCCGGGCAGCGCTCCGGCAGCAGGTGATACGTTTTTGTCACCTCGCTGCTCCAGCTCTGTAAACGGCTGTCCATCCTGACCTCCGCCCAGGCAAACCCCTCCTCCTTTTGCACGGCGTCGGCAATCTGCTGCAGTTTCTGCAGCGTCAGCTGCTCAACCAGCGCCGTGTCGATATAGCCCTCGTCCTCACTACTGAACAGGTCAGCACGAATGGAACCGCCCGCCGCGAGATAGGCATCTTTGCCGATGAAGTTAAACTTTGGAGAGTGGCTGATCGCAGTCTCGGAGGAGGTAATCAGCTTGCGAATGACTTCGGCGGAGGCGTTGTAGTACCCGGAGGCCTGCTCCCATACTTCCAGCTGGCGTTCATGCGTGTCGGCCAGCGCCAGCGCCTGACACTGCTCAAGCGTGATTTTATCAGCGGCCAGCTCGTCAAGAATGGCAGGAGCAAGGTCGATAAGCTTCAGACAGCGCTGAACGTGGCGCGAGCTGTAGCCCATCAGGTCACCAATTTGTGCCGGCGTTTTGCCCTCGTCTGCCAGCGCCCGGAATCCGGCGATTTGCTCGGCGGGGTGCATATCCTCACGCTCGCCGTTTTCGACCATCGAGGCCGCGCGCGCCAGCTCCTCCGTGACGCGCTTGACCGGGATCAGCTGATCGGGCTGATACACACCCTGTGACAGCAGCAGCTGCAGAGCGGTGAGACGACGACCGCCGCAGGCTACGCCCAGCATCCCGTCAGCCATGTCATGCGCGATCAGGTTATGCAGCAGGCCGACATTTTTGATGGTGGCGGCAAGCGACTCAATGCGCGACTGCACATAGACCCTGCTGCGCACGTTCAGGGGGGAAACTGCCAGACGCGAGAGTGGGATCATCTCGATGTCGATTTTTTCCAGCGCCTGCTCTACCGCCGCCGCTGCGGCTTTATCCGCTTTCGCTTTAGCGGGCCGACGCGGGGCTTTTAGTTTTGAAGATGATGATTCTTTAGATTCTGAAGCCGTGGTGTTGACGTTCTGCTGTGACATGTTGTGTCTCCCGTGTGGTTCAAGTGATGTTTCTCTGAGTTCCTCGCCGTGAGGGCAGAACGGGCGACCGGGCATCAGGCTGAACGCAGGGGAAACGGCAAAGCCGCAGCCCGAAGGGACCGGGTGCAGCCGTTTAGCTGCGCGACCCTTGCGTGAAGACGCCCGGGTGCCAGGTTTCTGCACGGCGAAGGGGCTCAGGGGAACAAAACAGAACGCGGAAGGATGAACAGGGCACGGCCCCGGAACGGCACGTCACGGTGCCGTTCCGGTCCTTAGCGGCCACGTCCTTTTGTGGCCAGTGAACGCGCCGGCGCCAGCCGGCTGCAGGGGTTGGCCTGGACGTTGCCATCAGACCCTAGCCGTCAGGCCCGAACCCCGGAGGGATTCGGCGGAGCTTACCGGCTCTGCCGGTTAGCGCAGTGGGGCTCGACGACCCGGCAACGCCGGGGAGCCGAAGGGGGCCATCTTAAGCTATATGTATATGACAAATGGGCTGTATCTTGAACCAGTAAATGTAATTGAAATATTATTTGTGGAAATTTTCTATAGTTTCTACAGCATCAAAATATCGACCGACAATTTCTTTTATCTTTTTTTCGTCACTCATTTTTTCATACATATATTTTATCTCTTGATTACTAAACCTTAGCAACGGTACTCTTGCAGATAAAAAAATGAAGTTTTTTATTTCATCTGATTTCATCTGTCTCTTCTCAGAATGAGAAACACCATCAATTTCAACTGCAAAAAGGATTTCTGAACTTTTTTTAATGCAAACAACTAAATCAACTGATTTTTTCCCCATCTCACCTTTCCAGTGCTCGGCAACTTTAGCTGGCGTTTTTTTTCTCAGCATACCTTCTATGTTATTTGCTTCAAAATTCTCTTCAAGTGCCGCCCTATCTAACTGGAATAATTGTAAAAGTTGTACTTGAGAGAATATATGACATTCCTTAAATAGTGATTCTTCAGAAAGCATTGACAACTCTAACATTTGCATAGCCATCATCTCTTTTTCTTCTAAAAGACGGCCGTCACGCTTTAGTTCTAAAATTCTTTTCTCACTTCTTCCCGCGCCCAAGCTATCAATATAAGGGCGTCCACTAAAAACGTTTTTCATGACTTCTCCAGATCAATTAAAAAAATATTTTACAAATATACTTTATATCTTTGTGCATTTTCATTTGTCACTGACTTTTCTTCATTGCCATCAGACCCTAGCCGTCTGGCCCGGAACGCATCGCGGTCCGGCGGAGCTTACCGGCTCTGCCGGTTAGCGGAGTGGGGCTCGACGACCCGGCAACGCCGGGGAGCCGGAGGGGGCCATCAGGCTGTTCATGTCTTTGACCTTCAGGGAGCGGAAACCGAAGAAGCAGCTGCAGCGCAGCACAGGGATTAACAGCAGCAGGAAGCAGAGAGAGAAGACCGTGAGACAGCATCCCGGAGAGAGAAAGCGCAGGCGAAGGGAGAGTAACCGCCGTGGCGGCGCAGCCGCCGCAGCCGTTATTACCCGCCGTTGACGTTTGCGACCTCAGCTGAGGGTGCACATCCGGCCCTGCCTGCGCAGAACCGGCAAAGCTTACGGTCAGGCATCAATGCAGATAATCATTGTCGAAACATCCGTATAGGCGAACGCCCCGCGTTGCATAACCTCCTGATGCGTCACAATATCCTTAAATTCCCGCTGCTGACGCGGACCGTTTGCACAGACCGCCACCAGGTTACCGCCCGGCGCCAGCATTTTCAGCGCGTGCCGGATGTGCTTAATATCCTCACCGTGGCGAAAAGGCGGATTCATGATAATTCGATCATAAACCGCCTGCGGGGCGCAGCTCAGAAAATCCGCGCAGGTCACAGCCACTTCAGGAAACGTCGCGCTGAGATGCTCAGCCAGCGCCGCGTTCATCTCCACGCACTGGCATATTACCCCCGGCACGGCCGCAAGCACCGCACGGACAATGGCGCCGGACCCGGCGCTCGGCTCCAGCACCCGGCAACCCGGCCGGACATCGGCCAGAGTGACAAGCTTCCGGCACACCTGATCGGACGAAACAAACAGCTGAGTATTTGCATGCACCCGGGCCACGGGCTGCAGCCCGCTGAGTTTCTGCTGCATCTGCGCAATTCGCGCGCTGAGTTCGGTACGCATTTTCATTCTCCCGTGCCGGCAACGCCGGCACTTTGTATATTCATCTGTATATACATAACTTCCCCGGCACCGCCAGGGAGTCAAAATTTTTACCGCGGCACTTCAACCGTTTTCATGTCGGTGATATAAACCGGTGACAGGGTGTAGCCCGTGGACATCACGCGGCGTAACCGATAAGCCTTGTGATCATCACCGGCCGCTATGCCCTTCACCTGTTTAAAATCGGCGTGCTTTTTACTCCACTGCTCTTTTGTCATGTGCTCAAAGCCTTCCCCCGGATAATTCACAATCGGCGGGCGCTTTGCGGCCACCTTCGCCGTTTTTGCTTCCTCAGCGCTGGGCGCTTTGTATTCCGTAATGCGATCGGGCGTGATGGTGATGACGGCACCGTTTCCCCGTGACATGAATGAATACTCAGGCGTAACCAGCGAGCTGATTTTTCCGCCGCTGCGGTTTACTCTGATGATGGTCAGCCACTCCCCGCGACTTTTAACCTGGCCTCCCGGCACCATTTCGGTATCTGAGGCCAGCACGCCGCCGTGTTCGTCCAGCATGGCGCGCTCGTAGGCGATGCGGTTGCGGTAGTGCACGGTCCAGCGGCTTAAGCGCGCGATGGTGCGTTCATGGCACGGAATGCAGATGTCCCGGGCCTGTTCGGCGGTAATAATGTCGTCTTCGAGGGCTGACCAGATGCTGCGGCTGCCTTCATACTGGCTTTTCTCCGGCGAACGCGGGTACTTGTCCAGGGGAAAGCAGCTGTGAAGGTGATCGACGCCTGCAATAACGAGCGCCATTGCCCGGTCAAGGTTTGCGGACGACCAGAGTTTGATAAATTTCTGCACGTCCTGAAGCCGGCGCTCAGCCTTACGCAGGTCAGCCTCAATCTTTTTAATCCGGCGCCAGCGCACGTCCGGGCGCTCCTTGTAAGCCGCATGACGTAGCGATGCTTCTGCCCGGCGCTCCCAGTAGTCCGAGGTTTCAAACAGGTTGACCGCGCGGCGCATGCCGTTTTCAATCTTCTGCGCGTGCTTACGGGCGCGGCGCTCGCTGTGGTGTCCGACCAGAATCGGCTGCCCGAAGGGAATGGCCGAAGCCAGGTTATCTACTGTGGCCAGCGCCTGCTCTGACTCGGCGGCGCGCTTTTCGCTGTACTCTTCGAAGCGCTCCGCGCGCTCCTCCTGGCGGTCAAACAGCGACTGATCTTCATCCTCAATTTCACCGGCCAGCTCGATAAGCAGGTCTTCGCGATCGGGCGTCCACATCGGCGCGACAAAGAGCGCCTGACGCGGCGCATATTTAAAACCCGCATCGTTAACGCGCTTATACGTTTGCTCATCGAGACGGTGCAGTGAATACAGGCGCAGCTTGTTATCATCCGGCGAATACGTTGCGCGGTAGTTTTCGCAGTTAAAAAGAGATGATTCTTTAGATTCTGAAGCCGTGGTGTTGACGTTCTGCTGTGACATGTTGTTTCTCCCGTGTGGTTTAAGTGATGTTTCTCTGAGTTCCTCGCCGTGAGGGCAGAACAGGCGCGCGGGCATCAGGCTGAACGCAGGGGGAAACGGCAAAGCCGCAGCCCGAAGGGACCGGGTGCAGCCGTTTAGCTGCGCGACCCTTGCGTGAAGACGCCCGGGTGCCAGGTTTCTGCACGGCGAAGGGGCTCAGGGGAACAAAACAGAACGCGGAAGGATGAACAGGGCACAGCCCCGGAACGGCACATCACGGTGCCGGTCCGGCCCTCAGCGGCCACGTCTTTTTGTGGCCAGTGAATGCGCAGGCGTCAGCCGGCTGCAGGGGTTGACCTGGCCGTTGCCATCAGACCCTAGCCGGCAGGCCCGGAACGCTTCGCGGTCCGGCGGAGCTTACCGGCACAGCCGGTTAGCGCAGTGGGGCTGACGACCCGGCAGTGCCGGGGAGCCGGAGGGGGCCATGCGTTAATGTTCAGGATTTGCCAGAAACGGGTGCTGAATACAGTCCAGGTCAGTATGACGGCATATACCATAGTCTTTCCTGAACGCTTAGAAAGTAAGAACTTATCTCTCCAAAAGATAGCCAGCCCGGTTGGACTTATGCCTCAGATAAATGATAAGAAATCAACTACACAGGAGGGGAGTTATGACGGTATCTGAAGCAGCAGTAAAAATACTCAGCCCGCTGGGTGTAGCCCTACTGGGTTATATGCTCAAACATATTTCTAAATTTCAGCTTTTCACCACATTCAGGCGACTTTCCAGTTCTGACAGGTCTGAACTATTCTCTCTGCTGCATAAGAGCAATAGCGGCTTTATTGATGACTTTAAGATTCAAAGCCAGATGCTCGTGTATGGGATCAGATATACGCCGCAGTTTATGAAAAATCTGTTTTACTACGCGCGTAACCAAAACATTCGTGCTGATAATAAGGACCTTTCAGCATTTTTATCACTACCGGGCCTTTTCATCTGTGAAGATGACGGCGAAGTCAGACTGAAGAAAGGCGTGCGTTTTATCAGCGGTTTTGTTTTTTTCTCCAGCCTTTTACTGATGGTATTCGTTATCAATCTCATCCTTCAATCTGTCCTGGACATAAACATTAACCTGAAGCAGCATGACTATTCTTCACTATGGTCACAGGCAGCATTAGTTATGGTCTGCATCCCTTACGGATTGCTTTCTTTGCTGTGTATTTATACTGTCATCTTCCGCTCTATCCCGGCTTTCAGATTCGCCAGAATCTATCGGAAAGCGTGGGATCGAAGGGACCTGTTTGAAAAGGGTGAACAGAACCTTTACTGCAGAAATAAAACCATCTGGTGAATTTGAATAAACCAAGTTTTTACAATCTCAGCTCTGTGTTTATAGCAATCTGGCCGCGCGCAGCCATGCTGCGCATTTAAAGCGTACACGACGTCCGAAAAACATCATGGCGTATAAGGCTAATAGTGGTGACTTAAACGCTAATGCCTGCTCGGCAATGGCTGTCTGCCGGTAGTGTTCACACGGCGTGCAACTGTCGTAAAAACAGAAGTATTCATCCCTGCTGAGCTGAGCCTGGCAGTGCCGGCAAAGTATGCGCATTTATTCTCCCTGCGGCACGGCCTGAGCCTGTCCGTTTCCTTTCACCTGTGTTATCCGCAGCCCTGTCAGGTCCTGACACACCGGACATATTCTGCATCGTTAATGCCGGCACATGACGGAACGTAGGTCTGTACTGACAATGCGACATATTCTCATTTATTCTTCTGCGGTTGTTTGACCAGCGACACAAAACATCAATTTCACTAAAATGTTCCGGACCCTTCCAGGGAGGAATTATTTCCCTTCCCTCCCTTGCTCCCCCCCCGGAGCAGTAGTCCGTTTAAAACCCGCTGCGGCGGGTTCTTTTTGAAACTAAAAAAAAGACGATGCCGCTAAGCATCGTCGAAACGTATTTGCCATCAATGTACATCCCTGGTGAAGGACCTGAATACTATTGTCAGTAAGACTTAAAACATTAACAGAGCTGACCGGTTAGTGTGTTTGTTTCCGGTTATTCCGTCCGGGCACGCTGGCGCCACACCCACGTCATATCCAGCAGATCGTTCACCTGTACGCCACGGCGTCGCCAGTGCGAGTACCATTGCCGGTATGTGCGAACAGACTGGCTGGCCAGCGCCGTTTCGGCCTCACAGATGAGTTTTTCCTGTGCCTCAGCCAGATACATCATCGCCTGCGGCGTTCGTTCTGACGCCGCACGAACGGGCCGTCCGATGATCACAGTCAGGCTGTGCAATATGGGCACCGGCACACCTGCCCTGCTCTTTGTCAGTGTCTTCCCTGCCGGTGCTGAAACCTCTGCAGGGCATAAAGCTATATTGCGCAGCGTGCAGGCCTTCAGCCGCTGCGCATGAAAACGTGGCGCCACTGCCGGCATCATCATGACTGTATTCATGCGAGCGCTCCCTTTCTGCCCAGTACCGCCACGATTTCCGCTGGCGTAATGCCTGCAGACACCATTTCCTCAATACGCGTCAGCAGCCGGCCGATGGTTTCCGGCTCAAACTGTTCGGTGTTCAGAACGTACAGCCCGGTGTGGTCGGGATTTATCCAGATAAGCCCGTGCCAGAACGGAGATTCGCTGCCCGGGCTCAGGATGTCGAGCGTGACGAGCGGGTTTTTCCGGTGCGTCAGGCGCAGGTGAACCGGGAACACCCCGCCCCACTCTCCCCGGCATTCGCAGTCGGTAAGCCAAGCTTTGCTGAGCTGCAGGGCGTTCAGCACGGTCCCGCACAGCCGCCGGCGAAACTCCTCGCCACGCGCGCTGTAGGCCTCAAAATCGCCCGGCGTGAAGGCCTTAAGACGTTGCAGTGTCACGCTTTCATCGCGTGTCAGTTCGCTGCCGCAGCAGCTGCGGTAGCCACCGCGATGGCGACCGTAGTACGTGGAAGACTTGCCGTTACGAATTTTTTCTTTAGACTGAGTCGCTGACATATCGGATTCCTCATAATTTGATTGTCATGCCCTGCGCGGAGTTACCGCTCCGCCAGGGCAACCATTCCGGCCTTTCCGGCCGCCTTCCTGCTTTGTTACCTGCTGTTTTCACCGCTGCCGCCGCCTCGCATGAGCGAAGCCGCGTAATCGCTAGAACGGGATGTCGTCGTCAAAATCTGCCGGCGGATAGTTACCCTGCGGCGGTGCCTGGGGTTCCGGCTGCTGCTGACTGCTCTTGCCGCCCTTGCCCCCTTTACCACCGTCACCAGACGCTGCAGGCGCCTGCTGAGGCTGACCGCTCTGCTGGCCGCTGAACTGCTGTCCGGTCTGTGCGCCTGTGTTGCCCCCACGCCCGCCCAGCATCTGCATGGTGCCGCCGACGTTCACCACCACTTCTGTGGTATAGCGATCCTGACCGCCCTGGTCCTGCCACTTGCGCGTGCGAAGCTGGCCCTCGATGTAGACCTGTGAGCCCTTGCGCAGGTACTCCCCCGCCACCTCTGCGAGCTTTCCGAACAGCACCACGCGATGCCACTCCGTGATTTCTTTGTTCTCACCGGTCTGCTTGTCGCGCCAGCTTTCCGACGTGGCCAGCGTGATGTTTGCGACCGCGCCGCCGTTCGGCATGTAGCGCACCTCCGGGTCCTGTCCCAGATTGCCGACCAGGATGACCTTGTTAACGCCTCGTGAAGCCATGTTCGTTCTCCTCATGCAGTTGGGTTTTAACCACGTCACCCGTTGAGTTTCGGGAGCCGCGGTGTTGACGTTTTGTGGAAATCGGCTGGTTCTTTCCTCCGGTATTCACTTCACCCGTTTGAGATCCTTCGCCGCGAGGGCGTAAACCAGCGCGGGTGACGGCAGGCGTCCGGGGCGACGGGGACATTTATTTCCGGTCTAACGCAGTGGCCGGAAAAAAATTTTCACGGCGTTCACTTCACCCTGGACGGCCACGGCGCCTGTGCTTGTCTCAGCCCCGGCGAAAGGACTTAAACCGGTGAAGTCCGGCGGAAAAGCACAGCACGATGCAGCAGCAACGGCGGCTTAGCGGCAGCGAAACGGCGTTGCGCCTCAGAGCGGCGGCGATTTCTGGCCGTCGCGGTTCGCGCCAGCCACGGGCTGGCTGCTGGTCCTTTAAGGTCCCGCTGTCTGGTTCTGTTTTAGGGAGTTTGTATGCGGCAGGATGCCGCTATCTGAATGCGTCAGTGCAGACCTGTGCGCCGCAAGCTGCAGGCAGTACCAGGCTGGTGTGAGGAAATAATGGTTTTCATAACAAGCTCCCTGTTTATGTAGTCCCTTAAGTGCGCGCTAATCATACACATCAGGGCCGTGATAAAAAGGCTGCTGACAGGTTTTCAGATGAGCGCCAGCACGTAATACGCTGTTTTTGCAGACATCAGACCCTAGCCGTCAGGCCCGGAACGCCTGCGGTCCGGCGAAGCTTGCCGGCTTTGCCGGGTAGCTGAATAGGGCTGACGACCCCGTCAGGGGAAGCCGAAGGTGGCCCTTATCCACATATTTTCTGCACATCTGGCACATAAAGCTGTTGATAAACTTCGGCAGGCCGCGTCAGCAAAAGCCTGAACGGAACAGGCTAAATATTACGCTGTCGCTTCGCTGTAACTCTATATAAATCAATGGTCCCATATAATCAGTACGATAGTGCTGCATCTGCCATCTTGCACCTTACGGTAAGCCAGTTAATACTACTGTGAATATATACAGCGCTTTAACAGGGATTTTTGCTATGTTTAACGCCTTTGAGTTGATGCACCCGGCGGACAATCCGCCGCCCAGCTTCAGGCCTCTTTTCCTGGAACGTGTGCCCTGCGGGTTTCCCTCACCCTGCCAGGACTACGCGGAGCAGGAGCTCGATCTCAACGAATATCTTATAGCCCACAGGGCAAGCACCTTTTTCCTGCGCGCGCAGGGCAACAGCATGCAGGACATTGGCCTGTATGACGGCGACCTGCTTATTGTCGATCGCTCCCTGACGCCGGAGCACAACGACGTGGTTATCGCCGAGCTTTACGGCGAATTCACGGTAAAGCGCCTTTTGCTTACCCCGAAGGGACCCGTTCTGCAGCCCATGAACCCCGCCTATCCCGTTATTATTCCGGACCCGGACACGCTTGAGATCTTCGGCGTAGTGGTGCACTTCGTGCATACCCCTCGCAAAAGGAACTGACATGTTTGGCCTGATTGACGTGAACAGCTTTTACGCCAGCGCGGAGAAGGTATTCCGGCCCGACCTGAAAAATGCGCCGGTGGCCATCCTGTCGAACAACGACGGCTGCGTTATCGCGCGCAGCAAGGAAGCCAAAAAATACGTTAAAATGGGCGATCCGTGGTTCAAGATAAAGAATCAGCAGTTTCCTGAAAAAATACACATATTTTCAAGCAACTATGCGCTTTATCACTCGATGAGCACGCGGGTAATGTCCTGCATCGAGGAGATGGTGCCCCGGCTGGAGGTGTATTCGGTTGACGAAGGGTTCTGTGACTGCACGGGTATGGAAATGACTATGCCATATGAGGACTTTGGCCGCATGATCCGGGCGCACGTCAGGACCTGTACAGGCCTGATGGTCGGCGTCGGGCTTGGGCCAACGAAGACCCTGGCGAAGTCAGCACAGTGGGCCGGTAAGGAATGGCCCCAGTTTGGCGGGGTGCTGGCGCTCACACCAGGCAATCCCGGGCGGACCGAAAAGCTGCTGTCTCGTCAGCCTGTGGGTGAACTCTGGGGCGTGGGTTCCCGGCTTGAAAAACGCCTGCAGCTGCTCGGCGTGACAACGGCGCTCGATCTGGCACGCGCCTCCCCTTCTTTCATCCGTAAGAATTTCGGTGTGGTACTGGAGCGCACGGTACGTGAGCTTAACGGCGAGTCCTGTATTCCGATGGAGGATGCGCCCCCGCCCAAACAGCAGATAGTCGTGAGCCGCAGCTTTGGCGAGCGCATCACGGAATATGACGCAATGCGACAATCCGTCTGCGCGTATGCAGAACGCGTGGCGGAAAAACTTCGCGAAGACAGGCAGTTCTGCCACCACATCTCCGTTTTTATCCGCACCTCCCCTTTCGACTCCGGGCAGCCTGGCTACGGCAACACGGCGTTTGTGAAACTGCGCGTTGGAACGCAGGACACGCGGAACATCATCGAGGCAGCAGTGAAGTCGCTGGATACCATCTGGCGCCCGGGCTATCGCTATGCGAAAGCCGGCATCATGCTGAGTGAGCTGCGACCGAACGGTGTGGCGCAGCTCAACCTGTTTGATGACGAGACGCCTCGTGCCGGCAGTGAAGCGCTCATGAGCCTGATGGATTCGATGAACCGCTCCGGGCGTTTTAGCATAGGTTTTGCGGGTAAAGGTATCGATCCTGACTGGAAGATGAAGCGGGAGATGCTGAGTAAAGCATGGACGACGAACTGGAAAGAATTGCCCGTCGCAAAATTAATCTGATATCCAGCAGCAGGGCTGCTTACAACGCGTTATTGTATATACAAATATATATACAAAAAACCCAAAACAATCAGCATCTCCCTAACCCATGAATACAGTAATGCCTATACAAATGTATAGGCATTACGCTTTTATTATGTATATACAAAAGCATATTCATACGTATATGCATTAAGGTTGCATTATGTATATACAAATCAGGTGTTTTCAACGAGAAGCTGAGCCAGCTTATCGATAAACTTATCATCTTCTATATAGCAGGCGGCCCGGACTACACGCGACCGAGTGACGTTTTTGTTAGGCAGTCTTTCCTGTATTCTTTCAACAAGAATGGATAGCGCATCGTCATCCAGTCCAGTAAGGCGAAGGTTCATCTGCTTTCCGGTTGTGATATTTCTGCGTTCAGTAACGCGCGTAACGCCTTTCGCTATACGATCACTTCTTGCCACCTGTGGCCTCCTCAATCTGCTGCAGCAACTCCTGCGTGAAGGCTTTGTAATCGCGGTAAGGGCGTTCATTTTTTGCGAACATCATAACGGGACGATGCACCTCAGTAGCCTGTTTGAAAAGCTCACTCTGGCGTATTTCAGTATTCGCTACTTTGTAGCCCGCTTCACTGATATATCCATCAATGGCTTTTTTCATTTTCGAGTGAGACTCGTTAACTTTTGTCTTTACAAGTGTATATACAAAATCGTCATTACGCTTTACCTCTCGAACAACCTGAAAAAGGTCATCAATGCCTTTTACCGCCCTGCGATCCATGTCAACCGGCACAACAATTTTATCTGTTATCAGCAGCGCGTTTTCGATGCTGAGATCGATGGCTGGCCGCAGGTCAATCAGGATAAAGTCGTAAACTGTTTTAAGCCTTGCCAGACCTTCATCCAGAATATTGAGCCGGTGACGGAAACGTTCGGCGCTGCGTGCTTCAACTGCGAGGGTTATATCGGCGGGGATAACATCCAGGTTAGGAATAACGGTTTCCTCGTCGAGGGCGGTATAGACGAGTTTATTTGTGTCGAACTTAGGGTCTTCAAAAAGATCGGTGATTGTATAGTCTTCGTCACCGCGTCCCACGTCGTCACTCAGGTTTCCCTGGTGGTCCAGGTCAACCAGTAAGGTCTTATAGCCAGATGAAGCCAGCGCGCATCCAACCGCAATACAGCTTGTCGTTTTGGCAACACCGCCTTTGCTGTTCGCAAAAGAAATAATGTAGGGCTTCTTCATTTCACACCGCCATGTATATACAAAAGTATATGCATACTACATACATCCTGCGCCATGTCAATGTATATACATAAGCATATACATGCCTGCTTATAAGTCATTGCAAAAAACGACACATTAACTCCCAAAAAATAAGTACCGTATATACTTATGTATATACATATTATTTTTAAGTTACTGTATTATATAATCTTAACTACTTGTTAGTGGCGAATAGCTTTAGTGGCTTCAGAAGAGAAGGGCAGGGGACGGGCAGGTTTTGTTTGTAAAAATAGCAGGTCTTGTCATGATACCCGGCACCACTTTTAAGGAGGAAACATCGCTCATGGATACATTTAACTGGCTTCTTATTGCCATTGCGGTCGTGATTTTTTTTGCAGTACGAGGTAAGCAGAAACGAAAGAAAGGGCATTACCGGCCATCCCCAACTCAGAAACCCGAGTGGCGGGGTCACAGACCAACGCCTGAATATACGCGGGAAGAAACTACGGCTGAGCGACAACTGAACGCCGTCAGAAGCAGCGATTTTCGCAAGCGTCCTCTGATGAATAAAAGTGAGTACCGCGTATTCTGCAAGCTCGAAAAGTTGCTCACCGCGTCACACCGTGGCTATCGCGTATTCTCTCAGGTATCCCTCGGTGAGATTCTGGGCTCAGATGACAAACAGGCTTATTTAGCGATTAACAGCAAGCGGGCAGATTTCGTGATCATAGACTGGTCAGGGCAGCCAATAGCCGTTGTTGAATATCACGGCAGCGGCCATTATCAGGACGACGCGATTTTGCGTGACGCGGTCAAACGTGAAGCATGCAACAGTGCAGGAATAGCATTCATAGAGCTATCTGAAAGCTACACAGATGCGGATATCGAAGCCATCAGTAACCATTTGCACGTAAGAGCAGCCTGACATCAGTGACACCACTAGTGAAGCCGTCTCTTCTTTTCATCAAGCACGCGCCGCAGTTCCCTGCGGTGCCGCTTCAATTCCTGATGCAGCATGCGTTGTTTCATCCTGTGATAAACCTCATTCGTGACTTCGTTTGAACAGTTATCAGCTTCCGCTTCGCAACGGCTGATTTCCTGTAGTAGCCAATTCATATAGAGATCAAGCTGTTCGCCCGCTACTCCCTGTAGCTGTATCTGTGAAAACACGCTGATAGCCTTAATGTCATAAAGTGTCCTTGAGCATGACCCAATGTTACAGAGCATAAATCGGCAGCTTATAGTATATTTTTAGAGTAACTCTTCGTTTGCTCAGCAAACGCTTTAAGTTATTATTATATCGGAACCACATTAATAACAAAGAGAAAATGAATAAACACCATCCCCCCCACAAAGTGAGGGGAGGATGTATTAAAACTTAACCTTTCCTTTTAGTATTTTCTCAATTTGATTTATAATATAGGGCACATTTAAAAAATGGCCTCTGCAATAATCATAGGCCAAATTATTGACAAGCCCTGAAAATCCTTTTATATAGTTACTATAAAAAAACAGGGTTACAAAAAACTTAGCAACTTTGGTTTCCTTATCCCCTGGTTCGTTACTTGAAATAACAGCTGTAGCTGCAGCATTAAAAACTCTATCAACTCTAGGCCCAAGAGGGTTGTTTATATAAAGTAATCCTTTTAAATCCCATTGATTAACTGACTTATCACAATAAAGAGCCACCAAGTACCCCATTAAATGTGGTAGTTTTATGTTGTTATTGTAGTTACCTGCATATTTTTTAATGAGCGATGATAAATTAAAACCATTGTTATCACTTTCAGACATTGATAGCTTAATAAAATCATCAATCATTAATGGGTAAGGCATTGCTCCATGTATATGTAAGGTCAGGCCTTCCTCACGTTCAGAAAAGGCCACATAAATTCTAGCGTCATGGAATATTTTACTGGCATTAGCCAAACTTATTGGAACAAGACTTTTAGTCAAAAAGCAATTTTGTGAGTCAATGGAAAGATAGGGTAAACCACAGTTTTTATAAGCATAAACTTGCTTAGGATAATTTTGTCCAAAAGAGTCTGCAAGAGCTATTGTTTCTTGACTGTAGTTGTCAGGAATTATGTTTAATGGATATAAAATTGAAGTTACCTCTCTGAGGCACCCTAAAAAAGAACCGAAGTGCTTTTTTATTGTTTCAGCTGTATTAAAAAACATTTTACCTGAATCAGATTCACCCAGAACCATATACTTATCTGTATCAATCCGTTTAATCCAATTATTGATAGAGTCTATATCTTCCTGCATAACATACAGCTTTATGTTTTTATCAATAAAGAATTTAGAAAAAGATGTTAAGCAAGAGTAGACAATAGTTATTAAATCTGTGCAGAAAGCATCGCTGAGTTCCTCACCAGAATCTACAAATCCCTTCATAAGAGATTTTTTATTAAGAAGCAATGATAAAGCAGCTTTCACATGATCGCTCTTCTCAATTAGAAACATTCTAAAGCTTAAGGGGGCTATATCGTTACTGAGGACTCTCTGTAGGGATTCGACGCTTGACTGTTTAACTGAAAGACTTCTTTTTAACTGTTTCATCAATTCTTCAGGATCGTTTGAAACATTAAAAGTTTGAAACGAGTCAGAACCATCGTTAAACTCATCTCGAATTTGAATTGCTAATCTATGAATCGCCACATATGGAGGAAAAACCTCCTCTACTACAATGCTTTTCAAACCAACGTTTAACTCATCTCCTGCTTTACAGTTAGTTAAACTAATCGCTAATGCTGTATCAGGATTTAAAATGTACGGATTAGAAAATTTCTTCTGCTTTGATATAAGCTTAATAAGAGTCTTACTACCATCACGGTATTGAACACCGTGTGATAACCCTTGAACATCATATGAAGGGTTGAAATCAACCTTATTTTCATTAAGAACGAGGCTGAGGCATGCATCTGAAATATAACGGTAATTTTTCTCCGGAGAGTCAATGAACCAGTTAACTATTATTTTTTCAAAAGCAGCCATCTGGTTACTGCTTACTAATAACGCTAAAAAATTTCCGATCATCGGAGAAGGTTGAGAAAACATAGAATAGTCATAATTTTCAACATCTTGAGAAATAAGCGTTAGATCATTTAACTTTATTAAAGTCAATAACCTAAGCCGCATAAACTCTATGTTGTTTTGATGCTTGTACTCTTCAATTAACTTGTAAGCTACGTCAGCGGAATTGAAATACAAATGTGTAAAAATAACCAGATTATCAAAATCTATAGTTTTATCTTGCTCGCTAACGCTTTGCGAAAGCTGCAATAAGTCTTTGTACCTAGCTGCACGATAAAGGTTAAATAAAAGATTTTCTATGAATGGCGAACACCAGAGGTCGTTTAAACCACTAATGTATTTTAGCATTAAATCACAAGATTCATATGTTAAGCCTATACTCTGCATTGAATCCGCGAGCATTTTTATGAATTCAGAACTTACAAGCTGAAGTTCATTTTCATCCTCTTGCGATATTTCGCTTAAAACACTTTTAGTTAAATCTTTTTCCTTAATAATAGTTGAAACAAAAATTCTGTTTAGCTTTTCTCCAATGCTTGTGAATTCACCATCAATAACTATACCTGTATCCACCCACCTTTTAAAATCATCAAAAGGCATTAAGGCTTTGGCCATTTTCATCTCATTATAACTAACTCGCTTTTTTTTAGTTATCCTTTCTAATACTTCACCTTTAAAACTTTTATTTTTTTCAGTTTTCTTTATGATGTTAATAGGGTGTTCTTCTGAAAAATCCCATCTATTATTCTTTAACTTTAAATCATCACAAAAATTTTTATCAAAAGATTCAACATGTTCGATATTCCTTAAACATATTTGTTCTAATTCTTCATGAGCCATTTTGACGTACATTAAAGTCGGAATAAAAATATTGAAAAATCTTACATCCACATCTTTATTAATTTTAAAAAGAGAAATAGCTTCACCGATCAAATCTGCAACCTTATTTTTCATTTTTTGATCTAAGGTGAAATAATCTGTATTCTTAAGAGTGATATCAAGTTTATAAAACTTTGCGAACAAAACAATGACTTTAGAATTATAATAATCATAAATTCTATTTAGTTCTTCCGCAGCTTCTAATGCCTCATCGCAACAATTCTCCCTGAACAAACCATTAATTAAGCCAATTCTTTCCTCTTCAGTCAAAGTGGAGGTTTTATGCTTAAATATATCGAGCAAATCTTCTTTTCCGAAGAAAAGATGAAATGCAGCTGCTCTGCTAAATGGCCCTACACATGATATATTTTTAAACCGCCTTTCGGCATATTCTAATCCAAACTTCAGCACTTCACTTCTAAAGAGCAGAGATAGAGCTAGATCCTTTATCATAGGATTGCTTGAGCTGACAAAAATATCTTGTAGTAAGCCTAAATCATTAGCTCCATTAGGATTTTCAGTTATATCACATTTAACAACTAGAAGATTAACAATTTCTTGAATTTCCTCGCCTATATTATTAATCCCTGAAATAACTTTAATATCTTCTCTAGCACTTGTAAACTTTCTGTTTGTTATTTTTTTAAGTATGTTTTTTATTGGCGTTTGAAGGTTTTTTGGCACCGTTTCGCTTATAAACGTTACATACGTTTCGAAAACCAACTTGTCGTTTCCAACATTATCACCACTTCCAAAATGAGATTGTGACGAAGCGTTATCTGACATGTTTTATCCTTTAACTATCTTATCTCGTGCAACATTATCACCCGAACCAAAGTGCTGCTGTTTAACATTCACTTTTTCTTCATCTTTTATTGATCTTATAATCTCCAGTATTTCTGGATCAATCATTAATTTCTTTTCTATTGCTTTTTGACTCATATCTTCATTAACATCAATTTTTTCTATCTTCTGAGCTAACTCTTCTACTTTTGTTTCATCGTTAATAAACGTACGCAGTTTTTCTTTTAACGCATCTTTTGACCACGAAACGCTTGCCTGTATGAGATCATAAATTCCTCTAGCTAAGATCGCAGTAGTGATAGGTTCCATTATCATTTCCTTAAATTGTTTGTATAAATTCACCAGATACGCTTGCCACCAATCTAACCTAAGACTAATCCTATTCATTTTCAACGCTTATGTTAGGAATTTGTATTGAGGTTCTTAATTGCATAGCTGAGTAACAGTTTTCTTGTTTATTTTCACAAGTTGTAACTATCCCTATTAGCATGTGTACTAATGCGGTCGGTTTCGGACATGTATAGCTATTACTGTACGAAAGTGAGTGTTTTTTATTTAGTACATGCGTTATAATTAGTACACCCATTTAGTACACGTAGTAACACTATGTCACGAGTTTTTGCCTACTGCAGGGTTTCAACCCTGGAACAGAACACAGAAAACCAGCGTCGCGAAATTGAGGCTGCCGGTTTTGCTATTCAGCCACGGCGGCTGATTGAGGAATACGTCAGCGGTTCGGTTGCAGCTGCAGAACGTCCTGGGTTTATGCGACTGTTCGACAGGATGGAAAATGGTGACGTCCTGATTGTCACAAAGCTCGATCGCCTTGGCCGTAATGCAATGGACATCAGGCAAACAGTCGAGCTACTTGCAGCATCGGAAATACGCGTACATTGTCTCGCACTTGGCGGTGTGGACCTGACCAGCCCGGCAGGCAAAATGACGATGCAGGTGATCTCAGCTGTCGCAGAGTTTGAACGTGATTTGCTGATTGAGCGAACTCATGCCGGCATTGCCAGGGCAAAAGCTTCCGGCAAACGTTTTGGCCGTCCTCCTGCGCTTAACGATGAACAAAAGCTTGAGGTTCTTGCGCGAATTGACGCAGGCGAAAGCATCAGTGCGATAGCGCGTAAATTTGAAACTACGCGGCAAACCATACTCAGGATTAAAGCGTCCCGGCCCGGCGGAGACGACGCGTAAAACGGAATTCAAAAAACGGAATGGCAGGCGATCAGGATTTACATGATTAACGCTATATCGCCACGCCATGTCTCAGAGAGGACGCAAATATGTCAGACATCAAAACATATCCTGTCTGCTTCACGGGACAGGTAAAAACCGTTGAGTGTGATGCCGCATTTCAGAAGGATCAGGCAGAGACATTCAAACACTACATCCGGTTTGCACGTCAGAACAAAGCAACAACGCTTATTACCTGCCAGTGTATGAAGGATGTCGAAGGCGAAAACCGCCGCCGCCTTAAAGCCTGCTATTCCTCCACGCATGATAATTACTGGCTGGCTCGCTGGTCCTACAGTGGTTCAGAACACGCATCTGACTGTCGTTTCTATTCTGTATGGGCA